>Ga0182014_10000105_pt1 | contig 90754 bp, 76 predicted proteins | sample 612S2DmetaG_FD_120489 | JGI IMG/M metagenome (GOLD analysis project Ga0182014, IMG submission 120489) | Permafrost microbial communities from Stordalen Mire, Sweden - 612S2D metaG | ecosystem: Environmental > Terrestrial > Soil > Wetlands > Permafrost | place: Sweden: Stordalen | collected...
ATAGAGGGCTTCCTTACCGCCGAAATGATAATTGATCGCGGCCTGATTTGCCCCGGCGCGGGAGGTGATTTCGCGGACCGAAGCGCGATCGAACCCGCTTTCGGCGAAGATGTCGGCGCTATGGTGCAGCAGCGCCTGGCGGGTGCCGTCGATCGTCTTCACCATTCCTTGCCGAAGGAGGTCAGCGCGCCGCCGACATAGGCGAGGCTTTCGAAAGTTCGGGCGACCACCATTTCGCCAGCGGCGCCGGCGGCGCCGGCGAGGCGCGCACTGTATTGGACGGGGTTGAGCCAGTCGACGCCGCTGGACGCCGACGCAACGACGGGATCAATCGCCGGGAGCGGCGCCGGCGCCGCCGGCTGAACCTTTGCGTCGCTGGCGAGAGGCGCCTGGACGGCGCTGGCAAGCGGCGCTTTATCCGCACGCGGCCGGCCATGCAGTTTGGCGGCGGCCGGACGCGAGGCGGGAGCTGGGTTCGCGAAGCCCGGCGGCTCGGCCGTTGCAACCAGCGCCCGGTTGTCCCGGGTGGGGGAGGCCGCTTTCAGGGCGGCGACATGGGACAGCGCGATGCGCTCCATGAAATCATCGAGCCTCTCCTTCGAGTCGTCAGCGGCCAGCCTCTCTTCGACGAACGGCCGGCCGCCATCAGCTTGCGCGACAGGCGCCGCGGGCTTGGTCAGATTAGACCAAAGGGCCGTGACCAGGAGCGTCGCGAGGCTGGCGATGAGAACCTCGCCGAATTTCCGCGCCAGGGCATGCAATTTGCCGAGACTGACCAATACGATCGAATTTTCCACGCGGACCTCCTACATCCGTTTGAAACGGTCGTTTTAATATACGCCAGTTCAAGGCGGAAATATGTTGCGCCAAACGAATGCGCCTGCTGTGTGGGGCGCGTCCGAGGCGGCGCCTTTGCTGCGCAGCCTGCCGTGCGGGCGCACCGTTCAGCCCGCGTCGTCCGCCCATATGCCCGGCTTCAGCCGCACGCCGACCGCATCTTCGTGTTCGATGCGCGCGAGATCGTCGAGTCAGGCAGCTTCGACGAACTCGTGGCGAAAAACGGCCGCTTCGCGGCGCTGGCCCGCGCGCAGTTCATGGCGGCGGAGGAGAAGCCGACCAAGGCGGCCGACGCAGGCGAGAGCCGGTTCGTGTAGGGCGTTGATTGCGGCGGCGGGGACAATGCTTTTTGTTATGTTCGAATCGAAAGAGCTGGCCTCGCCAAATCGGACATTGGCTTAGGTGGATTTTCTGCCTGACGGCGGCGCTAGATTTTCGCCGCCGTCAGGAGCATTCGATGACGAAGAAGAGCCGCCGGACGCGTTCCCCGGCGTTCAAGGCGAAACTGGCGTTGGCCGCGATCAGGGACGAGAAGACGCAGGCGGAACTCGCGCGGCGGTTCGACCTTCATCCGAAAAGGTCGGCCTGGCGAGCGCAAAAGATGATCGCCGCGGGCCGCGAACGCCCCATCGCCCGGCGTCGCCCCCGGCCCGGTCTGCTGCGAGCCGCAGGCGGTCTCGGCCGAGGATTTGAAGCTCATGCCGCGTATCGACGAACTGCATCTCGAACGCCCCTGTGCGGGGGCGCGTGCATGGCGAGCCGGCGCGCGCCGGCGCATCGCCTATCCATCACGATGGAGGCGGTGATGGCTACACGATCGCCGCCGCGATTTTGTCGCGCCTCCGGTCGGGCTACGCCCTCCTGACGCCGCGACAAATGAGCTACCGCTCGAGTGAGTTGCGCGTGTTCGCGCTCTCCCGTCTCACCGTTTGACGTTGAATCGAAGCAGTGGTGGAGCGCGTGCCGGTATTGGCGCCTATCGTCAGCGTCACGCTCACCGGATTTGACGTCCCGCTCAGATTGGCGTGACTGGCAGCCGCGGTCAGGGAGTAATTCTGCTGTCCCGTCGGCGTCAGTTGGACCTGCAGAGCGACGCCATTGACTGTCCCGGTGAATTGATACGCCCCGGACCCATTTGGCTTAAGCGACCCCGCCGCAAGCGTGGTGCTGAAGGCGCCCACCGTGAGAGACACCTTGTTTACGGCCGGATCAATCCCCGGGCTTGTTTGTCCGAGCGTGAACAGAGCCGTGAGGTTGAAGGTGTCGGCATTGCGGTGTTGGCCTAAGTCTATGGCGAGTTCGGTGAGGAAGGCGCTGTACGGGACGGGCTTGGCCGCAAAGCCGGTTCCGGTCAGCTCGAACACCGTGCCCTGCCCGCTCGCGCCCCACACGGATGTCGTGCCATAAAGGTTACCGTTCGAATCGGCAGTCAGGCCGGCCAACGGAAGATTCCCTTGCTCTTTGTGCTCAAAGTAATGGAGCACGGTCATGGCGCCGTTTGGCGCGATCTTGAACACTGTTCCATTGGTGGCTGCATCTCCGGGCGTCGTGCCATAGACATTCCCGGCCAAGTCAACGATCAGGCTCCCGGACGGATGCGCCCCGTCGGCGCCTGTGAAGGAATGGAGAGGGAACGAGGAATTTCCGCTCGCCGCGACCTTGAACACCGAGCCCAGGCCGTATGCGCCGCCCCAGAGCGTCGCGCCATAGAGGTTGCCGTTCGAATCGAAAGTCAGGTTGGTCTCGGGACGCCCCCCGTCGCGACCGCCGGTAAATTGCCAAATCACCATTTCGGCGCGGTACAGCGGTCTCTCCGCGAGCTCGAACACCACGCCGTTGTCCAACGGGCCGCCGTAGGCGGTCGTGCCATAGAGATTGCCCGCTGCGTCGGCGATCAGGCCCGCCATGGGATTAACCCCGTCTCTGCCCGAAAAGGAACGGAGGATGGTTTCGGCGCCGTCTGGCGCGAGCTTGAACACCGCGCCTTTGCTGAACGCGCCGCCATAGGCCGTCGTGCCATAGAGATTGCCGCCCGAGTCGACAATCACGCCGCCATAAGGATTAGCCCCGTCCTTCAGACCCCGCCCGTGGCCTTTAAAGGAATAGAGCACCTCGATGGCTACGCCCGGCGTCAGCTTGAACACCGTGCCAAGGCCGAACGCGCCGCCGGCGACCGTCGTGCCGTAGAGGGCGCCGCTCGAATCGGCAGCCAGCCCGGCCTCAGGACCATTCCCGTCTGCGCCGGAAAAGGAATGGAGCACGGACTGTTTCCAGGGCGCTCCCGCGCTGGCCGGCGGCGTCAGCTCGAACACCGTGCCTTTGCCGAACTCACCCCCGCCAGATGTCGTGCCATAGAGATTGCCCTTCGAATCGGCGAGCAGGGCGCCTAGGGGCAGGCCCCCGTCGCCGGCGCCCGTAAAGGTATAGAGCGTCGTGTAGGCTGGAGCGGCGGAGGCCGCCATCGGCGCAGCAGCCAGCGTCATCGCGAAACCAAGGGCCCTGAATCCCCATGCCGGTAGCGCAGATCTTGTCGCGCCGCTCTTGTCTTCCATAATGATCTCTCGTTTAAAAGTTGGGCTCGATTAAGCTTTGGCCAAGGATCGCCAAAGAGGGAGGCCAACGGGCCGCCCTGACCCTGACGATACAGGCAATGCACGCAGTTTGGTAGATCAGGGGCCCCTTGAGCAATTCGCGAGAGCTTCGTAGAAGGGATTCAAAACCCTGCCTACGATCAAAGCCGCTTGACAGTTTGACCGCTTTCAAGATCATCGCGAAGCTGCACGACAATTATTTGAGCGGCTCCAAGCGACGACTTAAGGCGCGAGTTTTTTGATGCCTGATACGCTTTTCACAAACGCCAGTCTCGTTCTGGACGGCTTCACGGAGCTGCAGCGATCGTACAATGTTCTTATCAGGAACAATTGCATTCATGCGTTGTCCACAGAGCGCATCGATCCCGCCGGCGCGGTGATAATCGACCTGGGCGGACGGACGCTCATGCCCGGGCTGATCGACGCCCACGCGCATATCACCGGACTTTCCCTAAGTCCGAAGAACATCGCCTGTTCGGCGTCGGAAATCGCCATCGCTTCGGCGAATTATTTGCGCAACAGCCTCATGGATGGCTACACTACCATTCGGGAGGCGGGCGGCGCGGATCATTCGATCGCCCACCTTGTCGCGACCGGCGCAATCATTGGCCCGCGCGTATTTTATTCGGGCAAGGCGCTGACGCAGACAGGCGGGGGCGCGGACTTTCGCAAGGTCAGCGAACTGATCGATCCTTGCGGCCATGTCGGTCCATTTTCCGTTATGTCGGTCATCGCCGACGGCGTTGACGAGGTGCGCAAAGCGGCGCGCGAAGAATTGCGGAAAGGCGCGACGCAACTCAAACTGTTTGTGTCAGGCGGCGTCGTATTTCCTTCTGAAGCGCACTCGACGCTTTATGAATTTTCCGAAGAGGAATTGCGCGCCATCGTCGAAGAAGCGAACGCGCGCGGCGCCTATGTCATGGCCCATGTCTATACCGACGAAGGAGTGCGGCGATGCCTGAAGGCAGGCGTGCGCTCGATCGAGCACGCCAATTTTGCGAGTGAGGAGACCGTCGCAATGATCGCGCAATGCGGCGCATTCCTTGACCTCACATTCATATCCCTTGTCCAACGCATCGAAAGCGCTCGCGAAACACAGCTCTCGGACAAAATTGTCGAAAATGTCAAGCAAACGGTCGAAAGGGGAAAACAAGTCTACAAATGGGCCAGGCAATATAACGTTCCGATCGCGTTCGGCACCGACCTGTGGGGCCCCGACGCGCAAAAAGCGCAGCTCAGAGAATTTGAAATGCGGATTGATCTCGATACGGCTCCCAACGTGATCCGATCCGCTACGGCAATCAACGCTGAGCTGTTGATGCAAAAAGGTAAATTAGGGACAATTTCGCCAGGCGCCTATGCTGATATCCTCGTTATCGAAGGCGATCCGCTTGCCGATTTGCGGGTCATGCTGCAGCCGGAGAAAAATCTGAAACTCATCATGAAAGACGGCGTGATTTTCAAGAACGAACTCGGGTGAAGGGCGACGGGCGAGCACCCTCGCCAATCTTGGCTCGGCGGTGCGGCGCTGATCGTTCAGACCGTCAGGCCAAAAAGCCTGATTGCGTTCAGGCGGCCGATCTTTTCACGATCGTTTTCGGCGATGCTCGCCGCGTCAAACCAGGTCGCCGCGTCGCCGACTTCCTCGAATGGATAGTCAGTCGAGAACAAGACCCGATCGGATCCGATCTCCGAAATCGAGTTGATCAAGGCCTGCGTCCGAAATGAGCCAGACGTGGTGATGTAGAAATTTCGATGGAAGCACTCCTGAAACGTCTTCTGGATCTGAATGCCTCTCGGCGCCGTAGCGACCCGATGATCCACGCGCCAGATCAGGAAGGGAAGTCCTTCGCCATGGTGACCCATGATGACCTGCAGCTCCGGGTGCCGGTCGAACAGACCGCTTCCGATCAACCTCAGAGCATGCGTCGCCGTCTCCACACCGAAGGCCCATGCGGAGCCAAGGAGCCATGGGTGGCCGTCATAGATGCGGGCCCATGATGCGATGGGATCGCGAGGGTGCAAGTAGAAAGGGCGGTTCAATTTCGCGAACTCAGCCCAGAACTCATTGTATCTGGCGTCATCGAGATAGACGACCGTCTCTTCGCCGCCGACCTGAGAAAAACCGTTGACGAGGGCGCCGACGAAGCCAAGGTCAGTCACGCATCGGCGGGCTTCGAGGGCGGCGGCATCGGGGTCTTGCAGCGGCAAAGCCGCGAATCCACGAAATCGATCGGGTCTTTTGGCGATGTGCTCGGCAAGGAAATCATTTGCCCGTCGCGCTATTTCCGTCGCTTTGGAGACATTGCTGAGGGCCTGGATAGCCGGCGAATTCAACGAGATGATCATCATCTCCATGCCATGCTGATCCATGAGCCTCAGGCGAATGTCGCCGACGTCGACGAGGCGTTTCTTCATCTCGTCCCATTTTTCCGGCACGAAATACTCTTCCGAGTCGCCAACGGTGTCGGGATGCGAGAAATGCTCCTCAAGCCCAATCTTTCCCTTCATCCGGTCAACTCCCGAAAAACAAACGAAACAGGGATCGCTTGTGGCACGATGCGCGCGGAATTCCAATTGAGAACAAGGCGCACAAGGCAGGGCGTGCGCCGCGCTGATTGAACCGCACGTCCCAACGGCGTCGTTCCGGAAGGCGAGAGCCGCCTCCCGCCTGTTTTTCGCAAGAGGTTCGCGGCAATCGAAAGCAAGCTCAACAGGCCTCTTCCTTCACAAGCGCGATCCGCGCCAGCGGAATGAGCATCGGCTCTGGCGCCGCCGCGAGGCGCGTCGCCATGCGGGCCTCGAGGTTCTCGACAAAGACGCCGGCGCGCGCATCGCTGGCGCCGGCGTCAAGACCAAGCGCAAGCGTCGGGAACACCGACGCCCGGGAAAACGCCGCCCACCGGGCGCCGAATTTGCCGGCGTCGCGGTCTTGCTCGAATTGGCGCCAGATCAAATCATCGCCCTCGAATACGTCTACATGCTCGATCGCGAGCCCGCCACAGCGCCCGTTCTCCAGGAACGGCGCCGCCAGATCAGCCCGGCTGCGCCCGACCGTCGGGATCGCCATCCTGCGCGCCTCTTCCGCGCTGATCAGGCCATCATCGACCAGGCTCAGGAGCGCTGCATACATCGCGCAAAGAACGCCGCGGTAGCCGAAGTCGCCGTCATCGCGCAGCGCCATTGTCAGAACGATGAGTCGTCCGCCGCCACGCAGTTCGCGCCCGCGGCTGACGAGGAAAGTTCGCCAGTCCTCAACTGCCTGCCTCGCGAAGGCGTCATGCGCCGCGGCGTCGCCGCTGCAGGCGACCTGCAGCTGGTCCGGGATCTGCGCCGGCGTGCGGCTCAGCCATTGCACGGCCCATGAGCTCCAGCCCAGCGTGACGCTGCGCGACGGCAGGATCTGCTGATAAAACGAGCGCCCCACTGCAGACGGAAATACGGACGGATCGCCGCGAAGATAGCTGTCCGGATCGTTGGCCAGGGTCTGAAACAGCGCGCCGAAATCATTATTCGGCATATCCGTGTGCACGACCGAGATCGCCTGCGCAGGCCCGACCCTGTCCCGGAATCTGCGGATCGCAACCTCCATCGGCGCCAGTGAGTTGCGGCCTTGGGATGAACCATAATCGGCAATCACAATTGGTTGCGATGCGTCGGGTAGCGGGACCACGCGAGCCGCTTCCTCGAGCAGCAGAATTGCAGGAGAAAGCCCCGCCGACTGGACGCGCGAACTGCGATTATAGGCGCCGTGTCCCTCCATTGGAGCCGGAGCGGCCGAAATCGAGGCGTCTGTCATGAGCGCTCTCCGATCGTTAAAGGGCGCGGGAGCGGCAATTTTCCTGGGGCGCCGCCTCCCATGAAGGTTTGGGCTATAGAGGCGGATGAGAGACGTCGAAGTCCTGGAGGCTGCTGACGCCCCAGCGAAATTGCCGCTCTCGCCATCCAGTCCCAGATATGCTGCAAATGTGAGATTGGAATAGACATTGTCAAGACTACGTCGACGAAGCGTGCGCCGCGCGCCTCACTTCCCGCAATCCTCCTCCCCGCGACTATGTGGTCTTCGCGGGGGAAAGAGTGGGGCGCGCTACCGCCCGATCACGGCCGCGAAAACCGCGCTCGCGGCGCATAAACCGGCAACCAGCGGAAAGATGAGCCCCGTGTCGCCGGTTACATCCATGAGCCGGCCAATCATCGGCTCTCCAAGCCCGGCGCAAGCGTAAGACCAGCAGTTGAGCACACCTGTCGCTGCGCCCGACAGCCGCCGGCCGAACAGGTCGGGGCAAAGCGCCCAGAAGGACGAGGCTGGCCCGAAGACGAAAAATCCGCACATGAACATCAGGACGAGGCTCGGCACGCCGCCGGGCGCCGCCTGGCTCAGCGCCAAGGCGACGAGCGCGGCTATGACCATATAGACGATGATGGCGACGAACCTTCGAGAATCAAACAGAACGTCCGACACCCAACTGTTGGAAATCGCACCCAGCGCCATGCCGACCGGAAGCGCGAGCGTGATCCACTCGGGCGCGACTACGCCGCCCGTTGAGGATTGGCTGGGGCGTAAACTGTTCGACCGCGAGCATCGGCGCTTTCGTCCCTACGACGAGACCGTCGAACTTGCGACGCTGATCGGCGATCGAATCGATGGCATCGAGCGGGCCGTCAGTCTCCTCCAGAGCGCGCGCAACCATCTCAAAGTTGTGGCGCACGCTTCTTTCGCGATGTATTGGCTGGTGCCCCGCCTGCCGCAGTTCTACGCGCTTAACGGAGACGTCGACATCCATCTGCAGACCCGACAAACGGCGGAGGATCCATGGACGTCTTCTGTCGATGTCGCGCTGATGCGCGGCGCGGATTCCATGAAGGACTGGGATGCATTTTTCCTGCTTCAGGAGAACATCACCCTTCTCACCACATCCGAGCGCGCGGCCGCGCTTTCGGCCGCAGGCCTGTCCGCGACGACGAGGGAGCCCTTCGTTGTCGCGGACACCCGTCCCGGCGAAATCGAGCGATGGCTGGAGGCCGCGGGGCTGCCGCCTCTCCAACAAAGGGCGGAGAGACGCTTCGGCCATTTCCACACCGCGATCGCGGCCGTGCTGAACGGCCATGGCGTGCTCGCCGGTCCCATCGAATTCTCCAACAGCAGAACCGCCAACCAACCCCTTACGGCGCCATTCCCCAAGATCATCGTCCCCGGCCAGCGGCATACCGCCTACATCAACCCTGCCGCAACCCGCTACAGCATCGCCATCCGTTTTGTCGATTGGCTGCGGGAGGCGCTGATTTCGCCTTGTTGAGCGGAGCGCGCCGGTGCCGACGAACGGGCGAGGCCGGGCGCTTGCGCCTGCCGGGCGACGGGGCGTTCGCGGCCCGCGGCGATCATCTTTTGCGCTCGCCAGGCCGGCCTTTTCGGATGAAGGTCGAACCGCCGCGCGAGTTCCGCCAGCGTCTTCTCGCCCTTGATCGCGGCCAACGCCACTTTCGCCTTGAACGCCGGCGAATGCGTCCGGCGGCTCTTCTTCGTCATCGAATGGTCCTGACGGCGGCGAAAATCTGCGCCGCCGTCAGGCGGAAAATCTACCTGAGCCAATGTCCGGTTTGGCGCGGCCAGCTCTGCGCGCGCTGGCTGCGTCGCTCGCTCACGTCCGCAACAAGTCGTTAGCGGCCGGACCACCCGGCGGACCTTGATGTCTCCCTCGTCGCGCCGCTCACTTGAAAGCGGACAGGCGTGCCCGCTCCTGCTCATAGATCACAGGCCCGGATCCCGCTCATGACGCAAAAGCGAATCGGCGCCAAGCGCCGCTGGCATCCAAAGTCGCCCGCCATCTGCCGCCTCACCGCGCCGGCGGCGCGGCCTTTTCAGCGGCGGCGGGGAAGATGCGCAACAGGGTGATGCGATTCTTGGTCTTGCGCAGCACGTCGAAGCGGAAGCCGTGGAAGGTGAAGACCTGCCCCGACTCGGGGATGGCGCGCGCTTCATGGATGACGAGGCCGGCGATCGTCGTCGCCTCCTCGTCTGGCAGGCTCCAGTTCATCACGCGGTTCAAATCGCGGATCGGCACGGACCCCTCGACCGTGACAGAGCCGTCGGACTGCGGCCGCACCCCCTGCACGACGAGATCATGCTCGTCGGAGATGTCGCCGACGATCTCTTCGAGAATATCCTCCAGCGTGAGGAGGCCCATGACGACGCCATATTCGTCGACGACGATGGCGAAATGCGTCTTGCGCTTCAGGAACGCCTGCAATTGATCGCGCACCGGCGTGGTGTCGGGAACGAACCAGGGCTTCAGCGCGATGCTTTCGACGTCGAAATGATCGAGTTTGCCGCCCGCCGCGTCGAGCGCGCGCAGAAGATCCCTGGCGTGCAGCACGCCGATGATGTTTTCGGGATCGTCGCGCCAGATCGGCAGCCGCGAATAGGGCGCCTCGACGATCTCGCGGATCAATTCCGCCGGCGGCAGATCGGCGTTGAGCGTCTGCATGTTGGTGCGATGGACCATGACGTCGGAGACTTCGAGATCGCGCAGTTCGAGGAGGCCGCCGAACATGTCGCGATCGGAGCGCGCGACGCCGCCTTCCTCATGCAGGAACTCGACGGCGCTTTTCAGTTCCTCATGGCCCGACAGGATCGAGCGCTGCTGGCTGGCGTCGACGCCAAAGAGCTTGAGGAAGCCGCGAACGAAGCCGTCGACCGAGACGAGCACAGGCCCGAAGACGGCGACAAAAAACGCCAGCGCCCGCGCGACGAGCAGCGAGATGCGATCGGGATAATTGATCGCCACGGTCTTCGGCATGACTTCCGCGAAGACGAGCACAAGCACGGTCATCAGCCCCGTCGCGTAAAGGGCGCCATTGTCGCCGACGAGGGAGACGAGAATGCTGGTCGTGAAGGCCGACGACCCGATATTGACCAGCGTGTTGCCGAGCAGGCACGCGCCGATCATGCGATTCCGGCGCGACAGCAGCCGGTTCACAATCGCCGCCCGGCGGTCGCCACTCTTTTCGAGGGCGTACATGCGAGGACGGGACGCCGCCGTCAGCGCCGTCTCGGAGGCGGCGAAAAACGCCGACAAGCCGATGCAGATGAGGATGATGGCGATCGCGATCCACAAAGAGACTGATAAAGCCTCGGCGCCTGGGCCGTGCATGGTTCTAGTTTCCTGTGTTCAGTTCGGTTTCGAGGAACGCGCGCGCCTCTTCGGCGTCGATCGACTTCGCCACGAAACAATCGCCGATCCCCCGCGCGAGGATGAAGGTGAGCGCGCCCCGTTCGACTTTCTTGTCCTGACGCATGGCCTCGACGATGTCGTCGGCGCCGACGCTGAGGCCCTCGATGTCGGCGATCCGCGCCGGCAGGCCGACCGCACGCAAATGCGCCTCCACGCGCGCGGCGTCCGCCGGCGGGCAAAGCCCCAGGGCTGCCGAAAAACGAAACGCCGCCGCCATGCCGATGGCGACGCCCTCGCCATGCACGAGCCGCGCGCCATCGTAATGATTGAGCCGCTCCAGCGCATGGCCGAAGGTGTGGCCGAAGTTCAGCAGGGCGCGGTCGCCGCGCTCATATTCGTCGCGGCCGACGATTGTCGCCTTCGCCCGGCAGCTTGTTGCAATCGCATGGGCGCCCTCGGCGCCGCCCGAAAACACGCCGCGCCAATTGGCTTCGAGCCAATCGAAAAAGCCGGCGTCGCCGATGAGGCCATATTTGACCACCTCGGCGTAGCCGGCGCGAAATTCGCGGGCCGGCAGCGTCGCCAGAACGTCCGCGTCGGCGAGCACGAGCGAGGGCTGGTGAAACGCGCCGATCAGGTTCTTGCCATGATCGGAATTGATCCCCGTCTTGCCGCCGACGGACGAATCGACCTGGGCGAGCAGGCTGGTCGGAATCTGGACGAAGCGCATGCCGCGCCGGACGGAGGCGGCGGCAAAGCCCGCAAGATCGCCGATGACGCCGCCGCCGAGGGCGACGACGAGATCGCCGCGTTCGAGCCGCGCCGCGATGATGGCGTCGCAGACCGCTGCGAAACCTGCGTAGGATTTCGAGGCCTCGCCCGGCGCGACGACAATGGCGGAATGGCGGATCGCCGCCTCATCGAGGGATTGTTGCAACGGGCCAAGATGAATTTCAGCGACGTTGGAATCAGTCACGATGGCGCAGGCGGCGCCAGGCGCGAGCGTTTGAATATAGGCCCCCGCCCCCGCGAGGAGGCCGGGGCCGATCAGAATATCGTAGGATCGTGCGCCAAGATCGACTTCGACCCGCGCGGTCGCGGCGCCGCGATCCGCGGGCGGATCGAAAAGAAAACCCCCAACAGGGGAGCCGATCTCGACCGGGGCCGAAAGGGAGGCGGCGTTGACTTCGTTCGACGGCGCAAGGAGCGGCGGTTCGGGCGAAAAGCGCATGAAAAACTCAATGGCTGAAATGATTTCGTCGACGGCGAGTTCATGCGGGCCGTCGCGTGACGCGACGGTGACGTCGGCGCGCGCGTAATAGGGATAGCGCTGCTCCAGCAGCGTGCGCAGCGTTGTTTCAGGATCGGCGCTTTGCAAAAGCGGTCGATGGGTCCGTTTGCGCACGCGCCGCCAAAGCACCTCGGGATCGGCCTTGAGCCAGACCGACAGGCCGCGCGCGGCGATTCGGGCCCGGGTCTCGTCGTTCAGGAACGCGCCGCCGCCGGTGGCGATGACGCGCGGACCCTCCTCGAGAAGACGCGCCATGACGCGGCGCTCGCCGTCGCGGAAGGAAGGCTCGCCGTGCCTGGCGAAAATCTCGGCGATCGTCATTCCCGCCGCCGCTTCAATTTCGGCGTCGGCGTCGACGAACGGCAGCCCGAGCCGCTGCGCCAGCCGGCGCCCAGTCGAGGTCTTGCCGGAGCCCATGAAGCCGACCAATACGATCGAGCGGTTTCCGAGCGCCTGCACCAGCGCCGCAACGCGGTGGTCCTGAATGCTTTCCCCGGTCTCTTTCACGGTTTCCGAACTGCTGGTCATGCCGGACATTAGCATGCGCCTCGGCGGGAATTAAGCGGCAGTTTGCACCGCCGCGGCGACGGCGCGCCCTCTTAATATAAGTTAGTCTAGATCTTTTATGTGCTTTTATCGCGGGCAAGACTCAATAGCAAAATAAAAGTCTGCCCAAAGATTAGTTGCGGTTTTGCAACATGTTTTTGATTAACAACCGACCCCCCATTGCAATTGATATAGATCAAACGGACACTGGCGCCATGCAGGCAGTTTGCTCAGGCACAAGTTGGCGGCGGACCGCTGCTAGGACATAACGGCCCATTTTTGGGCGTTTGGGGGTTTCAATGATCAAGATCGTTCGCTGCGCGGCGGCAGCTTTTATGCTGGGGGCGTCCGTCGCCGCAGCATCCGCCGCCGACCTTGCGCCGCCACCGCCGGCCCCGGCGCCGGCTCTACCGGATGCGTTCCAGCCTTTCCAGGTGCGTCTGCGCGCCGTTGGCGTCATCACCTCTTCCGGCGGCATCCTTCAGACGGTTCCGGGCGGGACCTTCGTCAGCGGCGGATTTAAGACTTCCGACTCCGTCATTCCCGAGCTGGACGTCAGCTACTTCCTCACCAAGAACATCGCCCTCGAAGCTGTCTGCTGCGTCTCCTACAACAAGGTGTACCTCAGCGGCGGAACCATCGCCCCCAACCAGCAGGCCGCAAGCACGTGGCTCTTCCCGCCGACCGTGCTCGTGCAATATCACTGGACCGATTTCGGCCATTTCCAGCCCTACGTCGGCGTCGGCGTGAACTATACGGTCTATTTCCATCAGCACGCGGCAGAGCCGCTGCTCAACACCGTGGGCATTCAGAGCTCCTGGGGCGTCGCCGGCCAGATCGGCTTCGATTACATGATCGACGATCATTGGGGCTTCAACTTCGACGTCAAAAAGATCATGATGAACCCGCATGTTTATGGCACCGTGGCCGCCCCCTCGGTGACGCCGTACCCCGGCAGCGTGTCGATCAGCGGACAGGCCAACATCAGCCCGTGGTTGATCGGCGCCGGCATCACCTATCGCTTTGGCGGCCCAGCCGCCTCGGCGGTCGTCGCCAAATACTGAGATCGACTGAGAATCCAAAAGCTCGGCCCCGGAGGTTCGCCTCCGGGGCTCTCTTAATGGCTGATCCCGGTTCGTCCGGACACCTGCGCTCAAGGCGCCTTCAGCGCCGCGTCGAGTTCCGGCAGAGCCTGAAACAAGTCCGCGACAAGGCCATAATCGGCGACCTGGAAGATCGGCGCCTCCTCGTCCTTGTTGATTGCGACGATCACCTTCGAATCCTTCATCCCGGCCAAGTGCTGGATCGCGCCTGAAATGCCGACCGCGACGTAAAGATCGGGCGCGACGATCTTGCCGGTCTGGCCGACCTGCCAATCATTCGGCGCATAGCCCGCATCGACCGCCGCGCGCGAGGCGCCCATGGCGGCGCCGAGCTTTTGCGCGACCGGTTCGATATAAGTCACGAAGTTTTCGGCATTCTGCAGCCCCCGACCGCCTGAGATGACGATGCGCGCGGCGGTCAACTCCGGCCTCTCCGAGACGGCGAGCGCCTCGCGGACAAATTTTGCGTCGGCCGCCGCCGGCGCCGCGCCAATCTCAACAATGGAAGCCGCGCCGCCGGACGCCGCGGCGGGCGCGAAGGCCGTGGTCCGAACGCTGATGACTTTCAGCGCATCTTTCGAGCGCACCGTCGCCAGCGCATTGCCTGCGTAAATCGGCCGCACGAAGGTATCGGGCGCCAAAATGGCGACGATCTCCGAAATCTGCTGCGTGTCGAGAACCGCAGCAACGCGCGGCAGCACGTTCTTGCCGAAGGTCGTCGCGGCCGCAAGGATCGCGGCGTAACCGCCCGCGAGCCCGGTGACGAGCGGCGCGACCGTCTCGGCCAGCGGATGGGCGTAAAGAGCGTCGTCGGCGAGCAAAACCCGCCCGACGCCCTGGATGGCGGCGCCGGCTTCGGCGATCGCGCGGACATTATGGCCGGCGATGAGGAGTTCGACGGGACCGCCAAGCAGAAGCGCCGCCGCGACGGCGTTGAGGGTCGCGGGCTTCAAGGCGTGGCCATCATGTTCGGCGAGGACAAGAGCGGTCATTTTCAGATCACCTTCGCTTCGTTCTTCAGTTTATCGACGAGGGCGGCGACATTCGCCACTTTGACGCCCGCCGCGCGCTTCGGAGGCGCGTCCACCCGCAAGGTGGTCAGGCGCGGCGCGATGTCGAGCCCGAGTTCGGCCGCCGGAATGATCTCCAATGATTTCTTGCGCGCCTTCATGATGTTCGGCAGGCTGGCGTAGCGCGGCTCATTGAGCCGCAGATCGGTCGTCACCACGGCGGGGAGCGCCAGCGACACTGTCTCAAGCCCGCCATCGACCTCGCGCGTCACTTCGGCGCGGCCGTCTTCGATGACGAGCTTCGAGGCGAAAGTCCCCTGCGGCCAGCCGAGCAAGGCCGCGAGCGACTGGCCGGTTTGATTCGAATCATCGTCGATCGCCTGCTTGCCGAGGATGGCGAGTTGCGGCGATTCGCGTTCGCAGAGAGCTTTAAGGATCTTGGCGACCGCCAGCGGCTCGACCTCGTCGTCGCTCTGCACGAGAATGGCGCGGTCGGCCCCAAGCGCGAGCGCGGAACGCAGCACCTCCTGCGCCGTCGCGGGACCGATGGATATGACGACGATCTCGGAGACGACGCCGGCCTCCTTCAGCCGCACGGCCTCCTCGACGGCAATTTCGTCGAACGGATTGGCCGAGAACTTGACGTTCGCCGTCTCGACGCCGGAATTGTCGGCTTTGACGCGGATCCGCACATTGTAATCGACCACCCGCTTCACCGCGACCAGAGCTTTCATCCAGCGTTCTTCCTTTCCGGAGCCATCGTCCGCCGCGGGCAGGAACGATCCGGTCCCGCTGCGCAACGTTCGCACTTTTCTTCATCTTGCGCCGCGCGCGGCGGCGTTCACGGGCCGAGGCGGGAAATTCTGACTCAGAACGCCGCTTCCTCGAACGCCATCATGGATTTGCCCCCGGCCATGATGGAAGCAAAGAGGGCGCCCGTTTGCGGCAGCAGCCGCTGCATGTAGAAGCGCGCGGTCGCAACCTTGGCGGCGTAGAAGCCATCGGAATCCGCGTCCCCGACCTTCGGCAGGCTGACCTCGGCCATGCGGGTCCAGAGATAGGCCAGCGCGGTGAGGCCGAAGAGGCGCAGATAATCGGTCGCGGCCGCCCCAGCCTCTTCCGGGTCGCGCAGGCCGGCGCGGGCGACGGCGGCGGTCGCCTGCTGCAGGCGCACGAAGGCCTTGCCGAGCGGTTCGACAAATTCGCGCAGCGCCTTGTCGTCGTTTTTCGCCTCGATATAATCCGACACGGGATGGAAAAACCGGCGCAACAGGCGACCGGCATTGGCTGGCAGCTTGCGGCCGACGAGATCCAGCGACTGAATGCCGTTCGTCCCCTCATAGATCTGCGCGATGCGACAGTCGCGTACATATTGCTCCATGCCATGTTCGCGAATGTAACCATGGCCGCCCAGAACCTGCATGCCGAGATTGGCGGCCTCCGAGCCGAGATCGGTCATCAGCGCTTTCACGACCGGCGTCACCAAGGCGACGAAATCCTCCGCCTCCCGCCGCACTTCAGGATCCGGGTGGCGGCTCTCGAGATCAAGGCTGCGCGCGGCCCAGGCCGCGAGCGCGCGGCAACCCTCGGCATAGGCCCGCTGGGTCAACAACATGCGCCGGACATCCGGATGCACGATGATCGGATCGGCCGCCTTGTCCGGATGTTTCGCGCCCGAGAGCGAGCGGCCCTGCAACCGCTCGCGGGCGTAGGCGACGGCGCCCTGATAGGAAGCCTCGGCGACGCCAAGGCCCTGCATGCCGACCGCGAGGCGCTCGGCGTTCATCATGGCGAACATGGCGCGCATGCCCTTCCCCGGTTCGCCGACGAGCCAGCCTTTCGCCCCGTCGAAATTCATGACGCAGGTGGACGAGGCCTTGATGCCCATCTTGTGCTCGATCGATCCGCAGGAAACGCCATTGCGCGGCCCCGGCGAACCATCCTCATTGACGAGATATTTGGGCGCGAGGAACATGCTGATCCCCTTGGTGCCCTTCGGCGCGCCGGGGAGCCTCGCAAGCACCAGATGGATGATGTTCTCGGTCAGATCATGCTCGCCGGCCGAGATGAAGATCTTCGTGCCGGTGATCTCGTAGGATCCGTCTCCACGCGGAACCGCGCGGGTGCGGAGCAGGCCAAGGTCCGTGCCGCAATGCGGCTCCGTGAGGCACATTGTGCCGGACCATGTTCCCTCGACCATTTTCGGCAGATAGGTCTGCTTCAGCGCGTCGGAGCCGAAACCATGCAGGGCGACATAAGCTCCCTGCGTGAGGCCCGGATAAAGGCTGAAGGAAAGATTGGCCGAGCAGATCATCTCGACGATCAGCGTATCGACCGCCTTCGGCAGGCCCTGGCCGCCATATTCGGGATCGCAGGCGATGGAGGTCCAGCCGCCCTCGCGGAACTGGCGGTAGGCCTCGATGAAGCCTTTGGGCGTGCGCACGACGCCATTCTCAAACGTGCAGCCCTCCTCGTCGCCGGAGCGGTTCAGCGGATGCAGCACCTCCTCGCAGACCCTGGCGGCTTCCTCGAGAACGGGATCGATGAGGTCGCGCGTGAACTCCTCATAGCCTGGCAGGCTGGCGATGTCGTCGCCGCCCATCAGCTCGAAGAGAACGAAGCGCATGTCGCGCAGGGGAGCCTTGTAGCTGGCCATGTTTCGATCCTATTCCGCAATGCTCGCGCTTGAACCATGTTTTTTGACGCACATGGCGGCCTCCCGCGGTCGCACCTAATTTCGCAACGGCTTGCTGGTCGTCAGCATATGCTCGATGCGCGCAAGCGTTTCGGGCCGCCGGATGAGCGTCCGGAAGTTTTCACGCTCGAGTTTCAAAAGGCCGTCCTCGTCAACCGTTTCGGTGATGTCCGTTTCCCCGCCCGACAGCACAACGGCGAGCGCATCGGATACGATCTTGTCGTAAGTCGTCGCCTTGCCGAGCCGCGCGAAGCCATCGACCGCCATGTTCATGGCGACGCGCGCGCTCGGGCCGGGCAGATTGAGAAGCTGCGGCTCCGGCGGCTTGTAGTCAGCGGCGAGCTTCAGCGCTTTCGCCTTCGCGTCGGCGAGCAGGCGGTAGCGGTTCATGGTGACGCCGTCGGTGGATTTCAGAAACAACAGATCCTTCGCCTCGGCGGCTGATTTGGCGACGGTCGCTGTGCTGATCGTTTCAAAAACCTTGGCGATCGGCGGCATCGGCCCTTTCGGCAGCCGCCCCAGCGCGAACCAGCGCTGCAACATCTCCTTGCAGCCGCCCCAGCCGGGAATAAGCCCAACGCCAACTTCGACGAGTCCGACATAAGTCTCGGCATGAGCCTGCACGGCGTCGCAATGAAGCAGGATTTCACAGCCGCCGCCCAGCGCCATCCCCGAGGGCGCGCCCACCACCGGAAAGGGCGCATATTTCAGCATCCTGTATGTCGTCTGCCCCTGCGCGACGAGATTTTCGATCTCCGTCCAGGCGGCGATATTGGCGGCGAAAAGCGCGAGGCCGAGATTGGCGCCAACGGAGAAATTGGCGCCTTCATTGTAGATCACCAGCGCCTTGAAATCCTTCGCCACCTGATGAATGGAGCGCATCAGGAGGTCCATCGTATCGGGGTCGAGCGCGTTCATCTTGCTGGTGAATTCGAAACAGGCGACGCCATCGCCAATGTCCCACAGGGCGGCCGAGCCATTCTTCAAGACCGGCGCCCTGTTGAGCTTCAAATCCTCCAGCATGATCACGCCTTCGGGGCGGACGAGATCATGATAGGCGCCGTCGAGACCAAGCGCCTGCCGGCGGCCTTCGTGGATGCGGTAGAATGTTCGCCCATCCGCGACGCGCAGGATGGCCGGAACGGCGATGGCCTCCGCCTCCAGTTTAGCTGTGAACCATGCCGGCCCGAGCTGGTCGATCAGTTCGAAGGGGCCGAATTTCCAGTTATAGCCAAGCCGCATCGCCTCATCGATGGAGGAAATCTCGTCGGCGGCATCGCCAGCGAGCAGCGCCGCGTAGCAAAGCGTCGGCCCCAGCACGCGCCAGGCGTAGCGGCCATGCGGGCTATCGTGTTCGAGCAGACGATTGAGGCTGCGCCCGCTCTCCTCGATCGCCTCGATCCGCGGTTTGCGCGCGGGCCGGAACGCGCCGGTTGCAAGATCGATCGCCTCTTTAAGTTTTCCCTTGTCGCGATTCAGGCGGTAAAAGCCGCCCTTGCCCTTGCGGCCGGTATAGCCCTCGCTGATCAGTTTTTCGACCAGCGGAACCGGCGTGTTGATGGCGTGGAACGGATCGTCCTTCGGCAGCGCGGCGGCAAGACTTGCGTTGATATGCGGCATCAGATCGAGGCCGACGAGATCGAGAAGGCCAAAGACGCCGGTCTTCGGAACGCCCATCGGCTTGCCGATGATGGCGTCGACCTCCTCGATGTCGAGGCCGGATTTGAACGCCTCGGTCACCGCCGTTTGCAGCCAGTACACGCCGAGCCTGTTGGCGATGAAACCGGGGCGATCCTTGCACAACACAATGCTCTTGCCGAGCATCAAATCGGCGAAATGCGACACGCTCACCAGAGCCTCAGGCCGCGACTTCGCCCCCGCGACCACTTCCAGAAGCCGCATGTAGCGCGGCGGGTTGAAGAAATGAGTGATGATGAAATCTTCGGCGAAGCGCGCCGGCAAACCATCGACGAGATTAGCCAACGGGATCGTCGAGGTGTTGGAGGAAACCACGCTGCCTGATTTGCGCGCCGCCTCGATCTTTGCGTAGAGCGCCTGCTTGACGTCGAGGCGCTCGATCACCGCCTCAATGATCCAGTCGCAGTCGGCGATGAGCGCGAGATCATCCTCGATATTGCCGGTCGTCACGAATTTGGCGGCCGACCTGCTCATGAAGGGCGCGGGGTCGGTTTTCAGCAATTTTTCCACCGCGCCCTCGGCGATGGCGCTGCGGTTTGGATTGTCCTTGGCGACGATATCGAGCAGCACCACAGGCACGCCCGCATTGGCGACATGGGCGGCGATGCTGGCGCCCATCACGCCAGCGCCGATGACGGCAACCTTTTCTATGTCGGGCATCATATCGCCTCCAGCACCGTGGCGATGCCCTGACCGCCGCCGATGCATTGCGTCGCCAGCGCATATTTGCCCTTCTCGCGCTTCAGCAGCGAGGCCGCCTTGCCGAGGATGCGCGCGCCGGTCGCCCCCAACGGATGGCCGAGCGCGATGGCGCCGCCGTCGATGTTGACCTGATCCAGCGAGAGCTTCAATTCGCGGATGCAGGCGATCGCCTGCGCGGCGAAGGCTTCGTTGAGCTCCACGACGTCGAGCTGGCCGAATTCGATTCCGGCGCGTTGCAGCGCCTTGCGCGAGGCGCCGACCGGTCCGATGCCCATGATCTCCGGATTGCAGCCGCTGACCGCGATGGATTTGATCGCCGCGAGAATTTCGAGGTTATGACGCTTCGCGTAATCCTCCGTGCAGATCAGAAGGGCGGCGGCGCCATCGGTGAGCGGTGAGGAGGTTCCGGCGGTGACGACGCCATGTTCATTGAAGGCGGGCTTCAGCCCAGCCAGCGTTTCGAGCGTGGTTTCGGGACGGATGCAGCCATCCTGCGCGATCGCGCCCTTCTTGCCTTCGATCGGAATAATCTCGTCCGTGAATTTGCCGGACTCCCGCGCCGCCGCCGCACGTCCTTGCGAGCGCAACGCGAACTCTTCCTGCTCCTTGCGGCCGACCTCCCATTTCGCCGCGACATTCTCCGCCGTATCGCCCATGCCCATATAGGCGCCCGGCTCGCGCGCGGCGAATTCCGGATGCGGCAGCGGGTTGAAGCCCATGATCGGCACGCGGCTCATGCTCTCGACGCCGGCGGCGATGAAGACTTCGCCCGCATCCATCCGGATGGCGCCCGCCGCGATATGCGCGGCTGTCATCGACGAACCGCAGAAGCGATTGACCGTCGCCGCGCCGAGCGATTTCGGCAGTCCCGCCATCAGCGAGACGAGGCGGGCGAGGTTTAGGCCCTGCTCGCCTTCGGGGAAGGCGCAGCCCAGCAGCAGATCCTCGATATCTTCCGGCGGAATCCCGCTCCGCGCGACCAGCGCGCCGACCACCTGCGCGGCGAGCTCATCCGGCCGGACGCCCGCCAGTTCGCCTTTCCTGGCGAGCGTGAACGGGGAGCGCGCGTAACCAGCGACAACGATCCTTTTCATCGACAATTCTCCGGGCCGGTTTTCCGGCGGCACATTAGCAGATGACGAAGCCGCGCGCCGCCTGTCGACGCGCGCGCGGGGACCAAATCGCACACGACGCCAAGGTCTCGCTTAAGAAGCCGCACAGACGGAGAATCGATCGAAACTTACATATTCGGGTAGTTAGGACCGCCGCCGCCTTCCGGAACCGTCCAGTCGATGTTCTGGGTTGGATCCTTGATATCGCAGCTTTTGCAATGAACGCAGTTCTGCGCGTTGATGCGCAAAGCCGGGCCGTCGACGATCTCATAGACGCCGGCCGGACAATAGCGCTGCTCGGGCGAATCATAGACCGCGAAATTGATCTTGATGGCAGCGTCGGGGTCCTTCAGCTTCAGATGTGAAGGCTGGTTCTCTTCGTGGTTTGTGTTGGAGACGAACACCGAAGAGAGCCTGTCGAAACTGACAACGCCATCTGGTTTTGGATAGGCGATCGGCTTCGACTCCGCCGCCGGCTTCAGCGCCAGATGGTCGGGCTTATGATGCAGCGTCCAGGGCGCCTTGCCGCGAAATATGTAGGTATCCAACGCCGCATAGGCCATCGCCGGCCAGAGCCCCCATTTGAACGCGGGCTTGACGTTGCGCGCGCGGAAAAGCTCATCCCAGAGCCAGCTCTTTTTCAGCGCCGCCGGGTAGGCGTCCGCCTCGCGGGGCGCGCCTTCCGCCTTCAGCAAGGCGACGACGCCCTCGGCGGCGAGCATCCCCGATTTCATCGCGGTATGGCTGCCCTTGATCTTGGGGACATTGAGGAATCCGGCGCCGTCGCCGATGAGGGCGCCGCCGGGAAATGTGAGCTTTGGCAGCGCTTGCGCGCCGCCTGCCGAGATCGCCCGCGCGCCATAGGAAATGCGCCGGCCGCCTTCAAACAACGGCCGGACCGAGGGGTGCGTCTTGAAGCGCTGGAACTCCTCGAAGGGCGAAAGATAAGGGTTCTCATAGCCAAGCCCGACGACAAAGCCGACGGCGACCTGATTGTCTTCGAGATGGTAGAGAAACGATCCGCCATAGGTCCGCTCGTCGAGCGGCCAGCCGACCGTATGAACGATGCGGCCGGGCCGGCTTTTGGCGGGCTCGACCTCCCATAATTCCTTGATCCCCAGTCCGTAGATCTGCGGATCGGCATCCTTGCCAAGATCGAAGCGCGCCAGCAGCGTCTTGGTCAGCGAGCCGCGCGCGCCTTCCGCGAAAAGGGTCTGGCGGCCGAGCAACTCGACGCCGGGCGCGAAGCCCGCGGTCGGCTGGCCATCCTTGCCGACGCCCATGTCGCCGGTCGCGACGCCCTTGACAGCGCCATCGCCGTCATAAAGCACCTCGGCGGCGGCGAAGCCGGGGAAAATCTCGACGCCCAGCGCTTCGGCCTCGCGCGCCAGCCAGCGGCAGAGATTGCCGAGGCTGATGATGTAATTGCCGCGATTGCGCATCTGCGGCGGCGTCGGCAGCCGATAGGCCTTCGTCGGGGTGAGAAAAAGGAAATTATCGTCCCGCGCCTGCGTGACGAGGGGCGCGCCGCGCGCGCGCCAGTCCGGGATCAGCTCGGACAACGCATGCGGCTCGAACACCGCGCCGGAGAGAATATGGGCGCCGACTTCCGAGCCCTTCTCCAGCACGCAAACCGTCAGCGCGGGATCAAGCTGCTTGACGCGGATCGCCGCCGAGAGCCCCGACGGGCCGGCGCCGACCACGACCACGTCGAACTCCATCGATTCGCGTTGCATCAAAGGCCTCGACGTCCGGCGCGGAAGGGTTCAGGCGAAGCGTGAACGCGCGCCCCTGCCAGAAGCGGAACGAGGGACAGCCGAAAATCGGCTTCCCCCGTCCCGCTCCAGCTTTTGAAACCGAACAGTTTCATGATTTTGGATCGGTGAAAATCCAAAATCATCGTGATCTAGGTCATGTATTGACCGCCATTGGCGCTGAGCGTGGCGCCGGTGATGAACCCAGCCTCATCGGAGGCGAGGAACAGGACGCAGCGCGCGATCTCCTCGGGTTCGCCGAGCCGGCCCACCGGAATCAGCGGCAGGATCTTTTGCTGCAGCACCTCATGCGGCACCGCCCGCACCATTTCCGTCGCGATATAGCCGGGACAGATGGCGTTGACCGTGATCCCTTTCGCGGCGCTCTCCTGCGCCAGGGCCTTGGTGAAGCCGATGTCCCCCGCCTTGGCGGCGGAGTAGTTCGCTTGTCCGAACTGGCCTTTCTGGCCGTTGATCGACGAAATATTGATGATGCGTCCGAAGCCGCGCTCGCGCATGCCCTCGATAACGGGACGCGTCATGTTGAAGAGCGAATTCAGATTGGTGTTAATGACCTCGAACCATTGCTCGGGCGTCATTTTATGAAAGGCCGAATCGCGCGTGATTCCCGCATTGTTGACGAGAATGTCGACCGGGCCGACCTCCTCGGCGACCTTCTTCAGACCCTCGGCGCAATCCTTGTAGTTCGAAACGTCCCATTTATAGACCGGAACGCCGGTGTCGGCCTTGAACTGCTGGGCCGCCAGATCATTCCCATGATAGGTCGCGGCAACCTCATATCCCGCCTTCTTCAAGGCATAGCTGACAGCCGCGCCAATCCCGCGCGTCCCCCCGCTCACAACCGCCACTCGCGCCATGTTGGTCTCCCCAAATTCAGCCCTTCGGGCTCTTCTATTTGAAACTGCTGATCGTCATTGCGTATCCCTTCGCGGCGACGCGACCCTGGATAATCCCGGACGCCGCGTCTTCTTGCGCGACGCCGTCGCGCAGCGAAATGGCCCAGTGAGGCGTATTGCGCAAGCGCTGAACCGACATCGCCGCCTCGACCTTCTCGCCATCCAACCGCCGCGGCGGCCCCCTGCGTCCGAGAGACGAGGAAGCGCCGCGGGGAACAGGCGCTGGCTCAAATAGCGTCAGCGCAGCTCGCTGTTCGGCGCGATCAGCGTTCCACGGTGAGGGCGATGCCCATGCCGCCGCCGATGCAAAGGGTGGCGAGACCTTTCTTGCCGCCACTGCGCTTCAATTCATGCAGCAGCGTGATCAGCACGCGGGCGCCGGACGCGCCGATCGGATGGCCGATCGCGATGGCGCCGCCATTGACGTTGACGCGCGCCGGATCGAGGGCGAGATCCTTGGCGACGGCGAGCGCCTGCGCGGCGAAAGCCTCGTTGGCCTCGATGAGATCGAGATCGCTGACCTTCCAGCCGGCCTTTTCGAGCGCCCTGCGCGAAGCGGGAATCGGGCCGGAGCCCATGATCGCCGGATCGACGCCGGCGGTTGCCCAGGAGACGATGCGCGCGAGGGGTTCGAGCCCGCGCTTGGCGGCGTCGCCCGCGCTCATCAGGACGAGCGCGGCGCCGCCGTCATTGATGCCGGACGCGTTGCCCGCCGTCACGGTGCCTTCCTTGTTGAAGGCCGGACGCAGCTTGGCGAGCGCGTCGAGCGTCGCGCCGTGGCGGATATATTCATCCTTGTCGACGACGACATCGCCCTTTTTGGAGCTGATCGTGAAGGGAATGATCTCCTCGTCGAACTTGCCGCCCTTCTGCGCCGCCTCGGCCTTGTTCTGCGAGGCGAGCGCGAAACGGTCCTGCTCGTCGCGGGTCAGCTGCCATTTGACGGCGACGTTCTCGGCCGTGAGCCCCATGTGATAGTGATTGAAGACATCGGTCAGGCCATCGCTGATCATGGTGTCGACGAGCTTCAGATCGCCCATCTTGACGCCGGAACGCAGATAGGCGCTGTGCTGGGCTTGCGACATGCTCTCCTGGCCGCCGGCGACGACGATCTTCGCGTCGCCATTGGCGATCTGCTGCAGACCGAGAGCGACCGCGCGCAGGCCCGAGCCGCAAACCTGATTGACGCCGAAGGCGGTCTTTTCCTGCGGCACGCCGGCCTTTATCGCGGCCTGGCGCGCGGGGTTCTGGCCCTGCCCGGCGGTGAGCACCTGGCCGAGAATCACCTCATCGACTTCGGAGGGATCGACCTTCGCGCGCTCCAGCGCGCCCTTGATGGCGGCTGCGCCGAGCTCGTGCGCGGGGATCGCCGCAAAGGCGCCGTTGAAAGATCCGACAGCCGTACGCGCCGCGCTCACGATAACGATATCTGACATATTGGGCATCCTCCATGGTCCAGCCGGACGGGACGCTACGCTCCCTTGGTCCGGCGAGGCAAGCGAAACACGCCGATCCAGCGCGCCAAAATGATTATAAGGGCAAACGGCTGCAGTGGGCGAAAAATTGCCCCCGAAAACAGTTCGCGCTCTGAAATAAAAGGCTTATCCTATGCAAGCGTCGCACGCGTCCGAACCGGCGCCGACAGGCTTTTTGTTCGACCGCGCGTGACGGAATTACGACTTGACCCACGCGTCTTGATTTGGGAACGCTTTGTCATGACGTAATGATAGACCCGAAGCCGAAAGCGAGAGATCAATGCATAAGGCGAGGCTGACGGCTCCCGAAGCCGCTTCCGGAGATGGGCGACCGACCATGGCGAATATCAAGCAGCCGATTACGATCAAGAAATACGCCAACCGGCGCCTCTACAATACCGGCACAAGCGCCTATGTGACGCTTGAAGACCTCGCCTGCATGGTCAAGAAGGGTGAGGATTTCGTCGTCTTCGACGCCAAGAGCGGCGAGGACATCACGCGATCGGTTCTGACCCAGATCATCTTCGAGCAGGAAGGCAAGGGCGGGCAGAGCCTGCTGCCGATCGCCTTTCTGCGCCAGCTCATCCGCTTTTACGGCGACAGCATGCAGATGCTGGTGCCAAGCTATCTCGAATTCTCCATCGACAAGCTGACCAGCGAGCAAAGCAAATTCCGCGACAAGGTCGCCGGCGGCTTTGGCTCGCAGGCGAACGGGCCGTCCTTCGGCTCGCTTGAGGAACAGGCGCGCAAGAACATGGCGCTGTTCAATCAGGCGCTCTCCATGTTCACCCCCTTCGTGGCTCCGCTCGCGCCGGGCGGCGAGGCAGCCCCGAAACCGGCGCCCGAACCGGCGCCAAGAAGCGATCTCGACGAGATGAAGCGCCAGCTCGACGAGTTGCAAAAACGCATCGAGGGTTTGGCGCCGCCCAAGGAGTAAGCGGTCCCGCGCCATGCCGAAAGAGGCGCCTTTTCGGGATCAGGCTGGAGGCCCCCACCCCGGCGGCGCCAGCTCGAAATGGGCGAATTCAAACCCCGGCGCCACGCCGCAGCCGACAAGCGTCCATCGCCTCAAGCTCGCCGCGCTCTGCCACCAATGCGCGGGCACAACGAATTGCGGGCGCTCCCCCTTGAAGAGATCGCGCCCGAGCACCTGCCGGCTCAGATCCTCGCCCGTTCGCGAGACGCTGATCGCCAGCGGCGCGCCGGCGTAGAAATGCCAGATCTCCGCCGCATCGACGCGGTGCCAATGCGAGACCTGACCCGCCTCCAGCAGAAAATAGATCGCGGTCGACGCCGCCCGGCCCTCCACGCTCTGCGCGGAATCGCGAAAGGTCTCGCGGTAGTAACCGCCCTCGGGATGCGGCCGCAAATCGAGCAGGCGAATGATATCGGCGGAACTCGCCTCCGCAATCGATGACGACGCCTCGCTCATGCCCGGTTCTTGCGCGCGCGCAGTTCGGCGAAGACGTCGGCGGGATCGGCGCCCGCCATGCCCACCGCCGCCTGCAGCGCCGGCTCCCCCGCGCGCAAGAAGGGATTGGTCAGGCATTCGAGGGCGATCGTCGTCGGCAACGTATATTCGCCGGCCGTGCGCAGTCTGGCGACATGTTCAGCGCGCTCGCGCAGCATGTCATTGCCGGGATCGACGCCAAGAGCGAATTTGGCGTTGGCCAGCGTATATTCATGACCGCAATAGACCTGCGTCGCGCCGGGCAGCGCCGCAAGCCGCATCAGCGAATGATAGAGAACCTGCGGCGGCTCCTCGAAAGCGCGCCCGCATCCCAAGGAAAAGAGCGTGTCGCCGACAAAGACAATGTCGTTCTCCTCGAAGAAATAGGCGACATGCCCGCTGGTGTGCCCCGGCACCTCGATCACGCGCCCCTCCAGCACGCCGATGGCGATCTCGTCGTCGTCGCCGACCAGCCTGTCGAGGCCGCCGATCTTCGCCGCCTCCCTGGCGGGGCCCGTCACGCGCGCGCGCGGAAAATGCGCCTTGAGGCCGGGAACGCCCTGCACATGATCGGCGTGGTGGTGGGTGAGCAGAATGTCGGTAAGCGTCCATTCGCGCGCGACGAGCGCGGCCAGAATGGGCGCGGCGTCGGGCGCGTCGATCGCCGCGGTCGCGCGCGTCTCGCGATCATGCACCAGAACCCCGAAATTATCGTCGAGGCAGATGAACTGGTGGATTTGGAGAGCCATGCCGTCGATCCTCATTTTCCGCGTCGTTCACGCCTCTAGTCCGGACGAGTTTGCCACGCCCTAGCGCGACTTGAAACCCGGCGCCGCGGGGCTTTATTTTCCGGTCGCGTCAGCTGATGATCGCGCTCCAGCCTCGAAAGCCCGCGCATGTCCCTCGACGTCGTCGATCTCCGCTCCTTCTACGACACGCCCGCTGGCGAGACCGCGCGGCGGCTGGTCGGCAGAATCATCCGCGAGCGATTCGCCAACTGCGCCGGCCACTCGGTCCTCGGGGTTGGCTACGCAACGCCCTATCTCGACGTCTTCCGCGACGAAGCGGTGCGCGTGCTCGCCTTCATGCCGGCGCAGCAGGGCGTGGTGAACTGGCCCTCTTCCGGCTATTCGGCCTCGGCGCTGGTCGAGGCGACGCAGATGCCCCTGCCCGATTCCTCGATCGACCGGGCGATCGTGATCCACGGGCTGGAAATCACCGAACATCCGCGCGATCTCCTCGCCGAGATCTGGCGCATCCTGACGCCGGGCGGACGCGTCCTCGTCATCGCGCCGAGCCGGTCGGGGCTCTGGGCGCGTCTCGACCGCACGCCCTTTGGCCATGGCCAGCCGTTTTCGCGCAGCCAGCTGCGCGAGTTGATGCGCGAAACGCTGTTCTCCCCGACCCACTGGAGCGAGGCGCTCTATGCGCCGCCGTTCCGGCATCGGCCGTTTCTGCGCGCGGGCATCGTCTTCGAGCGGATCGGCGCTTTTTTCGGCCTGCCTGGCGCCGGCGTCCTGATCGTCGAGGCGACCAAGCAGCTTTATCGGGCGGTGCCGGCGATGCGCAGGGCGCATGAGTCGCTGCCGCAATTCGCGCCAGCCTCGAAGCCGGTCGGAATAGCGCCCGTCTCCGGCGCCTCTACGCGCGGCTGGCCGCGGGGTTCAGTTTCGGCTTCAGCTTGAAGCTTTGCGCCAGAAACAGGCCGCCATGGGTCAGTCCGGCGCCGTCGATGCCATGTCCGAGCCCGATCGATAAATGCCATTGGCTGGGGATTCCGGCCTCGGCGAGAGCCTCCGCCGAGGCGAACAGGGCGTCGAACGGGATCACGTCGTCGTCGCTGCCGTGAACGAGCAGGATCGGCGCGGCCTTCTCGCCCGGCGGGCGCTCCTTTACGAGATGCTCCGGCCCGACGAGTTCGCCGGAATAGCCAAGGATCGCCGCCGGCCGCTTCTTGCGCCGAAGCCCGGCATGCAGCGCTAGCATGGTTCCCTGACTGAAGCCGACCAGCGCCAGCTTCGAATCATCAAGCCCGAGCTTTTCCAGCTCAGCGTCGAGGAAGGCGTTGAGGCCAGGCGCGGCCTTGTTGCAGCCGGTCCAGCGCTCCTCCTGATCCCGCATCGTCAGCGGAAACCATTGCCGTCCGCCCGGCGCCTGCACGCAGGGCTCGGGCGCATTGGGGGAGGCGAAGGCGGCGTCGGGCATCAAACCCTGCCATTGCTTGGCGAGACCGATCAGATCATTGCCGTCGGCGCCATAGCCATGCAGGAACACGACGAGCTGCTTCGTCATGCGCGATTTGGCCGCGAGGCGCGGGCCGTCGATCAAAGCCGCCATCAGGGGTGTTCCGTCGATTGGGGTGGATGCCTTTACCTCGGACTTAGCGCATTTCGCCGCCCGGCGGAACCAATTCCGCGCGGCGGCGCACAAAGCTCCGCGCGGGCGCAAAATCGCATTTACATCTGGAACGCCGGGATTAAGATTTCGAGCGGACAAGTCGGCGCCGATCGAACCCGAGCAGGCGGATCGCCGTTTACTTTGCGGCGGCGGTTTCCTGAAAACGCCGCCGTCCGGAGGCCGCGCTGGGGGTCGCCATGTACATCATCGCCCGCAACATCACCGGCCCGCGGCTTCGCTGCGAAGCTTTGATGATCGACAAGAAGACCTTCACGCCTTGGCCGCCGACCAACGAGGACGGCTGGCGCCGCGCCTATAAATTCCGCGACAAGCTGATGGCGGAGGTCGTGCGTTTGGAGGCCGACCCGCTCGGCGAGCAGCTGAAGGTCATCGAGGCGGTTTATATTCCTTAGCGACGCGGGGATCGCCCCTGACTTCAAGGCCTTCGCGAAAGCGTCGATCATCGCCTTTCTGTAGCAAGAACGGCGACGATCGGGATCGACCCGATCGCCTGACCATCCGAATTGCGCAGCGTTATAATGATCCGCTGAGCCGCCGCCTCGCCATCGCCAATCGAATATTCGACCGCCGAGGCCTCGGCGCCGATGCTGAATTCCGGCTCGAGTTGGGGAACCAGCTGGCGAAGCTCGTCCGGGGCCGTGAAGCGGATCGCGCCAGCGTCGGGCGCGGCGTTGCTGAATTCGAGTCTGGCGCGCCCGGGCTCCGTCAACTGTGCGACGAACCGGAGCGCTGCGGGCTGCAAGCGCTCAAGCCTCTCCTTTTCGGGGCGATCGTGCGGGATCGTCGAAACGGCGCCATCGAAGGTGGACAGGATCCGATCGCCAACTTTCACCCACCACGGCTTGTCATGGATCAGATGCGGGTCGAATCGAGTCCTGTTGATCCCGACAAAGGCTGTCGATGGATCCATTTGCGTGTCGTCGCCGACATAGAGCGACGAAGATTGGGAACCGTCCGTTCCCGTGAAGGCGTCGATCCCCGAGCCGACCCAATCGACGTGATAGGGATAAGACGGCTTCAGAACGCGCACGCAATTCACGAGTTTCGCATGGCCCGTCGGATCCGGAAGCGTGAAGCTGTCGAAAATGATGTCGGTCGAGTCGAAGGGAAATTTCTCACCCTGGCGCGGCCCCGGACAGGACGGGTCGTCGGCGCGCGCTGGCGACGATTGCACGCCGGGGACCATAGCAAGGCAGATGGCGAAAAAAGCGGTTCGCCACGGGATCATCCGCAAGGCCATGGTTTCCCCCAAAATTCGCGGCCGCGCGGCAGCCTCAGCGCAGGCACAATGCGCGATCCGCGGGCGCTTGTGAAGCGCCGGCGCGGACGTCACTCGGGCGTGAAATTCGTCGCGACGCCGTTGATGCAATAACGCAGGCCCGTCGGCGCCGGCCCATCCGGAAAGACATGGCCCAAATGACTGCCACAGCGGCTGCAATGCACCTCCGTGCGAAGCCAGCCATAGCTGCGGTCCTCCGAGGTCTCGACGGCGCCCGGCAGCGGATCGTTGAAGCTCGGCCAGCCCGTGCCGCTGTCGAATTTCCGCGTCGAGCCGAACAAAGGCTGGCCGCAGCCGGCGCAGGCGAAGATGCCGGCGCGCTTTTCATGGTTGAGGGCGCAGCTTCCCGGCGCCTCGGTGCCGTGCTCGCGCAGGATGCGATATTGCTCGGGCGTCAGCAGCGCGCGCCACTCGGCTTCGGTATGGGTCACCGGGAATGGTTTGGCGTCCATGATCGATCCTCCAATTTGCGGCGCGACTTTAACCTTGCCATTCTAACGCAATTCCATCGTCGTTGGCTTGGCCGAATTCGCGCCTCATCCTGGCGGATTTCGCGTCAGCTTACCGCATCGATCCCGTCGCGTCGTGACGATGTGCGATGCGCGGCAAAGTTGGCCCCCAGGCGGGAAAGTTCAGGCGCTTGCCGGGCGCCCCTGCGCGATGGGTGCGGACGACTTGTTCCTGCCCGGTCAGATGGCGGCCATGTAGATAGACTGCATCGGAGAGGCGGTCGTCGAGCCGCTTGAAGGCATTTACGATGGCGCTCCAGCTCATCGATGAATACTCCAGTTCCTCGTAGCGAACGCGCCGGTCCCCGATCGAAGTCTCAGCAATAGACCCAAGCGGCCCGTCGCATTCTGTTTCAAAGTTAAATCTATTTAGAGCTAGTCGCATAAGGTCGCGATTGCGGACCCTTTCCTGTTTTATAAAGACCCCATAAACACAGCGCCGACTGGATCAGCCATTGCGCGCCGCCGCGGACGGCCTGCCTTCAACAAAACGAGACTTCGGCCGCCGATTTGATAAGCTTGCGCCCAGTGGTCGCGCGCGCCGCGACGCGGATGGAAGCCAAGAGACGAGTCTTGAAAACGCGCCTGCCGATCCGCGTTCGAAACTGGATGTATGCGCTGCGCGGTGGGTTCCTGATCCGGCCGCTGCTCATCTCGCTTGGTCTTGGGCTTGCGGGAATGCTGCTGTCTTCGGCCGAAGAGAGCTTCCCGCTGGTCAGCGCCTGGGTTCCCGACACGCTGTTCCCTTCCCGCGCCGATCCGCAGATCGCGCAGGTGATGCTGAGCACGATCGCAAGCTCGATCATGACCGTCGTCTCAATCGTCTTCGCTATTCTTCTGATGACGCTGACTCTGGCCTCGATGCAGTTCTCGCCGCGCATCCTTGTCAATTTCGTCAGAGACCGCGTGACGCAATGGACGCTCGGCGTCTTCCTCGGCACGTTCCTCTACTGCATGGCCGCCCTGCCCGCAGCGCGCAGCCTGCCGCACCCCTTCGCCCCGGTGGCGACCGTCACAGGCGCGCTGTTGCTCGCGCTCACCTCCGTCATGGGGCTCATCTTTTTCATTCACCACATTTCACGCGCCGTCAGCGTCAACCACATCGTCGACCGCATCGCCCGCGAGACGGAGGGCGTCATCGACGACATCATGCCGCACAGGCGCGGCCCCGTCGCCCGCCGCGAGGATATGGCGTTCGAGCGGGAGCCGACCGAGTTCGCGGTTCCCATCGATCAGTCCGGCTATATCTGCTTCATCGACAGCGACCGCCTGCTCAAATTGGCAAAGGCGCACAAGTTGCGCATTCGCGTGCTACGCCCGATCGGGCATTACGCCCCGGAGGGCGCGCCGCTCTTCACAGTCTCGCGCAAGAGCCGGCTGACCGAGGAGCTCAACGGGGAAATTCGCGCCGCATTCGTAATCGGCCCGATGCGCACGATGCAACAGGACGTCGAGTTCGGCGTGCTCCAGATCGTCGACATCGCGTTGAAGGCGATCTCGCCCGCCGTCAACGATCCAAGCACGGCGATCAATTGCATCGATCAGTTGTCGCGCATCCTTATTCGTTGGATTGGCCGCGCCCCGCCCGCGACCCTTATCAGCGACCCGCCTTATGTCGTGCGGGTGATCCTGCCATGGATCGATTTCGACCATCTGCTCGACACCGCTTTCGAGCAGATCCGCCATTATTCCGCAAATGACCTCGCCGTCAGTTTACGGCTGTTGCGCGCGCTTGACGATCTCGCGGCCGCCATCGACGACAAGGGCGTGCGAGAGCAGCTGGCGCTACGCGGACGACGCGTCGTCGCGGGCTGCGCGACGCGGCTCGATTCCGGCGATGTGAAGCGGCTCCAGGACCGGTTGGCGCTGCTTGAGGCGCGCGCGCCAAGCCACGCCGCGTGATGCAAAACGCAAGGATTCCAACAGCCGCTCAAACATCCAGATTGGCGACGCTCAGCGCATTCTCCTGGATGAATTCGCGGCGCGGCTCGACGACGTCGCCCATCAGCTTAACGAAAATATCGTCGGCGTCGTCGCCTTCCTTGATCTTGACCTGCAGGAGCGAACGGGCCTCCCGATCCAGCGTCGTCTCCCACAACTGCTCGGGATTCATCTCGCCGAGGCCCTTGTAGCGCTGCAATTGCGAAATGCCCTTCTGGCCCGCCGCCATGACCGCGTCGAGCAGTTCGCCCGAGCCCGAGGCCTGCGTCTCGTCATTGCGCCTGATGAACAGCGCCGGCCGGGCGAAGACATCGTGCAGGGTCGCGGCGTGCTCGTTGAGGCGGCGCGCCTCGGTTGAAGCGAGGAGGCCGGCGTCGAGCGTCGCGGCCTGACGGACGCCGCGCACCTGCCGCGTGAACACATAGCCGCCATTGGCGACGGCGCCCTGCCAGCCGCGCTCCATATCGTCGGCGAGTTCGTCGAGGCGCGCGGCGATCGTCGCGGCGAAACCTTCGGCCGCTTCCTCGTCGTCCGGCCCGATCGGCCGGAAGGCTCCGGCGATGGCGGCCTGCTCCACGACGGTGCGGTCGTAGCGCGAATGCATCGCTTTCAGAAGATGGCGCACGGCCCGCGCCTCTTCGACGATCGAGCGCAAATCCGAGCCCGCGCGCTCGACGCCATCGGAAAGACGTAGCACGGCGCCCTCAAGGCCATTGCCGATGAGGTAATCGTCCAGCGCGCGCTCGTCCTTCAGATATTGCTCGGAGCCGCCGCGCTTGACCTTGTAGAGCGGCGGTTGCGCTATATAGAGATGGCCGCGTTCGATCAATTCGCGCATCTGCCGGAAGAAGAAGGTCAGGAGCAGCGTGCGGATATGCGAGCCGTCGACATCGGCGTCGGTCATGATGATGATCTTGTGGTAGCGCAATTTGTCGACGTTGAAATCATCGCGGCCGATGCCGGTCCCGAGCGCCGTGATTAGCGTGCCGATTTCCTGGCTGGACAGCATCTTGTCGAAGCGGGCGCGCTCGACGTTAAGAATCTTGCCGCGGAGCGGCAGGACGGCCTGATATTCGCGATTGCGGCCCTGCTTGGCCGAGCCGCCGGCGGAATCGCCCTCGACGAGGAAAAGCTCGGCCTTGGCGGGATCGCGCTCCTGGCAATCGGCCAGCTTGCCCGGCAGATTGGCGACGTCGAGCGCTCCCTTGCGGCGGGTCAGCTCGCGCGCCTTGCGCGCCGCCTCGCGCGCCTGCGCCGCCTCCACCACCTTGCCGACGACGGTGCGCGCATCCTGCGGATGCTCCTCGAACCAGGAGCCGAGCATCTCGTTGACGAGGCCTTCGACCGCCGGGCGCACTTCCGACGAGACCAGCTTCTCTTTCGTCTGCGAGGAGAATTTCGGATCCGGCACCTTGACCGACAGGACGCAGGTCAGGCCCTCGCGGCAATCATCGCCCGTTAGGTCGACCTTTTCGCGTTTCAAAAGGCCGGAGCGTTCGGCGTAGCCGGTGACCTGCCGGGTGAGGCCGGCGCGCAGGCCCGCGAGATGAGTGCCGCCGTCGCGCTGCGGGATGTTGTTGGTGAAGGGCAATACGTTCTCATGGTAGGAATCGTTCCACCAGAGCGCGACCTCGACGACGATATTCTCGCGCTCGCCCTTGATCAGAATGGGCTTCGTGATGAGCGGACTCTTGGCGCGATCGAGATAGCGCACGAAGGCCTCAAGGCCGCCGTCATAATAGAGCAGTTCGGTTCGCGGCTCCGCGCCGCGGGCGTCGGTCAGTTCGATGCGAACGCCGGAGTTCAGAAAGGCGAGTTCGCGCAGCCGGTGCTCGATGGTGCCGAAATCATAATCGACCATGGTGAAGGTCGCGGGCGAGGCGAGAAAGGTGACCTCCGAGCCGCGCTTGGGCTTGCCGTCGACGATCGGCGCCGGCCCCGTGACTTCGAGCGGAGTGACCGCATCGCCCTGCGCAAAACGGATCAGATGCTCCTTGCCTTCGCGCCAGATCCTGAGCTTCAGCCAGGTGGAAAGCGCATTGACGACGGAGACGCCGACGCCATGCAGGCCGCCCGACACCTTGTAGGAGTTCTGGTCGAATTTCCCGCCCGCGTGCAGCTGGGTCATGATGACCTCGGCCGCGCTGACGCCTTCCTCGCTGTGAATGTCGGTCGGAATGCCGCGCCCGTCGTCGGTGACGGTCACCGAGCCGTCGGCGTTGAGCGTCACCGTGACTTTGGTGGCGTGGCCGGCGAGCGCCTCGTCGATGGCGTTGTCGACGACCTCATAGACCATGTGATGCAGCCCTGAGCCGTCATCGGTGTCGCCAATATACATGCCGGGGCGCTTGCGGACGGCGTCGAGGCCGCGCAGGACCTTGATCGAATCGGCGCCATAATAGGCTTCCGCCTCGGGAGGGACGGAGACCTGTGAAGCGGCGGCGGGTTCAACCATGGGATATGCGGGCTTTCTGCTGCTTTAAGCTTTGATTTCAGGCGCGTTTCAAAATCAACGCGCCGACAATCCTTTCTTATAGACCAAGCGTCCGCGAAGGTCATGTTTTTAATGTCTTTTCAGGCCAATTCACAGGCTTTGACAAGGCCCTTTGCAAATCCGGAGCGTATGCCTCTTGCGGCTGGGGAAAAGCCTGGCGGCGACACCCCTCAAATCAACAGAACCTAATCGTCCTGCTTCGTCCGCCCCTCGATGAACGCCTTCACCGCGCTAATGACCGGGACGCTGACGAAAGCGATCGTCACGCTCGGATGCGCGCCGACAATGAACGAATAGACGCCCGCGCCCAAAGATCCAGCCATGATGAGAAAACCAAAGGCCTGGCCGCGGAGCGTTTCCCAGTTCAGCGCGCCTTGCTCCTTGCGCGCCAGTTCATGCCGGAAGGCCTGTTCCCGCTCCATGTATCCGAAAACCCGCTCCGCAGCGCCCGGAAGCGTCTGTTCGTAGATGGCGATTTCCTCAGCTGGCGGAAGCGGTCCGCTATGCTGCTTGGAAACCGTTAGCACCCCAATGGAGACGAGACGGGAAATTTCCTCAGGCGGTAACCGCTTTAGCACATCCGGCAGATTTTCCTGACTTACCGCCTGCAGCGCGTCGTCTTCTGATTCGTCCACCCTCAACCGTCTCCAGCGCAGCCGACATATCCTTCTTGAAAGCGAGTGCGTCCTGCGAAGCCCCCCAATAGATCTTCTCACGCAGGGCGCCGACGCGCTTTGGGTCTTTTGCGTAAACGACCCGCTGTCCATCAAAGCTGGCGGCGAGCTTGGTCGCCGCGCGAATGATCTCTATCCTAATCTTCATGGTCTTCCCCTGCCTATGAGGGCGCGACTCCAAATCTAAGTCATTTGGAGCCGCTTCGCCAGCGTAACCCCGGCGGCTGGCGAGAAACGTGCGCACCGCATCGCCAGCAGAACTTGTCGAAAGGCCGGCTTCAGACTTCAAATGAAAACGCCCTCGCGATTCCATCTGGAGTCACCGGACCTACGCCGCCGCGCGGATGGCCTCATCGCCGATGAGGAGGCCGCGCTCGTCGGCCCCGATGCGCACCTTCTCGCCATCATGGATCTTGCCGGCGAGAATGAACTCGGCCAGCGGATCCTGCACGTTCTTCTGGATGACGCGCTTCAGGGGACGCGCGCCATAGGCTGGATCATAGCCCTTTTCGGCGAGCCACTCGCGGGCTTCAGGCGTCAATTCCAGCACGATCTTGCGATCCTCCAGCAGCTTGTCGAGGCGCTTCAGCTGGATCTCGACGATCTTGCCCATGTCCTCCCGGCGCAAGCGATGGAACAGGATGATCTCGTCGACGCGGTTCAGGAATTCCGGCCTGAAATGCGCGCGCACCACCTGCATCACCTCGTCATGGACGGCGCTCGAGTCCTCGCCGTCCTTCTGCAGCACCAGAAACTCCGAGCCGAGGTTCGACGTCATGACGATCAGCACATTGCGGAAATCGACCGTGCGCCCCTGCCCGTCCGTAAGCCGGCCATCGTCCAGAACCTGCAGGAGAACATTGAAGACGTCCGGATGGGCCTTCTCGATCTCGTCGAAGAGGACAACCTGATAGGGCCTGCGCCGCACCGCCTCGGTGAGGGCGCCGCCTTCCTCATAGCCGACATAGCCGGGCGGCGCGCCGATCAGCCGCGCAACCGAATGTTTCTCCATGTATTCGGACATGTCGATGCGCAGCAGCGCGTTCTCGTCGTCGAACAGGAAACCGGCGAGCGCCTTGGTCAATTCGGTCTTGCCGACGCCGGTCGGCCCGAGGAACATGAAAGAGCCGATCGGACGGTTTGGATCCTGCAGCCCGGCTCTTGCGCGGCGCACCGCGGTCGAAACCGCCTTGACGGCCTCCTTCTGCCCAACCACGCGCTTGCTCAGCGCCTCTTCCATGTTCAGCAGTTTCTCGCGTTCGCCCTCCAGCATCTTGTCGACCGGAATGCCGGTCCAGCGCGAGACGACCTGCGCGATGTCTTCGGGCGTCACCGCTTCATCGACGAGAACGCCGCCGCGCTTCGACTCGATCTCGGCGAGCTGCTTTTCGAGGCCCGGGATGACGCCATAGGTCAGTTCGCCGGCGCGCTGATATTCGCCCTTGCGCTGCGCCTGCGCCAGCTCCGTGCGCGCGGCCTCAAGCTGCTCCTTGAGCTTTTGTTCGGAGCCGAGCTTGTCCTTTTCGGCGCGCCAGCGCGACGTCAAGGCGGCCGACTTCTCCTCAAGATCGGCAAGCTCGCCTTCGAGCTTCTTCAGCCGGTCCTTCGAGGCAGAATCGGTCTCCTTCTTCAGCGCCTCCTGCTCGATCTTGAGCTGGATGATGCGGCGGTCGAGTTCGTCGAGTTCTTCGGGCTTCGAATCGATCGCCATGCGCAGCCGGGCGCTCGATTCATCGATGAGGTCGATCGCCTTGTCGGGCAGAAACCGGTCCGCGATGTAGCGATGCGACAGCGTCGCCGCCGCGACGATGGCGGCATCCGTGATGCGCACGCCATGGTGCAGCTCGTATTTTTCCTTGAGGCCGCGCAGGATCGAAATGGTGTCGGCGACCGTCGGCTCGGAGACGAACACCGGCTGGAAGCGCCGCGCCAGCGCGGCGTCCTTCTCGACATGCTTGCGATATTCATCGAGCGTCGTCGCGCCGACGCAGTGCAGTTCGCCGCGCGCCAGCGCCGGCTTCAGAAGATTCGAGGCGTCCATTGCGCCATCGGCCTTGCCCGCGCCGACGAGCGTGTGCATTTCGTCGATGAAGAGGATGATGCCGCCGGCCGCGGCGGTGACTTCGGTCAGGATTCCCTTCAGCCGCTCCTCGAATTCGCCGCGATATTTGGCGCCCGCGATCAGCGAGCCCATGTCGAGCGCAAGCAGCTTCTTGTCGCGCAGGCTTTCCGGCACGTCGCCATTGACGATGCGCAGCGCGAGCCCCTCGACGATAGCCGTCTTGCCGACGCCCGGCTCGCCGATCAGCACCGGATTGTTCTTGGTGCGGCGCGACAGAACCTGGATGGTGCGGCGGATTTCCTCGTCGCGGCCAATGACCGGATCGAGCTTGCCCGAGCGGGCCGCCTCGGTCAGATCGCGGGTGTATTTCTTCAGCGCGTCATAGGCGTTTTCCGCCGTCGCATTGTCGGCTGTGCGGCCCTTGCGCAATTCCTCGATGGCCTTGTTGAGGTTTTGCGGCGTGAGGCCGGCCTTTTCGAGGATCTTTCCGGCTTCCGAATTCTTCTCCATGGCGAGCGCGAGCAGCAGGCGCTCGACGGTCACATAGGAATCGCCCGCCTTCTCGGCGATTTTCTCGGCGTTGTCGAAAAGGCGCGCCAAAGGCGGCGTGACATGGACCTGGCCCGCGCCGGAGCCTTCGACTTTCGGCAGTTTCGCCAGCGCCAGATCGGTCGCGACGAGGGCGTCGCGCGAGCGGCCTCCCGCCTTGTCGATCAGCCCCGCGGCCAGCCCCTGATCGTCATCGAGCAGGACTTTCAGAAGATGTTCGGGCGTGAACTGCTGGTTTCCCTCACGCATGGCGAGCGACTGCGCGCTCTGTACGAACCCGCGCGCCCGCTCGGTGTATTTTTCAAAATTCATGGCAGATATCTCCCCCCGCGCAACAGCCCAGACAGCCTTACGCGGCATAACTCAATTCGCCCTGATCCAAGGCCGATTAAGTCAAATGTAGGAAGAAAAAGCTGCGGCGGAAGGCTTATGCGCCACCGCTGGCGTGATTTCGGCGATTCTGGCGAAATCTTTCGAGCCGCCGCCATCGCGGGCTCCCCACGCGCAGACGCGGCGGAATCCGCGGGCGTCCCGCGCCGCCACAGCAAAAGCCCCAAACGAGGCCCCATGCCACCGGAGGCGCCGACACTGGCGCGCCCGGCAACGCCTGTGCTTCGAACGACATCGCCGGAGCGCGACGCCCGTGCCGGCGGCCCTTGCCTCGCCGACCCGGGCTTCTTCTCAGTCTCCGACGGGATCCTCGGCGCTGGATTCCGCCCCGCTCGAATTATCGAGAGCGGCGGCCTGATCGATCGCCATTTCCGCCTTGCTGCGCCGCCGCCGACGCGGCCGCAGGTGAAAACCGTTCGGCTCGCGTTCGGCCTCGGACCTGTCATCATGGCTCACGGCGAACGCTTCGACTGCGGCGTCCGACTCAATCGAATCGGCGATCGTCTCGGAGGCTGTCCGGACGGGCGCGGTTATGAAGGCCGGCAGGCCCTTGGGCGCGGCGTCTTCCGGCGCCCGCGCCTCGACGCGCTGATCGCGCGGAGCGTCGCTGCGAAAATCCCGCGGGCCGCGCCCGTTATTGCGCGCGCCGCGATTGTCCTGATCGCGTCCCTGAAGCTGATCCCTCGGGCCTTGATCTCGTGAGCCCTGATCTCGCGAGCCTTGATCTCTTGGACCCTGATCTCTTGGACCCTGATCCCGGGCCGGCGCGTAACGCTCCTGATTATTGCGCTCCTGCCCGTAACGCTCCTGATTGCTGCGTTCCTGGCTGCTGCGATCCTGCCCGTTGCGATCCTGATAGGGACGGTCCTGATAGGAGCGATCCTGAAACGACCGGTCCTGGCGCGGACCGCGGTCGTTTCTCTCCAAGCCCTGTTTTTCCGGGGCGCCGTTTCCGCCGGCGCCGTAGAAGCCGCGCTCCTGGCCGGGCTGCTGGCCGCCCGACGGCTGCGGCGCATAGGCCGGCTGTGGCGCGGCGAAGCGCTCGACCGGCGAGGCGAAGCGGTCAGGAATTCCGGTGAAATCGTCGTCGCCGTCGATATCCTCCGCGACGGCTTCGCCGGGCTGGCGCTGATAGCCGGCGGCGCTCTGTTGCTGGGCCTGCTGGGCCATGGCGATGAGGCGGAAGTAATGCTCCGCGTGCTGCAGATAGCTCTCCGCGGTGACCGGGTCGCCCGACGACTGCGCATCGCGTGCGAGCTGCAGATATTTCTCGCCGATATGATGGGCGGTGCCGCGGATTTTCACGTCGGGCCCGCTCGACTCGTAGGAGCGCGTCAGCGGATTTGGTCCCTTGCGATTGTTGTTCGGGCGGCCACGCATGCGTTGTTTGTTCTGTCCAGGTCTCATCGATGTTCCTTGAGTGGCGCCATAACCGCGACTCCCCGGCATCGCCTTATCGGCGATCCGTTAACGGTCTGCATGGACCGTTTTCTTCCTAAAGAACGAAGGCGCGAGCGATAGTTGGGCTCTCCAGCCAGTGACGATGCGCACGGGGCTTCCGCGGCATCAATCCTTGACCCTCAATCGACAGGGTCTTGGAGCTTTTGGGACGAATTCTCGGTTTCGCCGAGCGTCGCAATGAACGGAAGCGGCCTCGCCATGTTCACAACCCTCGACTCAGGCGAGATCCAAAAATCTCAGCGCCGGGCCGAATCTCTACAGCAGCGATGGAGCCATCCTTATGTTGCGAAACTAGCCGCTTTCGTCTGAAACGCCAAGGGTTTTTAGAAAATATCTCCAGCCGGCCGTTCGGTGTGATCGAAGCGCAACGCCGCAATCAGGCCGGGCGCGCCGAAATAATACGTTGACGACCATTGAGGTCAAGCCGAAAGGCGAAACGCCCAAATGACGCCGCGCCCAGAAGCGCCGCGACCTCCTCGCCCTGCCCAAGACCAAATTCGAGCGCCAACAGGCCGTCTGGCGCCAGCAGCGCGGCCGCCGCCGGGATCAAGGCCCGGTAAGCGTCAAGGCCGTCGGCGCCGCCGTCGAGCGCGCGCCGCGGATCATGGAGGCGCACCTCCGGCGCAAGGCCGATAATATCGCCGCCCCGGATATAGGGCGGGTTCGAGACGATGATGTCGAACCGCCCCCGCAAGGGCGCCGTCCAGTTCGCGCAGACAACGTGACCGCGCTCCGCAAACCCGTTCGCCGCCAGATTGTTCCGCGCGATGGCGCAGGCGGCGGGCGAAATGTCGACGCCGACGCCAAAGGCTTCGGGCAAGCTTTGCAGCAGCGCGCCAAGAATGGCGCCGGAGCCGACGCCGAGATCGAGCAGGCGCCATGCGCGTCCGACATCGGCGCCAACATGCGCCAGAACAGCTTCCACGAGGGTTTCCGTATCGGCGCGGGGATCAAGCGTCTCAGGGCTGAGTTCGAAGCGCGCGCCCCAGAACTCGCGGTAGCCAATGATTCGCGAGACCGGCTCGCGGGCAAGCCGGCGCGCCGCGAATTGCGCCAGCCGGTCAGCGCCCGCGCCGAGCGGCGCATCGGGATCGCGCACGAGCGCTGCGTGATCGACGCCAAGCGCGGCGCAAAGCAGCACGCGCGCGTCAAGCTCGGCGGAGGGAATGCCTGTTTCCGCGAATGCGTTCGCCAGCCAGCGCCGCGCCGATTCGCGCGGCGTCGCGGCGTCGAAACCCGACGGGGCATTCGTCAATTCAGCGACTCTCTCTCCCCATGCGCTCATGCCGCCGGGGGCGCGGCGGCTTCGAGCAAAACCCGCGTCAGACGCGTCGCGAAATCGGCCGCGCTCGCCGGCTTTTCACCTTCCATCACGCGGGCTTCGTCGAAAATCAGCCAGGTGATATCCTCGATCTTCTGCTTGTGCGGCGAGCCGACGAGCTTCGACAGCGCCAAAATCAGCGCATGTTTCGGATTGACTTCGAGGATCGGCTTGGTCACGGAACCCGGCTGGCCGTATTCGGCCAGCAATTGCTCCAGCCGGCGGTCCGGCCCACGGTCCGGCGCGATGAGGCAGGCCGGGCTTTGCGCAAGCCGGTCCGAGGCGCGCACATCGTCGACGGTCCCCTCGAGCGTCTGTTTCATGAGCGCGAACAGGGCGGCGAGCGCCGCCGGCTGCTGCGCGTCGGCGGGGCTTTCCGCACTCGCGTCGAGAAGCGGGATCGACGCGATATCGGCCGCCCCCTGCGTCACCGACTTGAACGGCTTGCCGTCGAAACCGACGGCGGACGAGACCCAGAAGGCGTCGATCGGATCGGGCAGCAGCAGCACTTCGACGCCGCGCGCGGCGAATCCTTCAAGCTGGGGGCTCGCCGCCAGCCGTTTCAGATCATCGCCGAGCAGGTAATAGATGGCTGTCTGATTTGGCCGCAGCGCAGCGACGTAATCCTTCAGCGTGCGGTCGCCGTCCGGGCGGGTCGAGCTGGCGAAGCGCGCCAGAGTGAAGAGCGCATCGCGCTTTTCGGGCTCTTCATAAAGCCCCTCCTTCAGCACGATTCCGAAATGGCGCCACACCTCGGCGGATTTCGCCGGATCAGCCTCGGCGAGCTTCACCAGTTCCTGCAGGACGCGATTGGCGACGCCTTTCTTGATGGCGCCGAAAACGGGGCTCTCCTGAATCATTTCGCGCGAGACGTTCAGCGGCAGATCCGCCGAATCGACGACAAGACGCACGAAACGCAGCCAACGCGGCAGGATGTCGGCGTCGTCGGTGATCAGAACATGACGGACATAGAGCTTGGCGCGGCCATGGCGCTCCGGGTTGAACAGATCGAACGGGCGCGCCGAGGGGACGAAAGCCAGCGCCGAATATTCATGACGCCCCTCCGCGCGCCAGTGGATGGTGAGGGCCGGGTCGTCGAACTGGCCGGAGAGCGTGTGGTAGAAATCGGCGTATTGCTCGGGCGTGATCGCGCTTTTGGGTTTCGTCCAGAGCGCCTGGCCATCGCTGAGCTGGCGCGGCTCGTCGCCGGGCTTGTCGATCAATTCCACGGGCACGGCGAGCGCGCTTGAATGTTCGCGCACAATACGTTCGACCGTGAAAGGATCGAGATAATCCTTCGAGGCCTCGTTCATGTGCAAGACGATGCGCGTGCCATGCGCCGGCGCGCGGTCCGGCTCGGCCGGCGTGATGGTGAAGGCGCCCTTGCCGTCGGAACTCCACACGAAGGCTTCGTTGGCGCCAGCGCGCCGCGAAATCGCCTCGACGCGGTCGGCCACCATGAAGGCCGAATAAAAACCGATGCCGAACTGGCCTATGAGATCGACATGGGGACCGGAGGGCGCGCCCCCAGCGTCTTCCGCCGCCAGATCCTCATTCGAATCCTGGTCTTCATCGTCGGGGGCGGGCTTCGCGCCGATCCGGTCGAGAAAGGCGCGCGTGCCGGAGCGCGCGATGGTGCCGAGCGAATCGGCGAGCTCCTCGCGCGTCATGCCGACGCCATTATCCTCGACGGCGAGCGTCCCCGCCTCCTTGTCGAGGCTGATCGTCACCTTGAAAGGCGCCGTTGCGAGGGACGGATCGGCCAGAGCCTCGTAGCGCAGCTTCTCGCAGGCGTCGGCGGCGTTGGAGAGAAGTTCGCGCAGGAAAATATCGCGGTCGGAATAGACCGAATGCACCATGAGATGCAGCAGCCTCGCGACATCCGCCTGAAAAGCTTGAGATTGTCCGGCAGCGTCTGACATGGAGAGCGTCTCTTTCCTTGAAATGATTTCGTCCCGAAGTACTTCTTAGCGCGGCCCCGGCCGGTGGCGGCGGGGCCCGCAGCGACCCTGAGGGCCGCCGGGCGCAGCCCGCCCCGACGGGAGATATTGTCTTTGCGCCCGTGCGGCAAGGGCGGCGTCCGCGCAAAATCGCGGCGACATGGCCAAGCTTATGCGTCGCAAAAATGTCAAGCGGGGCCTTGCCCCGGCCGGATCGGCGCGCAATGATGCGGGTGCGTCAGAAATCAAGAGCGGCACAACGCATGACCGATCTGGAGTCCGCCGAAGATCGCCGCCCTCAGCTCATGACCGGTCGGGTGAGGCCGTTCGCCGCCAGGACGCCGCCTGTCCGCGCCCCGGCTCCCCAGGAGGCGGTCGTCAGCTTCGATCGGCTCGAATTGCGCGAAATCCTGAATCTTTACGGCCGCAAGGTCGCCGCGGGCGAATGGCGCGACTACGCCCTTGATTTCACCGCGCAAAAGGCAGTTTTCTCGGTTTACAGCCGCGCCTCGGAATGCGCCCTGTACGAGATTGAGAAAACCCCCCGGCTGGCGCGCAAGCAAGGTCTTTACGCCGTCGTCGCGTCGAGCGGTCTCGTGCTCAAGCGCGGCCATGATCTGCGCGGCGTCATGGCGATTCTCGACAGGCGGCTGAAGCTGGTTTCGGAGTAAAATATTTGCATGCGCCGTCCCCTCCCGGCGCCGCCGCGCCGGGCGAAGCTGCGGCCGCGCGAATCCGCCGCCGGCGCCCCCTCGCGCTTTCGCTGGCTCTCTTCGCGCTGATCGCGAGCTACGCGATCCTGGTCACGGATTTCTACCACCAGTCCGCAGCCATCGAGAATGTCTTCGAGGCGCCGGCGGGGGACGTGAAGCCGCCGCTCGATATCTATCTGGAGGTGCTCGGCGTCGATCCGGTCAAACAGTCGGTCCAGATCCGGCTTGGCTTCGCGGCAAAAAGCGAACCGGGGGGCCTGCGCCATCCCGGCGCGCCGGCGACGGATATGCTTGTCGAGATCAGCGATGGAAGCGACGTGCAGGACGTCGAACTGCAGGCCGGGCAGGTAGGCGCCTCTAAAACGCTTCAGCTTTACGCCCGTGGAGCGATCGAGAACTATCCCCTCGATCGTTACGATGGGACGCTGCGGATCCGGGCCGTAGAGGGCAAACAGCCGCCCGGCCCCGCCGTTCCGGTGCGGCTGACGACTTGGGAAGAGATCCCCGGATGGGAGGTCGCGATGGCGCGGGGCGACGCCCCGGGCGCCCCCGGCGATGCGGGATTGTCGCTGACCCTGCGCGCGCAACGTCCCGCCGCGCATGTCTTTTTCGCCTTCGTCCTGTTCGCCGCGATGATCCTGGTCGCCGCGAGCGCGCTGACCATCGGAGGCCTCGCCTTCCTCGGCGTGCGCCGGACAGAGGCCGCGCTGATGGGCGCCCTCGGCGCAATGGTCTTCGCCGTCCCCGCGCTGCGCAATGTCCTGCCGGGCGCGCCGCCGCTCGGCGTCCGGGCCGACGCCTTCGTCTTCCTCTGGGTGCAGCTCGCGGTCATTCTCGGCCTGACGCTGTTCGTCGCGACCTGGGCCCGGACGGGCCCGCGTCCGTAAGGGCTAAATAAAAAAGGCTCCGCCTTTTGAGCGGAGCCTTGATCGGCAGATCAGCTTTTCAGCTTAGTTGCGGTCGCCGCCGAGGAAGAGGAGCGACTGGAAGATATTGATGAAATCGAGGTAGAGCATCAACGCGCCATTGACCGATTTCTTGGTCGCGACCTCATAGCCGTCGCTCTCGAAATACATCTCCTTGATCGATTGCGTATCCCAGGCGGTGAGTCCGGAGAAGATCAGGACCGAGAGAATGGAGAGGCCGAACTGGAAGGCCGTGCTCTGGACGAACAGATTGACGACGCTCGCGATGACGAGGCCGATGAGGCCCATCACCAGGAACGAGCCCATCGCCGAGAGATCGCGCTTGGTCGTGTAGCCATAGAGGCTAAGCCCGCCGAAGGCGGCCGAGGTGATGAAGAAGGCGCGCGCAACCGACGATCCGGTGTAAATCAGCAGGATCGACGATAGCGAGAGCCCCATCACCGCCGCGAAGGCGAAGAACATGCCGCGCGCGGCGGACGCCGACATCTGATTGATGCGGAATGAAAAGAAGAAGACGAAGGCGAGCGGCGCCAGCATCACCACATAGCGAAGCGGGGTGCCATAGATCGCGGCGCCGAAGGACGTCAGCGAGATGCGGCCCATCTGTGCGGCCGCCTGCGACGGATCCGTGGCGACGGCCAGCATATGCACGCCAAGCGCGACAAGCCCGGTCAGGGCGAGGCCCACCACCATGTTATTGTACACGCCAAGCATATAGGAGCGCAGGCCCTGGTCGATCTCGGCGCGACCGGCCCGTGCGACGCCCTGGCCCCAGCGGGCGCTTGCGTTGCGGTCGAAGTCGGACATGAGTTCCTCTAAATGTTGTGGAGGCTCCACCGCCTCCGGTCGCCGCCGTCTTGAGGGCTAAGCGTCGCGGCTAATATGGCCCAGACGCCCGTCTCCCACAAGAGCGCGCAACATGAACTATACTTAAGGTTGGAGGCGAAAACCCCGCCGCGTCAAAGCTCGCGCAAATAGGGCGCGGGCTTGCGGCCGAGGACGCGCCAGGCGCCGATCAGCCCGAGGAACAGGGTCGCGAGAAGCGCCAGCAGGGCGGCGCCAAGCGCCTGCGGCCATAGAAACGTAAAGTCCATGTCCATTAATTTGCGCGTGACGCCATAGGCCGCCGCGCCGCCGGCGGCGACGCCAAAGAGCGCGGCGCATAGCCCGATCAGGCCGTACTCCAGAAGAGCGGCGGCAAGCAGGCGCGGGCGCGTCGCCCCAAGCGTCTTCAGCACCACAGCGTCATGAATCCGAGCCTGCTGACCCGCCGCCACAGCGCCGCCGAGCACAAGGATCGAAGCGACGAGCGCGACGCTCGAGGCGGCCCGGACGGCGACCGCGAGCTTTCCCACAATGGCGCTCGCGGCCTCCAGAGCATCCTTGACGCGCAACGCCGCGATCGCCGGAAACGCGGCGGCCGTCTCGCGCAGCAGGCTCGTTTCGCGCGCGTCGCCGCCGCCCGGGGGCAAAGTCAGGGTGGCGAGATCGCCATAAGGCGCCCCGGCGAAGCTATTGGGCGAAAACACCAGCACGAAATTAATGCCAAGCTTACGCCAATTCACCTTGCGGATATTGGCGATCTTGCCGGCAATGGTCCGGCCAAGCACATTGACGCCGATCTCGTCGCCAATATCGAGCCCTAACCCCTCGGCGATTTCGCTCTCCAGCGAAATCAGCGGCGGCCCGGCGTAATCCGTCGGCCACCAGGCGCCCTTGACCAGCCTCGACCCTTCCGGCGGCGCGTCGGCGAAGGTGACGCCTCGATCGCCCTGCAGCACCCAGGCGGCGCTTTCTTTCGGATGAATGGAATCGGCGGGAACGCCATTCAGCCGAACAATGCGCCCGCGCAGCATCGGCACGAGATCGAGTTTGCCGCCCGGCGCGCGCGCCTCGATGAAGCGGGCGAACGCATCGGCCTTCACCGCCGGGACATCGAGAAAGAAGAAGCTCGGCGCCGCGCCCTCCCCGCCCGATTTCAATTCGCGGCGGATATTGCCGTCGATCAGCGCCAGCGCGACGAGGAGCGCGAGGCCAAGACCGAGCGACAGCACGACGGAGGGCGTCAGCGCCCCCGGCCGGTGAATATTGCCGATGGCGAGGCGCAGGGCGAACTGGCGCGGATGCGGCAGCCGCCGCGCCAGCATCATGATCAGGGCCGCGACGAGGCGCAGCAGGGCGAAAGCCGCGAGCGTCCCGCCGGAATAGATGAGAGCGAGCCTGCGATCGCCGGAGAGCGCCATCGCCGCCGCCGCCAGTGCGCAGGCCGCGGCGAAGGTCAGCAGGATATAGCGCGGGCGCGGCCAGGCGCGCGGCGGCTCGACGCCCGCGCGGAAGATCGCCTGGGCGGGAATGTCATGGGCGCGCCCGAGCGGCGCTATCGAAAAGGCGAGCGCGGTCAGCAAGCCGTATAGCGCGCCAGCGGCAATCGCGCCCGGGTGGATCGACGGGACCAGCGGAAACGGCAGCAGCCCGCCAAGGGCGAACAGGCCAAGATAGGGCAGCGCGGCGCCGAGGACGCAGCCGATCGCGACGCCGAGGCAGGCGATCAGCATGACCTGCGTCAGCAAAATCGCGAAAACCGTCGCGCCGCCCGCGCCGAGCGACTTCAGCGTCGCGACCGTCGCGCGTTCGCGCAGGACATAGGCGCGGATTGCATTGGCGACGCCGACGCCGCCGACAATCAACGACGTGAGGCCGATGAGGGTCAGGAACTGCGTGAAGCGGTCGAGATTCTTGGAAAATTGCGGCGAGACATTCTGGCGCGTGCGCATCTCCCATCCAGCGTCGGGGAACTTCTCTCGCGCGGCGGCGGCGGCTGCTTCAAGCGCCGCATCGCCCGCCGGCGCAGGCCCCGGCCCAAGCGCGACGCGATAGATCCAATGCGTCAGCGCGCCCGGCTGAACGAGCCCGGTTCCGCGCAGGCCCGCCGCGCTCATCAGCACGCGCGGCCCGAAGCCGATCCCGCCGGCAAGCTGGTCCGGCTCATAAGTCAGCCGCGCATTGATGCGATAGCGTCCCTCGCCGATCGAAAAGGAATCGCCGACGGAAAGGCCAATTCGCGGCCGGAAGGCCGGATCGACCGCGACGCCAAACGCGCCGCCCTGCTCGGCAAGCGCACCCTCGAGCGGCTGCGGCGGATCGAGAACCACAGCGCCGGCGAGCGGATATGATCCATCGACAGCCTTGATATCGACCATCGCGGCCTCACCGGCCTGCCCGGTCCCGTCGCGGCGGGCCATCGCGCGCATCAGCGTGACGGCGGAGAGGCGTCCCTGCGCGGCGAGAAAGGTCCGCTCCGCGCCGCCAGCCTCGCGCTGGGCGAGATCGAAAGAAAGGTCGCCGCCAAGGATGGCGCGCCCCTCCCGCGCGAGGCCGTCCTTCAGCGACAGCGAGAGCGAGCCGACGCCCGTGATCGCGGCGACGCCGACGGCGATGCAGGCGAGGAAAATTCCGAAGCCGCCAAGGCCGCCGCGCAATCCGCGCAGCGCGAGGCGCAGGACGAGGGGCAGGCGCAGGACTGCGTTTTTACCGCCGGAGCCAGGATCACTCGTTCGCCCGATCACGCGCCGGCGCCCTCACGGCGAGGAGGCTGTCTCGAAAAGATTTTTTCCTGAGTCATTTGAACCTCGATCGCGAGCTTCATCGGCGCAGATGGACGGCGAGCCAGATGGTCGGGGCGGCCGCGTCGGTCCATTCGACCCGATGTTTCCGGTGCGCCGCGATGAAAAGATGATCGCCCGGCCACAGAATTCTGTCGGCCGTTTCGCCGTCGAGCCGCAGCGCCGCCGAGCCGCCGAGAACGAGCACCCACTCGTCGAAATCTTGATCGTACCAGAAGCCGGGCGGGCTCGCCTGCCCGTGCGAGACGATGCGCTCGATCTTCGCGCCCGGCGCATCGACGAGCGTCGAAAAGCACTCGGCCCGCGGGTCGACGCCGGAGAGGTCGAAGAGATTTTCGGGGGCCGGCGCCTGGCTACTCAAGATTCTGAACGATCATCGCTTTGTCTGATCGTTTTATCCTATCCGAGATCCGCGATGCACGTGCTTCAAGAAACGGAGAGGCGGTTATGCATCGGCCTGCTCGACCGCGAGCGCCGCCTGTTCGACGGCCGGTCCGTGCGCGCGCCGCCAGAAATCATGCGCCAGCACGCCCACCGCCATGGCCGCCGTGAAGACGAAGGCGGGGGCAAGGCCAAGCGCCAGCGCCGCGATGCCGGGCCCGGGGCAAAAGCCGCCGACGCCCCAGCCTATTCCAAACAGCGCGGCGCCAAGCACGAGCGGACGGTCGATGGCCGCGCGCGCGGGGATATGAAAGCTGTCGTCGAGGAGAGGCGCCTTCAGCCGGCGCGAGAGCGCATAACCCGCGCCCGAAACGGCCACCGCGCCGGCCAGAACGAAAGCGAGGCTCGGGTCGAAACGGCCGAAAAGGTCGAGAAATCCGCGCACGCGGGCGGGATCGAGCATGCCCGACAGCGCGAGCCCGAAGCCGAAGATCAGGCCGCTGAGGAGCGCGACGGCGAGTTGCGGCAGTTGCCGGGGGATTGTTTGCGACATCTCGTTCCTCTCAAGGGATGGCTTTCAGGGTATAGTTCTCAAGGTATTCCTGCGGCGTTCATGAGGGCGACCGTGGCGATGGCGGTCGACATGAAGGTCGCGACCGCGACGATCGAGCGGCGCGACAGGCGCGCGAGGCCGCAGACGCCATGGCCGCTGGTGCAGCCCGAGCCAAGCCGGGCGCCGAAACCAACCAGGAGCCCGGCCAGCGCGAGGGCCCCGAGCGAGGCGTCGATGCGCACGGCGGGAAAAGCGCCGAAGACAGCGCGATAGAAGACGGGGCCGAGGATGAGGCCGGCAACGAAGGCGAGATTGCGCCAGAAGCCGGGGGAGGGTCCGCGCAACGCGCCGGCGAAAATGCCGACGGCGCCGGCGATGCGGCCGTCAAGCAGCAGATAGAGCGCGGCGGCGAGGCCGATCAAAGCGCCGCCGGCCAGCGACTGGAGATAGATGGGCCACATGGGCTAAGGCTCCGTCGAAGTTTTTACATAATTACTATAGACTGAATACAATAGATTTGTCGCCACATGCAGGCAACCGGCGCCAAACCCTTTTTGCCGGGGGAATGACAAATGTCGCCAACCGCCTGATAACAAGACACAGCCGCTTGACGAAGGCTCTGTTTTGAGTGAATTTTGACGTCCTCAAAGTCGGAATTTGTCGCGCGCGCAGCCTACCAGCAATCCATCAAGGTTGAGCGGCCTCCTCTCGCGCGGGCCAGCACCGGCCGAACTCTCCCTAAGCCCCCTCTCCCAAATTCCCCAGCAAACGCACCTCCGGGCATCAGGTCGGCGAAAGCGCCGCTCGCTATTTCAAATACGTCGCGAAGCCTCTCTTCCGGCGATGCAGCTCGTCTTGGAATTTGACTGGCGCACGCCGTGCGCCCACACCTTGAGCGATCCGGCTCGTTTAGGCCCGAAAGAAAGCAGATGAGGCGACATGACAGTGACTCGCAAGGAAACCGACAGCCTGGGTGAAGTCGACGTGCCGGCTGACAAGCTGTGGGGCGCGCAGACGCAGCGCTCGCTTGAGCACTTCAGCATCGGCAAAGACCTGATCCCGCGCGAGATGATCGCAGCCTACGCCACCCTTAAGAAGGCCGCCGCCGAGGCGAACTTCGCCGGCAAGCGGCTCCCTGACCAACACCGCCAGCTGATCGTGCAAGTCTGCGACGAAGTTCTCGATGGCCAGCATCTCGACATGTTCCCCCTGCATGTCTGGATGACGGGCAGCGGAACGCAGTTCAACATGAATATGAACGAGGTCATTTCCAACCGCTGCTGCGAGATCGCGGGAACGCCGCTTGGAAGCAAGACGCCGGTCCATCCTAACGACCACGTTAATATGTCGCAGTCGTCGAACGACACGTTTCCCTCGGCGATGTACATCGCGGCGGCGGTCAACGCCAAGCAGCAGTTGATCCCCGCGGTGCAGGCCCTGCATGACGCGATCGCCGCGAAGGCGGATGAATGGAAGGACATTGTCAAGATCGGCCGCACCCACATGCAGGATGCGACGCCGCTCACGCTCGGACAGGAATGGTCCGGCTACGCTGGCATGCTCGCGGATAATCTCGAGCGGATCGACGATGCGCTGAAGGGCGTCTATCGCCTCGCCCTCGGCGGCACCGCCGTCGGCACCGGGATCAATTCGGCGACCGGCTTCGGCGAAGCGGCCGCGGCCGAAATAGCCAGACTGACTTCGCTTCCATTTGTCAGCGCGCCCAACAAGTTTACCGTGCAGGGCGCGCATGATGCGCTGGTTCAGCTCTCCGGCGCGTTTCGCACGCTTGCGGTGTCGCTCTACAAGATCGCCAATGACATTCGACTGATGTCATGCGGCCCGCGCGCCGGCTTCGCCGAGCTGATCATTCCGGAAAACGAGCCCGGCTCTTCAATCATGCCTGGCAAGGTGAACCCCACCCAGGCCGAAGCCCTGGCGATGATCGCCGTGCAAGTGATGTCGAACGACGTTGCTGTGGGCTTCGGCGGCGCCGGCGGCTATCTCGAGATGAATGTCTACAAGCCGCTCATCATTTTCAACCTGATGCACTCGCTCACGATCATGACGGACGGATGCGTGAACTTCCGACGGTTCCTGATTGAGGGAACAAAGCCGAATCTGAAAAAAATCAAGGAATATGTCGATCGCTCGCTGATGCTGGTGACTGCGCTCGCGCCTGTCATCGGCTACGACAAGGCGTCGCAGATCGCGCATTATGCGATGGACAATGATCTCACGCTCAGGGTCGCCGCGCTGAAACTCGGCTTTGTGACTGAAGAAGAGTTCGACCGCGTCGTCGATCCGACAAAAATGGTCAAACCATATGTCGCATCGGCATGCTAGCGGCAGGGTCCACGCAGCAGAGATGTCATGAATTGCGATTAGAGGAACAACTAAAATGACGGTTTCAGAAAAGCGCGGCGTTGAGCTGCTGCAGGATCCGACCCTGAACAAGTCGACGGCTTTCACCGAGGCGGAAAAGCAGGCGCTTGGGCTCGTCGGTTTGATGCCCGACGTGACCGAGAGCGAGGATCTGCAACTGCGCCGCGTGATGTTGCAGCTCGGGCATCAGGCGACCGATCTCCAACGCTACATTTATCTCGTCAATTTGCTCGATCACGACGAAACGCTTTTTTATCGGACCATCATGTCGGACCCGGCGCGGTTCCTGCCGATCGTTTACGATCCGACGATCGGGGAGGCCTGTCTCAAGTTCGGTCATATCTATCGTCAAGCGCGGGGCATGTATCTTTCGATCGAACGTCGCGGCAAAGTTAAGGAGATCCTGAAAAACTGGCCGCAAAAGGACGTGCGTTTCATCTGCGTCACGGATGGCGGCCGCATCCTCGGCCTCGGCGACCTTGGCGCGAACGGAATGGGCATTCCGATCGGCAAGCTGCAGCTCTACACCGCGGCCGCGGGCGTGCCGCCGCAATATCTCCTGCCGATGTATCTCGACGCCGGAACCAACAACGAGCAATATCTCAACGATCCGCTCTATCTCGGCCTGCGCAAGACGCGCCCCGCGACCGCTGACCTTTTCTCATTCGTCGACGAATTCATGGAGGCGGTTCAAGAGGTCTTCCCGAAATGCTGCGTCCATTTCGAGGATTGGACGGGCGTCGACGCCATACATCTTCTTGCGCGCTACCGCGACAAATACTGCGTCTATAACGACGACGTGCAAGGCACCGCGGGCATCACGCTCGCCGGCATGATCAACGCCACCAAGCTCAAGGGCACAAAGCTGAAGGACGAGAAATATCTTTTTCTCGGCGCGGGATCAGCCGGCATCGGCCTTGCCAATCTGCTCTGCTCCGCGCTTGTCGCGCAAGGCATGGACCGGAAGGCGGCGGAGGGGCAGGTCCATATGTTCGACGTCAACGGCCTCCTCGAGCCCAGCCGGACGGACCTTGTCGATTTCCAGCTTCCCTACGCGCATCCCCATGCGCCGACGAAGGACTTCGTCGCGGCCATCGAAAGCATCAAGCCGACCACGATCATCGGGGTCAGCACGATTGGCGGCGCTTTCACGCAGCAGGTCGTCGAGGCCATGTCGCGGATCAATGAACGGCCCGTGATCCTCGCCTTGTCGAACCCGACCGTTCATGCCGAATGCACCGCGGAACAGGCCTATGCCTGGTCCAAGGGCAAGGCGATCTACGCGGCGGGCGTACCCTTCCCGCCGGTCGTGTACGACGGCAAGACCATATTGCCGGGCCAGGCGAATAATTTTTACATTTTTCCGGCAGTCGGCATGGCGATCTTTGCGACGCAGGCGCGCCGGGTCTCCGACGAGATGTTCATAGAGGCGGCTGGAGCCGTCGCCGATCAGGTGGCGCCCGACCAACTCGCGCAAGGGCTTCTCTATCCGTTGCAGTCAAACATCCTGGAGACCGAGATCAAAACGGCCGCGCGCGTGGCGACGCTCGTGTTCGACTCTGGTCTCGCCCGGGTCGATCGCCCGGCCGACGTCGAGGCTTTCATTCGTCAGCACGTCTACAAGCCGGAATACAGGAAGCTCATCTGAGCGGCGTGAGGCCCGGCCTTTGGTCTCTAAGGGGCGGCGTTCAGCCGATGCGGATAGATAAATAAGGCGACGTGCTTCGAAGACTGACCAAGCATAGCGCCTCGCCTACTGAGCCACCGTATCCGGCTCAATCCGCCCCGAATTGACCCTGATCGTGCGGTCGCAGCGCGCCGCCAGCGTCGGATCATGGGTGACGAGGATGAGCGTCGCGCCGCGGTCGCGGCGCAGGGCGAACATCAGTTCGATGATGCTCTCGCCCGTCGCCGCGTCGAGATTGCCGGTCGGCTCGTCGGCGACAAGAATGGAGGGGTTGGGGACGAGCGCGCGGGCCAGCGCGACGCGCTGCTGCTCGCCGCCCGACAATTGCGCCGGATAATGGCGCAGCCTGTCCTTGAGCCCGACGGCCCGCAGTTCGGCGCTTGCGCGAAAAAAGGCGTCGGGGGCGCCCGCCAGCTCCAGCGGAATGGCGACATTCTCCAGCGCGGTCATGGTTGGAATCAGATGGAAGCTCTGGAACACGATGCCGATGTTTTCGCCGCGAAAACGCGCGAGACGATCCTCGCCGAGGCCTGAGAGGCTCTCGCCCGCCACGCGAATGAGGCCGGAATCCGGCCGCTCAAGCCCGGCCAGCGCCATGAGCAAAGTCGATTTGCCGGAGCCTGACGGGCCGATCAGCCCCACGGTCTCGCCGCGCGCGATCCGCAATGACAGACCTTTGAGAATATGAACCCTTGCAGCGCCGCGCCCGAGGCTTAGATGCACGTCATGCAGCTCAACCGCGGGTTCATCCATCAATGACATATGACATTCCGCAGAAATCAGCCGACGCCAGCGCGGGCGGCCGGGGGCCAGGGGCCTCCCGATATAGGGACCGGCGCAGCTTTCTCCAAGCCGGCGCGCTGCTGTTCGCCGGCCTCGTCGCATTGGGGGCCGAGCCCGCGCGGGCGGAGCCCGGGTCGCCGGAGAGCCCGAAACAGGTCAAGCTCGTCGCCCTCGGCGACAGTCTGACGGCCGGGATTTTCCTGCCCGCCGGCGGCGCCTTCCCCGCGGTGCTGGAGGCGGCCCTGCGCGAGGAGGGCTATCATGTCTCGATCGTCAACGCCGGCGTCTCCGGCGATACGACCACGGGCGGCCTCGCGCGGCTCGACTGGTCGCTTGGCGAAGGCGCCGACGGGCTGATCCTCGAACTTGGCGCCAATGACATGCTGCGCGGGTTGAACCCCGAGACGGCGAGATCCTCGCTCGATTCCATTCTCGCGCGGCTCAAGGAGAAGAACGTCAAGGTGCTGATCGCCGGCATGCTGGCGAGCCCGAGCCTCGGCAAGTCCTATCGCGACGAATTCAACGCCATCTACCCCGACCTCGCCGCCAAATATGGCGCGCTGCTCTATCCGTTTTTTCTCGAAGGCGTCTCCGGCCATCCGCAATTCACGCTGACAGACGGGCTGCATCCCAACGCCGCGGGAGTCGAGACGATTGTGCGCAATATCCTGCCGACCGTGCGTCTGCTGCTGGCTTCGCTTGGGGACAAGCCATCGGGAAACTGACAATTCTTCGCTATCGCAGCATGGGCGGATTTTCGCGCGCGCCGAAATTTGCTAAAGGGAAATCGTACGGCGTCGGCTGCGTGATTCGACCATTTGCCGTATGATGAGGAGGGACCATGCCTCGCCTTTTCACGGGCCTTGAGATCCCGCAGGATCTCGCCATGGACCTCGGCATGATGCGCGGCGGCCTTTACGGCGCGCGCTGGATCGATGTCGAGAATTACCACATCACCCTTCGCTTCATCGGCGACATCGACGACGCCACCGCCCGCGACGTGCATTCGTCGCTGGAGCAGATCAAGCGCAAGCCTTTCGAGGTGACGATCGAGACGCTCGGCTCGTTCGGCGGCGACAAGCCGCGCGCCATCGTCGCCAAGGCGAAGCCCGCGACGCCGCTCGTCGAATTACAGGCGCAGCAGGAGCGCTTGCTGAGGCGCATCGGCATACCGCCGGAGCCGCGCAAATTCACGCCGCATGTCACGCTGGCGCGGCTGCGGGCGGCGTCCTCCATGGCGGTGGCGGATTATCTCTCGTCGCGTGGGTTTTTCTTCTCGCGGCGGTTCGAGGCGCAGCGTTTCGTGCTGTTCTCCTCGCGCGCCTCGACTGGCGGCGGGCCTTATGTGGTCGAGGCCGCCTATCCGCTCGGTTAGATGGCCCTGCGCCTTAAGATCATCGGCAGGCCGCCTTCGGGGCGCAGCGTGATGTGCTGCGCGGGCTTCACGCTATAGCCCTTCTGAACCTCCAGCGTGAAGGAGCGCATGATATGGGCGAGCAAGATCGCCGCCTCCTGCAACGCGAAACCGGCGCCGATGCAGATGCGTGGACCGGCGCCGAAGGGCAAATATGCGAAGCGGTCAATTTTATCGCGCGCGATCGGAAGAAAGCGTCGCGGATCGAAGACGTCGGGCTCGTCCCATAGAAGCTTGTGCCGGTGCAGCACCCATTGCGACACCATGACCAGCGTGCCCTTGCGGATGTTGCGCCCGGCGAGTTCGTCATGATCGAGCGCGACGCGGCTGATGCTGGCGACCGGCGGATAGAGCCGCATCGCCTCCTCGATCACCGCGCGGGTTTCAACGAGACGCTCGGCGTAGGATTCGACCGGGCCGGGCAGCACGGAATCGGCCTCGGCGGCGAGGCGCGCGCGCCATTCCTCCGACAGAGAGAGCAGGAACAGCGACCAGATCAGCGCATTGGCGGTGGTCTCATGGCCGGCGCCGATGAAGGTCACGATATTGGCGCGGACCTCGGCGCTGCTGAATCCGGCGCCGGTCTGCGGATCCTGCGCTTCGAGCAGGAGCGTCAGAATGTCGCGTGGCGCGGCGGCCTTGTCGGCGGCGAGCAGTTCCCTGCGCCGGGCGACGAGATTATCGACCACATCCTCGAAGAAATTCAGCGCGCGGCCGCTGCCGAGCTTGGTCAGGCGCGGCGCCCAATCGGGAAAATTCAAAAGGTCGAACAGATCGAGCCGCCCGAGCGTCAGGAAATAGCGGGTCAGCGCGCCGGTGAAGGCGCTGGGCTCCCGGCCGAGGCCGTCGGAGAAGATGGTGCGGCCCAGTACGTCGAGCGTCACGCGCGCCATTTCGGGCTGGATGTCGAAAACGCGCCCCACGCGCTGGCGCGTCCAGCGCGCGACGAGCTCACGCGCCGCGTCATCGGTGGCGGCGGCGAAGCCCGCCACCACCTTCGGCGTGAAGAGCGGCGCCAGCGTGCGGCGCTGTCTGCGCCACGCCTCGCCCTCGACGATGAGCAGCCCGTCGCGCAAGCCCTCTCCGAGCACGCGCTTCTGCAGGCGGTCCTTGGCGTAATTGGCGGCGTTGTCGAGCAGGAAGCGCCTGATGGCGGCCGGCTCGTTGACGACCGCGATCGTGCCGAGAATGGTCGGCCCGACGATGATCGGCTCCTCGAAATGGAATTTCGTCCAGGACTCGATCGGGTTCTTGCGCAGCACCCACATCGTGCCAAGGGGCCCAAGCGGCGCGGCGCGGGGCGCCGGCGCCGGCGGGCGCGGCAAATCCGGATCGGGGGAAGCATTGGTCATGCGCTTAATCTAGGCGCAGGGCGCTGGGGCGCAAGCGGAGAGCGAATTGGGTCGCCCGTAGCGCCCACGCTTGCTTTGCGCTAGAAGGGCCCGCCGCAGCCCTCTGCGCCCGCCCGCGGCGCAAGGGCCCCCTGAAGGAGACAGACATGGCGCGCGCCCTGACCGCCTATCTCGCCCGCGCCGCCGCGCCCGACCGCGCGCAGCTGCAAGAAGCGCTCGACGCCCTGAAGCTCAAGATCGTGCTCGACGACGACTATGCGCCGTTCAAATCGAAGGGCTATTTGCCCTGCAGCTTCGACGGGGAGGACGCAGGCTTCGACATCCGCTTCGAGGACGCGCCGGAGGCGCCCGCGCCGAACCTCGCGACGGCGCTCGGCGGGCGCGACGCCGCCATTTCGCTGCGATGGAGCGGCGACCCGCGCGAAGAAGCCTGCGCCCTCGCCGTCTGCGCCGCGCTCGCGCGCGCGTTCGACGCCATCATCTACGACGCCGACAAGGACAGGCTCTCCTCCGCTGAGGATCTTCTCAAGAAGGCGAAAAGCGTCGCCGAGGATCTCTAGAAGTTGAAGTCGATCTGGGCGACGCCGACGTCCGTGCCGTGGCCGCCAGCAAGGGTGATCGCAGGACCGGCGATCCCATGCAGATATTCGCAAAAGAAGGTGATGTTCGACGTCAGCTTCCACTGGACGCTGGCGATGAGATTCGCGCCAATATAGGACGCGCGGTCCTTCGTCGACATGGTCTTCGCGAGCGGCGTCTGTCGCGCGATATAGACGGCGTCATAACGCGAGGCGCGCCACAAGAACTCAGGCCCGAAACGGAAGGTAAAATCCTGTGTCGGATTGAGGAGGAACGCCGGATAGGCCTCGATCACGTTCGCAAGCGTCGCAAGGCCAGGATAGTTGAACATGGTCGGGCGCGGGAAGGGCGCGGCGAAGGTGCCGATGGTCTTGAAGGTCGAGCCGCCCGTGCCGCTGAAATAGCTCCCCTGCATCTGCAGCCCCGGCTCCCACGCGACATCTTGAAACGTGTAGAGAACGCGCGTCGACGTGCCGAAGGCGGAAATCGGCTTGTTGTCGAACGTGCCGAACTGATAGTCGATGTCGCCATCATATTTGAACGAGCCGAAAGCGCCCCAGAGCCGTCCGCCGAGCGTGCTGCGCTCTTCATTGCCGGTTAACCCTGCGTAGGTCGCGCCGACATTGTGGCGAGCGAGATAATATTCGTCGACATGGAGCTGGCCCGGAAGCGGCTCCTCGGTCGCGTAAGCCGCAAAGAACGAGCCTGCATGAGAGTCCCAATCCTGGAAGGGATAGATCGTCGGCAGAACCGGGGAGGTATAGGCTAGATCGATGGTGACCTCCCCCGGCACGGTCGTCGTGACGCGCACGCCGTCATGCGTCGTGCGCGCGTTTGAGCTGTCGCTGACCCACACCATGCGCCCGGAACCAAGCATGAGCTCCTGCCGGCCGACGCGCAGCCGCGCTTCGGCTGGACCAAGCTCCTCCTTGACCTCGAGAAATCCCTGCTGGACGCGGCCATAGCCCTCATCCGTTGAGGAAGGGCTCGTCTTGCCAAAGGCGTCATAGCGGCCGATCTGGACGAAGGCGGAAAAATGACGATCGAAATGCAAGTCTATGTCGCCGAGAACCCTCTGCAGCATGTAGTTCGTATGCAGCGGCGATTTGAGGCCCCAACCCGAATTGTTCCATGACCACAGCTGCTCGCGGAACTCCCCGCCGAGGGACAGATAGGACTCCGAGGTAATGGGCAGCGGGATGTAGTGAAGTGCGTCGAGGGCGTTTGTGCGATTTGCCGGGTCTGCCAGCGAACTATAGTCGATGTCGTAGAATTCGAGCGGGTAGTTGCCGCGGAGATTGAAATATTGCGCCCGCGCGCCGGTGCAGGACGCAAGCACCGCAACCGACGTGGCCACGGCGAGCGGCATTTTGGAAACAAGGCTCAAAAGCGCGCGGCCCCACCGCCGCACGCAAAGACTATAGAACGACATCAGCTGCCCCCTCGCAAGAAAAGATATAGCTGATAGAATTACTGGGCCTGGGCGCGCGGGTCTGTTGTGATTTTTGAGTTTCTAAACTGCGCCGCCGCAAATAGAGGCGCCGGACGCGCGCAACGACGGTAGAGCCGTTCGCCAACCAAAACGGGAATGCCGTGATCGCGCGTTAAGGCCGAACTGCGCCAGCGGCGGGACCCCATGTCGGTCACATTGGCCGGCCTTTCTCAATCAGCCCGCGCGATAAATATGATCGAAGCTGGCTTTTGCGTGTGCGGGTGAATCGGCTCGATGATTTCGGTTGCCAGAAAGCCGCTCTCCGCAAACAGGCGCATCCAGCTTTCGATGGTTCTGAAATACCATGGCGCGGGATCCGTGAAGGCGCCTTCGATTCCGGCCCAGGAGCCATCCCGCCAGCCGTCGCGATAGGCCGCGTCGCCGCCGGCGACGAGCGGGTGGAGCGTTTGCACGATCAGCGCGCCTTTCGGTGCGAGCAGGCGCGGCGCGCGGACGATCAATCCATCCACCGACTCTTTGCCGATAAGCGAAAAATTACAGACGATCGCATCGACGGAGAGATCGAGCTTGCCTGCCGCGATGTCTTCATAGGACATCATGCGGAAATCGCCGCCGCCCAATTTCCGGGCCGCCTCAACTAGGCCGGGTGCCGCGTCGACGCCGACGACTTCGACCCCGCACGCATCGAGGGCCCGCGCGAGCCAGCCCTCGCCGCAGCCGACATCGAGCGCGAGCGCGGGCGAATGCGAAAGGACCGCCGCGAGGATGGCCGCGTCGGTGACGAGCCGGCGGCTTTCGACGGCGCCCGCCCGCACCGCCGCCGTCCAGGCGCCCGCGTTGCGGTTCCAGGCGCGGATGACTTCAGCGTCGTCGCATGTTTCGCCGCTCATCTGATCGCCTCTCCCCGCGCGCCAGCCTATGTCAGCGCCGCCGCGCGGAAAAGCGGTCGCCGGCGCCTCGCGGATCGAAACGCCCGCGACGTTTGCACTCGTCTCGAAACTCGCCGCGGCGCCGTCATCGGCCATTTAATCCCTTGTGGTTTCATGGCAATCCTCACAGGCGCGACGCGACCAGGAAGTCGCCGATTTTTTTTGAAGGAGCCCCACGGATGCGGCTGATCGGCATGATGGATTCCCCTTTTGTCCGGAGAGTGGCGATCTCCCTGCGGCTCATGCAGCTCCCCTTCACGCACGAACAAATATCGGTGTTTCGTCACTACGACGATTTCGCAAAGGTCAACCCCGTCGTGAAGGCGCCAACTCTCGTGACGGACAGCGGAACCGTGCTGATGGAGTCAAGCCTCATCCTCGACTATGCCAACCAGCTCTCGCCGCCGGCGCTGCGTCTGCTGCCTGAAGATCTGGAAGCGCGCGCGCAAGCCCTGCGATTGGTCGGGCTGGCGCTGATCGCCTGTGAAAAGACGGCGCAGATCGTCTATGAAAGGAGTCTCCGGCCCGCCGAGAAGCAGTATGAGCCCTGGATCCAGCGAGTCCATGGCCAATTACTCGCGGCGTACCGGCTTCTTGAGGCGGAGTTTGGTGCGATCGAGGGCTGGCCCTCGGGCGCGCGGCCGCTGCAGCAGGATGTCAGCGTCGCTGTCGCCTGGCGCTTCACCCAGAGCGTTCTCGCCGAAATGGTCGAGGCGCGGCAATTTCCCCGCCTCGTAGATTTCTCCGCCCGCGCGGAGGCTTCGCCGGCGTTTCTTTCCGCGCCGATCGACTGAGGCGGGCGCGCGGCATGGAAAAACCAATCCTGCGCGACGATCAGCTTGCGGCGTCGTCCACTCCAATATAGAAGCGTTGCTTCCGCAGCACGCTCCCTTCGTCTAGCGGTCCAGGACGTCGCCCTCTCACGGCGAAAACAGGGGTTCGATTCCCCTAGGGAGCGCCAGCGAAATCAAGTACCTAGTCGGCAATCCAAGCCTCTCCGAGCCAGCGTACGGAAAATATACGGAAAATCTGTTGCGAACGGCCGTGGTTTTTTGCGAACGCTAGCGGACGGCGCCTCGTCGGCACTGACCGGCATCGACTGCGACAGGACGATGGCCCGACAATCGCCTCGGCTATCCCGGCGCCGTTGACCCAAACGCCGCTGCGCGGGCTGGCGTGAGACTAAGGGCGGCAAATCCCTGCATTCGCCGCGAAGTCAGGATTGGAGCCAAAAAATGCGGTTTGGCGCGCCTCCTCCGTAACTCCGCTCACGCTCTCCTTTCCGTCCTTGTTCAATTCGTCGGCGCCCACTCCTAGGGGCGGCGTCGCCCGAAAGGTGATGTTGAACTTCTTCTGGATGCCGACCTCCTCGACAGCCTGCATTTGGCCGTTAAGCGACGCCACCTCGGCGGCGGTTGTCGAATCGCCCCTAATGAAGAAAAGCGCCAGCCAGAAAAGCACTGCTCCGACGCCAGTTGCGACGGCGTCCCCAGTGGCCTTACTGTTCTGACCGCCATCGGCCTGGGCCGCGTGCGCGGACAGTCTCGCGGCTTCCTCGGAAATTTGGGCGCAACTGTAAGTCGAATAAGCCACCGGCGAAACGTAGGCTGGCGCAATGCCGTTCGCGCTCTAGGCGCAGCCGGATAAAATCGTCGCTGTCGCCGCAAAGCAATTCATGAAAGTCCCCGCCTGATAAATATGGATTTTCTACAGAAAGAAACAATTTTGGCAAATTTTACGGCAGGAGCCAGCTAATTATATCGACCGAGCCTCTTGCGGCCCTAGTGACTTAGCCGCAAACTTCGTCACCGTTCTCGTTAGTGTTTGGCTCGCTATGCGACCTGTGGAGATTTGTTTATTTCCGTCAATCGCATGTGTTGCTCTATCAGTTTATTCTGCGGCGACGCTAACGAGCTATGTTTCAAAAGAAGGTAAGGCGATCACCACTCTAAACGGCGAAATCGCTTCCGGAGACTCCGGTCAGCTTACTCAGCAAATTAAATCAGCCAACGACGCTGGCAGAGCGGTCTCGGGGATTGTGGCGCGTAGGTTCCGAAGCGACTCCGACTTTTGATATCCGAGGGCGAAAAGCCATGGCGAACGTGACCTATTTCGTAGCGTTGCCGTTCGTCAGGACTGACGACGGCGATCTGGTAGCCGGAGAGGCGAAAGAGCTTCAGACGGCCAGCGCCGCCATGCGCGAGGGCCAGCGTATGGCCGCTACCGCAGCGGCGCGGTCGCGTTTTCTCGGTCGGGCGACCCGTCGTCGGGGATATTGAAGACGCCGTCGTGATCGGCCGCTTTGGCGAAGTCCCGGACGTGGATGCGTTGCTCGGCGCACCATCATGAGTGCGGAAAAGTAATTTTTGCCTGCCCCGATTTTACCGCGGATGACGCCCTAGATCGGGCGGACGAAAGGCCGCGGACCCTACTGCGACGCTCTTTGCGTCCCCAAATGCTCAGGATAAGGAGCCTCCATGATCCCCTTTTCCATTCTTGACCTCGTCCGTGTCAGGCAGAACGCCACCCCGCGCGAGGCGCTCGATCACGCCCGCGATCTCGCGGCTCACGCCGAACGCTGGGGCTATCGCCGCTTCTGGGTGGCCGAACATCACAATATGCCCGGCATCGCCAGCGCGGCCACATCCTTAGTGATCGCTCATATCGCGGCCGGAACGAGCACCATCCGCGTCGGCGCGGGCGGCATCATGCTACCGAACCACGCGCCTTTGATCGTAGCCGAGCAGTTCGGAACCTTGGCGACGTTGTTTCCGGGGCGGATTGATCTTGGACTCGGTCGCGCGCCCGGCACGGACCAGGCGACATTGCGGGCGCTGCGGCGCGATCCGGCCGGCGCCGACAGTTTTCCGCGCGATGTTCTCGAACTACAAGCCTTCCTTGCGCCTGCGCAGCCCGGACAGGCGATCCAGGCTGTCCCCGGCGCCGGCACGGAGGTTCCAATATGGATTCTCGGCTCTAGCACTTTCGGAGCGCAGCTCGCGGCTGAATTCGGCTTGCCCTACGCCTTCGCCTCGCATTTCGCTCCCGACGCCTTGGACGTCGCGCTTGAAATCTACCGCGCGAGGTTCAAGCCGTCGAAACAGCTCGCCAAGCCGCACGCCATGGCCGGCGTCAACATCATCGCGGCGGACAGCGACGCGGAGGCGCGGCGGCTGGCGACGACCCAGCAGATGTCCTTCGTCGACTTACATCGCGGCGCGCTGGGACTCAGCAAGCCGCCGATCGACGATATTGAAGCCTATTGGTCGCCGTCGGAAAGAGCGCAGGCTTCACAAAGATTGGCCTGCTCGATAATCGGCGCGCCGGACAAGGTGCGGGCGGGCATCCAGCAGTTCATAGCCCGAACAAGGGCCGACGAATTGGTGATCGTGTCGGACGTGTTCGATCACGCCGCGCGGTTGCGGTCCTTCGAAATCGTCGCAGGCATTGCAAGCGAGCGCGGCGGCTGAGCCGTGATTTTGCGAAGAGATCGAAAGAATGCTCTGAGTGGGGCTTGTCGGGCCTGTTCTAGATCGTTTCCGCCGTGAGCAAGTTAGCGCATGGCCGCTGCCGCCGAGCCGGCGCCGTTCGGGAGCGACTTTGCGACGTCCGCCGCCGTGCTTTCCTGTGGAGCGGCTTGCGACCCTGGCGGCGGCGCGCTGGGCAACTGGCGCATCCTTCGCAGCCCTACCCGAGTGGCCGGAATGGGACGAAAACCGAAGGACGCCGAGAGCCAGATTGAGCCACTAGCGCGCGTTTCGACAATCCTCCGCGGCTCGCGTGAAGTGGCGCATCAGCTGCTCGGCGGCCTGACCGCCGAGCCCAACCTTGTGGATCGCCTTCGCCATGCAGGCGAGCCAAAGATCCCGCTCGTTCAAACCGATCGGAATATGCGCATGCATCTCTCGCAAATGCGCATGTCCGTATTTTTGCACGTAATATTGCGGGCCGCCAAGAAAGCCGGACAGGAAATTGAATTGTTCGATCCTGGAGTGGGCGACGCCGTGGCCCCGAAGATGGAGCAGATGCAGCTCCTTTGCATCCGGGTTCGTCTCGACGATGTCGTAGAATGCCTCCACCAGATTGCGAACCCCCTCCTCGCCGCCGATGCTGTCGTAGAGCGATTGCTTTTGCTTCAGACCGTTCACAACAGGCCCCCGTCGACAATCATCAGCTCGCGGCGCCGCCCTCCGGGCATCTAGAGCGCCGCTTGCTCCGGATCGGTTCCGCTGGCGAGCAAAGCGCCGTCGTCAAAGGGCTCGAGATAATTGACGACCATTTGCCGGAAGCGCGTAAGTCCCTTGTAATCCACGAGATCGGGGGGGAGATCGCGCAGTACGCGGTGCAGGCGCTTGCCCCACTTATGAACCCTTGCGACGTCCGCGACGCTTATCAGATAGCAGCGAATCCCAAACAGGATTGCGTTCGAGCGCGGCAGGCGGAACAGGGTCTGCAATTCGACGCGAAGATGCACTTTTTCAGCAACGTTTTGAGGGGTGACAGTGGTTCGGTCGCCGCCCCACAGCGGATAGTTTTCTGGGCTCGTATCGAGTCTCGGATTGATAGTCATCGTCCAGTTCAATCTGCGCGCCGGTCGCCCATACTGAAGCCGCAGCAGATATTTCAAAGCGCGGTCGAAAACGCCGATTTGACGCGCGAGCGGAACCGGACCATGCCATTCATGAAAATTCATGCCGACATTGAATTCAAGCGACCAATCGGCCTGGGTCGTGACCATCCCGCCGTCGACAAACAGATTGTCCTCGCGTTGATCCTGCAAGGTGAAGTCACCCTGCGCCTGACGCGTGATGTATTCGAACGGCTCGCACGGCAGGGTCGCCGCGTCGCCGAACGTAAACGTCTGTTTCAGACCGAGCGGACGATTCTCCCAGGTCCAGATGGTCCCGTTCTTGGTAAGCGAGAACTCCTCCGGGTAATCCGCGGCGAAGCTCTCCATGATGAGTTCCAGCGTGTCCCATTGGGCCGTCATCATATGCGGCAACACCTTGCACCGGCCGGGATCCTCATCCAGCACGATGGCCCTCTCGCGGCATTCCGCGACATAATGCTCGTCCACATCGAACACGCTGTCAAAGGCGGGCGATGAGCCGCCCCGAACATGCGGTTCAATATTGACCGAGTACATGTAAGCGTCCTCGGGGAAGGGAAATGGGAAGCGCAGAATGGCTTCGCCGCTGTTGCGGTAGCTGAAGTCACGCCGGAATGTCTCGGTCGGTTTGAAAGGCCTGTTCATCAGTTTCTCCGCATGATTTTCGCGTATGATCGTCCGCATTCATCGTTGTCTGATCTGATCCAGGAGGCGCGCTCTGAGGCAAAGCCTCGTCGCGAGATCGCGCTCCGTTGGGGAGCTAGAGATCGAGAACGATGCGGTCGGTTTTCGCTCTTGAGACGCAGATTATGATTGAGCGATTGGAAGCGCGCTCCCCGGCGGCCAGAACGTGGTCGCGATGTTCCGGCTCCCCTTCGATGACCGTCGTCAGGCATTCGCCGCAGGCGCCTCCACGACACAGACACGCGGGTTCGACGCCGGCTTCCTCAATAGCTTCGAGCAAGGTCTGGTCTTCTCGGACGCTGACCTCGAGGCCGGACCGCTTGAGGACCGCCGTGAATGGAACGCCGCCGATATGGCCGCTACCGAATGACTCCGAGTGCAACTTCGAAGCTGGCCATCCGTGATCCCGCGCCGCTGCGAGCGCCAGATCCATCAACCCTTCGGGACCGCATGTGTAAAAATGCGTTCCCAGCGGTTGCGTCGTCAGGGTCGCTGAAAGATCGAATGAGGTTGAATCCGGATGAATATGAATGTTCGACGCATCGAAGCCGCAAAGAATCCGTTCGAAAATCGGAACTTCTTCCTCCCGGCAAAAATGATGTAGCTCGAATTGCGTTTGGGAAAGCTTCAACGCCGTCATGTAAGCAAGAAAGGGCGTGACCCCGATGCCGCCGCTGACCATCAGGTGTTTTCGCGCGATTTGCGACATGGGGAACAGATTGCCCGGCTCATGCGCGGCGACGACGTCTCCCGCTTTGACTGCATCGTGCAAGAAAGCGGAGCCGCCGCGCGACTGAGCGACCTTTCGCACAATGATGGCGAGATGATTGCGATCGACTGGCGCGGAGACGATGGAATAGGCATTTTTCCACTTGCGGCCTTCGCCATGCAGCGTCAGGCGCAGATGAGCGCCAGGTCCGGCCGGCGGAAGTTCGCCGCCGTCCGCAGCTTCGAAAACAAAGCGCTTCAAAAGGGGCGAGATCGGTTCGATCTCGCGTACCCTCAACGCCAAGTGTTCGGCGAAATGATTGGCGCCGTTCATGGAAATGCCTCTTCGATCGTAGGAAGTTCACCGGGAATTTCGGCGTCGGCCTGGACCCCCATGAATGCGGCGAGCCGCTGCGAAAAGTGATCGCGAACGAGCAAATGCGCGCCGCATCCGCTGCAGGAAACGATGTTCGTCACGACGTTTTCAGTGAAGGTTCGGCAGTGAACGCAATAGACCCGGCGCCGTTCCGATCCGGCATGCGTCACACGATACTCATCCTTGTCCAGGCCCATCGCGCGCGCAAGCTTCGCGACGTCCCAAACAAAGGCCTCGAGCCCGATCGCATAAAGACGAAATCCCACGCGTTCCCGACTGAGGCGATGCTCCACAGCATCTAAAAGCTGCGCCGCGGATCTGAAGCTGCGCGACGTCGCGGGCGAGTCGTTCAGCGGATCCTGAGACACCCGACTATCGCCAATCGTGGACCAAATCTCGACCGGCGCGTGGGTCGGCAAGGTTGATAAGAAGACTGCGTCCGGCGCAAAAACATGGTCTGCGACGACGAGATGACTTCTTCCTGCCGGATCGATCGCCAAAGGCTCATAGGTGGGCCGACTAAATATTCCGGAAACAAGCACTTCACCCTCCTTGACCATTTACGCAATTCCGCTGAACCGACAAAAGCGACGCCTGCGTCCGCTATAAATTCAAGCTCGGCTGCGGCGGCCTGGCCTCGTCAATTTCCGAAACGCGCTGCCGCCATCCGTTTTCCGCCGATTGTCCCAGCTCGACCGCGGTCCCGGGCGCCGGCGCCTTTCGAGGGGTTGTTTGCTGTCGGAGCCGGACGTCATGGCGCATGGCGTAACGCCGTAGCGGTCAACGCGCGACGCGCTCTTCCAGCGGATGCGTGCGAAGACGCAAGGGATCATAGAATGGCGTCTTCACAACCCGAGCCTTGAATGTTCCCGCGGCGCTGCGAACCTCAAGCTCCGTCCCATAAGCTTTGAACGCCGGTTCGACATGCGCGAGGGCAATCGAGCGCATAAGATGCTGGCTGTATGTCGTGCTATTGACGACGCCGGCTTCCTTGCCGCCCTTGAGGATCTTTGCGCCCGGCTCGATCGCTTCATGATGATCGATCTCGATCCCAATCTGGGCTACCCGCTTCTGCCCGCGTCTTTGCGATAGGGCATCCTTGCCGCGAAACGATGGCTTGTTCAAATCGACCGTCCAGTCGACGCCAACTTCCCAAGGCGTCGTGTCGCCCTGTGGCATGTCGAAGGGGAAAAACAAAAGCCCCCCTTCAACCCGAACTATATCGAGACAAGCCCAGGAAGCCGGCATCGCTCCGAAGGGCTTGCCAGCTTCAAGAATCGAATCCCAGAGGAAGACGGCGTCCGCGGCTTTGCAAAAGACCTCGTAGCCCCGCTCGGCGGAATAGCCGCCGCGCGCGATCGAAACATCGCGGCCAAACAAAGTTGTCCACCGATGCTCAAAATATCGCAGGTCGGCAAGATCGAAGGCGGCGTGCGGCGCGAGAATTTCGAGGGCCTTCGGTCCCTGCAGGGACAGGATGTGGGTATCATTGTCCTTACGGAATTGGACGTCACGGCCTTTGGCGATGCTCGGCAAGACATCTTCGAGCGCGCCGCCCCCGTGGGAAATCCGATAGGCGTTCGGACCGTCGCAATAAACGAGCACGTCATCGATCAGAGAGCCATTATCGTCGACGATATTGCTGATCGACGAAGTGCCAGGTTTGATCTTTCCGATGTCCGAGGTGAGCATCTCGTTCAAAGCAGCAAGAGCATCCTTGCCGGACACGTCGATCAGCCGCAGGGCCGTCACGTCGAATAGACCCGCACGGCTTCGAACGGCTTCCGTCTCGACGTAAGCATCCGTCGCATAGAGCTGCGGAATGGGCATGTCGTTCCAGGAGGATTCGAATTTCGATCCCAGCTCCCGGTGGCGATCATTCAATACGGATTGACGGGAATAGACGTGAGTGTTCATCGAAGGGCCTTCCTTATGCGTTCCCAGGGGTTTGCATCAGTTTCTTTTGAGGGGCGGTCGCCCGGATCGGCGCGATCCGGGCGCGCGGCGTCAGAGCTGGAAGAACCAGTTCGCCGTCAGCAGAACGACGACCCCGGCGATAAGCGTGAGGTAGGGCAGAAAGCCCGCCTTCTTCTCCACCACCACGGATCCGTCGCCGATTTGAAGATCTTCAAACGTCTCGTGCGGGAATTTGCCGCCGTCCTGGATGTAGTGACGGAAAAGGAAGACAGGGATGATGAGCGCCGCTGTGATAAGGCCGGCCCACAGCGCCACCGGGTTCCATATTTTCGCGCCGGCGCCCATGAATATGACATTGACGAAAGCGAAAACCGCGCCGAGCCCAATGATCCAGCTTGGCGCCTTATACGGACGCGGCACGTGGCCTGAATCAATCCGATGGATCCATCCGGAGTTGAGGTTGAGAAAGTTGAATATGATGTAACCGCAGTTCGATACCGCGAGGACGAAGAAGAAGCTCGTGGCGTCGGCGCAGGCGATCGCCAGAAGGATCAAGTTGAACGCCAGATCGGTCCACATCGCCCGCGTCGGCGCGCCATGCGAATTGACATGGCTGAGATAGCGCGGCAGCCAGCCATCGACCGACCCTTGGTAGAGCGTCCGCGACGATCCGGCCATCGCAGTCATGATGGAAAGTATGAGCGCCAAGATCATCAGCATCACAAGGATGCTTTCAACAAATCCGCCCCCGCCAACCATATGCGCCATGGCCTGAGCAACGCCGGAACCATCGCCAATCGCTGGGTCGAGCATTCCGTTCAACCCGAGTACGCCCTGAAACGTAAAAGGCACGAGGATGAAGAGAGCCACGCAAAGCAGGCCCGAATAGAAGATCGCCTTGAAAGTATCTTTGGAGGGATCGCGGAATTCGCTGGTGTAGCAGACGGCGGTTTCAAATCCATAGGTCGACCACGCGGCGATGAACATGCCGCCGAGGACGAGAGTCCAACCTGGTATGTTCCAGCTGCCTGGATCGGGCGCCGAAGCGGCCGCGAGCGGGACAAGCGGCGAGAAATTGCTCCAATCCACTTTTCCAGTGAGCAGAGGGACGACGCCGACGATCACCATTGGTATGATAACGGTCAGACCGATCCATTTCTGGACATTCGCGGTTCCGAGAATGCCGCGATGCTGGATTGCGAAAGCGACTAGCATCAGCAAGGCGCCGACGAAGAACGCCGCATTGAAGGAGAAACTGACAGGTCCGATTGTGTGCGTAAAGGCTGTCCAGCTGCGCAAGCTCGGCGTCAAGGCCGCGACGGCCGCTGCAGCTTTATCGGCGTCAGAGCCCGCGATGGTTGCGCCATGCGCCGCAAGCCATTGCGCGACTTCAGGCCCACTCGCCAGGGGAATTGGCGCCAGCGCGTTCAGGATATAGGCGGCAGCGATAGAACAGCCAAGCGAGAGGACGGGGCTCCAAGCGAACCAGTTGCACCAGACGGAAAGCGGAGCCACCAGCTTCGAATAACGAACCCATGCCGCCGCGCCATAGATCGAGGCGCCGCCGGATTTGTTCGGGAACAGCCCAGCTATTTCGGCGTAAGTGAACGACTGAAGAAATCCCATAATTATGGAGAACGTCCAAATGAGGAACGCTAACTTTCCGGTCGCTCCAGCGATGCCGCCGATTGAAAAAAGGACGAGCGCCGGAACCCCGCTCGCCACCCAGAAAGCGCCCGACCAATCGATCGATCGGTGAAGCTGTCCGTCAACTTCCAATTCTCCGTGAGCTGCGTGGTCGACTTTGCCCGTCATCCTCTTACCTCCCTGTTTTGATTATCGTTGTCGTGGCGCAGCTACTGCTTTTGCGAGCAGCCCATTTCGGCGAGCGTTCAAGTCGGTCAGCGTTCAGAAAACCGCGCATAAGCAACAAACTTTCTCACCAAGAAAGCAACCGCCGACTTCTAGTCAAGGAAGCGCGCTGGGGCAATGGTGCCTATTGGCACCACCCCCGGCGGGGCGCAGGCCGAAGAGACGGAGAGACGGCGTTTTTGTAACTTGAAAACGTTCGGCGAAGCTTTTGATCTGAAGGGACAAATTTGGATTCAGGCCAAAACCGTTCAGAAGCATTCGAATCGCTATGACAAGGCCTATATCGCGCTTTGCTTGCGAAGTTCTTCGGCGATCTCGAGCATGTCGCCTACAATTCCATATTTCGCGATCCCGAATATGGACGCCTCCGGATCCTTGTTTACGGCGACGATCGTTTCGACATGTTTCATTCCCCACTGATGCTGGACGGAGCCAGAAATGCCCATCGCAACATAAAGGGAACATTTGGCAGCCAGCTGTCCCGACTGTCCGACTTGCCTCGCCTTCGGCAACCAGCCATTGTCCGCGATCGGACGCGAGCACCCGAGGGTCGCGCCAAGGCTCTCCGCGAGTTCGAGAAACTGTTCGACATTCGTTTCGTCGCCAACGCCGCGGCCAATCGAAAGAATGAATGGCGAGCCGGGAATATCGATTCCGCCGGTCGCTGGCGGATCGCGCCAGTCGAGATGCCTGCTTCGCGCCTCCGCCCCAGCAACCTCGAGAGGCGTAACCTTCGGGTGCGCGGGATTTGTAGCCGGCGCAAACGCGCCGCTGCGCAGCGTGAGAAGGATGTTGCGTTTGCCCGGGAAGTCAATCTCGACGATGACCTTCTCCTGATAGGCGGCGCGGGTCGCCACCAGCGCGCCGTCCTCATATCGGAGCGCGAAAACATCCGTTGCAAAGCCGGTTCCAAGCGCCGCAGCCAGAACAGGCGCAACCCCCCAGCCGTCGATGCTGTGCGGCGCCAGAATTACGGACGGATCGCGCTCCTTGATGACGTGGCTAAGGATCGACTGATAGACATGGGGCTCGAATTCCTCCGCCGCCGCATTCTCAACTGCAATCACCTCGTCGACGCAGCCAACGCTGACCGCGCTCAGATATTCTTGCGGCGTCGACGAGATGACGAGAACAGCGACCAGGCCTCCGGACGCTTCTTTGATCTGCTCGGCGGCGCCTATTGCTTCGAGCGTGCCGGCGCGGAGTTCGCCGCGGCGATGTTCAGCGAGGATCAGGATACCAGCCATCAGTTTTGCACCTCTTTGATAATTTCCAGCAGGCGAGCGGCCTGCTGCGAAGGCGTTCCCTCGATCATTTCGCTTCGACCGCGATCTGGAAAGTAAACGCGGCGGACTCGGCTCAACGATCCACCAAGGCCGATGTCCTCGTCGTTGAGGCCAATTTCCGAGGGCGAGAGAATTTCGAGCGCTTTGGAATTGGCCTGTTTGATGCTTCGCAAGGATGCGTAACGCGGCTTGTTGATGCCAAGCTGAATGGTCAGGACGGCGGGCGTCTCCACCGACAACCTTTCGACCAGGCCACCTTCGAGTTCGCGCTCCACCGTCGCGGAATCGGCTCCTGGCGCGTAGTCGAGATGGGAAACGACGGCGGCGTGAGCCCAGCCGAGGAGACCCGCCGTCGCCATCCCTGTCCGCGCATGTCCGTGATCGGAAGATTGCGCGCCACAAAGGACGAGGCTCGGTTTTTCGCGGTCCACGACCTTCGCGATGATGCGCGCAACTCCGATTCCATCGGACTCTTCGAGCGCCTCATCCCAGACCCGAATCGCGGCGTCCGCCCCTTTCGCCAGCGCCTTGCGCAAAACGTCATCAGCTTCCTCGGACCCCACCGTCAGCACGATGACCTCGACAGCGCCTTCCGCAGCGGCCTCTTTAATCTGAACCGCAGCCTCCAGCGAATATTCGTCGAACTCGTTCAGATCGAATTCGCAGAAATCGGGATTGACGTCGCGGCCGTCGTCCCGCAGCTCGAACTCATCGTCAAGCGCCGCGACGCGTTTCACTGGCACAAGTATTTTCATATCATTCGCCTCATATGACAGGACAGGGAGCCGCAGCGGCTCCGCAACGCGCGCCGGAACACGACCTGGAGAGAACAGCCGCAGCACGCTTGCCGACCGCAAATCGAACCTGCGGTTCCGGATCTTCGGCGAGGGTCCATGCATCCTCGAGGGGAAGATTGGGATGGCCGGCAAGCAAAGCGCGATTGAAAGGATAATCGTCGTCGAGAAGCGCGCGAAGCACGGACTCGGGCGCATTGTCATTGAGAATGACGGCCCTGCGCACGCCTGCGTCGCCGTGTTCGCTCAAACACAGAAGCGCGACGGGGCGCGTCGCTGAATTTCGCGCCACGCTTGAAAGCACGTCGATAGAGCTGTCGCTTTCGAGCGCCTGAAGGGCATCACGTGAAAGATCCTGCCTGCTGGCGACGGCGGCCCTTACCCACGCGTCCTCATCGCGCGCCAAAACCGCGAGTTGATCGGGCGGGCAACTCGGGTTTCGACCAGCCGCGCGTCGCACGCCTTCGTCGCGATCGGCCGAAAGTTTGGCGATGATGCGCCGCGGAGCGGAGGGATTTCGCGCCAGCCAACGCCGCACCCAGGGATCGACGTCAAACGCCAGCCGCTCAGCCAATCCCTCGGACAGATTGGGGCGCCTCGCTTGAGCCCGGCGAACCTGAGATGAGCAATCCCCGGTCTTCGCAACATCGCCAGGCGCCGGACCGAGCATTGCGCGTAAAGCCTCCGCGCGCACGCCCGCATCCGGATCGTGTAGAAGAGACAGGCGCTGCGCGGGCGTGAGCGCGGGATTGCCAGCGCATTTGCGCCGGATGGCGCTGTCCGTGCTGAGACAACTATCCGCCAGCAGGTTGCGCGCGCAATTGCGGTGCGCCACGACCTCGGCGCTCGCCGCGGGGATGCCCTTCGCGTAAATGCGAAGCAAAAGGGCTGAGCCGGCGTTGACGTGGCGCGCGATCGTCGCGAGCTCCTGTTCCGGAGCGTCAGTAAAAAGCTCATGGAGCGTAACGGCGGATGTGTTGGGATTGCGAGCGATCGCGGCTCGGATATCGGCGTTGCCCATCCTGGCAAGATCGCCAAGAAGTTTCGCGGGCGCGTTGCGATGGCTCGCAAGGGCGCGAAGCGTTTGCGCGTTTGTAGTCGTCGCGTAAATCCGTGCGAGCGTGGGGCCGTCGCTGTTCTGATTTCGCGCGACGCGAAGACAAATGCCCGGCGCGCCGTCGACGATGAGACGCGCCAGCAAACTCGCCGGAGTAAACGCTAACGCCCCGAACGCCAGCCTCAGACGCGAGGACGCCAGAAGCAGCCCCTCAAGCTTTCCGAGAAGCGCATGGCCGCCAGCCGCGATATGGGCGGGGAGCGCCAGATAGGGATCGCCGATCCGCAACAGCTCCTCGAAAAATTCATCCATGTTTGTCGGCGAGGCCATGGGTCAGCGCCCCTCCGCGTCCGGCGCAGCGTCAGGGCGGCCATCGAGATCCATCGCCTCAGCCACAAGTTCTGTAAGCTCCAACACACGGAAATTGCGCTCGTTGCCCGTCGTTTTCACGGCGTCGTCCAGCATCGTCATGCATTTCGGACAATTAACAATCAGCGCATCCAGATTTTCGATTTCCGCCGCTTCGCGCGCGCGTATTTCGCTGACTTTTGAAACGTCCGGGGGATCTGGAATCCAAACGCGCCCGCCGCCGCCGCCGCAACAGAACGAATTGTCCTTGGTGCGTCGAAGTTCCACCAACGTGGCGCCAGTGCTCGCCAACACCTCTCGCGGGGCGTCGTACCCCTTGTTGAACCTGCCAAGATGGCATGGGTCGTGGTAAGTCACTCGGTAATTTAGTTTGCGCGCCAGCTTGACGCGACCATCGCTTATCAGCTCTTGCAGATAGGCGCTCGCATGACTGACGCGATAGTCGCCCCCAAGAGCGGGGTATTCATTCTTCAGCGTATTGAAGGAATGCGGGTCGGTGGTCACAATCCGATTGAATTTACACCTGCCAAGAGTCGTGATGTTGCCATTGGCGAGTTGTTGAAAGAGTCCTTCCTCCCCCACGCGGCGAACATCGTTGCCGGCGGTCGTCTCTGCGTCATGCAGAATGCCGAAGTCGACGCCCGCCTCTTTCAGTATCCTGGCGAAAGCGCGGCTAACCTTCTGGCTTCGCGGATCGAAGCTGGCGTAATCGCCCACGAACCACAGGACGTCGACCGTCTCCTTCCGTGCGTCCTTCACCGGAAACGGCAGATCTTTGATCCATTGAGGCCGCTTGCGTCGCCCTTCGTTGAACGAGTTGCCTGTCTTGCTTACAGCGCCGAGCGTGCGCTGAAGCGCCGGATCCATTTCCCCTTCGTCCACCAGCGTGCGCCGTAGCATATTGATCAAGGGGACGTGCTCGACGCCGACTGGGCATATCTCCGTGCAGGCTCCGCATTGCCGGCAAGCCCAGAGCGTCTCGGCTCGGATTTCGGCGACCCCGCCCCCAATGATTGAAATCGGCCCCCCGGCTGCGCGCGCCCGCGGAAACACCTCGCCGAATTCGCTGTTCGCGCGTTCGCGCAGAGTGAGGATGAGATCACGTGGCGACAACGGATATTTGGCGGCGCGGGCCGGACATGCGTCGTGACAACGCCCGCACTTGGTGCAGGCGTCAGCCTGAAGCAGATATCGGCTGCTGACGTCGCCAAGTTCCTTATATCCGATCCGGTCCTGATCGAGGTCGCCCAGCGGCAGACGCGCCACGGCCGAGGGATCGCGCATCAGCCAAGAACCGACAGCCGTGAATATATGCTTGGCTTTCGTGAACGGAATGAGCGCAATGAACGTGAGCGCGAGAAAGCCGTGCGCCCACCAGAGCGCCATGCGAAGATGGGCCGCGCCGTCGGACCCAAGGCCGACGGACTGTAACATCGCAGCTATGATCGCGGCGATCGGCGCCCACCAACGCGTATCCCAGACTGCGGGATCGTGCTGAAGCCACACGAGACGGGCGCCGGAGGCCAGAAACCCGGTGAGACCGATGAGAACAAGGGTCCAGAGGAAAGCCCAATCCTCGATCCGGTAGTAGTCGCGATTCCAGTCCGGGTCGGCCGGCCGTCGATCAGGACGCGCGTAGTCGAGCTTTGGAGGACGCAGCCAACCGCGCCGGTACATCATGTAGATGACGCCTGCAATGAACGCGAACCCGGCGAGGCTCATCGTCAATTTGAAAATCAAATAAAATGGCCCGCGCCAAAACGTGACGTGGAAAAGCGGCGCGGCGACATCTTCCTGAAGCGTTATCGTCGCCGTGCCGATGAACAGAAGAAGGAAACCGTAAAAGATCCCGGAATGAAGCCAGCCCGTCGTAGAATCGCGCCGGCGCAATGCGCTGTGCGACGCGACGATTCGGGCCGCTTCCACGATGCGCCGCCGAAGGTTCGACCATTGGGACGCATCTACGCGAGAGCCGCTGCGATATTTGCGGATCTGCACATAGACGCCCCAACAAAAGACGCCGATTGCGCCGGAGGCGTAAACATAGAAAATCGCCACCATCCAGGGAGCAAAATCCTGGAACAAGATGCGCGTGACTTGCTGCGGATCAACACCGATTGGGATCATGTAAGCTCAATTTCAACGCACGTGACTGCGACGAGGCGCGATCGCAATGAGATCTCGGGCGCCTTTGCGCACGAAGGCGCCATCGCGATTTCCTCGCGAAACCGAGAAGGCGCCTTAATCGCAAGTTCGATCCTGCGTGCGATCAAACCTGATAGCGGATGTCATAAGATCCGCCAGGAAGATAGGGCGCGCCGTAAACGGCCGCCTCGCGGCGATAGGGCTTCGCCTCCTGAGGGTTCTGTTCCTCAATTTCACGCGCCAGCCGCTGACCATCGAACGTCGCGTCGGCGATCAATTTCGGAGCCCATGCGTCACCGATAATGTAGACGCCCTTAACGCCGCTCACCGCCCACGCCCCCTGTTTGGCTTTGAGGCCGCGGAACAGCTCGTCATTCGAACGGCGGCCGCTAACGACGACAAGCGTGTCGAACTCGTACCATTTGTGCGAAGAATTTGGCTTACGCGGTATCCCGCCCGGTCCGGCGTACTGGCGTTTATGCCCATCGCCCCAGATGTTGTAGAGCTCGATACGCCCTTCCTCGACGCGGCTCGCCCAAACGTCCGGAAGAACATTCACGTGCAATTCGTGCAACATCCTGTGCATGTTTGGAAACTCGAGAGTAAAGTGCATATAGCGACCGAGCTCGACGCCGGACGCCACCGTCACATCGTGCCCCGCCTCAACGAGCTTCTGGGCGAGACTGGGCGCCATATAATAGGCGTCGGCATTGAGAATCATCACGCGTTTGCCAATTGGCTTTACGCCCCGGATCACATCCTCTGGCGTCAGCACGTTCTTGTGACTTTCGCCATCGAGTCCCGGCACCGCGGCATGCGTCAAACAATTGTCTCCGTCCGCGACCCAATGGGCGCCCGTGGCTATGACGACCTTGTCGGCGCCATAGTTGAGGACATCATCCACGGTAAGCCGCTTACCGCCCAGCGCGATTTGGCTGTCGCGGCTCTTCTTGACCAGCTTATTGAGCTGGATTTCGCGGTAATCGCGGTGATAACCCCATTCCCCGAGGCCCGGCAGCAGCGACACTTCATTGACGTAGCCGCCGATCTTTTCCGCGCTATCGACGAGATGGACCACATAACCGCGCTCAAGGAGCACGCGCGCGCACTCTGACCCGGCGGGTCCAGCTCCAACGACGAGGATACTATCGTCCGAGCCGCGCTTGGGGAACTTTTCAGGATGCCATCCCCGCCTGAATTCTTCGCCGGCGGTCGCGTTCTGCGTGCAGATCATCGGCGGACCGCCGATCTCCCAACGAGAGATGCAGACGTTGCAGCCTATGCACGTCCGAATGTCGTCGAGGCGCCCTTCCTTTATCTTTTGGGGCAAAAACGGATCCGCAATGGACGGACGAGCTGCGCCAATTACGTCGAGCTCGCCATTGCGTATGACCTCCACCATTTTTTCCGGGTCGGTGAAACGCCCGACGCCGAGAACGCACTTTTTGGAGACCTGCTTGACGAAACGCTGCCAAGACAATTGGTGCCCCTGACGATAAAAGCGCGACGGTCCGGCATCTTCGCCCCACTCGGCGATATCGCCGACGTTAACGTCCCAAAGATCGACCAGATGATCCGCCAGCTCGATGAACTTGACGCCGTCGCGCTCGATCTCAACGCCTTCCTCGCCTATCAGCGTATCGACTGCGAAGCGCGTCGCGATAGCGCAATCGTCGCCGACGGCCCTTTTCATTTTCTCCAGCGTTTCGACCCAGAAGCGCGCCCGATTTTCGAAACTGCCGCCATATTTATCCGTACGCTTATTGTAGTAGCGAGAGAGAAACTGCAGCGGGAGATAGGAATGAGCGCCATAGCAGTAGATTATGTCAAAGCCGGCATCGCGCGCCCGCCGCGACGCCTCAACATAAAATTCCTGAACGCGATTGATGTCGTCCTGATCCATCTCGTGGCAGTAGGTCAGCGTCTCAAACTCTGATGCATATTGGCTGGGGCCTCGCGCCGTTGCGCGCGACTCCATGCACGGAGCATGAGAGCCGCCATACCAAAGCTCGACGCCAGCCAACGCGTCATGCTTGTGGATCTCGCTAGTCATCGCCGCCAAATTACGTACGTCGCCCTCATCCCACATCCGCGCCGAAACCCGGTGCGTATCATCCGACTCCGGATGAATGGAGCAATATTCGGTGTTCAAAGCGGCCCAACCGCCTTCCGCCTTGAGAGAGCGATGCGCCGCCTGGAAGCCTGGACGATCCGAACCTGCGCCAATGCAATGCGGCACTTGGTAGAACCGATTCTTCAGTACTTTCGGACCGATCTTGATCGGTTCGAACAGAATATCAAACTTGCCGCTGGCTACAGTCTCGAGCGCCATCCTCAACCTCTTTCGCATTTAGCTACGCCGCGCTTCAGCGACGGAAATCCAGCTGGGCCGCCCAACCGTTCGGCGACGGCGGACCCGCTCACGCACACATTCGCTTCGAGAAGGGATGAAGTTCGATCAGACCGACGATTTCGGATGGCCATAGCCTCCTCACCGATCGCGGGAGACTATTGATCTCCGCCGGATGTCTTCCTTGCCCGCCTCCAAGCAGTTTTTATTCCGACAACGCATAGCGCGGCGCCGCTCGGACCGGCAATAGTGCCAAATGGTACTATTGTGCGCTTCGCCGATCAGCGGTTCGGTGCTTAAGGAGCCATGATGCGCAGTATGCGAATGGAGTGATTGCTTCGGTCGTGTTGATCGGCGTCAACGCCTTTAACGCCTAGTGAGCATTAAGTCGCCTCGGAACTGTCTCGACGCACGCACCGAATCAGAAACTATCATCGCCAGAACCAAGGAGGACATTGTGTATAGCAACATTCTTATTCCCACCGACGGATCCGAACTTGCAGGAAAGGCTGTCAGCCATGGCGTGGAGCTGGCCAAAGCGATCAGCGCGAAAGTGACCGTCGTCACAGTCACTCGTCCGTACCGCATTTTCCCCGCCTCAGCGGCGGTGATCCAAGATACACCCGCCGAATATGAAGAACACGTGGTCAAACAGGCTATGGCGACGCTTGATGCTGCGGCGACTCTGGCGAACGCGGCTGGCGTTCCAGCCGAAACGCTCCGGGTCGCCCACGAACACCCTTATCAGGCGATTATTGAGACGGCTGCGGCGAAGGGCGCCGATCTGATCGTTATGTCTTCGCATGGCCGGAAGGGCATATCCGCGCTGGTTCTCGGTAGCGTGACGGTTAAGGTGCTCACGCATTGCAAAATTCCCGTCCTCGTTCATCGCGAATGAATGCCGCCGCCCCCTGGTGAAATGAACCAAAGCTCCGCCTGTTGCGATCACGACCGCGGCAAGATCGCGGCAATGCGGGTCGGCGGCCCACGACAAGGGGAACAATTCAAACGCTTACGTGCGCTTTGGAGCGACCAGAATGAAAATGCGGCTCCAATCGATCGGGTCTCCCGCAGCGGTGACTGGCGCCGGGAAACAGAGCGCGGCCAGCGCATCAACAGCTATCGATGCCAGCAACGCGACGTAGAAACCGCAGGAAGGCGAAGGTCGTCCCGCCGCAGCCGAGGCCACCGCTCCGCACGGCGATCTCAATAGAGGCCCGGAGGTTTTTTTTTCTCGCCTCCCGCGGGTAATGCTGAGCCGAACGACATACGTTCCAACGTTAAAACCCATGCCGGCGATGGCGCGCATTTACGTTGCCGCAATCGCGTACGAACCAAGTTCGACGGTCCCGTCTTCATCAGCCTTCCAGCCAATGCCAACCGCTTCCGATGGCGGTGTTGGAATTGCGGTCGCAAGGCTTCATTGGGTTCGCCGGACTTTTATAGATATGTTGAGTGAACCTCTTTCATCGAACTCCCCACTGAATTTCCCAGCGACGTCCAATTGCTGTGACTTTCACGCAACATCGACTATATTTCATTTATAATATCAATATCAGGCAAAGCGGGCCAATTCTGTGCATTCTTGTTCCTACGACATCTCGTCATAATCGTTTTGAAGCGGACGCATATCGGAACTCTGGTTGCTATCGCACAGATCCGAACACAAGGAACAAATATATGGGGAGGATCTCTCTTTTTGCTGCGGCGGGGATTTTTGTCGCCAGCTCCGCATCGGCCGCGGACTTGGCCGCGCCTGTTGTCGCCGCCCCCAAGGCCCCAGCCGCCTGGAGCGATACGATTACGGCGGGGCTCCAGATCGACGCAGGCATCCTCGCCAATCCCGGCAATCCGAGCAACGGACAGAACTTTGGCCAGCTATATTCCGATCACGCAAATTCGGTGATGCTCAACCAAATCCTGTTGACTTTTCAACGGCCGCTCGACCCTGCCGCAACCGGGTATGATTTTGGCTTCATGATTCAGGGCATGTATGGCGCCGACGCGCGCTACAATCATGTATTGGGGATCGACGATTATTTGCTGAACGGCCGCAATCAGCTCGTCCCGACTGACGTGTACGGCCTCGCGCATTTGCCATGGCTCACGACCGGCGGCATAGATCTCAAGGCCGGCCTCACGGGCGGTGAAATGGGATATGAAGTTCTCGATCCGAGCGTGCGGCCGTTTTACACTTATAGTTACATTACGAACTATCTTCTTCCATTCCAGCACATCGGCGGTTTCGCCACGTGGCACGTGAACGACACGTGGGATCTTTATGCCGGCATTGACACTGGCGCGCAAACCTCATTCGGACATGGCGACAACAACAGTCTGCCTGCCGGCTATTTCGGTTTTGGGCTGAACAAGCTGCTGGACGGCAAGTTAGGCATCGTCGTGATGAGCCGCATCGGCCCGGAGGACTCGCTACGAGTTTATTCCAACGCCAACTCTTTGATGCGTTCGTGGAACGATGTTACGGCCACCTACAAATATGACGACAAGCTCTCCTTCGTCGTCGAGGCCAACTTTTATGACGAGGCGGCGTTCCCGCACAATACGGCGTATGGCGTCGCAGGCTACGTCAATTATGCCTACTCGGATCAAATCGGCTTCAACGCCCGCGCCGAGATCATGCGCGACAATACCGGCGTCATCGTCGGCAACTACATTGGGGCGGACGCCTATACGAATGCGTTGGCAGGCTACCCTTATACTTTTGAATCGGCGCCCGCGCCAACGACTTATGGCGAGATCACCCTAAACGTCACTTATAGACCTAAAATCGATTGGACACAGTTCTTTAACCTGCCCGTCAAAACCCTCGAATTCCGTCCAGAGATTCGCTACGATCGCTCGCTGAACGGGACCTATGCTTTCAACGCGGGAACGTCACAAAACGCCTTCATGTTTGGCGGGGACATTGTCCTTGGTTTTTAGCAAGTCCACAGCGATCGTTTTTCATATAAAATACGCGGGAACGACGAGGCCGCGGTCCCCGCGATCCATTGCTTTTCCACCGCAACAAAATGTGGGGATCCGTAGGCCTTTGGGGGAGGGAGCTGGCGCGTTTATTTAGGCGGTCGGCGCCAATCGGAAAGAGGCGTGGAATTACGTCGACGAACTCTTCCTGGAGTCAGCCGCGGAGGGATCCTCGTACGGGAACTGCAGGACAGCGCTCGTTCGGGAAAATCGGTTGTTCGGACCCCTCCCTCCGAGCCAACCGGTGACTTGGTGGCGTCGGGACTCTTTTGTATTTCTGAAGACTCCCGATCGCCACCTCTTGTCGATTTCGCATCGTAGGCTTGACGCTCAGTTCCTTCGGTCCAGATCCGCGCCATAGTTAGTGAGGGAATTCCATTGGCTCCATCGAGCGCGATCGAAACCAGCTTTCAGTGGCGCTGCGGCCGAACTGCGCGTCGGTGAAATCCAAATGATTCGGTTCTTGATTGTGACAGTTCGCTTTGTACCGATCGGGAAGCCAAAGCCATGAACGAGAAAAATGGAGTGGACCCGGATACCTTCAAGATCGGCGAACGGCGCAGCAAGCCGGCATCGATACATAATCCCCGCAATTGGATTTACTTGAGATTGAATTCTTGGGGTCTGCTAACTGAACGGTTGCTGGCAAGCGGAGAAATCGCTTGTCGATAACGATCGCTCGCGCTGAGGATGGACTCTGGCGCGTTTGTCTAATCCGCGATCCGGGCTAATGTCGGTGACGCGAAACAACGCGGAACCGCGCAGACGGAGGGGGCTATGGCGCTACCGGCTATGATGGTGAAGACAACATGCCCAAGGGATTGCTACGACGCTTGCGGCATCAGCGTGCTTATGAAGGACGGAAGAGTCGCTAGGATACTGGGCGATCGCGACCATGCTGTGGCGCGCGGCGCGCTCTGCGGCAAATGCGCGCTCGCCTACAACGGCGCTTGGCGCGACGAGAGTTTGAGGCTCGGCGTTCCATTGCGGCGAGTTGGGCGCAAGGGCGACGCCGAATTCGAGAGAATATCGTGGGAGGCGGCGCTCGCCGAAATTTCCGCGCGGTTGCAGCCTTTAATCGCGTCGGGCGAAGCGCACCGAATCCTCCATACGCATTACACCGGCACTGTGGGTCTCATCCAAGGCTGGTTCCCGATCCGATTCTTCAATCGCGTCGGCGCGACCGAGGTCGATCCTGACACAGTCTGCAACAAGGCTGGCCACACGGCCCTCGAAATGACCTTTGGGGATTCCCTGCAGGGCTTCGATCCCCGCACGGCGAAGGATTCCCGCGCTATTCTGATCTGGGGCGCGAACCCCTCCAATGGCGCGCCGCACCAGAACAGATATTGGCTCGGAGAGGCGCGGGCGCGCGGCGCGAAGATCATAGTAGTCGATCCGATTGCTCACGACACGGCGAAAGCCGCCGACATACATTTGAAACTGCGCCCAGGGACTGACGCGGTTTTGGCGTTCGCCATGCTTCACGTAATGCGCCGCGAAGGTCTGGTCGATGACGCTTTCCTAGACGCCCACGTCCAGGGCGCCGGGGAATTGGCCGCGCCGATCGAGGCGACATCGCCCGCACGCGCCGCGGAGATCTGTGGCGTACCGGAGGAATTCATCGACGCTGCGGCGACCGCATATGCAAAAGGTCCTTCTCTCCTCTGGTTCGGACAGGGCGTGCAGCGGCAGCGAAGCGGAGGAAATGTGTTTCGCGCGCTTGCCGCGCTCATCGCTTTTTCCGGCAATCTCGGGCGGCCCGGAGCAGGCTTTCTCTATATGAACGGACCCGCCGGCCGCGGCGTCGACATGACGACGCTTACCGTCCCGTCGCTTGCAAGAGGCGGCGGCTCGATCAGCCATATGGATTTTGCGGAAACGGTGGAAGATTCCTCAAAATCAGCGGTCCTTTTCAACTGGAACAACAATCCCGCAGCGTCCTCGCCGGAGCAGGGACGGTTGCGCCGCGCGCTTCAACGCGAGGATCTGTTCCATGTCTCCGTCGATCTTTTCCAAACCGACACAACGGCCTATGCCGACATCATTCTTCCCGCCGCGAGTTTCCTGGAATGCAACGATCTGATTCTGCCCTATTTTGACCTGACTCTTTCGGCGCAAGCCAAGGTGAGCGAGCCGACCGGCGAGGCATTGCCCAATTCCGAGATTTTCCGACGTCTCGCCCGCGCCCTTGCCTTCAATGAGGACGAGCTTTTTGAATCCGACGAGGCGTTGATCGCGCGTTTGATCGCGCAAACGCCTTACCAGGGCGCCTTCGCCGAACTCTGCGCGGTCGGAACCGTCGCATTGTTCCCGCAGCCGCAAATCCAGTTCGCGGATCTGACATTCGCCACGCCTTCCGGCCGGATCGAGCTTGCGAGCGAACGAGCGTTCAGCGCAGGTCTGCCCCGCATCCCATTGCCTCAAGCTGACGCGCCTCCAGCGGATGGGCGGTTACGCGTGCTCTCTCCGGCATCCCGCTGGTTGATGAACTCGAGTTATGGTAACGATAAAGCTGTTCGTGAACGCCTTGGACCGCCTACCGTCACCCTGCACCCCTCGGACGCTGCGCGGTCACGGCTTTCGGTCGGCGACGCCGTCTTCCTCGTCAATGAAATCGGCCGGCTGCCGCTTACCGTATCGGTTTCAGATAATGTGCAACCGGGCGTAGCGTTGGTCTACAAGGGACGCTGGCCCGGCGCATCGCCGGGGGACGCCAACGTCAATGCGCTGGTCTGCGGCCGAAAAAGCGATATGGGCGAAAGCACGACGGTGCACGGAGCCGAAGCGGAAATCATTCGCGCGCCTCCTGTCTGACATGTCGGTCCGGGATGGGCGACTGACAGCGCAGTTTGTGGCTCCGGAGGATTACAACGTTGGGAACATTAGCGTGAACTTCTTTACCAGGGCCCGTTCCGAGGCCACGTCTGCCTTACGGTAAATTCGAAGGCGGCAGTTTTTTATCGTTCCCTTGCTGATTCGCAGCGTTTGGGCGATCTGGCCCGTGTTGTTGCCTTTCATGATCAGAGTTAAGATCTCGCGTTCGCGAGGCGTAAGGATTTTCAGAATGTCAGCGATGCGCAGGGCGTGATCGCGCTCGTCTTGGGAGGACGACTGCGGTTCAAGTACGAATATTGTCCCTCCCGGAGCAAGGGGGAAATCCCGATCGAATACTTCGGACTTCAGGACCGACTCCTTTAAGAAGCGCGTATGGGGACTTGAACCGGCGAACAAGCTCGCGACGGTCGGCATGATCGAGCAATCCGAAGCAACCGCTTGATTCCACAATTCATTGGAATACACCTCGACGCCAAAACGGTCCTGAATCATTGTCGGCCGCTTTATAAAGCCTTTGATTTCCGTGGCGTTCGTGTACCGAAGATCATTGAATAACCATCCGAGATGGGTTCGGTGATATCCTTCCAGAGCCGGAAAAATGAGCTGGGCGCGCCGCACATCAGCCTTGGAAAAATGCCCTCTTTCGCGCTCCAAGAACAATCCGAAGCAACAATGTCCAACGGTTGGAAAGAACATCCCCATTTCATCGGAGACGTTGGCGGCCGGTAGAAACATTTGCTTATATATTATGGATTCTATGCTGTCATTGCCAAGCTCAGACAGCGTCAACACCCCGGGGCTGCCATGTTGTTTCCAATATTGCGAAAACGGATCAATGCCTGAGCACTGCTTATTATAGAAATCAACCATTTCATTGGATACGTTGTTGGTATATATGACATCGGGCGGCGCCACGCGCGAATATCGAATAATCCAGCTCGCTTCATGTCGAATGCTTGCGCCAAATAGGTCTATTAGATCCCGGTGGAATCGGTCAGTTCCAATCGATTTCGCGACTTGCCCGAGTCGTCGAAACCACTCTTCGTCATCGAAGCGAAGCAGCGGTATTTTCTCAATATCGTTTTCCATCGCGCATTCGTTCAATTGCGACATTCGTCCAATCCAAGAACTGGATAACGCTCCCCACAAGACAACAGACCAAATGGGGAGCATTTGCAAGAGGATGTAAATGAGCTTGCAAAGCCCGCGCTGCCGACGGGCGTTACGCACCTCTGCCAACGGTGAAGCTTTAGAGACTGTGGCGTTTCATAAGCCTACAATAAAATCGATTAAGCCAACTTCCGCGCTCCACCGAATCCTAAGGCCGCCCGGGGCCATCTTTACAAGCAAACCTCATGCCGCGCCCGGGATCTGTCGTCCGTTCGATTGACCAATCGCAACGCCCGTCATCATGCGCGTGGAAGATGAGCAAACTGAGCGCTCCCCATTTCCACGGGCGGTGATAGTGCCAATCGGCACCATTGATCAGCCGCTCCATTGAGATTAAACAAACAAATAATAACAATATCTTGGGAGGGCGCGCGGATCACAGGCCGCTTTTTAGAAATATATGGTTGCCGACAGCGCCATTTTGGAGCGCATGTTGGTGCTTCCTCAAGAATAAGCCCTTCATTTATCATGATATATGTTCATGTATATCTGAAAATGGCTTTGTCTTAACTTCTTGAACGAATTGCGATGCAAGACATGCTGCGCCAGATTGTGCGCTGGCGGCTCGCATGTATGCCGGCGCCGCGCTATTCAGCGAAAAGAGCGCCGTCCTGGGCTCCTCCGTCCTGAAAGTTCCGCCGAAACGGGAGGCTTGTTCGTGTCCTGGCTGCTTGTCTGTTTTCTAGCTGCAGATAGCACATTTTGTGCATAATGAGCAATAATATTTCTTTACACGAAATTTTTGACTGTTTAGATTGCGCCGCTAATAGATCGGGCTTCGGCCATTCCCGGGCAGCCGTCAGGCCGCAGCCATTTTGTTTACCACTCGCATCGCGTGAGATCTGGAAATAGCGCGGCGACCTGAGTTTACGGCAAAGTGGTGCGCGGAGAACATCGGAGATCATGGTTGAGCGCCTAAAGATCGCCCCCTGCTACTCATTCGACAGCGCTAGTTATCCCGACGGCGGTCGCTACGGTCCCTTAAAAGAACGATATGTAACGTTGCTTGTCGTTCAAAAAGGGCAAGCGCAGGTTAAATTCGATGGCGGAAGCGATGAATTAAGCGCCAATCAGTGCGCCCTGTATGTTAATCGTCAATTTCTCAGCATCCACTGCCCAACAGGCGTTTCCACCCGTCTGTCATTGTGCGGGTTGCAATATGCGCTTTCTTTTTCCGCGATCAATGGCGACGATATCCCGTTCGTCTCGCATATCGAGACATCAGACCAAATACGGACGCTCATTCGACTTGGGATTGAGCTTGGATTAGCTGAAACGCCCTCAATCAACAGGCTCCGCAATGCGATTGGAGAGGCGCTCTTGAGCGCCTATGCCGCCGATGGCGGTTTGCAGTCGAGGTCAATTATTCCTGACGTCGTTCTCAAGGCGCGAGACTACGCCGATCGGCACTTCTCGGAAGATTGCGATCTTGCTCGACTGGCGGAGTCCGTTGGCGTGAGCCGGGAATACCTCGTGTCAACCTTCCGCAAACATCTCGGGATTACGCCAGTCCGCTATTTGTGGGCCCTTCGAACAAAGAAGGCCGTGCAACTCGTGCGGGACACGAGCCTCAACCTTGTCCAAATTGCAGATAAATGCGGATATAAATCCCAGTTTCATTTATCGCGAGAGATCAAGCGAATGACGGGCTTGTGCCCGCGCGATCTGCGGCAGGGGCGGCGGATTCCCATGCTCGGCGATGTTTCCGGGCATGAGTTGACCCTGCGCCTCTAACATCGATGCGCCGCTCAACGGCGCTATGGCAGACCGAGCCGCCGCCTGTTTCGTGGAAAGGCGATTGAGCGAACTCTCCCTTCCTCTCGAACTCAACTGGGTCGAAACACCGGATCGTCGAATGCCCGCGGACCGCGTTGTAGAAGCGTTCGATGTAATCGAACGCGTCCGCCTTGAACGCCGATTGGCAGGCAGCTCGCATCAATGCCTCTCAGCGCAGGTATTGGGCGCGGCGCGCGGATCAATCAAGCGGCTATTGACGATCGACGCGCTTGAGCGATCCCCCGCGCCACTCGCGAAATTGCGCGGCCGTCAGCTTTGAAAGCGTCAATCCGGCGAAGCGTTCGTCGGCCAGGCGTGGGAAAAGCCCGCGAAAGAAGCTGGAGATAGGCCGCCCGTCAAGTCGCGCCCGATACGGAACAGCCGCTGCATGGCGTCCTGGCTGCGAGCCATCGAATAATGGCCGCGCGCGACCAAAGCGACAGAGTTCATGACCTCGGGGCGCCCCTGCGCCGAACCCCAGATTGACTTTGGCGCTATTGATAGGCAATCCGGACGTCGCATCCTGCGTTGTTCTCAAGCCGATGCGAACCGGAAGCGTGCGTTCGCCGCGAAAACGAATGGAGACGCCATGAAGGAATCCGGTCCATTGGCCAGCCTCGTCGCAGATGGCGCGCTGATTGGCTGCCGCGGCCCAATTCTGGCGAGTTGGCGCTTCAACGCCTGGCGGGACTGCTATTTCGACGACGGCTTTCAGCGCCGCATGTCCAGCCAGGGGAAAATCCGGCAAGAGCTTCGTTCCGTCCTCTTTCCTGCATAGCGCAGCAATGCACGACCCTGTCTCATTCACGCTTGCAGTTCTCGCCCTCCTGGTAACGCCCGGCCCCACCAACACGCTGCTTGCGGCGTCAGGCGCCATTGCCGGACTCGCCAGATCAATGCGACTGATCCCGGCCGAACTCTGCGGCTATCTGGCGGCGATCGCGACGCTTCTCTTCATCGCCGACCCTGCAATCGAAAACCACGCGCCGGCCATCGCCGCGCTGAAAATCATAGCCGGGCTCTGGCTCGCCGCATCCGCAGTCAGCCTCTGGCGCAATGCCGACCGAAGCGTGGCTATGACGAGGGCGGCGGTCGAGCCGGGCCGCGTTTTCGTCACGACTCTTCTCAATCCAAAGGCCCTAATTTTCGCTTTCGCGATCATTCCGCCCGGTTCCCCCGCGGCCGTCACACCATGGCTCCTTTGGTTCTCCGTCCTCGTCGCGCTCGTGGGCGCATTCTGGATTTTTCTGGGCGGCGCGCTCGCCCGCTCAAACGGCGGCATACTCACGCCCACTCTGATCTCCCGCATCGCCGCTGTCGTTCTTCTGGTCTTCGGAAGCGCGCTTGCGGGCTCCGCGATCGCTGCGGCATTCTGAAAATGCGCGAGGGGAGCGCCTGCGAAATTAAGCATTTAGATCGATTCATGGCGTAGCCTGTCCGGGACTTGCGCATTTGCGCTGTCGCACGCGCGAAACCTCGGACAGCCGGGTCCGAACGAGCGCCCGACGCCTCCGGACAGGAGAACGACATGTTTCACCGCGCGGCGTTCCTCGCCGGCCTCTTCCTCGCCCCCTTCGCCTGTAGCGACGCCAGCGCGCAGGAACCCATCGTCGTCAAGGAAATCGTCAAAGCGACGCAGAACGACGTCGGGCAGCCGATCACCCTGCCGCGCGGACGCTTGCAGCTTGTCGTATCGACCTATGACATCGCGCCGGGCGCCCGGTTGCCGCAGCACAAGCATCCGTTCCAGCGCTACGCCTACGTGCTTCAGGGCGACCTTCTGGTTCAGCAGGTCGGCTCCTCGTCGAGGGTCTATCATGCGGGCGAGTTCATCGCTGAAAGCGTCGCCCGTTGGCACTTCGGCGAAACGGTCGGGGAGACGCCGGTCAAGCTGCTCGTCATCGACCAATTGCCGCCCGGCCGGAAGGCAACGGTTCTGCGCGCACCGCCGCACTGAGGGAAGCCGCGCGCGAAACATCCGCAAAAGAGCAGTCGTGCGTGATTCAACAGGCCCCGCGCCATCCACCCGATGCGGAACAGCCCGATCTGCATGACCCACATGCTGGGATGGCGCGTTCCCTGCAAACCGGGGCGAACCTGTCTACCGCATTATCTACGTCGCGGGTCTCTAGCGGTTGGAGGACCGCCGACCGAGGCCCGGAGCGACCTTCAACGCGCGGCGAGACGACTGAAAAGCTTGGTCGCAACAACCCGATTGTGGGGCGCGTTCCGGCCGATGCGAGGCGCCTGCGGAAGGAGGAATTGCCGGCTTCGTGCGGAGAAGAAGCGAACCGGCGCCTTGCGTCGGCTCCGCAAACTTCAACAAATGGTGCGCGCGGCAGTTTCGAGAGCGCGCAAGCGCCGGCCCCGCGCCCGGCTCGCATCGAGCCAGCCATCTTTCCAGGCTTCGTGCGCAACAGTGGATAGCGCCGGATTGTAAGGGTTGCCGCTCAACGGAATGCCCTCATTGTAGTCATTCGCACCCTGCTCGTAAATGTAGCCCGGCGTCATGGCGCATCCCCCGTTCGAAGGTCATGCCGCTTTTCCAATCCCGCTCGATTTTCGAGCCGCCGGCTGCGGCTGGCCGGCTTCGGGCAATGAATGCTAGGCGAACTGGTCGATGGGCGGACCGTCGATCGAGAGGACGCAAATCCTCCTAATGGCGAGTATCAGTTGAACGAATGACAATGCACAAGTTGGAAAATGCGGCGAGGCGAATTAACTTTCCCCGCGTTGCGTCCCGGCAACGGTTCGCGGCGCGGCGGGGTCGATAGATTCCGGCGGTTGCACCGCAGCGGATCGAAGCGGTTCAAGCGAAGCGCCGCATGGCTCTTGCTCGCTGCTGCGCAAGCGGCGACCGCCGCGCGGGCGGAGCCAAATGGCTCTTTTGGGATATTGGCGAAAAGGCGAAGCTGCGCCAGCAATGTCGCCAGGGCTGTTCCGGGAGAGGATCAATGCAGTTCGAAAAAGGCGGACTCTGGCGCAATTGGGTTGGAAACCAGTCCTGCATTTCCCGCTATAAGGCCGCGCCCGACAGCGAGGCGCTGCTGGCCGAGATGGTGCGCGAGGCCGACCAGCGCGACCTTGGCGTCCGCTGCGCCGGCTCTGGACATTCCTTCACCCCGGTCGTCGCCACGGGCGGGCTGCTCCTCTCGCTCGCGGGCCTCCGCGGCGTCCTCGACGTCGACGCCGCGCGCAAGCGCGTCACCGTGGCGGCCGGCGCGCGCATTGGAGACGTCGGCCGGGCGCTGAAGGAACTCGGGCTTTCGCTCACCAATCAGGGCGATATCGACACGCAGGCGGTCGCGGGCGCCTTCACGACGGGGACGCATGGCACCGGCGCGCGGCTCGGCTGCCTCGCCTCGCAGATCGTCGGCCTGCGGCTGGTGCAACCAAATGGCGAAATTCTGGTTATCGACGAGTCCGACAAGGACCTGCTGCACGCCGCCCAGGTGTCGCTTGGCGCGCTGGGCGTCATCTCCGCCATCACGCTGCAGGTCAGCGAGGCGTATAATCTGCGCGAGCGCCTCTGGCGCGACGATTTCGAGACCTGCATGGCGCGGCATGACGAGCTTGCGGCGAACCACCGGCATTTCGGCTTTTTCTGGTGCCCGACGCCGGAAAGCCGGCATCTCTATTGCCTGCCCGA
>Ga0182014_10000106_pt1 | contig 90749 bp, 75 predicted proteins | sample 612S2DmetaG_FD_120489 | JGI IMG/M metagenome (GOLD analysis project Ga0182014, IMG submission 120489) | Permafrost microbial communities from Stordalen Mire, Sweden - 612S2D metaG | ecosystem: Environmental > Terrestrial > Soil > Wetlands > Permafrost | place: Sweden: Stordalen | collected...
GTGTGCGACTCAAGGACTGGGAGCGTGCCTGTTGTTGTTTTTGCTGGCGCTCCACAGCCTCGGGGTGGCGCTGAGCGGTGTGCGTTGCATCCCACTCGCCGGCAAGATCCGGCTCTTTCAGGCGGAGCTTGCGGACGGCCAGTTCTTCAATCTTCGGGCCGTGGAGGCCCATGTCTTCCTTAATCTCGCGCACGTGCTCAAGCCGGTTTTGCAGCCGTTGAATAGTAGCTTGCATTCTGGCCTGTTCCCGTTCCAAGGCTCGCCGCGCGCCAAGTCTTAAGAAAAGTCCTGCCGGCCTATGCACCTGACAGCTCTCCAGGTTGGCTATTTCCTGCTCAATGAGATTTTCGATGCGATCTTCCAGGCGCTCGACTTGTCCTTGCTTTTCCTGAACATAGTCGGCCAGGGCATCGTTATACCGTGACTGAAGGGCCGTCGATTCGAGAAGGGCGGTTTGTTGGCTTTGAGCCTCTTGTGCCCGATCGAGCAGATCGTTCCCCAGGTCGGAAGCTGCCCCGGTCGGGTTGTCAATTTGGCTATTTAAGTTTTCAACGTTGACGTTTGGTACCGTTGGAGTGGTCATAGAAACCTCGTAAGGAAAGGGTGATTACGGAATAACTCCATCAGCGTGGGATTCAATGCAAAACATGGGTACTGCGTCGGGGCATTTGATTTGAGAAGGGAAAAAACGCGGCGGCTGGCTAGAGCATTATGCTGGCTTGCATCCTATGCGACTTCTTTCTGTGACGTTTGAAGATCAGGTGGTATGAAAAAAATGTATGAATTCGACACTCCAATGCAGTCATTTGAGTACATCGGAATCCATTAAAACGGCGGCGAATTAAAGGGTTCTCCGATGGGACGTATGTAGTTTTCCGATGGCACGTATTTTGTTAAGAGAGATTTTTGAGTGGTATCGAGGGCCTTGCATCGTTGGTTGTACAGGACAGAAACCCCTACCATGATGCGGCCGATAGGGCAGGGTGGTTCAGCATGAATAAGGACCTCTTAAAATTTGCGCTTCTTTGTGCCGGGCAGACTGTAACTCAGGGAAATGTGTTCTTGTGCCAACTTTTAACTTGTGCGAAAAAGGATTCTTTGTGTTTTTAAATGACAATTCAACAAACCCTGGGTCGAGAGTGCCGGATGGCCAAAGACGAGTGGAAGCGCGTAAGTCTCAGTTTGAGCGAAAAGGCGGACAATTTGTTGAGAACAGTAGCGCGGCGAAAAGGCGATCTCAGCGAAGGCTTGCGCACAGCAATTCTAAATACCAATTGGGACGAAGTCGAACTTGTAAAGCGGCGCAAAACTTACCAGAAATTTTTGAGAACATCATTTGCGATCAGCGTGCCGGTCTACGAGAAACTCAAGGAAAGTGCTCGAAACAGTGGAGTCGAGGTCAGCGTGTTGATAGATGCGATTATCATCGCGTACTATTCCCGGCCACACGACAATCCTTAATTGAATCCCTGCCCGGCATTCACGGACCGACTCTTTCGGATTCCATCTTTTTCTCGTTTAATTTTTCTTTCGTAAATTCCTCTTGACGCTGGCTACAAACATTTATAATGTAACTTCATACTGACACGTATAGTGTGAGTATTAAATAGACCGATTCAATTTAATCCGGGACTTCTTTCCTCCAGGGCAGCAAGGTTCGAACGTCCCAATTACAAAGGCCCCCCTTTATTTGGCCTAGCAGCACCAAGTTCCATAGTCTCATCAACATGCAAGGAGGCAAACCATGACGACAAATGTGCTTCGGTTCCCGTCAGAGCAAGCTTTTGTCAGCACCGAAGAAACGGTTGGCGCCCGGCCTGCCCAACAACGTCGGAAAGCTTGGTGGCGGGCTATTGGTTGGTTCCCTGGTCGGGTGGTTTTTTGTGTTTGTCTTGCGCCTGTGGTCCTGATTTGGCCGCTTCTGTGTTTTGCCTTTTTCGTTGTGAAATGGGTGGCGCTAATGGTTTGTGGGGCGGACCTTTTGTATCAGTTTTTTCGAATGCTGTATCACTGGCACACTTCGGGGATGCATCCCGGATGGACGTTCCTCCTGCATTATGGGGTGATTATGGCGGTGTGGACAGCGTTATACAGCTTGCCGCTGCTCTTTCGGTCGAAAAACAGGCCGGGGTATTGATGAACGAACCCGAAACAAAACCGCGTGAAATTGTACGGCTCGACAAACTCAAGAGGGACTTCGGGGCTCTTGTTATCGATGCCCTGAATGACCCGAGGACAATTGAGATCCTGCTCAACCCGGACGGAACGCTTTGGCAGGAACGTTTGGGTGAAAAGATGAAGCGTATTGGCCACATGCCGGCGAGCAGGGCCGAATCAGTCATGCGGACGATAGCGTCCGCGCTCGGGACGACAATCACGCGCAACAACCCGATTCTGGAGGGTGAGTTGCCATTGGATGGGAGCCGCTTCGCCGGGCTGCTTCCACCCGTTGTCTCAGCCCCGATGTTCGCTATCCGGAAAAGGGCCAGCGCTATCTATTCTCTTGATCAGTATGTGGCAGACGGGATCATGACCTCCGGGCAAAAGCAAATTATCTGCACAGCGGTAACTGGTCATAAAAACATCGTCGTAAGCGGCGGAACGGGAAGCGGGAAAACCACTCTGATCAACGCCATTATTGGCGAGATGGTGGTTTGCGATCCGAACGAACGAGTAGTCATCATTGAAGACACCGGAGAAATCCAGTGTTCGGCTGCCAATTGCAGTCCATTGCACACGAGCCTGGAGATCAGCATGACCAAGTTATTGAAGACGACGCTGCGTGTGCGGCCTGACCGCATCATCGTGGGCGAAGTAAGAGGGCCGGAAGCATTGGATTTGCTCATGGCCTGGAACACCGGCCATGCGGGTGGATGTGCCACTCTACACGCGAACAACGCCAAATCGGCCTTGGACCGGCTGGCGATGCTTATCAGCATGAATCCTGATGCGCCCAGAGTGATTGAACCGTTTATAGCCTCGGCTGTGAACGTTGTTATCCAAATCGCCAAAACTCCGGATGGACGCCGTGTCCAGGAGCTAATCGAAGTGAGAGGATATGAAAACGGCTATGAAACTCACAACATTGGAGGGGAAAAGACATGAAAAAGACTGTCTCAACACAAAATAGCTTCGCGGAGCAGCCCACAACACAAATAGCCTGGTGTTGTGGGCTGCTGTTTTTGCTGACCTTTTTCGCGGTGGTTCCGCATGCCATGGCCTCGGCAGCACAAGGAGGCGGGCTTCCCTATGAGGCCTGGCTGACTAAGCTTCAGCAAAGCATGACGGGACCCGTGGCTTTCAGTATATCGATTATCGGCATTGTGGCCGCAGGTGGAGTGCTGATATTTGGCGGCGAGTTAAACGCATTTGTGCGGACACTTATTTTCGTCGTTCTGGTCATGGGGCTTCTCGTGGGTGCTCAAAATCTGATGTCAACCTTTTTTGGGCAGGGGGCCCTGATTGGCGCGGCTCAAAGCTTCCTTTTGTGTGGAAGGGTGTGACATGGCGCTTCGAACGGTTACGGTTCACAGGGCCGGAAACCGGCCCAATCTGTTCCTGGGTGGGGATCGGGAGCTGGTAATGTTTACGGGTCTTTTGGCGTTCGCTTTGATTTTTTCAGCCCAGGAGTTGCGAGCGACGGCATTTGGCGTGGGGCTTTGGGTTGTTGCATTGTTCCTGTTTCGCCTGATGGCTAAAGCCGATCCTCGGATGCGGCACGTGTATATGCGGCATCGGCGCTACAAAGCGTACTACCCGGCCAGGTCCACGCCTTTCCGAGGCAATGAGAGGGAGTACAAATGAAATGAGTATTTTGGCCCAACCCTCTGTTATCGAAGGTCTCACGCTGGTTATAGGTGTTTTGGGTTTGCTTTTGGTTTCGATGCTTTTTTTTGAGGTGCGCCAAGCCCACAAGCACAACAAACTCCAGAGACACCGGGCCACTGATGAGGGGTTCGTGGATCTTTTGAACTACGCCGCTGTAGTCGATGATGGAGTGATCATCTGCAAGAACGGAGCGTTTATGGCTGCCTGGCTCTATCAGGGTGACGATAACGCGAGCAGCACGGAAGAGCAAAGAGAAATAACATCTCTTCGCATCAATCAGGCGATTGGGATGCTTGGCGGTGGATATGTGATCCACGTGGACGCAATACGGCGTAATGCACCAGGTTACAGCGAGCCAGGTTTATCTCATTTTCCGGATCGTGTTACTGCAGCCATCGATGAGGAGAGACGCAGGTATTTTGAGAGCCTGGGAACTATGTTCGAGGGCTATTTCGTATTGACCCTCACGTGGTATCCCCCGTTACTGGCTCAAAAGAAGTTTGTGGATTTGATGTTCGATGATGACCGAAAAGCCATGGACCACAAGGGGCATACATATAGTCTGATCGATGGGTTCAAGAATGAGTGCGCCAACTTGGAGTCGCGGCTTTCTTCGGTTTTCAGGATGCAAAGGCTTCAAAGCCATAAGGCTGTGAATGAGGATGGAAGCATCGTCACACATGATGATTTTTTACGCCACTTGCATTTTTGTGCCACTGGTATCGACCACCCCATAATGCTGCCGTCAAATCCTATCTACCTGGATGCGCTGATCGGTGGTCAGGAAATGTGGGGCGGGGTGATACCCAAAATAGGCCGAAAATACGTCCAGTGCGTGGCTATCGACGGGTTCCCGATGGAATCGTATCCGGGCATGCTTTCAGTACTCGCTGAACTCCCGATTGAGTACCGCTGGTCAAGCAGGTTTATTTTCATGGACCAGCACGAGGCGGTAGCCCATCTGGACAAATTCCGGAAAAAATGGAAGCAAAAGGTCAGGGGATTCTGGGACCAGGTTTTTAACACGGGTCATGGTCGTATTGATCGGGATGCCGCCGACATGGTCGAGGATGCCGAACTGGCAATATCCGAGGTCAATAGCGGCGTTGTTGGGCAGATTTATTACACGAGTGTCGTGGTTTTGATGGACGAGGACCGGGACAAGCTGGACGTAGCGGCGCGGCAGATCGAAAAAACTATCAACAGCCTCGGGTTCGCCGCTCGCGTGGAGACCATCAATGTCATGGACGCCTGGTTTGGGAGCCTACCGGGACATTGTGTCGAAAATATCCGCAGGCCCGTGATGAACACCATGAACGGGGCAGATTTACTCCCGGTCAGCACCATTTGGAGCGGTGAAAGCAAGGCCCCATGTCCCATGTACCCGCCATCGAGTCCGGCTCTTTTGCAGTGTGTAACGGATGGGCGAACCCCATTTTGGTTCAATGCGCATGTCCGGGACCTGGCGCACCAGATAATATTTGGTCCAACCGGGGCGGGCAAGTCCACGCTTTTGGGAACGCTTGCCGGGCAGTTGCGGCGCTATAAGGGCATGACCCTTTTCATTTTTGACAAGGGCCTTTCCATGTACCCGCTCTGCAAGGCTGCCGGTGGTCATCATTACTCCATCGCCGGCGATAACGACACCCTTGCCTTTTGCCCTTTGCAATATATGGAGACGCCGGGGGATAGGGCTTGGGTCATGCAATGGATCGAGACACTACTGGCCTTGAGTGGTCTAAGTATCAATCCTGGACAGCGCAACGAAATCGGTAATGCCGTCATGAGTATGTATAGCACCGGATCGAAAACGCTTAGCGAGTTTGTGGATACGATACAGGACATTCAGATCAGGGAAGCTTTGATGCAATACACCCGTCACGGCATGATGGGACATCTGCTCGATGCCGACGCAGATGGTTTGTCGCTTGGCGAGTTTAGCGTATTTGAGATTGAAGAGCTCATGAACCTTGGCGAGAAATATGCCTTGCCCGTTCTTCTTTACCTGTTTCGCAGGATCGAGCGATCACTGGGCGGCCAGCCCGCCGCAATCATCCTGGACGAAGCGTGGATTATGCTGGGGCACCCCGTATTTCGGGAGAAAATCCGGGAATGGCTCAAGGTCATGCGTAAAGCGAACTGCATGGTGGTCATGGCGACCCAAAGCCTTACCGATGCCGCTAGATCGGGCATACTCGATGTAATTGTTGAGTCCACAGCTAGCAAGGTGTTCTTGCCTAATGTGTACGCCAGGGACGAGGACACGGCAAATCTCTACAAGCGTATGGGGCTCAATAACAGGCAGATCGAGATCCTGGCGACCGCTGTCCCGAAGCGGCAATATTACTACGTTTCGGAAAAAGGGCGCCGGCTTTTTGAGTTGGCGCTTGGCCCGCTGGCGCTCTCTTTTGTCGGGGCTACGGACAAGGAGTCATTGGCTGCTATCCGCACGCTTGAGGACAAGTATGGCGAGGGCTGGGTTGACGAATGGCTAAGACAACGGGATTTGGATCTTTCCGACTATTTGGGAGAGCGGTCATGAAGATGAAGTTGCCAGGCCTTTTTAGGAAGAAAGATCCAGTTGAAGGCAAGGTGGAACAGCAGGCGGAGACCGCCGTCAAACAAAGTGTGAACCCTTATCTCAACGCACAACGGACCTGGAATGATCATGTCGGCAGGCTTATGTCCTCACGCCAGATGTGGCAGATGGTTGCCATGGTGTGTCTTTTGATTGCGTTGGTCGCGGTGGGTGGAATCGTTGAGATCGGGCGTCAATCTAAAATCGTGCCTTACGTTGTCGAAGTTAACCAACTGGGCGAGGCGCTCGCCATACGACCGGCCCAGGCCGCTCAGGCCGCCGACCCGAGGGTAATAGAGGCTACGGTTGCCGCCTTTGTTAGCGAGGCCCGTTTGGTTACGCCTGATGTGACGTTGCAACGTGAGGCTGTCCTACATGTATATGCCGTGCTTTCATCCAACGATCCGGCCACCATCAAGATGAACGAGTGGCTAAACGGCACCCCCGAATCAAACCCTTTTAAACGGGCTGCCACTGAAATGGTGAGCATCGACATCAAGAGCGTAATGCCGCAAACAGATTCAACCTGGCAAATTGATTGGGTCGAGACGGTCCGCGACCGCAAAGGAGTCATAAAGGGCGTGCCGTGCCGGATGCGCGCACTGGTCACGGTTTATGTGACGCCGCCAACCGCAGAGGAGCAAATCCGCCAAAATCCATTAGGTATTTTTGTGCGTGATTTTTCGTGGACCAAGCAGCTTTAGGAGGGGTCATTGCAGAAATATCTTGCCGCTTTAATGATTTGCCTGATGCCGGTGCTGGCGATTGCGGGCCCCGGCGACAACATGGACGATGGTTATTTTTCACACAAAAACCCGGAACTCACACCCCAGGAACAGACCGGCATTGGTATTGCGGACAGATGGCGAGCATCGAGTGCGACCGGCACAAAGGCTGTTGCCGGGACCGATGGTTCGGTCCGTTTTGTGTTTGGCGTCTCGGAGCCGAGCATCCTTTGCGCGGTGCTTCAGGTCTGCGACGTGGCCTTGGAGCCGGGAGAACAGGTAAATAACATCAACGTGGGCGATCCTCGTTGGACAGTGGAGCCGGCCATTACCGGATACGGGGCAAATGAGGTTCAACATCTTATTATAAAACCGCAGGATGTGGGCCTTGACACAAGCCTTGTCGTGACGACGAACCGGCGCACCTATCACCTCCGCTTGCGCTCCCATCGCACCAAGTTCATGCCGTATGTCACCTTTGTCTATCCAACTGATGATGCCACAAAAAAATGGGACGCAATAAAAGAAAGGCAAACACAGGAACAGGGTGATGGCACGCAGCCGGAGAATAAAGCTTACCTGGGAAACCTGAACTTTTCTTATACGATCGAGGGCCACAGCAGATGGAAACCCGTTCGTGTATACAACGACGGGGTTAAAACCATAATCGAGATGCCCTCCACCATGTCGCAGACCGAAGCGCCGACTCTACTTGTAACGCGAAAGAATAAGGGTTTTCTATCTTTTGCTAAAAGCCCCGAGGAGGTCCTCGTCAATTACCGTGTCCAGGGTGATCGCTACATTGTCGATAGCGTGTTCGACCGGGCCATCCTTATCGCTGGCGTTGGCGGCAGTCAAGACCGTATCACCATCACAAGGTGCGCTGCGGTAAGGGAAGGCAACTGATATGCCAAATATGTCAGCAAACACTTCCCCTCAGGCACAGGGTAAAACTGCGGGACGTCGCGTAAATAACCTGCCGGTCTACATCCTCGTTGGTGTCCTTGGGCTGTTCGTGCTCGTTATGGCCCTGGTCGCGATGGACAGATCGCAACACCAGCACGCGAACAAAGTAAATGCCGAAAAAGCCGGAAACACGGACACAGCGATGTTCGTAAAGGCGATACTGCCGGACAGGAACGATGGCATCATACCGGATGCGGCGGGGCAGCCGGGTCCTCCGGAGATCCCGAAGGAGCAGGCGCAAGCTTCCGGCGAGCAAGAACTCAAGGTGCCCATCGTAAAGCCCAATGATCTCAATAAGCCGCCGGCTCCACCTGAGCGAGATACCAATAAGCCGAAAACCTCAGCCGAAGAGGAGGAGGCACGCATACGCCAGATGAAGTTCCAGGCCTTCGAGCAGGCCGTTACGGCTAAAACCGTGGTCCAGGTGACGGACCTCAGCGGTAAAAGGACGCTGGGTGAACCCGGGTTGAACACTCCTGAGGCGGTGGAGCTCAGTAAGCTTATCGCGGCACAGACCGAAGACTCTATTAAAGCGCTGGCACAAATCCCAGGTGGGGGGGTTGCCAAGACTGGAGTTTCCCGAAACGACATCAAACAGTTTGCGGGGATTGGCCAGGGCGACAGATGGCGTATGGATTCCAAGCCGGAACCGCCGCGCACACGCTATGAGCTGCGGGCCGGGTTTGTGGTTCCGGCCACGATGATTTCAGGGATTAATTCGGGCTTGCCGGGCCAGGTCATAGGCCAGGTCAGCCAAAACGTATACGACACGCCAACCGGAAAGTACCTGCTGATACCGCAGGGGTCGCGCCTCGTTGGAGCGTACTCAAGCGATGTGGTTTATGGACAGGAGCGCGTGCTCGTTGCTTGGCAACGCATCGTCTTTCCGGACGGAAAGGCGATGGACATAGGGGCCATGCCGGGGGCTGATGGCGCTGGGTATGCCGGATTTCACGATAAGGTGAATAACCACTACCTCAGGACATTCGGTTCGGCGCTCCTCATGTCTGCGATAATCGCAGGCGTCAGCCTCAGCCAGCCTAACCAGAACAACGGCGTTAACAATACGCAGAGTACCAGCGGCGTTTTGAGCGCGTCATTAGGCCAGGAGTTGGGATCTACGATGGCCGAAATGATGCAAAAAAATCTCAGCTTAAGCCCAACGCTCGAAATCCGCCCGGGGTTTAGGTTCAACGTGATGGCCGTAAAGGATTTGACCTTCGAGAAGCCGTATAAGTCGTTTGATTATGCGCTTTCAGGAAAAGGAGGAAAATGATGAGCCGTGTAGGTAAGTATGTGTGCGTTGTGGTGCTTTGCATGACTGTGCAGGCCCATGCGCAGATGGCTGTCTTCGACGCCGGCAATTTCTCTGAGAACCTGGTTTCAGCGAAACAGAATGTGCTGATGACCTTAAAACAGATCCAACAATATTGTCTTCAACTGCAACAGTATGAGCAGCAACTATCACAATCTGCAAACATGGTTAAAAATACTGTTGCGCCTGTAGCCTATGTATGGGACCAGGCGAATATAACCATAAATGATGTGTTGAAAACGATTGACGTTGTAGACCGTTACAAGCAGCAGGCCGGGAGCCTGCAAGCGTATCTTAATAAATTCCAGGATATAAATTATTACCGAAGCTCACCCTGTTTCGGTCCTAATGGCTGCACTCAGCAGCAACGGGCAGCACTGCAGAATGTGGCTATACTGGGATCACAATCCCAAAAACAGGCAAACGATGCCCTCGTGCAAGCGATCGAGAAACAGCAAGTCCAGCTCCGCCAGGACGCGGCCAATCTGGTGCTGATCCAGAATGCGGCGCAAAGCGCGGGCGGGCGTATGGAAGCACTCCAGGCGGCTAACCAGTTGGCAAGCAATCAGGCGGCGCAATTGCTCCAAATTCGAACCTTGCTCGTCGCGCAGGGAAACGCCGCGGCCGCCAAGCTGCAAGCGGATGCCGACAAGCAGGCCCAGAGCGGAGCCCTCGATCAACAGTCAGTTTCAAGTTTCCCCGACACGACGGATGAAAGCGGTTGGTCTTTTGAGGGGAGAAAATAGATGGGAAAATATCTGACACTTTTGTTGATTTTTATTCTTTCACTGGGACTTTTGAGCTGCAGCCAGTCAAAAGACAAGAGCATGACCGATGCTGATAAAAAGTCAATTTCAAGCTTCCCGGACACAACAGATGAAAGCGGTTGGTCTTTTGAGGACGAACAGAAACTACCCAAAGATAAAAGCAATACCAGTGACAAAAAGGCTGAACAGGAGAAAGCTGGTAAGAACTAGTCCAAAAACATGAGCACGACTAATAAAGAAAGAAAAAGCATGGGGAAATTACTCACATTCGTGAAAGGGTTTTTTTCTTCCAGATTCCTCGTCATTTGTTTACTGCTTTGTTCCTGCCTGCTGCTTGTTTCCGTAACCGCTTCGGCACAGATGACAAATTCTAATGTTTTCGGGGATATATTGCAACGGTATCAGGCAGTAGCAACCGCTTGGTCAACGACCATAACGAAACATGCAACTTGGCTTTTTTGGTGTCTCGTTTCAATCAGTATGATTTGGACGTTCGGCATGATGGCGCTCCGAAAGGCCGATTTTGGAGAATTTGTAGCCGAGTTTGTGCGCTTCACGATCTTCACCGGTTTCTTTTGGTGGTTGCTCAGCAATGGGCCTTCCTATGCCGGCTCAATCATCGAATCACTTCAACAAATCGCTAGCGAGGCAACAGGACAAGGTACGCAGGTGAACCCAGGTCACATTGCAGACATGGGTTTTAAGATCTTTTTTAACGCCTTAAAGAATATGTCGGGCTGGAGCCCGGTGGCCAGCTTCGTTGGTCTTTTGTTGAGCGGACTCATCATGGTTGTGTTCGCTCTCGTTGGGGCGAACATGCTGCTCTTGCTTTGCTCTGCCTGGCTGTTAGCGTATGCGGGCGTGTTTTTTCTCGGCTTTGGTGGTTCCAGATGGACCTCCGACATCGCAATAAACTACTACAAAAAAGTACTCGAAATTGGAGCAAGTTTGTTCACGATGATTCTTCTCATTGGCGTCGGACAAAGCTTTATCGACGCTTACTACTCGAAGATGAACCAAGGTCAGGACGTAGAGTTTTCGGACATGGGCGTCATGCTTGTCGTTGCCATCATTTTGTTATTTCTGGTGGAGAAAGTGCCTCCTTTGGTTTGTGGCATCGTTACGGGCGCAAGCATAGGTAATGCGGGCATAGGGAATTTCGGGGCAGGCGCGGCTATTGGCGCGGGGGGACTAGCGGCAGGCGCAGCCGGCCTGGCTGGCGGCATGATAGCAGGTGGGGCAATGTCCATTGCTGGAGGATCGAGTGCATTGATGGCGGCTTGCAAGTCCGGGCAACAGAGTATGTCGAGTCCTGGAAGTTTAGATATGTCTGGCGGTGGGCCGGGAGGTCCTGGCGGTAGCACGAGTAGTGGGTTAAGCCCGCTGGCAATGGCGTGTGGTGACAAGCCTCGTAGTGGCGCCAATATGACTGCGGGCGCTGTCGGCAGCCTGTATAGAGGCGCTCGCCAGGTTGCAGGTGATGCGGTTAAAGAGAAGATGGATGCCGTTCAAAAGAGCATCGGCCTGACAACCGGCGGGAAAATAGCGAGTGCCATTAAAGAGCTGCGCGAGGGCGGTGGTAGCCTGGGCGCAGGAAAGGTAACGAATCCCAACCCTGAAGTTCAGTCGTTTATCGATGGGAAAGGGCGTGGTTTCTGATGAGGGGAAAGTGCCTGCTCTTGGTGATGCTTGCACTATTAAGTGCGCCCATGGTGTGCCTGGCCGCAGAGCTGGAAGGGCAGGGCGGCAGCGGTCCGGTCTCGGGGTATCTAACTATACTTAAGCCGGGAGAAATGGATGAGCGCGTTATGTGCTCGGTAATTGCGGCGGTGAAATACGACGTGCCGGCGAATATCATTCTCGCGGTGGCTGAGATCGAGGGCGGCAAGCCTGGCCGGTATGTCGAAAATACCAACGGGACATACGATGTCGGTACTATGCAGTTCAACACGGCTTACCTTCAAGATCTGGCACAATATGGAATCACAGCAAAAGACGTAGCGGCTGCTGGTTGTTACTCCTATGAATTGGCCGCCTGGCGCCTCCGGGAACACATCCTAAATGATACGGGCGATCTTTGGACGCGCGTAGCGAATTATCATTCCAAAACCCCCTGCTACAATGCTGAATACCGAGCCAAGCTGATTCGAGCTTCCGGCAAATGGGGCAATTGGCTAACCGAGCGGTTTAAAACTCGCGATTTATTGGCAGGTACTGTTGCAACACGAAACAAGTGACAATTGATTTTATCCGAACCGCAGAGAGAACCATGATTTCTTCGCAGATGGAAAGTTTATTGCTCATTGTAGTTGGGGTATTCCTGGTTTTCTCTCTCTTCGGAAGCAGAAGGAGAGTTGTGCTTATATACAGTCTCAGTAGCAAAGAGCTGTACTTGTGGTGGTCGATGAGGCTGATCTTAATGGTTTTGGCGTTCGCGGTCCTGTACTTCGTATTTCCTAGCATCGTCACCTGGGCCAAAACATTTATCTTGTCTCTCACTCAGCTTATTCGATCTTTCGTGATTTCGTTGACCGCCGTCATTTGAGGATCGGAGTAAAATCCATGCGAATTTTTATAACGGTTTTGTTTGTGGCATCGTTAGTGGTGTTTCCGGGTTGCGCCACAGTACCGGCAGGTTCTGCGGCCTTAAGCTTTTATACGTTCGATGATTCCCGGGGAGTCGGCCTCATCCGGGCCTTCCAGGATGAAAATACCACGGTGCTGCAGTTTGCAAATCTGGAGGGTGAAAGCTTTGTCATCCTGAATGGCGAAGGACATCAAGTAAAATATGAGAGGGTAGGGGAGCACTACGTGATTTTGCCGGGTACTTACGCGTCGCTGACGGTTCGAATGTTGACCCGGAACGCGTCTGTAGACATCATCGGGTCCTCCGGAAAAACGGTTGAAAAGCGCGAAATAGTAGCAGCGAAAGCCCCGATACCACCTCCGGAACCAAAAACTTCGACTCCAATAGTCGAACCGGTTCAGGAAAAAGTTGCCATTCCAGCCCCCGTTTCAACGCCCAAAGTGGAAGTAGCGCCTGTGTGCCCAGGTAAGACCGAGACCTTGGACAGTAAGTGCATCTCGCACGGGTTGACAGGTTACGTCGTTCAGGTAGAGACACTTACTGATAGGCCATCGGCTGAGAAACTGAAGGAGAAACTCGCAAAGCATGGTTACGAGGCAGAGATAAAGGAGCGCTCAAACCCCAAGCGCGGCACAGTTTACGGCGTCAGGCTTCGCCCTGTTGGGTTAGTGGAGGCATTTGATGCAATGAAGCGCCTCCGGCATGACCTTGGAGTAAAGCCAAAGCTTATGGAGATCCCGGGCGATGAGCTGGCGGCATACGAGGCAGGTAAGTGAAATCTTCTGAGAAACGCAATACCGCCGTAGGTCCGCAAATACGGCAACCAAAGACGGATACCGGCAGGGTAGGGCAGGCGGCTTGGGTGTTTGCCGTACTCGCCTTGGGACTCTTTTCCGCTACACAGTTTGCGGCGTACCAGTTCAATTACCATCCCGCTCTCGGTGTAAGCGCTCACGGGCTTTATCCTCCGTGGATGATTCTTCTGTGGGGCGCCAGGTGGCATGCAAGATATTGGGATATCTTTTCCAAGGCCGGCAGTATCGGGGTAATGGTTTGCGCGATCGGAATGGTTGGCCTTTTTATGCGAAGGCTCCTGCGTGCAAACACCTCCAAGGCAAACGAGTATATGCACGGATCGGCAAGGTGGGCGAGCGAGAAGGATATTAAAGGCGCAGCACTTCTCGATAACGACGGCGTTTATGTCGGTGGCTGGCTAGATTCGAAAAACAGGCTCAGGTATCTTCGCCACAACGGCCCGGAGCACGTACTGTGTTACGCACCGACAAGAAGCGGAAAAGGCGTTGGTTTGGTGGTCCCTACGCTTCTCTCTTGGCCTCATAGCGCTGTTATAACAGATCTTAAAGGGGAACTCTGGGAGCTTTCCTCAGGATGGCGAAAAACCCATGGTCACAACAAAGTGCTGAGATTTGAGCCGGCGCGGCTCACAGGTTGCGTTGGTTTTAACCCGCTTGAGGAAATCCGCCTGGACACGGAATATGAAGTCGGGGACGTGCAAAACCTTGCAACCCTGATTGTTGACCCTCAAGGAAAGGGTCTAAACGACCACTGGCAGAAGACCTCCCAGTCACTCCTGGTAGGCTGCATTCTGCATATTCTCTACAAGAGCGGAAAAGAGGGGACTCTTGCGACCCTGCCTGCGCTCGACGCCATGCTCGCCGACCCCAAGAAGCCTGTGAGCAAGCTATGGGAGGAAATGACCGTATATGCTCACAAAAACGGCGAGAATCATCCGGTAGTTGGCGCGGCAGGCCGCGACATGATGGATAGACCCATCGAGGAGGCGGGCTCTGTCTTATCTACGGCCAAATCATACCTCTCTTTATACCGTGATCCGGTAGTTGCGAAAAACGTCTCTAAATCCGAGTTCCGAATCAGGGACCTCATGAACTTTGATGACCCGGTGAGCCTTTATATCGTCACTCAGCCCAATGACAAGACGCGCCTGCGCCCCCTGGTCCGTGTTCTGGTCAACATGATCGTGAGACTTCTGGCCGATAAGATCAAGTTTGAAAAGGGGCGGCCAAAGCCCGAATACAAGCACCGCTTGCTTATGATGCTCGATGAGTTCGCAAGTCTTGGAAAACTTGAAATCATGCAGGAGTCTTTGGCCTTCGTCGCTGGCTACGGCATAAAGTGCTACATCATCATCCAGGATATAAACCAGCTCCAAAACCGGGAGACTGGTTACGGCAAAGACGAAACAATCACATCCGCCTGTGGTATCCAAAACTCTTTTGCTCCCAACCGTTTAGAGACCGCCGAGCATCTATCAAAACTCACCGGGCAGACCACAATCGTAAAAGAGCAGATCACGACCAGCGGTCGGAGAATGAGCGCACTTCTTGGCCAAGTATCGAGGACCATCCAGGAAGTCCAGCGTCCACTCCTGACGGTTGATGAAGCGCTTCGGATGCCGGGACCCAAAAAGGACGCGCACGACCGCATCGTTTGCGGCTGCGACATGGTTGTTTACTGCTCCGGATTTCCGGCGATTTATGGCCGGCAGCCTCTATATTTTCAGGATCCCGTTTTCCAGGCCAGAGCAGAGGTCCCTCCGCCCAAAGAGACCGATAGGCTATTGTCTTTAACGCAGCCCGGCCAAAGGATTGTTTTGTGAGCCTGGTCAAAGGGTTTGTCTTAACGGCCTGGGGTGTTTTCGCTCTGGTGGCCGTCTTCATCTTGAACGGAGCTCGTGTCAACAGTACGGCGAGCTTCCCGCGCGGTCTGTATTGGAAAATCAATGCGCCATTTAAAAAAGGTGATCTCGTGATCTTCTGTCCGCCAAAAACCCCTGTTTTTGCTGAAGCCAAAGAACGGGGCTATATCGGGGCAGGATTTTGTCCGGGCGGGTATAGGGAAATGATTAAGAAGATAGTCGCTACAGAGGGAGACCGAGTGACCATTTCTGAAAAGGGCGTGGCCGTAAATGGTGTGCCGATCTTTGACAGCATGCCATCCACCGAGGACAGGGCAGGGCGGCCGATGCCGCATTATGAGACTGACTGTACGCTTAAAAACAACCAGGTGCTGCTCATGTCGGACTATAACCCGCTTTCGTTTGATGGCAGGTATTTCGGGCCGATTAACTCGGCCCAGATCCGGAGCGTTATCCGTCCGGTTCTAACCTGGTAGGGCAGGGGGTCTACATTCCAGAAGAGGAGTGACAAGATGAAGGAACTAACTAAAGAAGTGCTTTTTGACGCCAAGGAAGATGCGGCCGAAGCGCTACGCGAGAAACTGGCTGATATGGAGACGCCCGGCTTTGAGGTGGAGTTTGATCCGGAGGAAGCCGAACTCGCGGGGGCCTTCGTTGAGGACGCGTTGAGTGAGCAGGACGCGCTAGACAGCAGTCCAGATTCATTGGGAAATCTGGATAATTGAACATGGCGAAAGGATTTAACCCGAAACAATCTCTTAGACAACTGAACCTGTTCGATGACTGGTTGGTTGTCAGGGATACAACAATATCGCCTGACAAGTCCCGCTATGTTCTCGCAGAGCGTTTGGCTGAAAAGCTCGACAAGGATGGAGAAATCACTTCCAGGTTCTTAACTGTTGAGGCCAACCGTGTTTTCGGCGGCACTCAGGCGGAAGGCGTCTATTCTTCAAAAGACGCATACGACGCGATGGAAGTGGCCTTTAACATTCATCTGAGCAAAACGGAGAGAACCGATTGGAATAGAAGTGGTGCGGATTGGGCGAGGAACAAAGCCCAAGAATTAACTCAGCGCGTCTCAAAGCTGCCCACGCAATCCAGGCGTGATGAAGAGATGGAGGAGTTTCAACAATTCAGCACCCCTCCTGCTTTATCGTTCGTGGCGAATTGGGTGGCAAATATCCAGCCCACGGATGTGATGATGGAGCCGTCTGCCGGTACCGGTGATTTGGCAATATGGCCGAAAATCGCTGGAGCTGAGGTTGTTCTAAATGAACTATCTCAAAGGCGGCAGGATTTGCTCGCCGATTTGTTCCCGGAAGCAACGCTTTTTAAAGAAAACGCGGAACAGCTAGACAATGTATTGCCTCTCGATGTCGCTCCCACCGTTATTGTGATGAATCCGCCGTTTTCATCATCGGCAGGACGTGTGCAGGGTCAACGCGACACGTCGATTGGCGCCCGTCACATCGAGCAGGCTTTGAAACGGCTTCAGGATAACGGCCGGTTGGTTGCTGTTGTCGGGAAGGGCATGGCCTTGGACCGACCGGCATTCAGCAAATGGTGGAAAGAGATAGAGGGGCGATATAATGTCCGTGCCAACATTGGCATATCCGGCAAGGAGTATGGGAAGTATGGCACGACCTTCGATAATCAAATTCTGATTATCGACAAAACTGGAAGCACCATTCAAGGCGTATTAACAGGCAGGGTCGAATCGGTTGCAGATTTACCCATATTATTGGAGGGCATAAGAAATGAACGTAAGCCTATTCAACGAAGCGTCGTTAAATCAACAGTCAACAAGGATTCTCGAACAGTATCAGATACCGTTCGATCCATCGACGGAACTGGCGGGCCTGGCTCTGATCCGAGAAGCACTGGAACGAGGCCTCCTGGAGACGGGGGAGATACAGGAGCCTCTGCTACTGATAGCAAAACTCTCGGTGAATCCGGAATTAGCCATGTCGTTAATGACGGAATCGGAGCCGGGAGTGGAGTTCGAAATGGAGCTGTCAGATACATTGGAAGAAGCGGCGGCAGAGATCCTGGAGGAAATAATGGCGTCAATAAAGGGAGCAACGTTAGCACCGTTACAATAGAGACCAAGAGCGGTGAAGTAAGCGAGTTTTCCGATTCCGTATTTGCGCATTACACCCCCCAGCGTCTAACCATTCCAGGCGCATGGCAGCATCCGGGAAGACTGGTGCAGGCCGCGGCGATGTCAGCCGTAGAACCACCAGCACCGACCTATTCACCCACATTGCCAGAGAATCTCATACGAGACGGTTTGCTCTCGTTAGCCCAACTGGAGGCCGTTGTCTACGCCGGGCAAGCGCATTCAGGTTTTTTGCCGAACGGAACACGCAAGGGTTTTTTCATTGGCGATGGGACCGGCGTGGGGAAGGGTCGGGAAATATCCGGCATCATCCTCGACAACATGATGCATGGCCGCAACAAAGCCGTCTGGATATCTTTTAACGAAGGCCTGATTGAAGATGCGAGGAGGGACTTTGCAGGTGTTGGCGGCGATCCCGGGAAGATATTTTTCCAGGGGAAAACAAAGGCCGGAGGTGAAATCACTCAAAAGGAGGGCATCTTGTTCACCACCTATTCAACGCTGCGTGGTGGTGAAAAAAAACAGGCCAATGACCAAGGCCAAAAGGCGGGCAAGACGCGGGCTGAGCAGATCATAGAGTGGCTGGGCAAAGATTTTGATGGCGTGATCGCGTTTGATGAAGCGCACAGCATGGGTAACGCCATTGCCATTAAAGGAAAACGCGGCGTCAGAAAACCATCGCAGCAAGCGATTGCCGGAATCAACCTGCAACACGAGTTGCCTCATGCGCGAGTTCTCTATGTTTCAGCGACAGGTGCGACTGAGATCAGCAATCTCAGGTACGCGGATCGTCTGGGCTTATGGGGTGAAGCTACGCCGTTTGCCGATGTGAACGCCTTCATTGAAGATGTCTCAAGGGGCGGCATCGCCTCGATGGAATTGATCAGCCGCGATATGAAGGCCTTAGGGATGTATGTGTCCCGGTCTCTTTCCTATGATGGCGTGAGCTATGAACGGCTCGAACACACTCTAACTGAGCTGCAGGAAGATATTTACAACGAATTGGCCGGGGCCTGGCAGATTGTCTTAAACAATGTTGAGCAGGCACTGGACATCACCCAGGCGGGAAGCAACGGCGTTGCCAAGAGCGCAGCGTTATCGCAGTTTTGGGGAGCGCATCAACGTTTCTTCAACCAGATTATCACGGCAATGCAAACGCCGAAGGTGATCGATGATATTCGCGAGCAGCTCGATGCCGGAAACGTTGCCGTCATTCAGTTGGTAAACACAAACGAGGCTGCCCAGGAGCGCATAATTGCCCTTGCCTCGGCAAACAACGTTGAACTCGAGGATTTGGATTTCACACCCCGGCAATTGCTGATCGATTACGTAAGAAACGGTTTTCCTGTAGCTGCCTATGAAGAGTCTAGAGACGATAGCGGTAACGTCGTTTATGTTCCGGTTCGCGACTCTGAAGGGAACCAGGTATTTGACCGGGAGGCTGTTGCCTTACGCGACTCGTTGCTTGAAACGCTCCAACAAATTCGTGTGCCTGAAAATCCGTTGGATTCAATCATCAATAGCTTTGGCTCCGACAGGGTAGCCGAAGTGACTGGCCGTAGCAGGCGTTTTGTTCAGATTCGCGATGATGAAGGGTATCTGAAAATTGTTGAGGAAAAGCGCGGCAAAAACGCATCCATGACGGATGCGGAAAGCTTCCAGAATAATAAAAAGGACATCCTGATATTTTCCGGAGCGGGTGGAACCGGATATTCATTCCACGCCGACAACACAGCCGAAAATCAGCGCAAACGCATCCACTACATTTTACAGCCGGGTTGGCAAGCGGACAAGGCGGTACAGGGCTTCGGACGCACACACCGGACCAACCAGGCTCAGGAACCTCATTATGTATTGCCCACGACAAATCTCAAGGCCCAAAAGCGGTTTGTATCATCGATTGCCCGTAGACTCGATCAACTGGGTGCGTTGACACGCGGCCAGCGGGAAGCGACCAGTCAGGGGATATTTACGGCGTCAGATAATCTTGAAAGTGAACACGCTTCAATTGCCTTGAAGAATCTGGTTGGCGATCTCTATCGAGAAAAAACCGGCCTCTCTTTTCAGGATGTCACGAAGCAGATGGGACTGAACCTAGTTGATGAAAACGGTGGATTAAATGAAAGCAAGATCCCGTCAATCCCCCAGTTTCTGAATCGACTGCTATCTCTCAAAACGAATATGCAAAATGCTGTTTTCAACGAGTTTGAAAAACGGCTCGTGGAGGCTGTTGAATACTCGAAACAGCAAGGTTTGTACGATGTGGGTCTTCAGACCCTCAAAGCCCTGAGCATAAAGAAGACACGCGATGATGTTGTACACGTGGAGAAGAACACCGGAGCGCAAACCCGTTATGTCGAATTGGCCGTCACCAATAAGATTGAATATGAAAAATGGGAAGACGCCAGGCTCCGGTCTTTAAAGCGTCGAGAAACCGATGACCTAAGCGGCTGGTTCGTATCTGAATTCGGGAAAAACAAGGGAGATGTTTTTTATCTGAAGGATATCGGAGAAAGATTAGACCCAGAGGGTAATACCGTTCGGCGTGGCGTCGTGTACCCGATCAGAAAGAACGAGCATAAGTACATCGATAATGCCGATGAGATTAGTCACGGCGAAGCATACAGAAACGTTGATGGTAGTTACCGGAAGGTTACCCTTACCAGGTCGATAGATGAGGTTGAGGCCGAGAATCTTTGGAAGGAACAAATTGCGAATTCGCCAAAAACAATAACCAAAACCGAGCGGATGATAGTCGGTGTGATCCTGCCCATTTGGGATCGTGTCGAAGGTTCGGAAGTCATTAAACGATTGCAAACAGATGATGGTGAACAGTTATTGGGCCGCATGTTGGGGGCAAAGGCATCAAAACAAACGCTCAAGAATTTAGGGCATGATTCGGGGCTATCCAATATGTCGGCAAGCGATTTGTTCTCCTCAATCAAGAATGGCAATAAGGCCATTCTTTCAAATGGTTGGGAAATCTCAACCGCCAAAGTCAACTACGAAGATCGTCTTGAGATTAAAGGACGCGTTTCTCTAACCGATGCTGAAATGCGTGTCTTGAAAGAGCAGGGTGCGTTTGTCGAGCGGATCAACTGGGCGGAGCGAGTGTTTATTCCGACTGGTGGCAGCGGAATAGCGACGTTTGAACGAATCACTGCGTCGAAACCGGTTGTTGATCTGATCGAGAAAAATCGGGGCAAGGAAGTTGATGAAGTCGAACAAGAATATGGAATCCCTAAAATATCAACCGAGCAGGTCCTCCCAGCAGGTTCCGGAGGCGACTCGATGATGAAAACCAAGAGTGTCGGCGAAAGTAGGGTGTCTTCGATGAATAATCAAAAAAAACTATTCCATGAGGCCGTGGCAGAAAAGCTGATAGAACAATTAAAGGCCGGAACAGCCCCTTGGCAGAAGCCCTGGCAAGCAGGAGAGCCCAACGCCGTATTGCCGATTAATCCGACTACCGGCAAGCGTTACAGGGGGATTAACGCAATTGAGCTGATAATGGAGGGCAGGGGAGATCCCCGCTGGATGACCTACAATCAGGCTCAAACGGCGGGCTACCAGGTACGGCGCGGCGAAAAAGGCACACGAGTTCAGTATTGGAAGTTTTCGGAAGAAAAAACTAGGTTTGATGAAGAGGGGAAACCCGCTCTCGACGCCGAGGGAAAGCCCATAAAAGAAGAGATTACCCTTGAGCGCCCACGGGCATTTTTTGCCACCGTCTTTAATGTCGAACAGATTGACGGTGTACCGGCCATGGAGCGAAATCCGGTGGCGTGGAATGCTGTTGACCGAGCCGAAGCCATCTTGCAGGCCTCAGGCGCCGCCATCAGCCACGGTGGAGGTAATCGGGCTTTCTATAGGTTAACGGCCGACACCATTCATTTACCCGATAAAAGCCAGTTCGAAAGCGCCGATCGTTATTACGCGACGGCACTTCACGAACTGGGGCATTGGACGGGACATCAGTCCCGCCTGGCTCGCGACCTTGGCCACCCGTTTGGAAGTGAGGCTTACGCGCGGGAAGAGCTGCGTGCCGAGATCGCGAGCATGATCCTTGGTGATGAATTGGGGATCGGCCATGATCCGGGACAGCATGCCGCATATGTGGCGAGCTGGATCAAAACCTTGGAGGATGACCCGCTGGAAGTGTTCAGAGCTGCCGCGGCAGCCGAGAAAATACAAGAGTTTGTGTTGGGCCTTGAACAAAAACGAGTCCGGGAGCAGGAGGCCAGGGAGACAGGCAGCACTATAATCGTGAATCATGAGCAAGAGATGACCGGCAGGGTGATCGCGGAAATCGAACGGGCAATGGAAAACACTGCTTATTGGGAAGATCAGGCTGCAGCCGACGAGGTCACCCAGATGGCGCAATCGGCCGTTCGCTCCATGCGCGAAGGCGCATATGAGGGTGCCCTGTCGAGCTTGGAGGATGCCGGCGAGCTGGAGGAAAGATACGCCGGGATAAGCGGGCCAACATTTCAAGGTGCGGCCGGTGTGCTGAAAGCCGAATGGGAAGCTTTGACGACCCTAGCCCGGAATGCGAAAAACGAAAATGAGGAGGCCATTGGCATGGCGCAGCTCCAGGACAAACCGGCTAAGACTGCCGTTAAGGATGAAGGAATCGGGCAGGAAAAGATCTGTTTGAATGTTCCGTTCGAAGAAAAAGAGGAAGTGAAATCGCTTGGAGCACGTTGGGATCGCCAGAAGCGCTCATGGTATATACCCCCTGGAGTTGATCCGGGACCCTTTGCCAGATGGGCCGGTGGAGCCGTAGAAGGGCAGGGGGATACACAGGCGCATCGAGGCGAAGAAGAGCGCGAATATCTGGCAGTCCCTTATGGTGAAAGGAAAGCTGCCAAAGCGCTTGGGGCAAAGTGGGATAAGGCCGCTAAATGCTGGTATGTTGGGCCGGACGGCGATGCGGAAAAGCTCAGCCGTTGGCTGCCGGAAAACGTGCCTGGGCAACGCCAAGCTGCGGCGATGTCTCCCCCAGAAGAATTTGCAGATGCATTGCGAAGCGTTGGCGCCGTGGTCGCCGGCATCCACCCTGTTATGGACGGGAAAACGCACCGCATAGCGGTCACAGGCGACAAAAGGGGGGAACAGGCCGGTTTCTATGTAGCTCACCTGGACGGCCATCCCGCGGGCTTTATCAAAAACAATCGCACCGGTGTCGAGATCAGGTGGAAGAGCAAGGGCTACGTGCTAAGTCCTGAGGAAAAAGCCTCGCTGCTGGCGCAAGCGGCTACAAATGTGCAAGCGCGCGCCGTAGGCGAGCAATGGCAACACGAACAGACTGCCCAGCGGATCGCTCTTGAGGTGACGAAGCTTATTCCTGTATCCTCACCGACAACATATCTCGCGAGTAAGCAAATTGCGGTACAGGCAGGAATATTTACCGATTCGGATGGAAAAAAAACCTATGTGCCCGCCCATGATGAAGACGGCAAAGTGTGGACCATGCAATACACATGGGAAGATGGAACGAAGCGCTTTGCGAAGAACTCGCGCAAGGAAGGATGCTTCCATGCGGTGGGCGGCATGGATGAGCTCTCCAGAGCCCCTGCAATCGTCATAGCAGAAGGGTATGCGACTGCCTGTAGCCTTTCGGAGGCGCTGGGATTTTCGACCGTCGCAGCATTTGACAGCGGCAACCTTCCTCTCGTTGCAAAGGCGCTTCGAGGGAAATTTCCGGATAAACCTATCATCATCGCCGGCGACAATGATCTCCACCTGGAATCGCAAGGAGTGAACCCCGGTAAGACCAAAGCGCAGGAAGCGGCCAGGGCGGTTAATGGTGTAGCTATGTTTCCGATCTTTGCACCTGGCGAACAAACGGCTGATTCGAAGACCTTCAAGGACTTTAATGACTTGGCCACGAAAAGCATTCTCGGAGAAGAGGGGCTTGAACGCCAGGCAAGGGCGGTCGTGTCCACAGCCATTGCAAGAGAGCAGGCCAAGAACCGACAGGCCGTCATTGAGCTGGCGGTGATACAGGAACCGACTCAACGTCAGGAGCGGCAGGCCAGGGGAGCCAGAAGGTGAAAAAAGGGAGGTATCGAAGTATGGGGCAAGTCGAGAAAATCGATTGTGGGGCATTTTAGAGGGGTTGTTTTTAGGGGTTGCTGTGGACTTTGGGGCGGCAGCACTCCAGGGGGGCAGGGAAGGGGCACTTCGAGGGCCTAAGATGGTGACAATGTGGGTCTCGCGCGGCGACCCGGGTGTCACCAAAACAATATGGCGACAGACAAAAGAGGACCGCGGCGAGGACCTGGAGCTTTTGTCACCAAAAATTTTGAACCACCGTCACCTCAAGTGGCCCCAGAAGAATTTTACGAAGCCGTGACGAGAAAGTTAAATTTAAGGGCCAAAAGCCCTTTCCCAATAGAAGCCGGCACCTAGGGTTTTCAGCAACCTGCTACATCTAATAATTAGTTCACAACAACTTGATGGAATATTGGGGTTGAGCCATAAGAAACCGGCATATCTTATTTCCTTGTAAGGCTTCGAAAACCTGTCTGCATGATTGAATTCGGCACCAGGGTGACCCTGGGTACCTTTTTGACCGGGTTTTCATCAACCAGTAGAACGCAATCGTAGGCTTGCTCAAGGGTTTGAAAAGTGAGCACCTCCTCCGGTTTTCCCAAGCTGACAACGCTACCCCCTTTCAGAAGCAGCAAACGGTCCGCATACATTGCTGCAAGGTTCAAGTCATGAGAAACCATGATTATGGTAATCTTTTCCTCTTTTCTGAGTCGCTCCAACAGATCCATGACATGAATCTGATGCGCGAGATCTAGCGGCGCCGTGGGTTCATCGAGAACAATTATGCGTGGTTGCTGGCAAATGGCGCGGGTAATAGAGACCTGTTGTCTCTCGCCTGTGCTTAGCTGTTCGAACCTGCGCTCGGATAGATGCTGCACATTGGTGAACGACATAGCGCGCTCCGCCAATTCCAGATCTTTTCGCTTCTCAATTGCCAGCAAACTCAGATGAGGCGAACGCCCCATGAGAACCACTTCCGCCACCGTGAAAGGTACGTCCACAGGCGGCGTCTGGGGGACTACCGCGATACTGCGCGCCAGTTCCTTTCCTGAATAGCTCCGAATGGGGCGACCGAGTATCTCCATTTGTCCTCTTTGCGGCCTGAGAGATCCTGAAATGGTTTTAGCAAGAGTTGTCTTGCCGGAGCCGTTCGGGCCTATGATGATAAAAAATTCCCCTTCCTGCACTGAAAAGGAGATAGCATTCAGAACGGATATCCTTCCATAACCATGACTTAAATCTTTTACAGCCAGGGAAATCTTCATCGTCTGGATCTCCGCAGCAAAATGATGAACAGCGGTGCGCCGACCATGGCCGTTATTACCCCCACCGGCATTTCCCCTTGTGACGGAAGAGATCGAGCGAGGAGGTCACACAGGATCAGATATGCACCGCCGCCGAGAATGCAGGCAGGAACCAGCACCCTGTGATCCGGTCCGAACAGCAGCCGAAGAAGGTGCGGCATGACCAGTCCGACAAATCCCAAAAGCCCTGTATGACAAACAACAGCACTGACCATAAATGAGGTAATCAGCAGGAGAACAAGCGTTATGATGCGCACGTCGACCCCCATATTGGCGGCCATTTCCTCCCCCATGAGGAGAATGTTCATTGGGCGGGCAAGCAAAAATATAGCGGCAAAGCACGGCAGCAGAGGAACCAGGAGCATCAGCGTCCGATGGGTATCAGACATCGAAAGATCTCCCATCAGCCAGAAAAGGATGTTGTGGAGCCGGGAGTCCTGGGTAAGTGAGATGAGGAACATTATAACGGAGGAACAAAACGCATTGACCATAACACCTGCCAAAATCAAGGTGTCTTTTTTCATGGCCGATCTTGTCGAAGCGATCAGAAGCACCAGCAACAAAGTGGCCATGCTTCCGGCAAAAGCGAAGAAAGGCACGCCGGGGGAAGGAGACATTCCAAGTAGGATGCCGATGATGGCCCCCACGGCAGATCCGCCTGAGACCCCCAGGATGTACGGCTCAGCCAGGGGGTTGCGAAGCAATGCCTGGAAGACGAGGCCCCCGAGCGACAGTGTCGCCCCGACCAGTGCAGCCAGTAGGACTCGGGGCAACCGGATTCGCCAGACGATGCTCGACAAAGTCGGATACTGATCTGAATGGCCGGCAAGAACGGCTAGTATTTGCCTGATGTTTTGCGCTGTAGATCCAATCGAAAGCCCCAAAAAGACGCTTATGATGAGAAGCAAACCCAGCAAAAGGGAAACGGCCAGTATGCGTTTCAAAATGGGATAAGCATGAGGGGCCGCCGCTTTCATCGGAACGACTCCGGGTGTATGATCCCTGCCAGGGTCTCCAGGCCGTTTATGATACGTGGTGTCGGCCTGTCGAAAAGGTCCGCGTCAACGATAAAGATGCGATTGTTTCGGACCGCAGGCAGACCCTCATAGTGTCTCCACTCGGCACTCACCTGTTCGAGGTCCGATTCTTTGGTCATGGAAGTGATGATAATGACTTCAGGCTGGAGCGCCAGGACCTGTTCCCTGCTGAACCGGGGATAAGACGACGGACCGTCAGCAAGATTTTGTCCCCCAGCCGTAACGATCAGTTCGTGAATAACGGTGTTCGTTCCGGCTGAAACAATGGGGGCGGAGCCGATTTGGAAAAAGACCCGTGGACGCAGTCCGGTTTTGGCAACGCGTTCCTTTACCCGTTGGATTCTGGCGCGCATTTCGTTTGCCAGATCCTGCGCTTTTGTGTTGGCGTTAAGCAGTTGCCCCACTTCCAGTACGGTATCCACGGCAGTGTCCAAATTCCTGGGGTCGACCGCATAAACAGGTATCCCCAAAGCCTCAAGCTCTGTCACCGCATTTTGGGGATTACCGTCCCGAACGGCAATACAAAGGTCCGGTTTTAACGCGACGATCCTTTCCAAATCAAGGTGCACGTAGGAGCCCACTTTGGGTAGAAATTGAGCATCGGCTGGAAAATCACAGTGTTGGGTGACTCCCTTCAAGCGGTCTCCTGCCCCTAATGCAAAAACAATTTCCGTAATGCTGGGGGCTAGAGACACGATACGCTGGGGATTATCGGGGACGGACACTGTCCGGCCCGACTGATCTCTGGTAAGTCTGGCTGCACTCTTTTGAGCGAGCAGAAAACAGAATGCGAGCATTATTAACACTGTGAAGAGTGTTAGGTCTGGTCGCCGGTGAGCCTTGGTGATTATGAACATTTCTGAAAACCTCATAACTGCATCCAACCCCTGCTAATCCTGTTCGGTCAGCCGAAACTGAACAGGAAGTATCACCCATGTGGCAACATCCTTCCCCTTGAAGCAACCGGGCTTGAACTGCCAGTGGCGTACGGCTTCCAGGGCGGACTGTTCGAAATAACCCTTGGGATGTGCTTCGACAATGGAAGGTTTTGAAACACGCCCATCAGGTTCTACGAGAAATCTTACCACCACCTTGCCGCAGATACCCAGACTCCGGGCTCTTCCGGGATAAGTCGGGTCGATTTTCTTCAGGATCTGCGGGATCTTATCTACGGTGGCCGTGTCAAACTCCCCGGAGAGTCCAGTCCCAGAAGATGAGTTGGTAGGCCCCGGACCACCGGAGCCTTCGCCCGCTCCTCTTCCGTTTCCCGTATCTTCTACCTGTCTTCCCCCCAAGTTAGCTCCAACGCCTTCCGAAGCGTGATCTTCGGCAGCCGGGGCGATCTTCCGTGAGTCGATCAAGGGACTTTCGACATTAGGGGCATGTCTTGTCTCGGCGCGCGCAGAGGTCTTTTTCCGGCTTTTTGCGGGCAAATTGGTCTGTCCCATGGTCTTGACTTTGGTGACATCAGGGGCCACTTCTTTTTCGCTTGGTTTCACTTCCAGTAGAGATTGTTCAAGTTGTTTTCCGCCATCAGCACCGTCAGCAGGACCAGTGCCACTCAAACGGCATCTGCTTCCCTCCATGTCCGCAAAATAAACATTTATAAACGGCTGCTGAGTATGTTTCGGTGGCTGAAGGAACGGCGAAAGCAGCAAAGTCGCCGCCGCAACCACATGAAGCAGGAAGGCCCCTCCCGTTCCCAAAATCACTTCTCGCTTGTCAGCCTTATGTCCAGGTGGGAGGATGAGACTGCCATCCGACAACTCCAATGACGTAAGAAAAGACGCAGGGAGTGAATGTCCCTTATCTACCCACGGGAATGTCACTGTAAAGGAATCGAGAATGTACTTCATATCTTCCATTGCAATAGCTCAGATCTTCCAGCCGAAGAATCAGCGTCCACCTGCCCTTGCCATACGAGAATCAACAACTGAGCGCCTCAATTAGAAAGAGTTGGCGAACCACCACCGACAGACTGCGGCTTCTCCGATACAAGTCCGTTCAACAAAGCATTGAGGGACATCCTCATAACGACGGGAATCTCCTCGGATGTTATGAAATCTGTCCATGTTTCCAGTTTTCTTCCTGCGATCTCCTCACCCACACTCCGACACCATGTTTCAAAGGCATCGAGGTTCGACAGAAGCCCCTTCTCATTAGCATCACTGAGTGCAAAAGCCGATTCGAGAAATGAAGCATAACGGGGTTGGAGCAGAACCTGTTCGAAATGGGCAAGGTGTCGATGCGGATTGGCTCCATCATCAGGACAAGTGCATCCATTGAAAATCTCGTAGATGTTAATATGCCTTTCCTGCAATCTCAGGAAAACGTGGCGCTGGGCTGAGATCCCGTCTTGCTGGAAGATGGCTTCCTTCACTCCGTCGTAAACGGCCCTAGCTATTAATTCCCCGAGCTTGCAGTGGCCTCCCGCATTGTCAACGGCTGGTCCCCTGCCTTCGACCACCAGCACCTCGTCGGTTCCTGTGCCAGTCGCCTGGCTTTTGCCAGGGCTATACGAACTTCGAACGTCCAAATCCTGCAAAGCCGCTGTCTTTGCCTCAGTGGCAGTGATTACCGCCCGTACCATTGCCCTCGGCGAGAGCCTCATATTAGTCAGGAGAATGATATTTATTGTCCCTGGTTCATAGAACATCCCCTCATCCACCGACAAGCGCATAGCGTTGTCTTCGACCCCAGCCGTTACAATCGCATAAACGGTCATGTCCTTGAATTGCACCTTTTGAACCGACAGATTTCCCATATCCGCACCGGTAAACAGCAGACAGCATCCGCCTCGTGTTTTTCCGATGGTCTTGAAGATGTGCTTCCTCCACTTCTCGAACCCGAGCCTGTATTCTATGCTCCAGCACTGGCGCGGGAAGTAGTGGTTGCCTACACTTGTAATGCCCTTCTTCTCGCCCTCAAGTGTGGAGGTGACCAGCATTGGCTCTGTGAATTCGACGATTAGCGTCTTGTTGGGGAAATCAAAAATTGTGGTTTCATCTACCTTTGCCGATCTGACGTAACACAGAGGGAGTTCAATGGAGTGCGTCCAAGCAGGTTTTCCCTCTGGTAAAAGATCGCCCTTGCCTCCCAACATGGTTGATTATCCTTTCTTTCGGTCTAGAAACGAAATTGGAGGCCTCCTCGAAAACTTCTGCCGGGCATTGGATAGCCGTCCACGAAAGCATAATTTTTGTCGGTCAGGTTATCGCAGGCCAACAAGAGTTCAAGGGCCTTTGTGGGACGGTAGGTAAGCTTGGCGGAGAAAACGGCAAACCCTCCTTTATCAATAGCTTGGCTGTAAGTGGAAGAAAGATAATTGAAATTCTCCTGCTTTTCGTCTCCCGTGTAAAAGCCGGTAAAAAGCAAGGTCACCTTATGGTTGAAGCTAACTTCAATGCCACCGGTAGCATCCCAAAGAGGCACGTAGGGGACAGTGTCGGATTTTAGAATTTCGACATAGCCTGGGTCTTCAAGTTTGCGCTGAGTATAGTAGACGAGATTCACGAACGGTCTCAGACCTATCTGCGTATCATTGAATGTGAATGTTTTTTTGTAACTGAGCGATCCTTCGAATGCCGAGAGAATAGCTCCAGCAACATTTTCATAAGTCGTCCAGGTGCAATCTCCGTCGACACAGGCAGGGAAACCGCCCGTGATTTTATTGTTGTAGTCGGTGTAAAAGTAGGTGAGGCTGGGCTTAAACCCGGCGAGTTCGGCGTCTAGGCCTGCTTCGTAAGTGGTGCCGGATTGCGGTTTGAGGTTGGGATTCCCAATGACCTTCATAAACTCCCCGGACTGGAAACGCCCGGCGAGTTCGTCTGCCGATGGTATGCTGAAAGCGCTCCCGGCTGCGGCACGGCCACTCAGCCAATCGAAAAACTTGTAGGTGACCCCGGTGCGCCAAGATGTATGGCCGAACTGCTGATTTTCCTGGAGCACTTCGAGGCCCTGCGTGGGCTGCACCTGCTCCTGGAAATAGTCATAGCGGACGCCGAAAAGGAGCGTCAGCTTGTTCCAGTCGATTTTCTGTTCGGCGAAAACGGCAGGATTGTCGTAGTGGCAGTCCGGGCTCCATGGAAAGCCTGCGGGATTTGTGAAGCTGCTGACGTCAATAAGGTCCCAATCAAAACCGAGGAGCAAACGTCCGAATGAGAACGTGGGAAGACTGAACTGGCCTCGTACCCCCTGGGTATGCTGTTCGGTCGTTGCCGATGTGTAACCATAAGTAGCTTCCGGATAATTCCATTGGTTTTGGTCCAAAACGTTGTAATAGCTAAGATGCCAGTTCATTCCCCTGTCCGGGAGAGAACCGTCATAGCCTAGCGACCCGTACCACCTTGAAATATCTTTATTGTCTACAAGATCGGGCGGCATATAGGTAGGATTCGGAGTTCCCACGCCCCAGGCTTGAAAGAAGTTCCCAACGGCAAAAAAGGTGTGATCGGGGTTTGGGGCTGCAAAAAGACTCGCCGAATAAGCCTGATCGTTGTAGCCGGTATTGGGAACTCTGGCTCCTCCTCCAGTGTCGTAGCTGCCCTGCGTGATGGTTCGCCCGGTGAGCGAGACTCCAACCTTGTTGTCCAGGAAACTACCCGAAAAACCTGCGTACCCTTTGGTATAATTCCAGCTCCCATACTCGACTCCCACGTTTCCGGAAGGGGCCCCCTGCCCCTTGCGCGTAATGATATTTACGACCCCTCCCATGGCAGCCGATCCATAGACGACGGACCCTGGGCCGCGTACGATTTCTATTCGTTCCACATTTTCAAGGGGAATTTCGGCTACGTTTCCAGTCCCGGCGCGGTGGCCGTCGATCAAAACCAGCACCTGTCCTTTGATATCCGTGCCTGTTGTGTCGCTTGAAAATCCTCTTATGCTGACCGATGAAAGTGCTCCCGGATATGTCTGGAAATGCTCAGGAAGATATTCAGTGAGGACTTCCGCCAAATCATTGGCGCGCGACTCTTCGATCTCTTTTCTTGAAATGACTTGCACAGGAACGGGAAGCTCTTTTGCCGGTGTGGGAATTAGCGTGGCAGTAACCACGATTTCTTCGAGCTTTGTCTGGGTTCCCTCATCGGGTTTGTCTGTGTTTCCCGATTGGGTGTCCGATTGGGTCTGGACGACTTGGGTACCTTCTGGGAGTGACTCTTCGGCACCGCTGACCAGGGGAACACAAAACGCGAAACAGGCAAGAGCCGATGCAATTACTGCGCTTTTCATTTAACTCTCCTTTCCCCCCTCGGGGATTTGAGTAAGCGTGTGGCATCGATCAGATCTCCTGGCTCACGTTCATCCTACTCACCGCGCCTTCCCATCCGTATCAAACCGGGCAGTGGCATACATGCGGCTTTCGTCACGATCACAGTCGCGGGGCGGCGGAAGACTTGCACTTCCTTCCCTGAAATCGATGCGCTGGTTCCGAACTATTCACTCGGGCTACTGAAAATCATGGCTCTAAAGTCTCAAATAAATCTCCTACAAATCATCCGCATAGCCGCACTGGCTCTCCTCGCGATTCGAATTTGTCGAGGACGGAATTATAAGCTACCGTCATAAACAGAACCTGTTGCATTCCTCTGGTGAGCAGGCTCCACCATCCATGAACGGCATCCTCCTCCGAGATTGCCACAGCAACGGCTGTGACTCCGAAAGACCGGGATGTCTCGATCAACTCCTCCACCCCTTGCAAAGGGACTTCCTCTTTCCCTTGTGTGACATATAGAATCATGCCCTTCTTCATCGAAAACCTCCATTGTGTGAGCCGTGTGCCCGGAAGCTGAACCACCTCCAGGAAATGGAAAGGTTTGTTAAAAAGTCGAGAACTGTACAGTGCTGCACCTAAGCGGAATTTTCGCCAAAAAAAATCCCTAGAGCTAAAACGCCCTAAGGATTGCACCCTGGTTCACTTGGTCCTTATGGTGGTTACCCGGTATCCGCACGTACGGGGTCACCAAACGGCATCAGGCAGGTCTTCTGACTCACGGATCGCTCTACTCTCCGAACCTTCCCATCTCGAAAGACAGTGGTTTCACCGGATTTCGTCCCCGTTTACAGCGGCGGGACCGCTCCCGACTCTCACGGGATTCCCTATTAAACTTTATGTGTACCTGATGCTAAAAACCTATATTGCGCTTTTTATATGAAGTTTTCGAAATGGTGTCAATCACAAAACATGACGCTGCGCGTTTGGCGAGGACGTACGCGATCATTGGGGTATTGGAAACGGGTCCATTTGATTCTCGACATCGCTTGTCTATATGTTGAATGGGCAGGTTTCCTGCCATATGATCTGGTAATCTTTTACCGTGAAAATAACTCGGGATAGACACAAACCACCCCCTTCACACTTGAGCGCACATCAGAGTGTGTAATTTCAATTGGTTATGGCGGCATCAGGCTGTGATGCCCCCCGAGTTTACGTCACATTTTTCGTGTATTGCTACCGATAGCATAATAGGACAGACAGGGTACATTTTCATCACTGTTGACAATCATCGATCCTCGGCTTAGACAAACAGGCAACAGGTTCATGAAGGACCTCGGCAACCTAACGAATTAGGATAAGGAGGATTAGTTATGGAAGGAAAGCACGAACACAAACATTTGCATGCGCATGATCACTCTCATGCACACTCCCACGAACATTCCCATAACGGCAAGGTCCACAGCCATGAGCATACCCATGGGCATGCCCACGAGCACCTGCACGAACATCTCCATGAGCACTCCCATGGCGGGACTCCTCAGGTACACAACCATGATCACACTGGCGACCACGGCCCTCATGACCATGACCATTCTGGCCATGAAGCAGAATCCCACGATCACGCCCACTGAGATTTTGATCCTCTAAGTGGCTGAGTTCATTAGAAGGGGGGGGTGGGTGCAGCAATGCATCCGCCTCACTGCTTTCTCCCCTAAGCCTTGTGTTGACTGCGGCATCATGTGGGTTTAAAAAACTACGCAAACGAGGGAACGTCTTCATGCCTCACGTTATTCACAAGCATCAGGAAACTGCATGCCATGGGGCTAGGACTGCCTTCGGAACGGAGCTGGATACACTTCCTCATAAGGGTCGGGCGTTCGTTATTCCCATTAACGGCAGATAATCAAAAATCATCTCCGTTCTTGAGCACGAACTTCACGGGCAGTATGACTTTACACAAAATAGGTTTACCGTCTTTTTGGGCAGGACAGAAAGTGGATTGCCTGACAGCCTTCATCGCTTCCTCATCAAACCCGAATCCGGCCTTTTTGACTAACTGAATATCTATGAGGCCGCCATGTTCGTCTATGGTAAGCTGAAGAACAACCTGGCCTTCTTTCCCAACTCTTCTGGCAACTCCTGGATAAACAGGCAAAGCCTTCTTAAGAAATCGCGGGCCATCCACTGAGCCGAAGCGCATGTCAAGCGGCCCTTTGCTGCCATTTCCTCCTGCGCGTCCCATCCCAACCGCCCCTGTTGATCCATCTCCCCGACCATTGCCGCCAGCATCGCCCTGAGTGACCGAGTCTTGGCCACCTTCTCCTTCACGATCAATGCTATTGGATGGTTTCGCCTTTTCCGCTTCGATGTTGGAAGAATCAGAGAGGGTAAATTGGTTTGGGTTTTGAAAACGTTTTTTAGGCTTGTCGTGCAGAGGTTTTCTGTCCGGGAGAGGTGCGGTTTTGGTAGGCGGGATGAGGCGCTCAGGAATTTCCTGGGGAGCAATTGATCTTTCCCGGTCAGAAGCAGAAGCTGTTTGAACGGGTTCTGCCAATGTTTGACTATTTGTAATAGAACCTCCTCCGCCCTGTGCTGGATCTTCCGATTGTTCCCCGCTTCCGACCAGAGTGACTGTCAGAATCGTTTGGGTTTTCAAGACTACAGGTTTGGGCAATATCCAGAAGGTGAAAAGAATTGCCGAGTGGATCATCAATGACAGTGCGAGACCGTACCAGTTTCTTTTCTCAAAAAACAAGCAATTGATTCTATTCCCATAGGTATAATCGGTATCGATTTCGTCGTCGGGCAGGACGAAAAGATCAGAGCATGGCAATCCCTGCAGATGATATTCGCTTTCTACGTGTCGCATGTCGTCACGGTTCATAGAAATTAGGTGACAGTCGCTTGTCATTCTTTTGCTTGAGCCTTGCGGCTTTTGCGCACCTTGTTGTTAGCCAGAACAATCCGGTGTTCAACAAGGTTCATCTCCTCAATCCTTGCCCCTACCCATTTCTGTTCGCCGAAGATGTTTTGTAGAAACAGGCCATTACTCTCAGGCCGGAGGATGTCCACATTTTCCATCAGAACCTCTTCTTTGCCATTGGCTCTCAAGTACACATTGGCTTCACACATGTTGTTCCTTTCCTGCTATAAAATTGGCCCAAATTCCGGGATGGCTAGGAGCGAGTTTTAGGCCAGATGATGCCGGACAAGTGCTCTTGCACCAACTTGTCAACCAGGTGAGGCAGAGAATCTGGAACCATCCCAACCACTGTTACAGGCTCGGTCGTGAGGGGAAGGAGGAGCTTTGTGGCATTGGAAGTCCCTATCGCTTGTGCCATGGCGGGAGTCAGTTCTCCCATCATGGCATTGCTGACGAGAATTGAAAGGGGACCAACTATCACGTCCACTTGACCGGCGGAGTAACAGACTGCACTTTCCCCCGTTGCTCCCTTGTTTGCGCCTGCCCTTAACATTTGTCCTGTAGCGATGGCGTTTGTTCCAAGAGCCCAAATTTCAACTTTTCCACCATGAGTTTCCCTGATCTTTTTGATGATGGTGGACCCGATGCTTGCACCCTGTCCATCTACGACTGCTATACGAATCAAGAATTGACCCTCCAGCTTTGTCTTCACTTGAGCACGATACAGAACGGGAAATGAAATCCGGCTTCTGAGAACAAAAAAGCTAGCGAGTTGCCGAAGATAGAGTCAGCACTTATTTTTCTCAAAACTTTCGGCTTGAAACCAACCCTGCGAGATACTCAGCCTTGAGGTCCTCAGTGGTGAAATAATCGGCATGAAGTTGGCTCGCAAGGCTTCTTGCAAGGTCCATCCGCATCAGGTTCGATTTATCTTCCGTATCCACAACAATGAAATCCGTATTTCTGGCGTCTCGCAGCATTCCGGCTGATTTTGCCACTTCCTCCCGCACAGGCATGTCTGAAATACCTTGATTGGCGCGACAATCGCTTACTATTGCCACCACAAACCTTATGAGCGGGTCTTTTATTCGAATCTGCTTTATAAGATTCGAGGTGGTGAACAGGGCGGCCGAGAGAGGGGTCTTGCCGCCAACCGGGATTTCCTTTAACTTCCTGGACGCAAAGTCGACGCTGGCGGTAGGAGGAAGTATTATCTCGGCGCGGTCCTTTCGGAATGCAATCAACGAGACCTTGTCACGCTTATGATAGCAATCCATGAGCAGTGAGAGGACCGCCCCCTTCGTTTCGATCATCCTCTTTTTTGCCCCCATGGAACCCGAACAGTCCACCACGAATATAACCAGGTGTCCCATTTTCTTTTCACGCTGCTTGAAGCGCAAATCCTTATTATAAACAATGACGTTTCGAGTACGACCCCTTTGGATCTGCCAGGGAGCCGCAGCCCTGAGAGTTGCATCTGCTGCAATGTCGTTCGCTTTGGAGTTAAACACGCTTTTGACATAACGCCCTCCTTTCCCTGAAAAGCGCGTATTCGTCCTTCTGCCTGACGAGCGCCGCTCGACCCGGTCTCTTTGAAAAAGAAACCTTCTCACGTCGAAGGGATTTCCGACCGGGAATACCTCCTCCTTCGAGCGCCCTTCAACCGATTGAGGTTGCACCGCCGCTTCGCAGCAATCGGTCCCGGAATCCCCGTCCGGTGTTTCATTGTTATTCGAATCGGCCTGTTCCTGTTGGTTGCTGTTTTCCCGCTCGGACAATTCCTGCTCCTGATATTCCTCCTGGTTGACGCCGGCTTCCCGTCTCCTGTGAACCAGGACAAGAGGCAGAACTTTTTCCATATGCTCCTTAGTTACCACATGTGAGCCACAAAATGCCGCATAGGCGCGCGCGGCCCTTTCCAGAGCAATATCTCCCCGGTGTCCCTCAATCCCGGATTCCAAACATACCTCGACTGCATACGCCCGATGTTCAGCGAGGACTTCGACCCGTTTTAGCGATTTTCGAGCGAGGACAACCCTTTTCTTCAATCTCTCATCGAATCGAATAAAACGGTTCACGGCAGGACCGTTTTGACTCGAACGCCTCAGCACCCTGAGTTTTTCGCCATTATCGGCGGACGTTTGGAAAAGAGCACACAAGCCGAAGTGGTCTATCAGTTTGGGTGAGATTGGGCCTTCTTCCGGATTCATGCTTGCAACGAGAGAAAACCCTAAATCCCCATTGCTTTGAATGCCGTTTCCGGGCAAGGTCGTGTTGCCGAATGCATGTTTATTCAAAACCAAGTTTAGCATATCAACATTTAGCAGGTTGACGTCATCGACGTAGAGCACTCCACCTTGTGAGCGTGCAAGAAGGCCGGGTTGAAAAATGTGTTCACCGGACCTGATCGCATCTTCGAGGTTTATGCTTCCCATAAGAGCATCTTCCGTCACATTCAGCGGCGCCTCGACATAGGGCACCCGTTCGGGAAGCAATCGGGTCACAGCACGGGCCAAGGTGGACTTGCCCGTCCCCTTGTCGCCTATGAGCAGGACCCCGCCGATCCCCGGATCGATGAGATTTAGTATGAGAGCAAGTTTTGCATCTTTGTGGCCAACCAGCTTGCAAAATGACATCTTATCCTCCGCAGAATGCTCTCAGCCCTGATCCAGCCTTTCAATAAGCTCTTCCAGTTTTTTCCTGCCCGAACCTGCATCTTCAAACGGGGCTCGCTTCAATCTGTGATTCAGGGCCAGCGGAACTACGTCAGCGATATCCCGGACGGTTATGTTATTTCGCCCTCGGAAAGCAGCAAGCGCTTTGACCGCCCTCAGTATTACGATGTCCGAACGATGCCCATCCACATGGATTTCAGTCGTTATCCCTACTATCTTTGCAAGAACTTCTTCGGAAACGTCCACTTTGGGAAGATGCTCCCTGGACCGAATAATTTCATCGGACAAAACCTGTTGATCGTTCTCGACGCTTTTAAAAAAGCCGTCCGGATCATCATCGAACCGGGAGCGGCGTTTGAGGATTTCAATCCGAAGATCCTTGTCGCGAATAGACTCCACGTACACACAGAGGCCGAACCGGTCCAGTAACTGGGGCCGCAGGTCGCCTTCTTCGGGGTTCATCGTGCCAACCAGAATGAACCGGGCTGGGTGGCTGAAGGAAACGCCCTCTCTTTCCACGGTATTTTGTCCCATGGCTGCTGAGTCGAGCAGCAAATCGATAATGTGGTCTTCCAGGAGGTTGACCTCATCGACATAGAGGAAATTCCTGTTGGCATCGGCGAGGATTCCCGGTTCGAAACGCTTCTCCCCGTGTTTGAGCGCGTGTTCGATATCAAGGGTGCCTACCAACCTGTCTTCGGTAATTCCGAGCGGGAGTTCGACGACCCGCATTTTTTTCGTTTCCCGCTTGAGAGTGCCTTCCTTAGCGGCTCTTTCTTCGCATATGCTGCATAGAGCTGTTCCGCCTGGGTCGCAGTTAAAAGCGCATCCGTGTGAAACCCCGATCTCAGGCAGCAATTCGGCAAGGGCTCGAACGGCTGTACTCTTGCCCGTTCCTTTTTCGCCCATGATGAGAAGACCGCCGATGCCCGGATCGATCACATTCAGTGTCAGGGCCAGCTTCATCTGTTCCTGGCCGACTATCGCCGTGAAGGGAAAAACCATGTCTCTATGCCTTTCCGCCGAGGGTATTTTCCATTTTTTTCTTCCAGGTCTGGACTTCCTGGGAAGTGATAATGTCAATTGAACCACCCTGGAAGTTTCCCTCCAGCTCTCCTGACCTTTCCTCGATCCAGCCTTCGATTTCGACATAAACATCTTTCAGGGCGTCCTTTACATCGGGGGCCGGGTCCCAAAGGCCTCTTTCAGATGCTTCAATCAACCTTCTGGCCGTCTCTTCAAGGGCATACGGGTTATTTTCTTCAAAAAACTTGCGGTTTTCCTCATCCATTAAGAAAGTCCGCGAAATGTCGTCGAAAATCCAGTCGTCCACTTCCCTGCTGGTCGCCTCCCAACCGTAAACCCTGCCGATCCGCTTGCTGATTTCTCCTGCTCCCTTGTAGCCATGCTCCTTCATCCCATCGATCCATTTCGGATTCAGCAGTTTGGTTCGAACGACCCTGCGGATTTCATCAGCCAAGTCCCTCACCCTCACTTCGCCCTGCTCCCTGGTGTCACCGTAATAGGTTTTGATCTCTTTGCCCGAAAGGACTTTTGCCGCGTTGATCAGCCCGCCGTGGGTGCCGAAATAGCAGCAGCACCCTAAAAGGTCGTACTCGTCGGTGACGGTCTTTGAAAAAGTGAGGTCGACCGTTTTGAGGTTCATGGAAAAATGTTTATGGGCAGGTTCGCCGAATACGCCTTTGCCGTAGGCATAGCCATTCCAATAGAGGAAAACGTCGGAAAGGTCTTTTTCGTCTTTCCAGGCAGATGCATATACAGCGAGCTGAGTGCCGGCCTGGTACACTCCCGGCATGCATGAAAAAAGCCTGTATGAAGCTTTTCGCAAAGCTTCTTCATCCTCCGGACTGCCGCCCGTTTCCTCGATTTGTGCAAGTAAGTGTTTCCTGACGAAGTTTTGCTCTGCGGGCTCATCGAGCCTGGCAACGGCCACCACGGCGTCATCTATCAGATCGATTGACGCTGAGAAGTTATCCCGCGTGATTCCCGACACCCTGACGGTAATGTCGATTCGTGGTCGCCCAAGCTCTTTGACGGGTATTATTTCAAATCTGCCTATCCTACCGTTTGTCTGCCAGACAGGTCGCACGCCAAGAAGATACATCATCTGGGCCATCCCTTCGCCGTCTGACCACATTATGTCAGTACACTGCCAGTAGAAGGCTATATTTTCCGGATACTTCCCATCTTCCCGCAGGAACTTGTCGATGGTGATCTTCGCCAGCTTTACGCCGACCTCCCACCCGGCACGGGACGGCACTTTATGAGGGTCGAGCGAATAGAAGTTCCTGCCGGTCGGAAGGATATCGGGTCTTCCACGGGTAATTATTCCCGATGGACCGGCTGGGATATAACCTCCGTTCATCCCGTTCAGCAGAGCTGCTGTTTCATCGGATTGCAGCACTCTCATCCTCACGTCGTCGATCTTTGCCTGAATGTCGCAGATGATGGATTCAAGCCCGCACGTTTCGCCGAAGTATGTTTTCAAAATCCAGGGAAGAGGGCCTCCTCCAGCGAGATAGGCCGTGCAAATCTCCTTTGCTTTCCGGTCCACGAGGTCTTTTTTTAGGGTTTCGTCCGTTGCCATAAACTCAGGGTCTTTTCCCATCAGCTTATCCACAACCCCTCGAAGCGACTCGGGGGAGTTCTCATAGCGAATCACTGCGTAGATGAATTCTGAGAATCTTTCATCCGCAGGGAGTTTTCCAAAAACGTGCATGCCCTTGGGAATATAGGAGTTTTTCAACAAAGAAAGTGCTTCGTGTGCGGACCGCACCACGTCATCAAAGGGCGCATCTTCGGCAACTTTTAGCATCGGCATGAGGTTCCCGGGTTTTAGCCTGTCCTTAATCATGTGGCTCAGCGTATGGGCTTTGGCGGGCTCCAAATTCTTGATCTTCTCGTATTCAAAGAGAAGTCTTTCGATTTCGTCAAGATCGCCGTAGAGTTCTCCCTGGACCATCACCGCCTGCATGTGATCGACTAAAGTGGCATAGGTCCGGCGTTTAGCGGTGGTCCCTTCTGGCGGGTTATCCGCATTGTAGATGTAGAGGTGTGGCATCTCATCGATCCCTATGTCTGGAAAGCACCCCGAAGAAAGTCCGGTTCCCTTCCCCGGCAGAAATTCCAGGTTTCCATGCGTTCCAACATGAATGATGACATCGGCGCCAAAATCTCTTGAGAGCCATTTATATGTCGCGACATACTGATGGGGCGGCGGCACTGCCGGATCATGCAAGATTTTACAGACCTGACCGTCACACCTCGATCCGGCGCAGCCTCTTTTGGGCTGAACGCAAACGACGGCATTGCCGAACCGCACCCCGGTGACCAGGATTTTTCCATCGTGAACCATTGCCGCCGGGATTCCGTCTTTTTCCTCACCGGGAGGTTTCCCCCAGGCTTCGACCATCCTGTCGCGGGTCGCTTCAGGCAGCTCTTCAAACCAGCTAAGATATTTCTCCGTCTCAAGCTGCTCAAGGCTGCCTCCCTTCGCTACAATTTCCTCGGTCGTGGTCCAGCGGAATTCCGATAGGGCCTTTCTCCCCAGAATTTCATCGATGAGCGCCTTGCCGTCTTTGGGAGGTTCCACCTCATAGCCTTCCTCTCGCATTCGCAAAAGCATCAGGGCGACACTTTCCAGGGTATCCAGGTGAGCGCCCGCTCCTACCGTGGCCTCTACTGATGCGCACGGATTATTGTGCAGGATAAAGGCAACTTTTTTTTGAGCATTAGGTTTGTGCCGCAGGCCCACCCAACGGAGAATCCTTCGCGCAAGGCGTTCGATGCGGTCTGGAAGAGCTTCATACATTTCTTCTTCGGGGTTGCTGATCCCTTTGCTTGCTCCGACCACCATTGGTTCAATTACGCCCTCAAATTCCGGAAGCGCGATACTCCAGGCTACCTGCTGCCCCAGCCCGTCGGGGTCCGCCAGCCACCTTTCCCCGTCCTTGTAATAGGAAATAACCGGATTGATCAGGGGTACGTTCAATTCTTTCAACAGCGATACGCCCGATCCCGCCTGGGATTCGGAATTATCCCCGCGTTTCTGCCCGAGGAAGAATACGCTGAGCTTTACGACGGCATCTATCAGACAAGCGCCATCTTCTCTCATGAGGAATTGCCTGATTACATCCTCTCCGCCAAGATTGCCGAGATTGCTGTCCTTAAACGAATAGAAAAAGACGGGAAGAACACCCAGTTGCTGTTTTTCCAGAGCTTCGATGAGACGGCGTTCGACGTCCATATTTCCCGACACCCAGTTGGACCTGGGAAAAAGAACTGCCACCAGCGGGCGGTTGCTCAAGGGATAAATGTCCAGATACTCCCGTGTAGTTGTAAACGGTCCGCCCCATTCAGGGTGGTAGATGCCTTCCCATGCCGTCTCTTTCGGAGGGATGAAAGAAAGGTCCATGGCGAACAAGGTGGATGCAAGGAACTTCAGCATCTCCCTGAAATTTTCCGCACCGTTAAAAAGAAGATAGCGGTACACCGTTGTGACGATTTCAGGGCTTACATTGGAAATTTTCCAGTAGGACGGTTCCGGTCCGACCACCACAATCGGGATTCGTCCTCCAAGTCTTTCAATCTCATCTTCCACTGCATCCCAGAACGGTTCCGTAGTGCGATAGAGCACTATCAGATCGGCTGTTTTCATTTCCTTTCCGATATCTTCAACAATCAGGGGATCCAGGTTGAGTTGTTTGTTTGAATATGCCCTCAAATTGAAGATGGCCGTGACTTCGGCGGCATCCTTCAAAATCGGGATGAAACTGGACCACATAATGGTGAGAAGTTTCATGCTTTTTCCTCTATTGGAGTTTCTCCGGTCGTAATCAGAGTTTAGGACAGATCACCCGGTAGCCGTTTTCGGCGACGAACTCGACTTCGATCCCGTATACTTCCAGAAGGCTCTTCTGTGTGATGACTTCATCCGGTCGCCCCTGTGCAACGAGCGCTCCACGGTTCAGAAGAAGCACCCTGTCGGAAAAAAGAAGAGCCATGTTCGGATCGTGAAGGTTCATCAGCGCCACCAAGCCCTTTTCTCGAACTATATTTTTGACCTTTTTAAGTATTGTGATCTGGTTTCTAAAATCCAGGTGCGCCGTCGGCTCGTCGAGAAGCATCGCAGGGGCGTCCTGTGCAAGACAACGCGCGATGAGGACCATTTGCCGCTCGCCGCCGCTTACCTGGGTATAGGGCCTTTCGGCCAGGTGATCGACACCGAGAGCTTTCATGGCCTGCCTGGATAAATCCCTGTCCTGTAGGGATGGGGATGAAAAAATTCCGACGTGCGCCGTCCGCCCCATGAGGACGATATCCAAACAAGAGTAAGGAAACGGAGCGTCGTGCTCCTGGGGAACAGCGGACAGCCTTTTGGCGATCTCGACTCGCTTCAGGTGGCTTATCGGTTTCCCTGAAAGACGCACTTCTCCTTCATGGAACTTCCAGATTCCGAGCAAGCACTGGAAAAGGGTGGTTTTCCCCGAGCCGTTCGGCCCGAGTATAGCCGTCACCTCTCCCCCTTTGGCCTGGAAATCGATCTTCCGGAGGACCGGTTCCTTTGCTCCCTGGTGCATGAATGTGAGTTCTCTGACCTCGATCATTTGCCCCAACTCTCCCCGCCTGTGCCTCTTCTCAAAAGATAGATGAAAAACGGCGTACCACTAAGGGCGGTTATGATCCCCACCGGGATATCAAAAGAGGTGAGATTTCTGGCAAGCGTGTCGGCAAAAATCATGAACGCCGCACCCGCTGCCAGCGAAAAGGGCATAAGGAGCTTATGGTCCGGTCCCACCAGCATTCTGGTCAGGTGAGGTACCATGAGCCCAACCCAGCCGATAATCCCGCTCACCGACACGGCACTGCCAACCGCAAGCGAGGCAGCGCCGATAAATATTAATCTGTCTCTTTCCACGGGTATTCCCAGCGACCTGGCCTCTTCCTCACCCATGGAAAGCGCATTGAGACGCCATCTCATCAGCACCAGCGGAACACACGCCGCGATCATTCCTAAAGATGCAACCCAAATCGACGACCAGTCCGAGAGGGAAAAGCTTCCCATGAGCCAGTAGACGATGCTGACCAACTTATGGGGGTCGACGAGGAACTTGAGTATGGAAACCAGCGCGCTGAAAAAAGCCGAGATCACTATTCCGGAGAGCACCAGATGGAGCCGGGATATTTCACCCTGGCTCCTGGCCAGCAGGTACGTCGTGAAAGAGGCTACGAGACTGAAAACAAAAGCCGCCGCCTGGATCGGAAACTGTGGGAAAAGGGCTACGGAAAGAGTACACCCGAATGCCGCCCCGGATGACAAGCCCAAAATAAAAGGATCGACCAGCGGATTTCGGAATATGCCCTGCAGCGTCACTCCAGCACCGGAAAGGGCTGCCCCGACGAGTGCGGACAAAACAATCCTGGGCAGCCTGATATCCCATAGTATAGACAGCTCCGTTCCGGCCTCGGCAGATTTCAGAAGATAAATCTTGGAGAACAAAACCTTCGCTATCGTCCAGGGGGCAATGGCGTATGCTCCCCATAAAAGAGAAATACAGGCAAAAACGAAAGGAGACAGTCCAATGCCGAACAGGATCAATTTTCTTTTCACAACCACATCCAGTTAATCGAAAGTCAATCCCTTTATGGGGACCCCGAAACATTTCTTATTAAACCGCAAAACTTCTTCCGAGAGTTCCTTTCGGTCGAAATATTCTGGGTAGGTTTTCCATGCCATCCAAAGCGCCAGGCTGCAGATTGTCGGGGACCAGGTGGTAAGGTCAGGGGCCTTGAAAACCCTGCCGTCCCTGACTGCCTTGATCTTCTTCCACTGCTGGTTGGAAAGGAGTTCCTCCGGCCCGTACCTGGCGCTTCCCCAAATAAAAATAACATCCGGGTCCCAACCCACGATCGACTCCATGGAAACTTCCGGGTGCTTCGTTTTAATCCCTTCAGCAGGATTGATCCCGCCCGTGAGTTTGATCAGTTCGTTCGCAAGACACTCTCCTCCGCTTACAGTTGTCGGCTTTCCCCAAAGCCAAAGGACCTTGCGCCGATTTCCCGGAGGAATTTTCGATACTTTTGATGCCGTCTCAGCAAAACTCTTTTCCATGAGTGACCGGATTTCCCGAGCCCGGTCTTCTTTCTGGAAAAGCCTTCCGCATAGATCGAGGACTGCGTAGAGTTCTTCAAGGCTGTCCGGGTAAACCGAGATGACCTTGAGGCCTCTTCGGACCAGAAAATCATCAACCTCGGGTTTATAGGACCAGGTGATCACAAGGTCCGGATGCAGAGAAAGCAGGACTTCAATGTTGACCGTGTCCGGAGTACCTACCGAGGGGATTTCCTTTAGTTGCGGAAACCTTTTCAAAAGTTCATTGTCGAATGCCCAGCGATTCAATCCGACCACCCGGTCCCAAACGTCGAATACCGGAATGAGTTCATAGAGCGAAAGAAACACCACCCTGCTGACAGGCGGGGTGATTTCGATGTCATTTCCGGCCGCGTCTTTGACCGTGAATGCTAAAGCATCCGCCGGGGCCGAAACGGCCCAAAAGAGAATAGCTGCCTGCACGAAAACTAAAACCTTTTTCATCAGAACTTTGCCGTCATTCCCCCAAAGAACTGCCGCCCCGGGGCTTGGTAGTAAGTGAAGTACTTTTCATCCAGCATGTTGTTTATTGCAAAATCAAGCGTTGCCCAATTGGTCAACTTGTAACGGACTTTAAAATCCGCCACAAAAAACGAATCATAGGAACCGTATACCCCGGATACCTTGTCCGCATTATCGCCGTAGCCGTATTGTTTGGCCGCATAACGTCCGGTCAGTGTAAAAGAAAACTTACGGTAAGTCAGTTCTCCGCCCATGTTGAACGTCCACTCGGGAACATATTGCAGTTGTTTCCCTACAGTCGTTGGATCAACGCTATTCGAAAGCATTTCGCTGTGAGTGTATGTGGTGTTTGCGAACAGTTTCAGGCAGTCCAACGGTTTGTTCTCGATCTCGAATTCCACGCCGTCGCTTTCAGCCTTGCCGGCATTCTGATTCTGAAAAGTAGTGTAACTCCCGTTGACAGACGCCCAATAGATGTAGTCGCTTAGAGTGTTGTGAAAATAATTGAGCTTACAAACGGTGCTGCTTCCCAGTTTTTGCTCGGCCCCGATGTCCCATGAGAAGGCGGTCTCAGGCTTCAAATTTGGATTCGCTTCAGAGAATACGCCGTAGCCTGACCATGATGTGTAGAGCTCATATACTGTGGGAGGTCGAAAAGAGGTTCCTACCGAGGTCCTGAATGTAGTGCCGTCCCAAGGTTTGTAAACAAGCGACCCTTTGGGATTTACGGAAAAGTCGCTATTCGATCCATAGTCCGTGGGAGACTGCACACCTGCTATCTCGGAAAAGCCGTCGAAAGTTTTCCAGTAGTCGCCTCGCACACCGGCATACAAAGTAAGATTGCGTAGCAGGGCTATCTCAGCCTGGGTATAGAACGAATAAATTGTATCTTTGCCTTTAGAATCAGAATAGGGACCGGTCTGCGTCCCGGATTCCGTCCAGTTACTGAGATTTGTTACCGGCTGGTCGGCTTCATCGTAGCGAAATGCAGCGCCAAAGATGATAAGATGCTTCTCGCAAACAGGAAGGGAGAGCTGCACATCCATGTTGCCCATCTCAGAAGAAGTCGAGTAGTACTGCCCCGATCCCCTTAAGTTTGTGGCGGAGTACGATGGCTGGGTATACCAGTTGACGGGGGTATTGATGTAGCCACCGGAGATTTTAAGAATGGCATCGCCGAATAATTTTGTCTCATATTCTCCATGGAATATGTTCTCCATAAAAGCGCCGTTGTTGACGCCATTGACGAAATCCGAGCTTGTAAAGCCAACACCGTTCTGATTTCCCGAGAAAACGTTGTTGCCTTTAGAATCGTAAAGGAAACTTTGCGGACTCCCCCATCCATAACCCCACTGGTTGTTTCTGTAAATGAAAGTGGCCTTTGAGTCTGCATTTAAGTCGTACACGAGCTTAATGTCTCCGGATTGTGTCCACCAGTTGTAGTTTCCCGTGTTGCCGATGATATATGCAGGATTACCGAAGGCGTCAGTCGACGGAATGGCCCCGTGAACGGGTGTTCCTCCAGGCGTTGGCGGGGAGTACGCCGGGTTTATCGAGACAGGAATGTTAGGGTATCCATCGCTTTGCTTGTAGCTGAAGCTTGTAAAAACGCTCAACCGGTTATAAAGCCTGTCCCCGTATGATGCGTACTCGTTCCAGGTGTTGTACGAGCCGTATCCGCTCTGAATGGTGACTTCCCTTTCCTGAGGCGTTTTGGTGATGATATTGATGACGCCGCCCATTGCATCTCCTCCATATAGAGAGGAAAAAGGGCCTTTGGCGACCTCGATCCTTGCGACGTCTAGAGGGTTAAGCGAATTCCAGTTTACCAGCCCGGCAAAGGCCTGGTTTAAACGTTCGCCGTCCAGTAGCACCAGGTTCCTCTCCTGAAGCGGCATGCCACGCATCATGATGTCCCCAATAGAATCAAGTTGTGAGACGCGCTGGGCGAACACCCCCGGGAGATCATTTATGGCTTGGTCCACTGTCTGGATGTTCCTGCTTTCAATGTCCTGGCTCGTTACAACCGATACGGCGGCCGGCACATCCGAAAGCGATTGTGGTGTTCGGGTGGCCGTAACCACAATCGGCTCAAGAGTTTGATCATTCTTCGTTTCGTTTTTAGGAGCAGTTTTCCCGGTTGCCTGGTCGCTATTTGCCGTCGGGCCTTCCACAGCCTGAGGGACGTCCGTTTTATCGTCAGCAAAACCACAGACCGGGTAGAGCATTAATAACAACAGGATTAAACTCGCCTTTATCGAGTTGATGTTGATGATCTTTTTAGCCAACCGGCAGTGATTGTGCCGTACGCGCGATGAGAGATTTAAGTTTGGAATATTTTGATCCGGTTTCATCGATTGCCCCTCTCATTGCCTCACGATTTCTTCTGTGATAGGAGAAACGTGGGGATTGGTTTCCAACTCATCCCCAGGGGCAGGTCTCTTTCCTTTCGCCAGGCGGAGACCTGCTCCTCCATTCTCCTTTGCTGATGATTTACTCCTGTGGCCCTCCTTTCTGCTCAGATTCCTAACCCGAACTTTTCAACATGAGATGGACGGCTCAACCACCAGATGACCCAGGCTGAGCGTATGAGACTTTGCGGGAATCGCAAGTCCAAAAGTCGCCTCCAACATCCATCGACATAAAAACAAAAAGGCCGCAAAGCCACCTCTCCCGCTTTCACACGGCAAAAAGGCTTTCGCGGCCTTATTCTTCGAATCGGACTACTTAAATTTATACTTGTTGGTTGGAAAGCAATGATACTGAGAGGTCAACCGAACACTCCGAGCCACCTTCATGGTGGCTCGGACCTTACTCGTGAAAAATAGTATGTCTGGAACGGGTTCTTTGTCAAGTGCTTTTCGCAGCAGTGTAGGGAGCAAATAAAATGTCCGCACTTGTAGCACGTGAATTGTCCGGTTTTGATCGGCCTCCGAAGGAGAGGGCCGATGAGACGAACAGAACTGCTACAGGAGGTGCGGAAAATGCGTTTTGAGGAGGTATATGGAGGTTGGCGCAAGAGGAGTTTGACACAAGAGGAAGCAGCGCGGGTGCTCGGGGTGTGCCAGCGGACCTTTCGTCGTTTGGTGGATCGCTATGAGGAATCCGGACTTGAGGGATTGATTGATAAGCGGCTCAATGGGGATTGCCGCAGAGTGCCGGTTGATGAAGTGTTCAGACTCATTGAGCAGTATAAGGGGAAGCATGAGGGGTGGAACGCGAGGCACTTTTATGCTTGGTACCGTAGAGGTGGAGGAACACGCAGCTACACCTGGGTCAAATGCCGTCTTCAGGATGCGCGATTAATAGCGAAGGCGCCGGGGCGCGGAAAACACAGGAAACACAGAGAGCGAGCCGCATGGCAGGGAATGATGTTGCACCAGGACGGCAGCAAGCACCAATGGGTGCCGGGCGTGCAATGGGACCTGGTCCTAACCATGGACGATGCGACAAATGAGCATTACTCCCTTTTCTTTGTGGAAGAGGAGGGCACAAAGAGCAGTTTTCAGGGGGTAAAGGAAGTGATTGAAACACGGGGTCTTTTTTCCTCCATTTACACGGATCGGGGCAGTCATTACTGGACTACTCCGGAGGCGGGCGGCAAAGTCGACAGAGTAAACCTGACCCAATTCGGACGAGCGATGAAAAACTTGGGCATCCACATGATACCTGCTTATTCTCCGGAGGCCCGCGGGCGTTGTGAACGGATGTTTCGCACGCACCAGGAAAGACTTCCAAAAGAGTTGGCCTTAGCCGGTATAACAGAGATGGGAGCGGCCAATCATTATATAAAGGATGTCTATCTGCCGGCCTTTAATGAGGAGTTCAGGCAACCCTCCATGGAAGAAGGATCGGTATTCGTCCCCTATATCGGTACAGACCTCGACGACATTGTTTGCGAGCAATACGAGCGCGTGGTGGGCAAGGACAACTGCATCTGCTTCGAGGGTTTGAAACTACAAATCCCTGCCGACCAGCATCGTTTGCATTATGTAAAGGTCACGGTAAGAGTTAATCGTTATCCCGACGGGAGCTTGGCAATTTTTCATGGCCCACGTCGGCTGGCATGCTATAGCCCACGGGGAGATCTAAAAGAGATCAAAACAAAAAAGAGGATGCGGCAAAACGCCACCGCCTGAGCCAGAGTGGCATGAGCAGCAACACCGTCAAGGCCAAGCCCTTCGGGTGCTTCGCAGCCTTGACTATGTAGCTTTGCTCATGCCTGGTGGGACTCAGGCCGACGGCGAAGGGATGGCCTTTTCAACCTCTGGCTCAGAGATTGGGAGTAAGAACGGTTTTGGAACAAGGTACTCCGCGCCCCTCCAAAAGCGGACAATTCATTTGCTACAAAAGAGGACATTTCTATTTGTTGACAACAGTGCTTTTCGCAGCAGATGCAAGGCGCTCATCCCTCGGATCGGCAGATGAGTTTCAAGAGGCAAATAATCTATTTGTTCCACCGGGAAAAACCAGCATTTCGAAATTCGCACCCCGGAACTTGGAGCAATTTAAGTCGAGAAAAATCGGCAGGTTCTTCGACCTCGTGAGATGCACTCACTCGCGCGCGCGATTAACCCAGCGGAAGGCGAGGACGAAAAAAACGGCGCCAAGCAAAGCGAGCAGCAGATAGGAAGAAAAATCGGGTGGATCGCCGAATGCAGCGGCTCGAATCGCTTTGGAGGCATGAGTCAACGGCAGAAAATATAGGATATGCTGCGCCCATTCGGGCATTCTGTCCACCGGGAAAAAAGTCCCGCCGAGAAAAGCCATTGGAGTAATGAAGAAATTGGTGAGAAGGGCCTGGTCTGAATGCGATTTAACGAGCATCGCCAGCCCAACGGCCAGTGATGAGAAAACGAAGCTGTTCAGTCCCACCGCGAACCAGAAATAAAAGTTGTAAGATAGAACCACACCGGACAGGGCCGCGATCAACAGAATCAAGACGACCGAAACAAGCGCCCTGGTAATACCTGCCAGTACCTCTCCAGTGACATAGGATATATTCCTGATTGGCGCCGCCTGAAATTCCTCGAATATGTGCCAATAGAAGCGCGAAATGTTGATCTCGCTTGCTATGGCGAAAGCCTGGATCATGCTGCTCATCGCCACAAGCCCCGGAATCAGGAATTCCAGGTAGGAATGCACGCCCATCCTTAAATTGTGTCCCATCCCGAATCCGAAAGCTACGAGATATAGCAGGGGGCTTACCGACATGGAAGCCAGCTGTCTGAAGAACCTCTTGCGCAGGATGAGGAGTTCGCGCTGGTAGATTGCGAGCATGCCTCTCATGCCATGACCTTTTTCCCGGTTAGGGAAATGAAAACATCCTCCAGGTTTACACGCCTAAGAGAAAAGCTGCCTTCCTGTGCGGAAATATGCCTGTTGGCCTCTTCTCTGTCACGGAAAAAGAGGGTCTCCATACCGTCGTCGCAAACTTGGTCTAAAGCCCATGTCCCCAAACCCTCCATTAGATTTTGCGGGGTGTCCAGAATGACTATGCTGCCTTCGTCCAGGAATGCGACGCGGTCGGCCAGGAATTCCGCCTCTTCTATGTAATGGGTAGTCAGAAAGATTGTCGTCCCGCTTCGCTGGATACTTTTGATAAGCCACCATATGCGGCGCCTGATGGCGGGATCGAGACCCGCCGTAGGTTCATCGAGAAAAAGAATCCTTGGAGAGTGCATGAGTGCCCTGACGATCATCACTCTTCTTTTCATACCACCGGAGAGCGCCTTTACCGGGCTGTCCATTCTATCTGCGATTTCAACGTACTCAAGGAGTTGGCAGATGCGCTGCGCCCGTTCTTTTCGCGGCATCTGAAAAAGTTTCCCGTGCAAGTGCAGGTTCTCGCCCACCGTCAGTTCGTTGTCAAGATTGATGTTCTGGGATACAAACCCGCATTGACGTTTCGCCTGCAGGCTTTCCTTCTCAACATGAAACCCATGCAGCCATGCGTCCCCTGCAGAAGGGACCGCAAGCCCGGTAAGTATTTTGATGGTCGTCGTCTTGCCCGAACCATTCGGCCCCAGGTATGCAAACAGCTCACCCTCGCCAACCTGGAGGTTGATGCCTTTGAGTGCTTCTACCTGTTTGTATTTCTTGCGGAGGCTTTCGAATCGGATCATTTCTTTCACGCGTTATAGGTTACCTTCAGACAACATGCTCTTTAACAGGATTTGTCTTTAGTGGAAATACCTAATGTGAACCGAAATAATGCATCAAGTTGTGCGCTCTGCATCCGAACCGCATTTTCGGTCGGATTCTGCCGGAAACTTATAGCATTTCTTTCATACGCTCACCCTAGGACCTTTGTTCCCATTTCTCTCAGAGAGTCATGAAGGTCTCTTTTAAACATGGCAACCAGATCACTGATTTCATGTTCGGCAGGCTCGCGGTTAAGGAGTAAGTACCCTCTTTTTCGACATCGCTAATTTTAGAGAAATGTTTCGAATAGTATCAGAGTGTCGGCCTCCTATCGGAGGAGGAGAGAGGGAGATTCCATCTTGCATTTTTGTACCAAAGAAATACGCAAGGCTAATATTAACTTTTACATAAAAGTTAATATTAGTTGCTTTGGGGTAATATATAGCCATATCCGCGACTTATTTGTTTTTCCGAGAATGATTTCGGGGCCTCGGAATTTCCTTCCGCATTTTTTTATTAACTATAATGCCATTATTATGCTATAAGTTAATATTATAAATTCAAAAGGTGGAATCGACGCCAACCTAATCCGAAAAGGCAACATCCATGATCCCTTTGGAAGCATCCGGACCCAACGTGGTCAAAAATGTTCACCTGGTGGTTTCCAGCACCCCGCGGCAAACCTTCTACTCGATCTGGATCGAGGTCTGTCACGGGACGTTTCGAGTTTTAAAGGTAAGCGGAGCACTGGGGAGAATCTGGGACCGCAGGGTGTGGGAGTTTTCCACTTTGGATGAGGCGGAAGCGCTTTTTGCCCGGCGCATCAGGGAAAAGACCGACCCCGGCCGGCGCTCTCCCAGAAAATACAGCATAAAGCATCTGCTGCCCGAAAAGACGCATGATGGAACAAAATAAAAATCCCAATCATCCCGGGAAGGGGCGGATGATCCGGGTGGATCCCATCCGGCGCGGCGAAGACATTCAGGCGATAAAACAACTTCTGTCCGGGACGCCAAGGGATTTGCTTCTTTTTACCATGGGAATCAATAACGGTCTTCGCGCAGGCGACCTCCTCATGGTGAAGGTAAAGGACGTAAAATCTCTTAAACCCGGAGAGTTCATCACCATAAAGGAAAACAAGACGGGAAAACAAAACATCCTCATGGTCAACAAGTCAGTTCACAAAGCCCTTCGAAACTACCTAGATAAAGTCCGGCCAAACGATAGCGATTATCTTTTTGCGAGCCGAAAGACGAAGGAGCCTCTCAGCATCCAAGCCGTCAACGCCTTGCTCAAGAAATGGACCAGGGCGATCAATTTGGACCATGGAAACTACGGAGCGCATACCTTAAGGAAGACGTTCGGGTTCATTCAGCGGACCAAGTTCGGGGTGGGCTTCGAGCTTCTGGCCAAGCGGTTTAACCATTCCAGCCCAACGACCACCATGAGGTATCTTGGCCTTACGAGCGATGAGGTAAACGAGGTCCTGATGAATGAGATTTGAGGGTTGAGGCACTGTTACTTGCCCATCCAACGGGCTAAAAACTAAATCACTGAGCATGGTTTTCAGCCGTGCCAGCGCTTCCAAGGGCCTTAACCGGGTTTTACGTTCCACTTCTCCTTAAACCCCGCTTTAGATCCGATCGAGCATGAGTTCCCGATCAAGGGCGTCATAGCGTTCCTCAATCCACTGCCCGCCAGTTCCCTCGTCGAGCGCGGCCCAGATTCGATCACCCCAGTCAGACTGAAGAACGTTAAGAGTTCGGTCGGCCCACGGTCCCAGCACCGGCTGCGCGGTTCCTGTGAGCACGCCAGAGAGATGGTGGACAACCTCTTGCACCGACTTCGTACTCTCCGAAAGCACTTTGTGCATTTCGGCTAATTGATCCCCATCGAATGAGTCAACACCCGGAAAATCTGAAAGAGAGAGATAATGGAGCAGGGGCAGCGGGATTCGCTCAGGCTCGATTGCCGTTATCCCCCACTGAAGTGCAAAGCGCCGTGCCTCCTGGCGGAGAAGCGATCCGCTCAAAACGATGCGAAACATCGGCACAGCGCGCATCTTTATCGACCCGCCCATGAGGAAGTCGAGACCTTTGTGTGCGAAGATCAACAACTCGTTCTTTTCCAGGGGGACGGAGAGGTGTTTAAGTTCCATGTGGACGATGAAGCTCGGGGAAGCGATGACTGCGTCCTGTTCGTGTAAGAATCTGGACGCCGATGCCTCGCCGCAAATCGTCTTTGACCCGGCACGTTCAATAAGCCGCAGCCGCCGTGTTTCGCAGTACCGGTAGAGCACGCGTTCAAAAGCGCGCCCTCGTTCAGCCCCGCGAGTAGAAGGATCCCAATACTGGACCACGGCGAACATGTCGAGGCACAGTTCGTAGTACGCACGTGGCAAAATTAGTGGGCCATGGCGTAGGAGAACAGAGTCAATCATCAGAACACCTACAATTTCGTAATCGCGATGGCACCAATTCGTCGACTTCCAGCAATCACTGGCAGTTCGTGTCTCGGGCGTGTTCGCTCGATTTCGAGTTGGACCCTATATTCCTGGGACCCCATATAGCGTTCGTCGAAAAGCGCATTGAAGACCCCGGGCTGGCAACGGTTTTCGCCACAGAAGACCGCCCTCAGCTCCCACGCATGTACATAGGTGTTCCCCATAGTTCTTCTGTGCTTCAAGTATGCGCCGTAAAGGCGGTCCAGAAAGGATTCCCGTAACATCGAAACCCCTGCCGGATGCTCGATACTTGTTACAACTGAGCAGTCCTCCGGATCCGCCTTAAGTGATGCTGTTAGAAAGATAAGTGTTCCAGAAATCCCAGGATATGATGAGGTGGCCCACCATACCTGGAACTCTTGACCGAGGGACCAGAGACTACGATGGGTCCTGTAGTCGAAGCCAACTCCGTAACGGCGCATAATGATCGGAATGAAGGTTTCATTCAGACGATCAAGAAACTTCTTTGCAAAGTCCGAGGCTTCCTCAATGTTTGCGGCTGGGGCAATTACCTCCATAAGGTCCATGAGCGCCCGCTGGATGTCCATCTGTTCATCGCCCACAAGGGGAGAGGGCAGCCGCTCCGATAAGATCGCTAGAAACCGATCATACTCAAAGCGGCCACCTGCGATGTCGTCCACGAGGTCAGTGGCGTTACCGTACCGAGGACTTACATGATCGCGGAGTGAAGTGGCTACCGGCACCGTCAGGTCTGCCGTCGAAAGCGTATCCCAGAGAGCTCGCATGTACGAGTGCTCATTAAACATTCGGGCGAAAAGATCATCATAAGCCCCAGCCCGGTCCTTCGCGAATCTGGTCAGGAGCGCGTGCCCTTGGTTGCTGAGTACAATCTTCGCATCTTTCATTTTCTGATAGTACTGCCGGTCACGAGGTATGGCGTCAACCTCGACGAGGTTCAGCTTTCGGAGTTCGCTTGCTGCGTCCCGGGCTCGCGACCAAAGATAATCACCCTTCCGTTGCATCTTGCGGTCGATGCAAAACCGCAGGCGGATATTCTCCAGGGTTGTCTCTCCGTGGTCGCCACTGAAAAGACTGAGCGTCAGAAAAAGATCGCGCGCGGTCACCCGGAGTATCGTATCAGTCATTTTGGACATAGTGCTCACCTCACTGGATTGTCGAATTCGTCCTCCAAGACATTGGCCTGCGCGTCATAATCTTGGTCGAGAAGTGGTTCAACGTAAGTGAGATCTAGGATATCTCTTTCGTCATCTCGGGCCTTGTCCAGGATATCACCTAAGGTACGCAAGAGGCTCCGCGGGTTCCCTGAGGTCGCATCCAAGACGGCCTGGATGATTTCCGGTGTAAAAGGATGGAGTGGCTGCGGTGAATCAAAACCGTCGATACGGTAGTCGGCCAAATACCTGGATGTTAGAATCTCCGCCTCCTGCCTACCCAAACCTGTAATGGTTATGATACGTCCGCTATTGGTTGGAACTGTGATATCCAGTGAAGGCAGATCCTCTATTTGCCACCAATTCTCGATTGCCTGTTGAGCGTGTATATGCATCTGAAAGATGAACGAAGCCATGTCTGCCGTTGGGGAAGTCTGACACATAGCCTCGCGGATTATTTTAATATCTCGCTCCTGCTGGCGGGTAAACCGAGAGAAATTCTCAATTTGATCGATGAAGTAGGTAATGTAGACCACCCCGGCAAGTTTGGCGAAGGCATTAAAAACATGTATGAAATTGAACCCCTGAGTTGCCTTGATCCGAGGACCAATTTCATGGCGGATAAAACCAACAATAGCTGCGGTGTCCTCCCGAGCGAGGTCAAAAATGAACCGGGATAACGTATGGTGGCCCAGTTGAATGTTGAGGCCGCTATATTTACGGAGCTCTGCTTGAATCGCCTCTTCGATCGCCTGACCAGCATAGCCCTCTTGGTAGTCAAGGTCGGCCAGAATCCGAGCACGAAGTTCCCGGTGAACCGTTGTTTCACCATAGGGAGACGCTATGATAAATCCCACCGCATCAAGGAGCGCCGCTGGAAAAGATGTAATTCCTTTAGACTGGTCGAAGGTGCAGTAACCGGAAAGTATAGGGTGTTGAGCAACGTCCTCTTCCTCGACTTCCATCCTCCGCAGCATTGCAGCACCGAAATCTTGATTGAGACGCTTCGACTCCTCGGCCATGAGCATCGACTTTCCGAAACCCTTCCCCCACTTGCTTCCCGTGTGACTTGACCATACCGCTCCGATCACCTGTCGGTGACGCTCGTTCTCCAGAGAACGCAGGAAAAATTTCTCATAGAACTCATTGAGTTGACGTCCGTACATTTCAGGCACGTAGGTATGTTCACCGTCAACATTGTAAATCCCAATCGACGAGAACGGGTTGTCACGCAGTCCAAAATTTTCGACCATCACGCTTTTTTTCTGTCTCCGGATTGCCATTTCGAACCTCCTCAAAAGTGTTCTCATTGTTAATGTGTTACTGGCATTTCAAATTACTGGCACTTCATAACTTTGTCAAGACCGTAATCACAAATCGGAAGAAAGATTCTCTGTCCTACGCCTTGAACGCTGGGACGCGGACAGGTGACCCAGCGCAAAGTACCCTGCCACTTCTGCCTAAGTCGACGAGACCGGAGGCAGCAATGGCGAGGGGCGAGGCGGGGGATCTCCCGGCCTGCACAAGCCGAAGACGCAGGAGGCTGGGAATACCCCGCCCCTCGGGCGTAGCCTTCACCCTTGCGCACGCGAGGGGCGTAGGCCCTTAGCTCTTGCGAACGGGGGCGTTACAAAATGGCCGAGGCGCCACGGTCTCGGGGAGTCCCTGAAAGGGGCGAGTAACACTCGGCCCGCCATGAGCGGGTTGGAAGCAGCACAATCTATTAAAGGACCTGATAAGGGAAGGGGGCAAACGATCTAGCTTTAGCTTCTTGATTATTCAATTGGAAACAGTCTTTAGATGTCGTATTTTAGGAGCACACAAGGAATGATATGGGGCAGAAAACCTGGAAATCCGCGTGATGAAACGCATTACCCGCAAACGGAGTGATGTGTTTTTGCGCGCCGGCTTTAAAGACCTCGGTGGCTATGGACCAGGGCCGTGTTTTGCGCGGCCTGGTTCGCAAGGGACGCCTGCTCAAGGGCGGCTGTGGCATCTATACCGCAAAATCGCCGTTCAATGACGAGTTGCTGCCGCCGAAGGGGCCTGAGCAGACAGGTATTCATGTCCGAGAAAGAGTGATATGAGCTACTCTCAGCATAATACTAAGCCCGCGCTCAATATCGTGCCTATTGAAGTCCCCGACACCACTATCCAGGTCGGCATATTCGCATACGATCCAATAACAGGCCGCGACGACCTCATCCAGCTTCGGCACACACATCGTGGAACTCACGCAGTAGCTCGCCAACGCGACCGGATCGTCTGCCTCCCGCGGATTCAGAACGCCCCGGCGATAGGAGATGCTCAACAAGAACTCCCCCTCCGTGAGAATCTAAGCATGGTAGCGGTTTTACTTCGTGAAACCCTTATTGACCACTTGCATGCCCTGCCTAGGCAGGTCATCAAATATAGACCCATCACGTTCCTTGGGGTAAATGGCCTTCTCAAAGAGGCCCTCCCTCAGGGGCTTTCCGCGCCAGCATGGCTCGATCTTTCACCGCGCTATGAGCTCGATGTTCGGGTCTTTTCCTTCGCCAATCGCGAACCCTTCCTTGGTCTAGCACTCGATTCCAGAACAAGCCGACGTGTGACTGCGTCTTCCGACGAACTCAATACCGCCGGAATCAAACTCCAGGGGTTCTATGTTGGCCGAATGTGTCCCCAAAACGACCCAAGGCTCGAACCCCGCTTCGAGCTCCTTGGACGAGTCTCAGCATTGAGATTGGACGAGATCCAGCTTGAAGATGCCCGCGACGGAATGCACTCAGTAAAGTTGCAGGAGTGTTATCTAGAGCCCAGTTCTCACAGCTTCACCAACCTCCTCGACCAAGTCTTCATGAACAGAGCAAACGAGGTCCGAGAAGCTCTACTCCAAAAAGCCGCGACGCACCGGGTTGGACCGGCAAAGCTCCAAGATCTCCTCAAGATCGTCGGGTACCTCCAGAAACAGGTCCTTGAGGTAAGCCATGGCGTTACCCTTACCGTGGGCACTCTCCTTAAGGGCAAGGCACTTCCGACAATAGAAACTGCGCCCAAACCGGTATACGTCTTTGACCCGACAGGTGCCAAGACAGACACTTGGGCTGACCGGGGCATACAAAACTGCGGACCCTACTCCCAGCAAACGTTCTCGAAGAACCGTCCGCGTATCGCGGTCGTCTGTCAGGCCTCCGCAAAAGGTCGGGTGGAACAGTTCCTCCATAAGTTCTTCTACGGCCAACGGCACCCCAAGAAAAAGCTGGGACCGTTCGACAACGGGTTAATCGGCAAGTATCGTCTCGACGGCGTTTCTCCGAAATTCTTCCTCACCGATAACCCAACTGCTGACGCTTACCAGCGTGCCGCCCAAGAGGCCATCTCCGACGAAGACCGATGGGACCTCGCCCTCGTCCAGATTGAACAAGTATTCCGAGAGCAGCAGGGAACAAACAACCCCTATCTCGTTACAAAGCACGCATTTCTTACGCACCAGACGCCCGTGCAGGAGTTCACCCTTGAGACTGCGTCTCTTTGGGAAGGACAGCTTGCTTATGCCCTCAACAACATGGCGTTGGCCACGTACAGCAAACTCGGGGGAACGCCGTGGCTGCTCCGATGCGACAGGGCTATCGCGCATGAGCTTGTTATGGGCATCGGGTCAGCCAAGGTCGGCGAGGGACGTCTCGGCAACCGGGAAAGGGTTGTGGGATTCACTACCGTCTTCTCGGGTGATGGCGACTACCGCATCACAAACCGGAGCCAGGCCGTCCCTTACGAGAAATATGGGGAGGAACTCCTGGCCACTTTGAGGAACACAATTAATTCCATCTCGCAGGATATGAACTGGCAGGACGGTGACCATGTCCGTCTTGTCTTTCACGCCTTCAAGCCATTCCGCAACGTCGAGGCAGAAGCTGTCAAAAACCTGATGAAAGCCTTAGGACGATACGATGTCGATTTCGCCTTCGTCGAGGTCAACGAACACCATCCATATCTCCTCTTCGACGAGGGCCAGGATGGAGTGTATGACTACGAGACAAAAAAGATAAAAGGAGCTTATGCACCAGAGCGCGGCCAAGTGCTCAAGCTCTCGAAATCGGAGGTTCTCATCGTTCTCACCGGTGCACGCGACGTGAAACGCCCCGAAGATGGGCTCCCGTCCCCCATCCTTCTCCGACTCCACCGAGAGTCGACGTTTACGGACACGACCTACCTCGCCAGGCAGGTCTACGCCTTCGCTAACCACTCGTGGAAAAGTTTCTTCCCCGGGTCTCTTCCAGTGACGGTGCTGTACTCGGAAATCATCGCGGACCTCCTCGGAAAACTCGGCGGCCTTCCGAACTGGGACGCGAGCGTTCTTTGGGGTCGCATTGGACGTTCAAGGTGGTTTCTATGAGCACCGTTACCGAAGTTCTTTTGCAGGACGCCGCCGACGCTCTCCGGCGCCGCGTTATGAGCGCACCCGAAGTAAGCCCGTCGGACCGTGCCTTCCTCGCGTGGGTACTTCACGAGGATACCCCTTGCGACGACCTTGCAGCGCTCGCCACAACGGCGGCGGCCAATTTCTCGACTACTACTCGGTCGTATCACGATCTCGCTACTATCGGGTATGCGGCACATGCGTTCGCCCTCGATGAGGTCCAAGCGCAAGGCCTCCGGAACGGCCTCAAATGGCTATGTGGACGAAGCCCAGACATCGCAGGCGAACCAGCGCCGTTTTTCACGGACGCCGTAGCAGTTCTTGGCCTTGCCCTTGGCGCTCGCTTCCTCCAGGGCGACGAAGTGGCCATCACCTCCCAGTGGATGCTTGGTTTCGTTCCTCGGGCCGCGAGGCTTCCGGCAATCGAGGCTTGGCAGCGATGCCTTTTTTCCGCAGCTCTTCATGCTCTTGGGTGCACTGAGCTTCCACTTCCCCAAAGTAGCAGCGTCGCGGATGTTAGAACGGCTCTCCGGTCCCGTTCGGTCGCCCCCGGTGAAGCCGTCAGTGAGGAGACTGAGGCCGACGAGCGCTTGACCCTTGACCTGCTCAAGCAGCAAGTAACGGAGGACCTGTCGGTCGTTCGGGCGGCCTTACGGCTCGCGGCGTTCTCATGGACTCGCCGCTCCGCTCCGGTGATCGTCCCCGGCCGCATCACCATCCCGGACGTCCTTCGGATTCTAGATCGCGTTTCCGCAGGCCTTCGCCGCTGGACGTGGGACCCAAAGGCACGAACCAAGGGGGGAATAGCCCGGAAGTGGCACATTGACCACGAATATCATGTTCAGGACCTCCTTTACTTTCTTCTGGCTCCCATTTTTCCTGACCTCAAAGATGAGGAGTACTTCCCGTCTCTTGGCCAGAAGCAGCCACGAACCGACCTTTTCATCCCTTCTATGAAGCTCATCATTGAAGTGAAGTTCCTGCGTCAGACAGACAAGGTTCAAAAGATAATAGACGAGGTGGGCTCAGACGCGAGCCTCTACCTCACGAAGGGGACGGACTATTCGGGCGTAATTGCGTTTGTCTGGGACGCGTCCCGGAGGGTAGAGGAGCACGCCCTCCTCCAAGTAGGACTGCGCCAGATTCGTGGAGTCTTGGGAGCGGTTGTTGTTTCGCGTCCAGGCAAGATGTCCGATTCATCCAGCTAACGAGACCTATCAGCGTTGGGTTGGGAGCACATCAACCTGACTGGCTACTGGATCTGGCAGCACTCAGTTTTAATCATTTCATTAGTTGGGTTTCACAGAAAATGCACAGATCTATAAGCATAGCAGAATATAAAGTCCAACAGACATATTTTTTCCTCCGTCAGCTAAACGATGTAGGCTATAATTTCTTCGCGGCGCAATGCTTTACGGACGCATTTGCTTCATCAGCGCGAACCATCACCTTGGCCATGCAAGCAGTGATCGGCGCAGTGGAGGGCTTCGGGGAATGGTATGCTGGGCGTCAAGAACTACTAAGGCGGAATCGGTTGGCACGTTTCTTCGTGGAATACCGCAATGTGTCTACAAAGATAGGCGACACTATCGTTAGAGTTGGCGAGTCAACTACAAGCCATGGCGATAAACGAATTGTTTACCATTACTTTCTACCAATTCAAGATCTTCCATCTGTTCCAGATGTAGATGTTGTAACTGCATGCACGCAATACTTCGCCTTGCTGCTTGAGGTGGTTTTCGACGCCATGGTTGAATTTAAGTATTCGTTGGATGAGCAATGGTATTTTACACAAGAAAACTTCATACGGATGGGAAAGACTTTTGAAGATGCCGTTTTAGAACTTGGTTTTCCGGCAGCTTGGGCCGATGCAATAGGATCACTCAACGAGACTGAGGGTTGGCAGATCCTGAGGACTCAGACTATTGGATGCCAGATCAACGAGCAATTCATGGAATACTTGGGGCGAACAATTCAAGGGCCGGATAATGGAACCGAACAGCAGGAGTTATAGCACGCCTGAAATCCTCAATATGCCTAATGCTACGTTCGGAGCTGTTCTTGGGCATGTTCGCCAGACAGTAGCATGAACATTGGGATTGCCCCAAAAATGAAGAGGCAACGATCCTCGAATGAAACATCATTCCCAAGAAACCGTGCAGGCGAGATACTCGCCTAACACCAGCTTGACAAGTATCCCACCTTTTACAATTACGACGTACCGATACTGACCAGGCTGCACTACAATCCAATGATCTACATATGCGACGGACTTTTCTCCGCTGCTTTCCACCACAAATACATGAAGAAACCCCCGACTGCCGATCTCAGGCACCACATCAACCTTCCGGAAGGGTACATCCTCGAATGCCACCCTCTCTTCGTCGGACAAGTTAGACAGGGGGGCAAAAGCCACTTCAACGGGATCTTTAAATTCTGGATAGATTCCATATGCCAGATGGCCCCGCGCGAGTTTCAGAACTATTTTCCGCAATCGATCAATCTCTGGGTACCAGAGCAAATTTCCAGCATCGTCCTTTCTCTGGCATGCCCCAATCCGATCCTTCAACTTAGGGTTTTCGGTGAGAATGCGCTTGATTTTGGGACGCTGAAGGCCGGAGGGCTCGACGGTTCCACATCTGACGCACTCAAGGAAACAGGCCACATACTGTTCATCCAACGAAAAATTCTCATTGCATTCTTTACAAGCACCCACAACGGGCAAATCCTCTGGATAAGGCTTATCCAGCAAGACCTTCGATGGGACGTGATCGCGCGTCTCTGGTTTAGCACCGCAATAGACACACATGCCGGTTAGCCGTTCGTCCATGAATAAATGTCGAGGGTCCATCGAAACTCCGATCATCATCTATCGGCAAGTAGTTCGTCAATCAGAGGGATCACTCTTCATCTACAAACAATCGATCGATTCGGTCTGCCGTCTTGGCGCTTTCCAAATACGATGCGTACGCCGCGCGGGCTCGACCGGTCAAAAGCTCGTAGGTCACGATTCTCGATCCCGGCGATACGCTATTCATCGCATTCTCGATTCGGTCGGAAGATTCAGGCGGATTGGCACCAACGACGAACACGACCTCGATTTGTGCCCGATCTCTTTCCTCCGGGGGCAAGACATCCTTCATTGCGTCGACGTATTTGGCTCCTTGTTCCGCGAGTTCATAAATACCAGTGCGAACCGAAGCCCTCTTCAGTTCCACGATCACATGCTTACCGGCGACGGTGCTGTACCGGATGTCGACCCGACCATATTTCTCCTTCGTCTCGTCATCGTTGCCGAATTCTTCCTGTAAGCGTAATCTCCGCTCCATCTCCTCGCTCCCGGTGGCACGTTCCCACGCAGGATCAAGAAGCCATAGGTGGTCGAAGAGATATTTCTGCAGGACACGCTCTCGGCGATTGGCGTCCGCCAGTCGCTGGAGTTCTTTGATAACATCCAAACGGTTGCGCACGATATCTCGATAAAACGATGCTTCCAATGAATCTCTGTCGGCGAGGAGCCGCAGAAGCGCCTCTACCCCTTCGGACAAGGCACGCTCCAACTCCTCGGCATCTCCACGTAGCCGAAGCCGCTCAAATCCGAAGATCGCGTGACGAAGAAGCGTTCGCTGGCTTTCCTCTTGGTCCGCATCGTCTTTTCCGACTTCCATGGTAGCAATACGTTCGAGGAGTTTCTCCGCCTTCGTCTTCCAGCCCTGTTGTAAATCATCGAGCCATTCTCCGATCCGTGGAAATCGTTCTCGCAATTCGCTGGTTTTATCCGTTGCCCTGAGCTCGCTCCAGGTTTCGGCGATCCTGCGGAGAGCTTTCTGAAGAAAAACGGTCAACGCGCCGACCCGAGCATCGTCTTCAATCACACGCTGTCGATTGCTGGTCACGATGTCCGCAGAATCGGTAGCATCGAGAAAATCCGCCTCCACCTGTCCGGTCAAATACTTTGTGTAGACTTCTGCACCGACGATACGTGCCAAAACGTCCTCATCCACCAATCGACCTCGCGCAAGGACAATGATCGAATTCAGGTTTCCTTCGGGAGTCGACAGACGTTTGGGACGATCCACAGTTCCGATCCAGCCTCGAACTTGCCATGCAGGATTCCATCCGTCAGACCGATCGGCGAGACGTTCGATTTTTTTGAGGTTCACGCATGATGTAGTGGCCACCGCCGTATCATCAAATGTCCACAAATACTCGACGAACTTCAAGTCCTCCCGATCAGTGGCAGTCACCTCCACCCCATTCACGAAGACACGAAAACCCTCACTCCCGATGACTGAAAAGCGTCGGGCCATGCGGCGCCGGAGCGACTCCGGGGCCATCTCGCGGAGACGATTACGCTTCAAGGAGGATGCAATGATACGGGTGCCATGGTCGCTCGGGAATGCGCCATGCGGGACAAGAACAGGTTCGGGATTGTACTCGTTAAGACCGTTCTGCATGGCAATTCTCAGATCGGTAGATATGATCTTCAGACCGGCAACGTCGGGGCCATTGGCCTGCGTTTGTATCTCGATCAAGTCCGCGATTGAGAAGAGCGAGAGCTTGCCGATTCCCTTACGGCCCATAACCGGGCGCCCGCTTGGAGTGGTATCGCCCTCTTTTCGACGTCGATAGCCGACCCGAAGATAGCGATCATTGACGGCATTCGGGTCCATTCCTAACCCATCGTCCACGATCTCGATTCGGTCTCCAGCGATATCCAGACCGATCTTAACTTCGGTAGCATCAGCGTCCCATGCATTCGCTACCGTTTCCGTAATTACCGCAGCCACGCTGCTATAAAGACCGTCGGCCAAATGGTCGAGCACGTTGAGGTCAATCGTCATCCGAAACGGGTGTTCGCTATTTATCATCTCTTGCTTCCTCTGGGATGACGTCGGTCTCCGGCATCTCTGTTCATCGTTGGGCTTTGAACCAATGGGACTGCCGGATCGCCGATTTCTCCGAACCGCCCTCCCGATGTCAGCCAGTTCTTAACCTCGGCTCCCAGTTCATCCAATTCAGAGCCCCTCCGCTCCTTAATAGCGCATGCCCACACGAGTAGGACCCTCCATCCGATCTCTTCGAGAGTTTTGTAGTTCCTCCTATCGCGCTTCTGGTTCGTCTCGAATTTTTCGCGTCAGAAATCCTCCCTGGAGGATGGCTCGGTGGCGAATTTGCACCCCTCATGAACATGCCAAAAACATCCATGAACGAAGATGACGGCATGAAAACGAGGAAAGACCAAATCGGGAGAACCTGGAAGGCTCCTGTCGTGAAGTCGGTACCTAAGACCAAGGCGATGTAAAACTCGGCGAAGACACACCTCGGGACCAGTGTTGCGTTGGCCCACGCTGGCCATGATCCGTGATCTCGTTTTACTGTCGACCGTATCCATTCAAACTCGTTCCACCGTTTCTGTCGCCACAAGGGCCTCGAGATGCCTGTGGAGTTCGGCCGGCAGATGCCCGCCTCTTACGAGAACTCCCAGTTCCATGTTCCGCTCCATCGCCGCCGTGCTAAGGTTGGCGCTGGTGATGAACGCCAACTTGCCGTCGGAGACGGCGCATTTCGCGTGCACAGATCCAGTCACGGGAGCCACGCCCTTTTTTCCGGTTCCGACATACCATACGTAAACCCTCGCGGACGGAATCACCGCTTTCATCGTCCGGACCGAATCGACCGTGACCTTTCCTCCGTGCTCGGTAGAAGACTCTAGCAGAACATCGACTTGAACCTGGCGACCGACCGCATCCTGCAGGGCCTTGGTTATCGAAGCAACCTCGTATGCGACGAAGCTCACGATGAACAATCGATTCCGAGCCGACTCTATAACCTCGCAGAGAACCTGTTCCGTATGTCGAACGGGCACCATCCCCGTCGAGGGACCGGTCCAGACCATTTCCACGGAACCACGGCGTTCGTGCAGCACCGCAGTGGCGGAGGCCCCTCGCAGGGCGGCGGCCAATTCGCCGGGGCGGACCTGCTCGGCGTTGCGCCATGCCGAATCCAGACGGCCAATCATGTATTTGTCGGCATTGGGACCGAAGACGGGCTTCACCAACGCGAACTGTTCCAACGACCCCAGCGATTCGATTTTCGAAGCGATGGCCGCGATTCGATCTGGATGCAATTCCAATCCGAGTTCGGCGATGACTTGCCATAATTCATTCACTGCCGTCGCCTCGTTTCCCGAAGAACGCGGTATTCCGGCACTCGAAGGTGTTCACGAGCAATGCTCTGTCCAAATATCGATTTCCTCGCTCGCACGAGGTCTCCGCTACGAAAGTACAAGCATGACAGGATGCGACGTGCAGGGAACGATCGACACCTGGATTGTGTTCCGAACATAGCGGGTCCGACGAACAAATGAACGCGCGTTCGAGCGCCTGTTCGATCAGCCGTCCCAAATTCTCCGACTTTCCGAGTTCCACTAACCCGCCGAGCGTACCGTCCGAATCTGCAGCGGCCGTGTAGATGATGACGCCGGCCATCGGTGAGTCCGGGTCCGAACTCGCGTAAATACGCTCCCGGATACTGGCCGCGTTGTATCCGCACTCGAGGGCCAGCTCGCGGATTAGGAGATGGGCGAACGTGTGGATCATGGCGTAGCGTATGCCTGGGTAACCTTTGTTGGGGTCCAATCCGCGGGCATTTCGCCATCCTCTGTGCCCGGCTTCGAGTCTGTCGCTACGTCGTTGCACGGCAGCAAGAGTTTCCCAGCTTCGCACCGCTCCATCGTCGAATCGGATGAAAATGCCTTCGCCATGCACCTCACAAGCGGGAACCCAGTCGGGTCGTCCACGCGACAACGCCGCCATCGGTGGACGTTCGTCCGGATCGGCAGTCTCCTCGGGGGCCTCCACACGAGTGTAACCGATCAGCGCGTTCACTTCCCGTAGCCTTTCAAGCAGCAGAACACTGGCTATTTTTCCTGAATACGAAGGCGGGGCAGGCTCAGGGCGACTCATGAACTGCGGCCAATCGGTCGGAGGCGTCGGCGCCGTCAACACTTCCCACTCGGGAATCTTGAGATCGCCCTCCGTAATGACCGATTCACCGCCCTTGCCTTCTTTTCGTTCCTGGACACACCGCCACACGTCTTTGGAGTCGAATCGTTCGATTCCCGGAAGGCTTCCGCTCTTTACCAGGGTCTTGATCACGACTTTCAGTTCATCGGTCGATTCCACGTCTGCGAAGTATTCCCAGCCATCGAGGACAAGCTGGCTCAATTGGTTCCTCTCCAGAGGAATGGCCAATACAGAAAGAGAGACGGGAAACCAACTGTTCGTCGCCCCGAGTAGCACTGCGCGGGGAGGTTCTTGGCACGATGCATCGAAGATGTCGAGATGCGGGTGCCTCCCCCTACAGGCAGGAAGATTCTCCTGGGCTTCCCGGCCGAAGGCGTGGACAAGGGATCGCGCCGGAGTTTCACATCCATCGCATTTCACCCAGAGATTCTCGGTCTGGAGCGACGCTCCGCTTTCGAAGAAACGCAGTGTCCCTCGACATTCCGATGGACCCCCGTGTACAAACCAGTGCCAGGGAAAATCGTCGAGATGCCCGTTCCTGCAGGCCAACATAAACCTGGCCGGAACCGCGTCAGCGTTCTTTCCCTTTTCGCAGTTGGAATGCACGAAATGAGTCAGTTCGGGACGATAGGGAGATGGTTTGATGTCGAACAGGCCGGAGTCGAATTCCGCCAACAATCCACATTTCACGCAACGCAACCACCTCGGAAAAGGCCGGACAGGTACACCGATCTTGCCCTCCGCAGACATTGGACTGGCACCTTCTTCACGCACGAAGGGAGGCACTCGCAGACGCTCTACCTGCGGACCGAGGACGCGGCGAACCGCCGCGAGCAGTCTGGCTTCCTCCACCGGCAGACATTGATTGACGTCCCAGCGATCCAACCCCATCGTCACTACCGACAGGTTCGGAAGATCTATGAGGGCACCCGGCCCATAAGTCCAGAGCAACTGACTCGGCCGGACTTGCCCTACGAGATAGGTGCTCATGCCTCACCTCCGTCGCTTTTGGCATCTCTCGCCCTGGCTCGCCACTGTGGAGGATCGGCCAGTTTCGCTACGTCCATGACCAGACGAACGCCGGGTTCGACCTCCCGCATCGAGAAGGGCACGGTGAATTCATCCCAGGCCGTCGCTCCCGGTTTCTTCAACAGCGCCGCGACGTCTCCTTGACCGCGCTCCGTCTCGTAGCCGAGTCTACGCCCCGGCTTGACCGCTTCTTTCACCCAACGATCGACGCGATCCGCCACCATCGTGTCCACCCGCTGTCGAGCGGCTTTGTCCTTCACCTTCCAAGCACGATCGGAGACCACCACCCTGACTGCGGATGCCTCCGGTCTTCCCGAGTTATCGAGCGTTTGAGCGCCGAGATTGGGGTTCAACGAGTCGTACACGAGCCGAAAGACGCTCATTATCGTTCCCATCAGACCTCTATCCAGTGCCCTGGGCGCGAAGGGCGTGACCGATTGAGCTTCGACATGTTTGTAGAAGGTCGCGTGGTAGTGCTCGAAAGTCTCGTAGTGGGAAAGGTCGCGCGGTCGAGACCAGGTCAACACGGTACAGACCAGACCTGGAAAGACACGGCCGACACGGCTGGTCGCCTGGATATATTCCGCAGTATTCTTGGGTTGCCCATTGACCACCATTAGGCCTAGGCGGTTTATGTCCACACCGACCGAAAGCATGTTCGATGCAAGGACGATATCGATCGCCCTAGTTTCACCCTTGGCCCAGCTTGCCTTGAATTTGACCTCCAATTGGTCCAGTTTTCTCGGGATTTCCTTGTTCGAGACGCGGGAGGTGAGCTCGTCAACATTTCGAATAGAACGTTGGCGCAGTCCCGGCCGTGATACGTCGCTCATCTGGACGCGGTAAGAACGGGTTTGGACGTCGTCTTCCGCGAGCCGACGCATTCCTCCCAGTTCACGCAACGAATTGAAATAGCCGACCAAGGTCATGTATGGGTCGGCTGCCTGCCCGAATCGTTCGAACAAGGACTGAGCAGCGGTGAGCAGAGCCACGTAGACGCGGATGAGGATCGCTGGCCGTGAACTTCCAGGCGAACAGATGCCCATGTAACGACGGCCGGGCTTTTCCGAGATCGATCTCTGGACGGAAAAAAAGTTGTCCTCCACGTCGATGCCGTGGGGAGGAAAAACCGCTACCCTGCGAAGAAAGACATTGTTGACCTGCTCCTCGGCCTTTCGAACTGTGGCGGTGGAGGCGACGATCTTCGGTCTCACCGTTTTCCCGTCCAGTGTCCAGGCGCAAAGTTCGTCCACGGCGGTCTCGTACAGACCTATCATAGTCCCCAACGGTCCGCTTATGAGGTGAAACTCGTCCTGGATGATCAAGTCCGGTGGCCGGATTGGCTCGATATTTCGGACTGTCGTCGCGGGCAACGTTCCTTTCTTCTTGTGATTGCCGGTGCAATCCGCCCCAGGCCAGAGAAGACCGTGTCGTGGACATTCCGAGGACGCTCTTCCGAACAAGGTTCTCACCTGACCGCGCCAGGCCATCATTGCGAACTTGTCAACAGTGGCGATCAACATGGAGGGCGGATGACGATATATCTCCTCGTCCACCACGACCACCGGCAAGCCGAGGTCAGGTGACTTGATCTTTCCGAATTCGCAATTTCCGTATTTGTCACCGCAATAGATGAAGGTCCGGCCGATGTCCCGGACCACCCTGATGTCGCGCCCCGGAACGATCTCGGAGCCGCACCAAGGGCAGACAGTGAGCTGTGCCGGTGTTGAACCAGTTCCGAACTTTCCATCCCGTTCCCGCTCTATTGCCTCGTGACTTTCTTCAGTGGTGTTGGGCGTCACGCGCTGCCCCACCCAAAGCCCGATTGTGAAAGGCGCGGTACCCCACTTGGCCGTGTCCGCTCGTCTCAGTACCTCCATTGCGCACATCAAGGTGGTGGCTCGCTGGAACTGTTGGATGGTGAGCAATCGCAACGTGTAGCGCATAATCACGGCCAATCCTCGACTCCCGTCGAGGCCGCCGAGGTCGCCTTGCAGTCTGCGGATCGCCATGGTGAAAGCAGCAACGCCTAGGTAGGCCTCTGTTTTCCCGCCGCCGGTCGGGAACCATAAGAGGTCTGCGTAGGCCTCTATCGGTTCGGTCCGGTCACGGTGAACGGGATTCCCCAGAGCGGGAACCGACAACAGAATGAAAGCCAATTGGAACGGTCTCCACGACCGGTTTTCGGGAACGTCGACACTCGCGAGATCGAGAGTTTCCCCGCGTCGTACACGGAGAGAATATACACTGTGTACACGTTGAGAGGCCATTGAGCGGTTGGCGAAGCGGAACGCTTCGAGTGCCGCTTCATCCGTTTCCAGTACCCCGATCCCTTCTCGAAGTCTTTGGAGAATCGATTCGCATCGATCCAAGGCCGCCGTCGCCGAGGAGTCGAATCCCTGCACGTCGATTCCGATTCTTGATCTCCGTTCTCCGATCCAGGCGGCGTAATCCTCCGCCAGGGCGCCAAGGGTGGCAACCAGGTCGCCGCGTTCCATTTCCGCAAGACGCAGCATGTCGAGGGATCCGTCCGCGACGAGCCGAACCATGGCGGGCCGGTCTTCCGGAGCTGTTCCCGGCGTCTCCGTTACCGAAACCTCGTACCGTGGCAACACGCTGGTCCTAACCTCCACAGCCCGTTCCGGATCGTCGACCGAAGGGGTCGCATGGACGGAAACACCGTGTCCAACGGCGAACTCCACTCTCCGCCGGTAAATCATTTCCAGCGCTTCGCGCTCCTCGTCCGAGCCGGTATCTGAAAGAAAGGGCCTGCGCCGAAAGATCGCCCTTACTTCGGGGTCCCGCACTGCAAGTTCGGGCTGGAATACCCAAGCCAAGTCTTGGTTTTGAACCGGCTTGGCTTGATTGTTCACCAGAAAGAGAGTCATCAGCCGGTCCCCGTTCGGAAGTGGATCGCCGATGGTTCCCTGGACAACCACATCGGGACATGAGCGATCCAGAACAATCGGGGTGACGATCTTGCGGCCCAGCGGAACAGTCGCCCCGCCGCCCGAAGGGATTCGCTTCCAGCAGCGAAAAGGCTTCTCGGTCCTTTTGTCGATCCGCTCGCTTTCGGTGCGCTCGTACCTGCCCCAATGGGCGCGAATCTCGATGGTTTTGGCCGATTCGTCAACGCAGAACGTAAAACCGAAAGACGACGGCACCAAGGATTGGCTGGTGGATGCGTCGGCCTCTCTGTCGTCGCCTTCCGGATCGCCGGTGGCCGCATCCGGCAATTCCTCCACCTGATCGTCCGGGACTCGCGTGTCGGGTGGAGCGAGCTTACCGACCAAGTATCGGTCCCGCACGCTCATGCCAATGATTTCTTCATATGGACCGTCGGCAGGTCCAAGAAGATCGTCTTCGACCGACGACTGGAGCAAGTCTCTGATATACGCTTGTTGCTGGGGTGTTTTTCCGTCGAGAACGGGAAGCGCGGAGAACTCGATACCACGAACCGCCCTCAAGGCAGCCTCGAACAATGGCCATTCCAATCGGGTTACCGCTGCCGTCTCCGGCTGAATTCCCCAATCGCTCAGAAACCTGCCAGGCTCGACAGGAAGGAGCCCGTCGAGAAGTAATGTGGTTTTGTCCAATCCATCCCGTACACGGTAGATGCGTGCGAAACACATAACCTCGGGGCTGCCGGACCCTTCTCCGACGATCAGGAGGGCATCGCCCTCCCGAACTCCTCGGGGGGCAGAAGATTTGCGATCCACAGTTATCAAGAATCCCTTGAACCGGGCTTCCGCACCGAGAACGACAATCCACGCCGCAATCATAGACGCGGTTGGCAGTGCCGTTGTGTCCTTCTTGTCATCATTCTCACCCGGCATGTGAATTTCTCCAAAAATTTAATTTCCATGATTTCTCCAGGCTCGTCCCGGTAGAAAGGAGTCATCGCTTGCCTCTTTTTTCTGGCTACCGACCGGAAGACATCCTCTTCGATTTAATTGGACGCATTCCTAATCGAACCTCCTCCTTATAGAGCATATGGTTTAGTTCAAGGAGACGTTGGAGTACCACGATTTTCGATTTTTCCGAGATAGTGAAGCGTATGCCTTGTTTGGTTTCTTGAAAGCCATGATGGAGATCAAGATCACGCCATCCATAAGCGAGCGCCACAGCCCTGTCCATACCTGTATGCAACTGGCGAAGCTGGCAAATATCCTCAGCCGATACTTCTGGATCATGGAATCGATTGTACATATCGGTGAGCCCTTCATTGCTGTCGAGCATGATCGTTCTTCTGAAACTATGATATTGCTCTCCAATAAGATGAAGATCCGAATCGTCCAAGTGCAAGAAAGGGTAAGTGTCAAAATAATCCGAAGGGGTGTAGTTAAGAGTTTCTCCAACGGTTGAACTGCCACGTCTAACCCATGCATCATGAAAAGAACACTGTAGGGCCGAAAAATTCGCATAGCTGTTCAAGTCAAAAACGTATACTTTGTCGTGAAAAACTTGGGCTGCAGGAACGCTAATGACCGCGACGTATTTTGTTACTCTGGCTTGAACAAACACTTCTGAGCGTTGCTTTATGCGATTGTACAGGGCGGGACGTTTATCACCGTGATGCCACCAATACCTTCGATGTGCTTCTCGCCGCGTGGCATCTCTTTGCGGCTTGACAAGGCGACGAATTCTCTCCATCAACTCAGGCCACTTTTCGTCGCACTCTTCCACAGGAAAATCGCGAAAATCAATTGCCCATCTGCTCGCCTTCTGTTCAGGGTGGGAGTTAAGATCGTCACCACTCAAGTAGGGCTTGATTACAAGGCGATTATCCTCATTGAGGGCAATATATTCCCTTGCCTCTTCAGGAGTGAGGACAAAGCCCATTCCAACCAAAACTGAACCTTGAAAGCTTTTCGGGATATTTCCTGGCAATCGCAAAGCTTCGCCCCACCCGCCTTGATCGTCAAGCACAGGGGAGATAAATCCGACCTTGCGTTGGTCAAGGATTTTTACACCGCCCCAATGACCTTTATACCCAACAACAAGCGCAGCTATAACGGATGCCGTCCCAGGCCAGACAAAAGACGAGAGTGCATATCGTATAGTACAGCCCATTTTGTCCACAAGATGTGATAATCCCGTACGAGCAGTGTCACCCTGCCCAATAGTTTTCGTAGCAAGAAAACCAAAGCCACCACAAGCTTTAATCAATGTGGCTGCCCTTAAGTAGAAGAAGGCACAGTAATCGGCATTCATGCTCGAATGAGGCCATGTGGCCGCAAGCCAGGTCATCATCGCATCACCAATGGCTCCCCGCATGCGTCGTCCGCCAATGAAAGGTGGATTTCCCATCATCGCGTCGAATAGATCATCCTTACTCAGGAATACTTCCGGGAACTCCAGAGGCCAGTGGAAAGGCTTTCGAGGCGGCTTGTCTTTGGGTAGTTCAACAGACAGCGCCTTGCGCGCTTCTCTGGCAATGCCCCTGCCCATTTCCTCGTTGCCGTCCAAGAAAGCGCCAGCCTTCACAGCCAGTACACCTAGAGCCGAATCAATGGCACGAGCGTTCCCGTTCGCTCGCAGAACCTCGCCGATCATGGCGTCGGCCACGAGTTCGACGGCTTCGAGTCTCTTCCTTGCCTCGCTGTCCAGCCGTGCCATGGTCTCGACATCGCGGATGTCGCGGATCGGGATCGCTCGCAATCGCTTCCTGATTTCGACAGCTTCGGCGACCGAGCCGGAGACGTTCTGGCCGAAGATGCGCTGCTGGTAGGGACCGCCGTCCGTGTCCATCCTAAGTTTTGTGAGCTGGTCCAGGCGGTGGATGCCCAAGAGACTGTCGCCGTAGCGCAGGTTATGGTCGAGAAAACCGAAAGGACGCCCCTTGGCCAAAGTAACTAGCCAGATCGACAGCTTGGCCAGTTCGACGGCGAGGGGATTCACGTCCACGCCGTACAGACACCGTTCGGCGATCAGCCGTCTTGCAGTGAGAAGCCGCTCGTCCAGCGCCGTGGGCATAGGGTCGGCTTCGCCGGCATCCTCCTTGACGTCTCCGTCGGCAGTGATGAACTTGCCGGCGGCCTCTTCGGTGGCCCAAGCCACGACCAACCGCTCGGCGAGCCATCGACAGGCCTGGACGAGAAACGCTCCGGAACCCATGGCCGGATCGCAGATCTTCAGGTCGAGCAATCCAGCCGAAGATTTCAGCCGCCACTCTTCCCGTGGCTTCCCCTCGGCTGGCCCGACATAAGCTATCGGTTCCAGCGTCGTCTCCACAATGCTTTCGGTGAGCGATTTCGGAGTGTAGTGCGTGCCAGTTTCCCGGCGGTCGGCTCCCAGGGTGACCATGAAGGCCCTCTCGCGATAAACGATGGGGTCATCCCATGCGTCGGTGCGGAGAAGATTGGCGAACGGGCAGATACGTTCGGCGAGAGTCGTGTCACCCCCACAGACCGAAAGCAGTCGACCGAAGACGGCTTCATCGATAGATCGTGCGAGAGCGTTGCGGATGGCCGATTCACTGCGCTCGCTCGTTTCCTTCACCAAAGAGACGAGTGTGTCTTCGCCGTCCATGCGTGCCGATTCCAGCTCCGAAAGCGGAAGGTTCGGATTCTTGGCTTTCTTCGAGCCGGCTAGGCCTACGGTCACGGACGGCACACGAGCGACGGTATGTTCGAGGAGGCCTTCGTAGACGTGGCCGATCTGCTCGACGTCGAGTGCCCGATACGACAGCAGAAGGGCTCCGCCGTGCTGTTCGAGCAGTTGCAGCGAGCCCAACAGGAGAAGAACCGTGCGGTTGTCGATGGGAAGCGGGGTTGCTCCGGAATCGCGCCAGCTCGTGCCTTTCTGTCGCCCTTCTAGAAACGGGAATCTGTCAGGATCGAACAGGGAACCGCCCAAGGCGGGCAGGCGAAGAGACTCGTGCTCGACCCCGCCGTGAACGGCCCGGAACACCGAAAGAAGGCGCGCCCATGCGTCATGACGGCGATCTAGCACCTCGGGACCATGCCGATCCGCCTCCTCGGCGAGCTGCCCGCGCAGGGTCGATACGGCGTAGCACTCGTCGTAGACGGGGTCGCCCGAGAGCAGGAGTCCTCGTTCTTCGGCGCAAAGGACGAACACGAGCCGCATCATGACTGTCAGCCCGGCTTCGTAAAGTTCCGCTGGCGAGACGTCCCGCAGCAACTCCCTGTTGCGATCCGCGTCGGCCTTGTCGAGACATTGAACGAGTACCTCGACGGCACGGCGAACCTGTTCGCCGAGGGTGTCGGTGATCTCTTCGTGGTGTTCGAGCGACCTATCGAGCAGTGCTTCGAGTGTTTCGTCCGCCGGGCCGAAGCAACGCCGCACGCTCCAAAGGGACTGGAAGGCCTTGAGGGTGACCGGCTCCTGGAACCACAGACGCGCGTACCAGGAGGCATCGCTCGACGTCGCCCCCGAGGGTGCGTTGACCAGCATCCACCGCTCGCCGTCAGTGATAAGACCCAACCGGACACCGTGCGCTCGGCAAAGCACGGTCATTCGCTCCAGAAGCGAGGCAGGCCATCTGTCGTCCTTGCGGACCTTCTCGATATCGGTTCCGGGAGGTTGTATGGAAACGAATAGGCGAGGCTTCCCGTCGGAAGGGGATACGATCAACCAATCTGCCTGGAACGACTCGGTCCGCTCCGGAGAGGTCACGGTGTATACCGCGGCGGTACCGGCGTCCGTCTTCAATGTCGCGCTGTCGTATTCGAGGATTTCCGTGAACACGAGTCGAACCCACTCGCGGTGGAGATCGGGAAGCAGCGGGTCCTCTTCCTCTACCGCATCGCACCATTCCTCGTAGGCTGCACGGAGATGCTGGCGTCTCGGGGTTTCGACGACATCCAACCCCTGGGGAAACGCCTTCTCCAGGACGGGGACGGCGAGGAACGGCCCCGAGACCTCGACGAGAGAAAGCCATTCCGTATGTCGCGAAGGATTGGTCATATCGGTCGAACCTTTCCGAGCATGGAGCGAGGGACAAGGAAAACCACTGCCACGGGAAAAGTGCGGGCTGCGGGATCGGCGTAGCGGCTCTCGATCGCGGTGGCCTCGCTTTCCTTCTCGTCGGGGATGCGGGCTAGTCTGGCTTTCAGCGCCTCCATGTCCCGTTTCAACTGGTTGCGCTCTTCCTCGGGCCAGAGGGTCAACTGCACGAATTGCGGTCCGGAGTCGCCGAGTTCCTTCCCGATGCTTTTGGCCAGATCGTCGAGAACCGTCATGAGGTCCCCGATCTCGCTTTCCTTGCGACGGGTCAACGTGTTCTGCAGGTACTTCAGACGATCTCGGGACCGCGCCTCCACGGCAGCCCGCACCGTCTCCTCGTGTCTTTCGAATCGATCCTTCAAGACCGCAAAGACATCGTCGCCCGGAACGATCGGCTCGGCCTTTTCAACTAGGGCTTCGAGCCTGCCTACCTGGGTAATCCTTCTGAATATCTTGTGTTCGAGTTCCCCGCCGGAGAGGGTCAACTCCTCGTGTAGCCGATGATGCCCTCCGCCCGTGACGACCAGACGTGACCAGACGGCGACGACCGGTTGATCGAGTTCGTCGTCGGGAACTGTCCGAACGGTGATGCGATGCAACAGTTTGACATCGTCCAGCTTCCATATCTCCTCGCGTAGGAGGCGGAGACTCATCTGAACGAGCTTGTGATTGAGGTGGACCAGGACCACGTCATCCCTTCCCTTCGCGATGTCATGATCGAAGGTGATGGGACGTCGCACCCCCGTGTGAGGATGTTCGAGTCCGATAGTTGCCCGGCCCCATGAGCCAGGCAACACCGGCACTTCGAACACCTTGCCTTCTGAAACGCCGGGCAGGGAGACTCTCTTCAATGGTGGTTTCTCGGCGAGTTCAAGGGCGATCGTGACGGCACGGAGCACGTTCTCGGGAGCGAGATGGAAATCCGTCTTCGCCTCCATGAGTTTTTCGTGTAGGCGTGTGATCCGTTCCTGCAGCTTGCGCTCGGCCGCGACGAAACGGCGCGCTCTCGCAGCCTTGGCTTCGGCGGCACCCGTATCCATGGCGCTCCGCCTTCCGAGCATGGCCTCTTCTATCTGCTTCGCGATAACGGGTCCTACGCTGCCCAAATCTTCTCGGATCGTGTCCACCTTGAGGACGGCCCTCATGAGGTATTCATGATCACCCTCGATTTCGCCCACCTTTCGATGTCTGGGAATCTCGCGTGGGTCGAAACCCTGGCTCACTGGATGCCAAATGAAAACGTCCTTTTCACGTTGACCGTGACGGTCGATCCTGCCGTTGCGTTGCTCCATCACGTTGGGATTCCAGGGGATCTCGACGTGGATCAGGTAATTGCAGTAATTCTGCAAGTCAATGCCTTCCGAAGCCGCATCGGTCGCCAGCAGGATTCGGACGGGCGATACGTTTGGATGCGCCTGGAAAGCCGCCTTGACTGTCTCGCGCTCTTCGGGGCGCATGCTCCCGTGCAAAATCGACAGGCGATTGCCGCCGTATCCGTTGGCCGTGAGGATTTGGTGAAGCCAGACATGGGTGGCTCGATACTCCGTGAAAAGAATCACCCTCTTTTCGTTCCAGTGCCCATCGTTTTTCAAATATGTTTCGAGCCAACGAAGGATGGCCTTGGCCTTCGCGTCCACCCGGTTCCTGTGTTTTTCGGCCCAGTCCGTGAGGCGGTCGAGCATGGCGCGTTCTGTTTCGCCGAGCGGTACGGTCATTTCGCTGGCCACTTCGACCGCTTCGAGCTGTGCCTCCTCGGACTTGATGTCGTCCGAGTATTCCTCTTCGCTTCGAACGATGGCCTTGCGGAGTATTCGATCATCCAACGCCGAAGCTGCAGATCGGGAGTGTCCACGTTTCAGGGTCTCCCTGTGCTTGGCGAGGGTTGTAGCGAAGGCCATCGGCGACGAGAACAACCGCTTCTTCAGCAACATGTGCACGAAGTCGGTCCCGAATTCGTATCGTGTTCCCTTGACGCTGTTCGTTCGAGCCACCGTGAAATCTCGGAGCAGACGATGGATGCCCCTTTCTTCTTCCGAATACGCGATCTCCAGGCATTCGAGTTTCCGGATAGGGAAAACGGGGTAGCCATCTGCGTCGACGATGTCGCTCTTCATGCGTCGGACCATGACCCGACGGAGTTGTTTCTCGTCAGGCATCACGGTTCGGGCGAAGCGTTGGTCGTCGAGAAGTTCCAGCAGGGAGGTGAAGGACTCCTGGTATCCGTTGTGAGGTGTCGCACTCAGGAACAGACGATGCGAAAAATGGGGAGCTGCAGTGCGGACCAATCGTGTGCGCTGACTTTCCAGCGCATAGCGAGTCGCCGCGGCAGGAGCGATGTTGTGGGCTTCGTCCACCACGAGGATGTCGAACTTGCGTGGATAGGTTACGTGAGGGGGGAGAATGTCCTTGAGAAGCCGCAGTCCCTCTCCGGATTTCATCCAGTCCATGGAGGAGATGAGTCGCGGAAAAGATGTCCACGGGTTGGCGTGGATGCCACGTTCACGACGGAGCCCCTTGACGTATTCGGTATCCACGATGCGGAATTCGAGTCCGAATTTCTCCTGCATTTCAGTCCGCCATTTGACCTGGAGCGTCGCAGGGCAAACGATCATGACGGATCTAGCTCGGTGGCGGACGAGGAGCTCCTGAATCACCAAACCGGCCTCGATGGTTTTTCCCAAACCGACATCGTCGGCAATCAGTAAATTCACGCGAGCCATGTCGATGGCGCGGACAAGGGGATCGAGCTGGTAGTCTTCGATGGTAATGCCGCTTCGGAAAGGCGACTGGAGAAAGGACCTGTCCGCGTTGGTCGCGGCTCCCCAGCGAACGGCGTCGAGAAATGCTTCCAGCCTCGCCGTCCGGTCCCAACCGGTGACCTTCGGAAGCCCCGCTCTTTCCAGAACACGTGCGCCAGGTTCCAATTCCCACAGAACCTGTAGGCTCTCTCCGAGGGAATCTTCGTCGAGCGACCCAAGACTGACGAGGTGTTGCTTCCCGTTTCCTGTCGAGGAGAAGGCCGATGCCTCCACATCACTGACTACCCACTGACGACGTCTGATCTCGACCAGTTGGCCAGGATCGGGTACGGAGCGGCCCCAGACATATTCGGGTGAACCAGGCCGAGTGTTCTCAGACATACTGCCTCGCTTCCGCTTGGATTTTCCTTCTCTTCCGCATAGAATCTTCGACGTGTGCTACTATACTCTTCCCGATAACCTCACCGAGTACAGGCGGCACTGCGTTGCCGATCAACTTTCCTACCGATTTCTTGGAGATAGGCTCGCCCGGACGAGAGAAGACGTAATCTTCAGGAAAACTTTGGAGAATCGCACCTTCGCGCAACGAGATCGCCCGATCTTGTTGTGGATGACCGAACCGACCATTTCCGAAACCGAAAAACTGGGTCGTAATTGCAGGCGCCGGTCTATCCCAGCACATACGTCCGTATACGCTAGGGTATGTCTTGCCTGTTGGCTTCCTGTGACAACCGGCAATCAGGTTTTCCCGCCAGTCTCGCCATGTTCCACCAGGTTGCGATGCCTTGATCCTCAGGACGTTGGTCTCGGAGAGTGTCGCTGCCTGATGCAATGGATCGGAGGAGTGTGTCTCGCCGGCTGTCAAATGAGGCAAATTCCCTATGACAGCTCGAACCGTCCTGGCTGAAGCACCGAACTCCAATGGCGTAAGAAAACGAATCGGACCCAACCTCGACGCTAATAAAACCAATCTTTGGCGATGCTGAGGAACGCCATAATCGGCACAGTTAACTACACAGTGACTCACGCAGTAGCCGGCGCCTTGCAAATCCTTGACAAATTGCTTAAAGACATCGTGATTTATAAGCCGCGGGACGTTTTCCATGGTGATAAGTTCTGGGGAAAGTTCTTTTGCCAATCTGGAGAAATGTAGGAGAAGCCACCATCGGTCGTCCTCAGAAGTCGCTTTCTGGTTGTACGTCGAGAATGTCTGACATGGAGCGCACCCAGCTAATAGCCGGATGCTTCTTTTCCGGAAGAATTTTTCGATGTCATTTGCACCTAAGTCTTCGACTGATTTCAGTAGGAATTTTGCCTTATTGTTTGCTGTGTAAGGAAACTCGCAGATTGGGTCAACATCGATGCCAAGCTGGACATCGATTCCAGCCCGCGTCAATCCATTCGTCAGCCCCCCGGCCCCACAAAATAAGTCCACTGCATATATTTTCCGTGTTGGTAGTATTTCCGTTCGAGTTCGCTCCCCATCGGACATCATTTTAAATTCCTTTCCCCTTTGGTTCTCGACCGGCCAGAGGCTGCACCACCTGCTTTCACCCAATGGTCAACCTCCTCTTTCTTGAATTTCCACAACCGCCCCATTCTATGGGCGGGCATAGCGTGCTTTTCGATCCACCGATACACAGTGTCGTTGCTGACTCCGAGGTGCTTCGATATTTCATCTACGGACAGCCACCTATCTTCCGTCTCGGCCATTCTTGCGCTCCTCACGCCACGATCTCCAAGGGGTGTTGCGGACACACTTCTCCCATTTTAGAATGTTTTATTACGCTAAATCATTCCGATTGTAAACCGCAGTTCACCGCAATATCACGGTTTAGTATGAAAATATCTGCATGTAAAAAAGGGCTGGCGTTCGACTCGGTGGTTCAAAAAAGTGCATGAAAGCAAAGGGGAACTGAAAAAATCTTGTGGATGGAGGATCGATACCGCTTTGACTTTCCTTTCGGTGCCGCTATTCTTCTTCCACTGTGACACTCACGTAGTTTCGCCAGTCAGCCCACATATCGACCAAGTCGATTTCTTCATTGTGGTAGTCAACATTTCGCCTCAGATAATCAAAAACAATGTCCTCCAAAGTCGTTCTGGTTGGATTGAATTCGACTACTTCACATGTACCGTCTTTATCGGTTAAAATGGCTTTCATCCCTCTCTGTTTCCTTTCCTGACTTTCTTAGACCACCTTGCAAATCACTCCCGCTTCCTCGTTCGCCCGGGAATGATAGACCGGAAAACGCTACCGTTGCCTGCCCCGATGCTGGGCCTGGGTACGTTCCTGTTTTTCGAATACTATGGTAATCTGTTCAGAGCGTTTCCGGAGATCGCACTCACGAGCCTGTTCGAGCTTACGAACCAATTCCGGCTGGTTTTTTGTGAGCTGTTTGCCTGCGTATTTTTGCGCCCCGGATTGGTAGAACTCGGAAATCGGCTCTCTTACATACTCTTCCACCCAATTTAAACGCTGCCTCAGTTGAGCTTCACGCCGGCCAAGGCGGTCATGTATGTGTTCCCATGCAGCAAGGCGTTTATTATACTTCCCTCGGGATAATCTCGCTAAAGGGCCGGCAGGCGCCTTCGGTTTGGCTTTCTCGTGCTTTCCAATATGCTCACCATGCCGGACCAGCATGGCCGTGAGCTTCTCTTCCAATCGCGCAGCCCTGGTTTTAATTGGAGCCAAAAACTTATCAAGCTCGGCTTGCCAAATAGCTTTTAATGAGGCGAGATCGTCGGGAATGACCCTTATTTGAGGGCTTTGAATTCCCTGGAGGGTCAAGTCGGCTCTTTGTCCATTTTCGAGAATATCCCGAGCTTGAATTCTCTTATCATCTGGCTCATGGCGAGAATCTTCTCTTTCGGAGCCGAAGTCCCTTTCGGGCTTTTCACCTCCTCCCATATGTTCAAGAGCTCCTCGGTCGAGTATCCTTTGTAAGTTTTGGGTAAGTTTTGCTTTTCCATTTTCGGTCCTCAGATTATTGATGAGAAGAACGATGCCGCGCGCTTCCGAACGCGTAAGGTTACCTACAAGTTCTGAAGCTTGCAGCTCTATGCCCTTTTCATGGAGCGCGGTCTTTAATGCGAGACCGGTCTTTTCATCTATTTGCAGCCTGCGATCACCGGCAAGAGCCACCACGGACGAAACCCGGATACCATCGTCGCTGAGTGCCCGCACGAAATCTTTTACAGAGCCGCCCGTAGTCAGAAGGTCCTCCACTACTACGACCGTCTTCCCACCAAGCTTAAACCTCGCGGCTTCCGGGTCAATACTTGCGTACTCGCGGGGATACAAGGGCCTCTGCAGCCGTGGTATATGCTTCATCTGCTGGGAATGTATCGGATCGTATAATTGATCACCGACACAGTATTCGGCACCGATCTCTTGAGCAAGGTGCTTTGCAAATACCCACGCCAGGGCATTCATTCTTGAGGTGCTCGGCTGTGAAGCCAGCACTATATTCGTCGCACTGCCCACCAGGGCTTTTAGGGCGTCGGTTTTTTTCGGATTCCACAACCTGGAAATGATCCGTTCGGCTGCACTCTCATCAGCCTGGCTTTTTGCGGCAGCCCAGTCGGGGGACTCAAGAAGCTCCCGATCAATGGACTCCTTGCCGGTTATGTTATCTTTCGGCAAAAGCACCGGCATATCCATTCGTCAGCAATTCATTGTTACAAGCATTCCTTAGCCGATGGCGACAAAAGGCTCCAGGTCCCGAGCGTGATCTGCGCGTAACTGTCACCAACACCTGCGCCCTACCCTTCCCGGTGGCCAATGTGCAATTCTTAAGTTTTGCTCGTCGACCGGGCTGACATGCAACGTTCACGCTGTCCCATTTTGTTCCCTGGTGACAAATTCTCGAACTGCAGCTCCGGGATCGCGGCCGCTTTGTCATCATTTAACAGAAAGAGTCCGGACCAATTGATTGAGTTGCAATTGACCTTGAGAAAGACACCCCTCGGTTCGGGCCAGCTTGTTCGATAGAGCTTCATATTCATGCACCCGGTTTATCGCCTGGAGTGCAACTTTTTTCTTCTCAGGATCTGCGCCAATGTATTCTCGCCGGCGCTCCCCATCTTTCATCGGATAAATGAGGTAGAGGTATTTGCCCTGGCGGTAGTGCGGCTTTGCATAAATAAGCCCTGCCCTTTTAAGTTCATGTATCCGCGTGAGGATCTCCCGATATTTCCGGGAAAGAGATTCGACCAACTCGGGCAGCTTCGATGCTTCTGCCCGTATTCTATCAGCCAGGTCCTCGGCATCTGTTGTATGATCCAAGGATTTTGCGATTGCGCGCGTCATTTTGCCCCCCTCCCCTTCCCTTTCGACTCCTGGGCCTTGAGCCACATTTCCAAGGCTTCTACCCCGATCGTGTTGATTGACTTCACCTCGCCCTGCTTGCGACTCTTAAAAGAGGCTTCAATCAGTTCGTTGTGCAGCCGCTTAGGAATTCTTAACGTTACTCGCTTGATATCTTCATCCGGCATTTCATGTCCTTTGCGTCATGCATCGGAGCTAAAGTTCCTGAACACGCAGCCAACCGTCACCAGAGATCTCACCGAGCTACAAAAAGTAATCGTGGTGACACCAGGCCGGCGAGTTGGTCGCCCGGGTGTCACCATTTTCTTGTACGCAATGGCTAATGGCTCCATAGTGCCGGGTTGCGGTAAGAAAGATCATAAATCATTGTCACTCGTTTCAGCCCTTGCCCCGGCAATCCATTCGCGGATATCGATCTCTGTCTCAAAATCCGTCTGAGGAAGGTTTGCAATGAACTTCAACTTGAAATCTTGATACAGGGCAACGGCCTCCCTTTTAGAGAGATACCTAAGTAGAATTGCAAGAGCAAGCTGGGTGGGACCCGAACCGAGATAGCCCCATGAAAATCCCGTTGGGCTATGGTTACAGACCGCAAGGCTTCTTTCAGCGAAAACGGGCTTCCCATCAATCCAGACTTCCCCGGTTGAAATTTTCCCTTTGAGTTTCAGTACAGCGGGCAGCCTTGGCATAACTCGACCTCCCTTTCATATCAGCAGTTGATTAAGAACCGTCACTTCCCCAAGGTCCACAAGCTCCCTTTCCACTTCCAAGCCTTGCAGGGTCTCATCGATTGCCGCCATAGCCGCTCGCACGCGATCTCGCCCGTGGACATCGACATATTCGAGATACATGTCGAGTGTGTCGGCAAGCACTTTACAGAACTGCTCTTGCGTGAATTGATACCGAATCATTTTCTACCTCCGTAAATCGTTTGCTTTGGACATTTTAAGAACCTATGGCAAGCATCATAGCATCATGCTGCTATGATGTCAAACTAAGGGTCTTTCTAAATCGGCCTGTATAGCCAATCTACCAACCAGAAAATCGCTGCCTTTTTCTTGAAAATATTTTGACGAGCTTTGGGTTAAAGATGAGAGCAATAGAATTACTCGTGGATGTGCGAGGTCCTTGCTTGTGAAGGCGAAAGCCGAAAATCCCTCGGTGTCCACTTTCCCATTGGTGACAATCTGGGTCTGAGCAGCTCGCCGGCGTGTCACCAGGATACGTTTTACCATGGTCCCAAAGACCCCAAAGCTCGGGTCCAGGGTGTGATCGACCGTTTCGCGGTCGTTCTGCCCAGAACCTAATCGAGTACTTTTCCCTGGCGTCTAAACCTGATGGAAAAATTTTCAGCGTTTACTCCTGCCTCCCCTGATCTGAATCGTTCCTTCTGCCGTAACGCTCGCCGGATCACCAAGATGTGACCGCTTCAGCCGCGCCTCCGTTGCCTGATCGACTGGCAAAACCAGAATTTGCTTTCCTTTCTCGAAAAGCGCGAGACCTTCCCCGTCCACCACGCGTAGGCCCCGGAACGAAACGTCGCCGGCATCCATCAATGTGTATAATCTGTGCTCGGTAATATCTGCGATCTTTTCTCGCTTCCGGTTCCTTTCGTCGATGTACTTGCGAGCGGCCAAACTGTCAAAACTTGTCCCGGCCAGAAGAAAGATGCGCCGTTTTTCAAGATCCGGATCGTCGAATTCTATTTTCAGCCTGGCAACTGCAGCCGCATTGACCACAAGCTCCTTGAACTCGGGGCTGCCATTGACTGTAATGTTTCCTCCGAAACGCTCGGAAGCGATCCGGAGGGCTGCTTCCAAACCTTCGGGACTAGCCCCCTGCCCTACCCTAAGGACTTTTCCATCATCCCGGATCGTAGTATCCGCAACCCGATAGATCACGGTGCCTTTTTTGGTAACAGAATCTATGTTGAGACCGGGTATCGCGCCTACCTCTTTTGGAAGGCCCCTACTCCCAATGGTATCGCCTTTAAGACCTGCGCGGGCCTCCCTGGCCCGCAGAGTTTCCAAGGCCGTCTTGTTCCCCTGCCGGGCTTTTATCTGAAGCCAATCATTCCAGGTGCGGCGCCGGTATTTTAGATAAATCGCCTTGCGCTCCGCCAGATACTCTCGATTGATCTTTGTAATCTCCGCCTTGAGTTTTTTGCTGGCCAGGCCGTACAGCAACTTCTTCGAAACCCTGCCAGATGTTAACTTTATCGCCGCTCGTTTAAGACGCGCGGAGCGCTTTGCATCCTCAATACGCCGGTTTTTTGTGGCCTTGGCAGCTTGAAATTCAAGCCCCCTACCCTGCACATCGCTTTCCCGTTCAGCCTTGTACTCAGCGTAGAGTTCGGTGGTGTCCACGCGCGAGGCAAGCGGCTTTGGAGCGTAGCGGCGTTTGGGCCGCTCCTTTGCCCGGGCTTCAGGGGAAGCCTCAAATTTCCCAAGGCGAGCCTCGAACGCCGCCTTCGAGCAGTTGCGGGAAACAGAGCTTGCCTTTACGCCTACCCCTTCCCGGTCTACGATAACCAGTCCATTTCCTTTCTCCCTTATCTCAAGGCCGTTTTCTCTCATGGCCTTATGAAGCTCAGCCCAGGACTTCGCAGTTAAAATCTCATGTAGGCACTGGCGCCGTATCCAGCCAATAAGACTCTCAAGCCCTGCGGCGTTTTCCATGTCGGCAGCTCGGGTCTCTCCCGCCGTTTTTTTCGGGATATGGTTGTCTTTCTCTAAGTCGTATTCGGCTTCAAGTTGTGCGCAGAGCTTGCCTAAGCTTTTATGGTCAAAATAAGGCTCATGGATGGTGTGGCGACCAGGGTGAATCTTATTGATGCAAATGTGCAGGTGAAGATTGTCAGTATCGGTGTGCACCACTGAGACGCGCTGGTGCTCGCCGTAGCCAAGACTCTTGCAGATCCGCTCCTCGATTGTCTCCAATACTTCGGGCGAGGGATTCTCGCCAGCCCGAAACGAAACTAAAAGGTGATAAGTCTTGTCCGATTCAGCCCTCGTATTCTGCGCCTGCGTCGCCTCGGCTTCGATCCCCGCCCAATGTGGATCGCTGGAGTTGCAATTTGTAACATTCACACGGCCGACTCGTTCGGCTTTTCCCAGCTGACCAAGAAGATAGCCGATGAGCGCGATAAAACTGCTTTTCTTTACACTCTTCATCGCGACGCGTTTGGCGATCATCTAAATCTTTTTTACCTTTTCCAAAAGTTCGAGTTGAACTTCTCCGATCTTTACAAGAACACCGTGGATCGTCTGCTGGATCTGAACCGGCTCATACATTTCAAGCTTTTCATCGTTTGCAAGCCACATCTTGAGAAGTCCGCCAAGACGCCCAAGGTCCGCGTTCACCTTCGCAAGGTCCCCGATAGCCTTATGATCTAAAATGCTCTTTGGTTGATAGCCGAGTCCGAGATTCCGCAGATAAGCCGCAATCGTTAGTCCGGTCGCCTTTGCGTTAGCCTTAATGGCTTCTTCTTCCTCCGGCAGAACCGGTACGCGAAGATGCCGGCCATTCTTCCGAGTAGCGTTCGCCATCGCCTCCCCTTTGGTGTCCAAATCGACTTCAACGGCGGTAGCCTTTAACGGCCTCGCAGAGCAGGATGCAAGTTGAGCGCCAAAGCGCTAATAAGTGCGAAGTGAAGTTGGATGACCGGCTTGCCCGGTTAGCTAACTTCACACATCCTGCCCTCAAAAACACGTTTTCTACGCCAAAGGTGGTGATGTACCCAACATGAACCATGCCTGTATTTTCCAGTAAAAATGTGTTCTGCGAAAAAACGATCAAGAATGTATGAAAAAGTTCTTTATCGGGTGCTTACCAAACATAAATCGAATCTTGATTTCTTGAGTGGCTCGTGCTGGCACAAAAAATGCGTACAAAGCGGGAAAAGTGACACCCGTCCTTGAATTGCTTGTATGGCATAATATGCCTTTATTAAAGGATGAGCACAAAATGGCAAAAACATTATCGAAAAGAATCGCCGCTCGCATGAAAAAGAATGATGCAGGGTTGAAAAAGTCAAATCGAACGATCTTCCTTGCATTGCGCGATCAGATTGAGGAAGCGTTAAACGACGGATGGACGGTAAAAGTCGTTTGGGAAACGCTTAAGGAGGAAGGCAAAGTCGCTTTCAGCTACCAGGCGTTCAACGGATACGTAAACCGGTTGATCAAAAATGAGCGCGAGAAGCCCGACGCACAAGGCACGGTCCCTGCAACGGAGGCAAATGGAAAGAGTGAGCCCGGTCGTGCGGAGACTCCCGGCCGGATACCGCGATTTGATTGGGAAGGCCGAAAGACAAAGAAGGAGGACCTTATATGAGTAAAGTGCATTTGACCTTACAGGGAAAAGGCGGGGTCGGTAAAAGCTACGTTGCATCCCTGATTGCGCAGCACCGGATGGACAAGGGCACGCCGGTGTCCTGCATCGATACCGACCCCGTAAATAGTACCTTTTGTCAATATAAGGCTCTTTCTGCGAAGCAAATCAGGCTTTTGGACGGCTCCAAGGTAAACGAGAGATACTTTGACGATTTGATGGAAATGATTTTGGATGAGGATGGCGTTGATTTTGTGATCGATAACGGCGCCTCATCTTTCATACCGCTCAGCAGCTACCTTGTCGAGAACCGGGCCATCGAAACGCTGGTTTCTGCCGGCAAGTCGGTTGTGGTGCACTCCGTTATTACGGGCGGCCAGGCTTTGATGGAAACACTGAGCGCACTTGACAGGTTGGCTACGCAGTTCAGCCCTGAGGCTGATCTCGTTGTCTGGCTAAACGAGTATTTCGGCGACATCAGGGACGAGGAAAAAGAATTCAAAGAGATGAAAGTATACAGGGAAAATAGGGATCGCATATCGGGTGTAATCCGGATCGCGCGCCAGAGTGGAGACACGTTTGGGAAAGACATAGAAAAGATGCTCAGCCTGAAGCTCACATTCGACCAGGCGATCTCGTCTGAGGATTTCAGGTTTATGGCCAAACAGAGATTGAAGATGGTAAGGGATGCCCTTTTTTCACAGATGGATGCTGTACTGGGAAACGGGCAAAAGGACCTCGCATGAAGGTGCATATGACCCTACAGGGCAAAGGCGGGGTCGGCAAGTCTTTCATTTGCGCTCTTCTGGCCCAATACAAAATAGCAAATGGACCCGCGCCGCTTTGTGTCGATACCGATGCTGTGAACGGAACTTTTCACGGTTTTGGGGCTTTAAACGTCGTAAAGCTCGATATCCTGGAAGGAAAAGAGATAAACCGCGGGAAATTCGACAAGCTTTTTGAGCTGATTGTGGAAAACGATAGCAACGATACAATCGTCGACAGCGGGGCCAGTACCTTCGTGCCGTTGTGGCACTACATGACCGGCAACAAAGTGCCTGAACTTCTCGCCGGGATGGGCTGCGAGTTGGTGATACACACGGTGGTTACCGGGGGACAGGCCCTGGAAGAGACGATTGCCGGGTTTTCGCAACTTGCCGGGCAGTTCACTGAGCAAGTACCTTTCGTGGTTTGGTTGAACCCTTACTTTGGACCCGTCGAACGCGAAAGAACCGGTTTTGAGCAATTCAAGGAATACAGCGATCTCAAGCATCAAATTTCGGCGATTGTAGGGATGCCGCAGCTCGCGGAATTGTTTCGGCGCGACCTCTCTGATATGTTACAGCGACGGCTCACATTTGACGAGGCTTTGCGGATGCCATCTTTTACCATCATTACCAGGCAGCGGCTGATAATGATCAAAAGAAACTTCTTTCAATTGATGGACGGTGCAGTGGTGCTATGAGCGAAGATCGAGACCTCTTAAAGGAAATCGCGGCGATCCACGGGGTCGGCGTAAGCCGCGATGACCCTCTTTTTATCCTTCAAACGCTGAATAAACGCCTGATGGAGGATAGCGCCAAGGCGCAACAAGAAATGCTCGATCATTACAAGGAAGAGCTCGCGGCGCTTGCAAATCGTTGGGGGGAAGACGCCAAAGAGAAAGCTGAAAAAATCTTGAATGCAGCGCTGGATGCCAGTCAAAAAATGATGGCAAAAGCGGCACAAGATGGCGGTTCAAGCGTAGCCGCTGTAATAAAGAATGAGATTGATGGCAGCGTTAACAGAGCTGTGCGAACTGTAAGGGGTCTAGTGATCGCCAATGTGATTGCGGTTGCAATCACGTTGGTCGCCGCGTTTCTGGCTTTATGGGTAAGGCTCTAACTTTAACTTTCTTGCAAAAGTTTTCATTTTACGATATACTTTAATCCATGCAATCGCCCCTCAGGGATACAAATGATATCCGGGGAATCCGAGTTGTCCTGGCCAAGGTCTCGCGAAGATCATTCCCCGTAAGCTTCCGGCGAAAAAGCGCCGTCACTACTATAAGTGCATAGATCGCCCTTTTTTCATACGCTGACTCTTAATCATCCGATCAATTCCACTTCCGACCTATCGTTTTCGATCCTGACAAGTTTCTATCAATTCCCTCCCCTATTTTATATTGGCACACCAGTATTCACAAATCATTTGATCCCGCATGTTGCCCGTGCACACCATAAAACCCTTGTTGGTATCGCTGATTCTTTTGCTATGCGCTCGTTGCTCATCACCGGATAGGGTGCGCCACCACTTTCGTGAAAGTTCAAGCTCAAGTTGCTCTTGCAGTTGCTTTTCTTCTTCGAGTTCTTTGAGACGGTCCTTCATTGCTTGAATTGAAGGATCAACATACCCCTTAGGCTTGAACATCGGGCCGGTTTTCATCCTTTCAAAAATAACGGCGACCGCTGATATCCAGCCTGTCTCTTCTAGATGATTTGCCCCCCATTCACCCATCACAAAAGACCTGGCAAAATCTGCCCAATCTCCCTTGATCGTACCAAGTGATAATCCTCTTTCCCAATTCGCCATGACGATATTGAACTGTTCGTTACTAAATCCGTCATTAACCAAAGTCGGACAGAGTTCGGTGAAATCCTCCCATGTCATACGCCTTCGTAGTAGTTCTTCTCCTGCGGAGGAAACTACTACTTTAGTATGTATTGGTTGATTGGTTGGCTGAATGGTTGATTGGTTGGTTGGGTGGTTGAATGGGTGGTTGGGTGTATGGTCTATTAGTTGGTTAGATGCTTGGTTGATTATGCCCTCGATTATTTCTGAAGGAATGCTGAATTTGAACCCTTGAAAGTTCTGTCCAGGAGGGATTTCCTCGGTCGCAAGGAATCTCTTCTTCTTCAGGGAGCGGACGGCTTGTCGCACACTATCCCAGGTAAGTCCTGTTCCGGTTTCGAGGAGCGTATAGTTGGTGCAGCGGCCAGGTATCGCGGCCATATATTGGAGCACGACAAGCTGGATTTCCGTTATTGAGGTATTTTTAAAATAATGTCGTCTTCTGGGTTTATGGGGGTGGTTAATTCGGTGGTCGAAAGCGTGGCCGAATGGGTGGTTAATTTCTTGATGGATTGGTTGGCTGAGCGATTCATTGGTTGATTGGTTGGCTGATTCATGGGTTAATTGGGTGGTTGATTCATTGGTTGGTTGATTGTCTGGGTGGCCGAATGGTTGATTAATTGGGTGGTTGATTTCAGGAACAATTTTGAGTGCGCTTTCTGGTGCATCTTTTCGGCCAGAAATGAAGTCAATGTCTACGCCAGGCAAAAATGGTTTGGTTTGAGAAGATGTCGAATTGAGCGCTTCCAGCGCTACGGCAAACTGGTCCTTATCTACGTTCGCCAAAAAATCGTAATCCTGCGGCGGGACCATGTTTTCAAATGGATTGTCGAGTTCTTTAGGCTTCTTTTTGACCATCGCACATCCTTATGACTTCCCGCGAAAAGGCAAGATAGTCTTGAGCCCCTGGTTTCTTTTTGTCGAGCTCGAAGATCGTCTTTCTCTTTTGGTGTGCGCGGTCAATGTCTACGTTCGTTCTAATTACGGATTCAAACATCGGAATCCGTTGTGATTTGAAAGTGTTTTCGATTATGACGCGGTTGTTTTTGTAGGTTGTAGCTCTTGCATCGTATTTGGTAAGCAGTACTCCCAGTAGTTTAAGTTCGGTGTTCTGATTCCGGATCTTACCGATGTGAGAGACAAAGGTGGCAAAACCATCCAGTGCAAATTGATCTGGAATGGGAACGGGAATTATTACATAATTCGATATCATGAGAGCGTTATTAATCATTACGCCAAGATTTGGCGGTGTGTCCAAAACAATATAGTCATATTCTTGAAGTGCCTCGTCTTTATGGAAGATCCGTTTGAAGCCGAGGATGCCGTCGACGCTTCCCCGAACTTGTTCTTCCCACAAAAGACACTTGATATGATTCGGGACGATCATAATATTCGGGTAGTTAGTAGGGCAGGCGGCAGCGGAAAAAAGACCGCCGTTGGGATCTGATAACACTTCCGGGACGTTACGAGTTTCTCGAAGTTCCATCTGCTGAAGAAGAATCTTCGAGGTGTTGGCTTGGGCATCGGCATCTATGACAAAGACCTTCTTCCCAAGTTCGGCCAGACCTGCGGCCATGTTCACAGTAGTCGTGGTCTTTCCGACCCCCCCCTTTTGAGTAGCAATCGTGATAATGTACGGCATCTCTCCCCCCTTTGTAGTTGCCCCCATCCTCCTTTAATCAGCTTCTGGGGGAAATTTATACAGGCATAAATTTCCTCTTGCAACAAAATTCTGTGATGGCAACGTTCTACGTATAAAAAATTCGGTTTTTTCCTGAAAAGCTCGTGTCCAATATTTTTCGAACATTTTGAGTGGAATATAAGCAATGATAACAATTACTAAGGCTGACAAGGAATAGCGGGGCTATAGCACACATTAAAGGCGAACTCGGAAGAATTCTTCGGACTGAGTTTGAACACGATACTACTACAAAGCGCTCGATGAGGGCGCGTGGCACGATTCCGTCGTCAAGTTCGTCCTGGCTGCAGCCGGCAATAACGCATAAATTTCTTGGGGGAAAAGGCTGGATGATTTCTTGAAAGTAATCGGGAAAACCGTACGTCCCTGTGGCAGTAATTTCATTACTCGGACGCGATTCGTA
>Ga0182014_10000107_pt1 | contig 90471 bp, 78 predicted proteins | sample 612S2DmetaG_FD_120489 | JGI IMG/M metagenome (GOLD analysis project Ga0182014, IMG submission 120489) | Permafrost microbial communities from Stordalen Mire, Sweden - 612S2D metaG | ecosystem: Environmental > Terrestrial > Soil > Wetlands > Permafrost | place: Sweden: Stordalen | collected...
CTCGCTGAGGCCTTTCTGGAATTGAACCTTGTTGCGCGCCATCGTCAATGCCCTTGCAAATCATGGTGTTCCGTATTTGTTCTAGGGCCGAAATCAAGCTGACGCAACCGCGTAATCAGGAAAGCTTTTTCGCCCGTTCTATCCGCCGCTCGATCTGAAATTGATGCGGCGGCCTCCCCAACGCCTCCTTGAAGGCGGCGCAGAAATATCGCGGCGACAGATCAACGAGTGTCGCCAGTTCTGTCAGCGTAACGTTGCGGTCAAGGTGGCCCTCGATATATTCAATTACCATCGCGAGTTTCGTATCGGAAAGCGCGCGGCTCGGCTCGCTCCGCGGCGCGACGCCGTGCAGCGCATAGCCCAATTGGGCAACAAAGACGCCAGCGGCGCTTTCGAGGAACATAGGCCCCCGCGGAAAGCCGTTCGCGCATTCCTTCCTGATTTCCGAAAGGATCGTCCACGCGAGCCGGTCCTTGACCCACGAGCCGTCCACGCGGGGCTCCTTGGCGAGCGCCTCGAGGCGTTGCTCTCTCGCTACGGACTCTGGATCGACAAACAGCCACAATCCCTGACCGCTGCCGCGGCATTGAGCGCCGAATTCGCAGCCAGGTGGAAGAATGACCATCTCGTGGGAGATGGTCGACGTTGTCCACGCCTTATCCAGCGCCAGCTTACCATCGAGTCGCCAGTTTACCTCGCTGCCCGGATTTTGAAATAACACCCCGATCGCCAGATCGCTGCGTAGGAAGTGGCGCTGACAAGTGCTGCCCGCAGACTGGGTGCGCATCAGCGCCGCTCCAGCCGTCCAGCAGAGTTGCTGCTCAACGCTCACGTCATTCAATGGCGACGCATTTTGCCCAAAATTGAACGAGCTGGCCATGTATTTCCCCCCCCCCTGTTTGCGTGTTTTCTTAAGAGGAAGGGTAATGCGGCGCTGTTAAATGATCAATCTTGCACCGCACAACCTTAATATACGAGCCCGTCTGTAGATTGTGCAATGTCGATTGCAATATTCAGCTTTGCGTACGCGCGAAGAGCTGCGAGGTTGCCCTAAACCACGCTGGCTAAGCTCAATTTGCGATCCCGGACTACGGAAGTGATTCGGCAGTAAAAAAATGACGGCCAGTCGTGGCCGTCACCTGTGCTCGCCCGAAAGGCTCGCCGCATATCGTGCCTTAGTAGGCCGGGCCGTAAGTGTAGGGCAGAATGCCGCTCCAGAACGCGCACTTGTGGTTTGCGGCGTATTGGGCGTCCGTAAACGTCGAGAGAACCGGGATGTTCTCCGACAGGAAGTTAGGCGCGTTCTTCTTGCCGGCAACGTAGTGCGGCCAAGGGTAATTGCCGAGGCCGTTCGGGTTTCCCGTCCAGGCAAAGTTCGTCCAGGCGGCGACCAACTGATCGGACAGGTCCTCCTGCTTGTTGTTGAGCGAATGGATAATGCCGTCCGATCCGCCGTGGTAAAGTGGGAACAGGTACTGGATGTCGCTGGTGTGATAGGCGAGGGATACAAAACCAGGCATTTTAGGGAAGTAAAAAGGAGCGGTTCGCTCATCAAACTCATAGGCGTAATATTGCGTTTGAGGTGCGAGGATTTGATTGACGTGCTGAGTGGCGCAGGCTCCGAGGTCTGTCACAGCCGCGTCCCAAGCCAATTGCGGACTGGCGTAGGCGCTAACCGGATATGTAGCCAGAATCGATGCTGCGGTCCCCGCCGGGTAAGGCACACCAGGCGCCACCGGGTTCGGTGCGCTATAGGTCGCATTGATAGAGGCTGTGTATTGCGCGGCGGTCAATGGCGCGCGAGGCGGCCCGGAGAAGTATTCCGTAATGGCGAGGGTAAAATTCTGTTCATCCTCGACGCGACCGTTCATCATCGGCATATGCTTGAACTGGCCATTGTGCCAAGCTGCGATGGGCTGGATTGGTATGATCGTGCCGTCCACGAGCGGTCCGTTTATGTAAGCGCTGTTGCCACTGGCCGTTCCTGCAAGCGCCTCAATCTGCGCGGCGGTCAGGCCACGCAAACATTTGGCGGTTGCCGAGTCTGTGCCCGCGCCGCAGCCAGCCGCAACTGCAAAGGCGGTGGACCGCGTCTCGGCGAGAGACAACGGCAACTCGTTGATCGGAACGCTGCTTTCGTAGAGCGCCCGATCGAACAGCCCGTCGGAGAGCGGCGATATAACGTGGATGCCGGTATCGGTTGCGCCCGCGGACTGTCCGCCGACTGTGACGTTATCCTTGTCGCCGCCGAATTTGGCGATGTTGCGCTTCACCCATTTTAGCGCAAGCTGCTGGTCGAGGATGCCGTAGTTGCCGAAGAGATGGCCTTCTTTATCTAACGCGGGATGCGCGAGGAAGCCCATGAGGTTCAGGCGGTAGTTGATAGTGACGACGACCGTCTTGCCGTCCGAGGCGAGCTTGCTCGCGTCGTAGTCGTTGCTCTCGCCGTCGACGTTGCCGCCGCCATGGATCCAGAAGATCACCGGAAGTTTGGCGGACGGGTTGAGGTTCGGCGTGAAGACGTTCAGATAAAGGCAGTCTTCATTGTTGTTGGCAGGACCAGCGAAGACCCCAAGGGTCACGATTTGCGCGCAAGTGGGCGCAAAGGCCGTCGCTTTAAGGACGCCCGCCCAGGCCTCATGCTTCTTCGAGGGCTTCCAGCGCAGTTTGCCGATCGGCGGCTCGGCGTAGGGGACCCCAAGGAATTCGGCGACGCCCTTATTAATGAAGCCTTGGACGACCCCCTCCTGGGTGGCGACGACCGGCGCTGCCGAAGCCCCAAACGAGGAGGCGCACAGGGTCCCGGCCGCGAAGAGAAGGGCGGGGCCGAGGCTGGAGTTCCTTGATATTCGTGATGTATCAGCGCGTGAGCGCGCGCTTCCCCATAGCTCCGAGAGCTTTGACATAGGTTCCCCCCAATCTTTTCCCGCCACGTTATCGTGGCGTCGGGACCCTAGTCGCGCCAGCCACACGCCGTCTTTCGTAAACTTCCGATTAATATCGAAAAGCTCCGATTATGTTGTTGCGAAGTGACCGCTTCCTGAGGCGCCGTGAAGGTGACGGCCATTCTCCGGTCGGACAGTTGGCTGCCGATGACGTGACGCGGGGTGTTCGACGGCGCGTGCCGCTTGATTCATGTCGGTCGCTGTCGACGTCCCTGAGGGATTGGCCAGCAAGCGAGCCTGGATTTTGGTGGCGACGTGCGCTGAAACGCAGAAAGCCGCCCGAGGGGCTTCGCTAAATTCTCGTTACGTTAGATAATTGGTTTGGTTGCGCGGGCACGCAACACCCGATTCTTGCGATTGATCGAAAGTGCTATACCGCGACAGGCAGCGTAGGTGTGGTGTGTCAGACGAATTCGAATCCCGTACAGCCCGCCACCTTGCCCAGAAGTGCCGTTTCGGCGGACAACCTACCGTCGAACACCGCCGATGTCCCTCCATATCGCTCTCGATTCGGCAAGACGGCGGAGCTTCGTGCGGTGACCGAGCCATTCCGGGCAACATGATGGCATATATTGTATCCGGGTGTAATTGACGAGATTATTATACCCGGGTATTAATAGCGCGTCCATTCTGGCGAGCGCGACATGTCCCTTTCCCTGAGCAAAACCTGCACGGCCTTCGCAGGCCAGCGATTGTTGCTTTCCGGCCCGGCCGCGGAGGTGGCCGTTGCGGTCGCGCGGTTGGCCGGGACGCCGGATATGGTTCTCGTGTTCGACGATGGGACGGGCCAAGTCGTCGATCTCGATGTGCGCGGCAGCGATGCGGATATCCTTGAGCGGCTGTCCCACCCGGCGAAGACGTTTGTGGGGCGCTATCGCCCCAAAGTTGGCGAAACCTCCGAGCGAGGGATATCAGAGGACGGGCGGTGGGGCCGAGGGCGACCGAAACTGGGGGTCGTCGCCCGAGAGGTGACCTTGCTGCCGCGGCAATGGGAGTGGTTGGCGACCCAGCCGGGCGGCGCGTCTGCAACACTGCGGCGTCTCGTCGATGATGCCCGGAAGGCGGTGCATCCGCGCCAGAAAAGACGTGCGGCGCAAGAGGTCGCGTATCGGTTCATACAGGCGATCGCCGGAGACCTGCCGGGCTATGAGGAAGCGACGCGCGCCCTTTTCGCGAACGACCGGTCCCAGTTGGAGGAACGGATCGCCGCCTGGCCGGAGGACATCCGGGCCTATGCCCTGCGCCTCGCCTTCGGCCCTTCCGCTCCCCCGGATCAAGACTAAACGACAGGGAGAGAATGCCAATGAGGAGGTCCGAACCCTTTTCCTATATCGAGCCGACGCTGGAAACCGGCCGGCTGTTCGTGCAGCGCGGACTTGCCGGTCCCGTCGTCATGCTCAATCTGCTGAAGTTCGGGGATGCCGCCGACTATTCCGCCCATCCCGAACTGGCGCCCGCCATGCCGATCAGCGGCGCCGAGGCCTTCGATCGCTACGTCTGGCGTACACTGCCCCATTTGCGTGAAGGCGGGGGCGATCTCCTATTTCTCGGCGCGGGCGGCCTGATCCTGATTGGTCCCGCCGACGAGCGGTGGGACATGGCGCTGCTGGTCCGGCAAGCGAGCGTCGCGTCGTGCCACTCCTTCGCCAGCCATGAGGGATATCTCGCCGGTCTCTGTCATCGCACGGCGGCCATCGAGGATTCGCGTCTTTTGCCCCTGTCCGAAATGCCGCTCCCTCTCAGTCCGAATGGAACAAGATCATGACATTCGCGAAGGTCAATGGCATCGAGCTGGCGTGGGACAGTTTCGGCGATGCGGCTGACGAAGCCATCCTGCTGATCTCGGGGCTTGGAACACAGATGATCCGGTGGACAAGGCCCTTTTGCGAGGGGCTTGCCGCAAGGGGATATCGCGTCATCCGCTTCGACAACCGGGATGCCGGCCGCTCCACGCATTTCAGTGCCTCGGCCCCGCCGGATTTCGGGGCGCTGGCCTCCGCGCTGATGGCGGGGCGCCGGCCCGATGTACCCTATACGCTTCACGACATGGCGGCCGACGCGATCGGTCTCCTCGACGCGCTCGGCATCGCGCGGGTCCATGCCGTCGGCCGGTCGATGGGCGGCATGATCGCGCAGGTTCTGGCGAGCGAACATGCCGACCGTGTCCTTTCGCTGACCTCGATCATGTCGAGCACGGGCAATCCGGCCCTGCCGCAGGCGGCCCCCGATGTCATGGCGATGATGATGCGTCCCGCGCCCGATCTCGCGGCCGATCCGGACGGCTTTCTGGTGGCGCGTCTCGCCTTCGCGCGCAGGATCGCCGGAACGGCCTATCCGTTCGACGAGGACGCCCATCGTGCCCTTCTGTTGGAAGAAGCGGGATGCTGCTACGATCCGGGCGGCACCGCGCGGCAGATCGCGGCCATGGCGGTGGCGGGGGACCGGCGCGCGCGTCTGGCGACGATCACCGCGCCGACGCTCATCATTCATGGGACCGACGATCCTCTGATCGCGCCGGCCTGCGGCCTCGATACGGCACTTTCGATCCCGAACGCGATCCATCTGCCGATCGAGGGCATGGGACACGACCTGCCGCACGAACTCGACCAGACGGTGATCGACGCGATCCGCGACCTGGCGAAGAAGGTCCAGATACATGATGCCCTCCATGGCGCGCGACACGCTTGATCAAAGGCGTGGTTCCGTTGTTCGAGTGACTCGATCGCACGTAGGTCGATTTATCGTGTCTTGGGCGCACCAACCAGCATCGGCCCGTAGCTCAGGACGAAACCGCCGAAGGCGGCGATCCAGAAACATGCCGAGACGATAAGAAGCGGCATGGTCCAGGCCGGAAATAGGGACGCCGCGACGCGGACCGTCGCCGCCAGGGTGACAAGGAGAAAAATGAGACGGGTGACGCGATCCGCCGACAGATTGCGTCCGGTGTGGCCGCGCGTCGCGCGCGTCATCACCGCCAGGATCATTGTGCCGATCGCCCCCGCCGTGAGGGCGTGGATGGCTGCGCTTTGCGGCAGATCGGCGTCGAGCATGGAGAGACCGAGCAAGGCGGCTCCGAGAACCAGCCACGCATAACCGATATGAAGAACGAAGAGCAGCGGCTCCGCCGCCGTCGCGCGGCCGCGCCAGCGCAGCAGACGCCAGAAGTTGAGCGCCGCACCGAGCAGAAGGACAAGGCCGATTGCGCGGAAAGTCGGAAACAACGCCCAGGCGAACAGGCTAGCATGCAGTGCGCCGAGGGCGCCCCGGTCAATGCTCTTGTGGACGGCGGCGGGGAGATCGGCGCCGGCGCGCTTGGCGAGCCAGTTGCGGGTAAAGCTCGGCACGATCCGGCCGGCCACCACCGAAATCAGCACGATCACGGCGGCAAGTCCGAGACGCCATCCGAGCCCCGAAGGGACGGCGACGCCGTCAGCATCGAGGTGCATCAAGAGATTGGCGATGCCGAGAACGATCACCGGCGCAAGCATGGGAAGATTGCGCCAATTCTTGCCGGCGACGATCTCGCGAGCGGCGACGCCGACCAGAAGCGCCGGGAAGGAGAGATCCGCCGCGATCGCGAGCCACGCTGGAGCGAGCGACGAAACCAGACAGGCGATGCGGCCGAGCAACCACAGCGCGGCCAACACCGCCAGCGGCGCGCCGCTGACGGGAAGTCGCCGGGTCCAGTTCGGGATGGCTGTGAGCAGGAAGCCCGCGATGGCCGCCATCACGAAGCCGAAGAGCATTTCATGAATGTGCCAGCTGAGCGGATCAAACCTGCTCGGCGGCGCGACTCCCGCGACCAGCATGACGATCCAGAGCGCGAGCGCCGCCGCCGACCAGAGGGCGGCCGCGAGAAAGAACGGTCGGAAGCCCTGCGTCAGAATGGCCGGCATCGGGCGACTCGCGTGGTCTCTTGCAGCGACATTCATGGCGCATCTCGTATTGCACGAGAAAACTGAATTGGCCGCACAGAGCCTCGGTCGCCCCAGCGGCCGGCGATGTAATTCTGTTCGGCCGGCTTTCGCCGGGGGCTCTTGTCGGCTAGCACGGCGTTTTTCAAATTCGCGATCATCTTTGTTTCGCTCGTTGCGTTCATTCCAAGCTGTCCTAAGGTGTGGCATCGGCGCGACAGATCGGCGCCTTCATTGCCTCGAAGATGTCACTGCTGGCGGCCGTTTACCCGCGCCATGCTCCACACCGAAAAGCAACCCGCCGCGCCTCGTGTAGAACCACCAGGTGACGGCGATGCAGCTCATGTAGAAGGCGAGGAACGCATAGAGCGCCGCAGCCGCCCCGCCGGTCATGGCGATCGAAGTGCCGAAGCTTTTGGGAATGAAGAAGGCGCCGTACGCTGCGATCGCCGAGCTGAAGCCGATAATGGCGGCCGACTCCTTATCGGATTGCTTGACGAGATTGGCGGCGGCGACGCCGGGCTGCAGTCGCGCCACCTCTTTGCGCATGATCGCCGGGATCATCTGGAACGTCGAAGCGTTGCCGACGCCGCTCGCTGCGAAAAGGAACAGGAAGCTCGCCAAGAAGACCGGAAAGGCGGTGGGATCGCCTTTCATGCCGATGGCGTAGAGGACCCCGGCCACGCCGAGGCTCATGGCGATGAAAACCCAAAATGTGATTCGCCCGCCGCCGATCCGGTCGCTCGGCTTGCCGGCGAGCGCCCGCGCGAGGGCGCCGACGAGCGGGCCGAGGAAGGCGTATCGCAGCGCGTTCACGTCCGGGAAAAGGATCTTCGATAGAAGCGGAAACGCCGCCGAGAATCCGATGAATGATCCGAAGGTGCCGGTATAGAGCCAGCACATGATCCAGTTATGCGTGCGCCGGAAGATCACCGCCTGGTCGGCGAACGATGACTTCATCGTAGCGATGTCATCCATGCCGAACCATGCCGCAAAGGCGCTTGCGGTAATGAACGGTACAAAAACGAAGCCGGCGTTCTGCAGCCAGAGCGTAGAGGTGACGCCGCCATGCGTCGCGATCTGCGGACCGCCGCCGAGCCAGCCGAAAACGCCAGTGGTAATCGCCAGCGGCACAATGAATTGCACGACGCTGACGCCGAGGTTGCCGAGACCCGCATTGATGGCGAGCGCGTTGCCCTTCTCCGCCTTCGGAAAAAAGAACGAGATGTTGGCCATCGAGGAGGCGAAATTGCCGCCGCCCAGGCCACAAAGCAGGGCGAGCGCGAGAAATATCCAGTACGGCGTATCGCCGCTTTGCACCGCAAAACCGATGCCGAGCGCCGGTATTAACAGCGACCAGGTGGTCAGCGTTGTCCAGAACCGACCACCGAAGATTGCCGGCATGAAGGAGTAGAAGATACGCAGCGTCGCGCCAGAAAGGCCGGGCAATGCTGCGAGCCAAAACAGCTGTTCGTTCGAGAATGCGAAGCCGACGGAGGGGAGCTTCGCGACCACCACGGACCAGACCATCCAGACGGCGAAGGACAGCAGCAGGCAGGGAACGGAGATCCAGAGATTGCGCCGGGCGATCGCGCGGCCGGAGGCGTCCCAGAAACTCCTGTCCTCAGGCCGCCAATCCTGGATGGCGCCCGTGGCCGCCAGGGCTCCCCGCTGCGCGGGTCCATGGATCGGCTGCATCTCCGGAAGTTCTGGGAGCGTCCCCAACGCAACGCGTGCCCCCGCGGCCGTGCGCTCCATCTGGCGGATTGCAATATGCATCCAGACGAGAGCTACAGACACGATGACGAACAGCAGCCAGAAGCAGCTCTGCCAGACGCCGGTCAAGTCGTTTAGCGCGCCAAAGGCGATGGGCATGACGAAGCCGCCAAGGCCGCCAACGAGGCCGACTGCGCCGCCGACGGCCCCCACGCGATCGGGATAATAGATCGGAATATGCTTGAAGACCGCCGCTGTGCCAAGACTCATGAAAAAGCCGAGCACGAATGTGACGGACATAAACCCCACGATGCCCATGCGGGCCGAGAAGGCGACAGGACCGCGAATTCCTTCGACCACATATTGCGTCGGCGGGTAGGACAGGACGAAGGTGCAGGCCACGGACACCATGAATGTCCAGTACATGATCCGCCGTGCGCCGAACTTGTCGGACAAATGCCCGCCGTAGGCGCGAAAAATCGAGGCCGGGATGGAATAGGCTGCGGCCATCATGCCGGCGTTGGTAATGTCGAGTCCGTAGACGCCGATCAGATAACGCGGTAGCCAGAGGGCGAGTGAGACGAAGCCTCCAAAAGCGAAGAAGTAATAGAGTGAAAAGCGCCAAACCTGGATGTTCTTGAGCGGCTCGAGCATTGCGGCCAGCGATTCGGGCTTTTGGCCGGATGCACGTCGGCGCGCCAGATCGGGATCCTCCTTTGTCATTAGGAAGAAAACAGCGGCCGTTAACGCAAGCGCGGCAGCCCAGTCGAGCGCCACCGTTTTCCAACCGTATGCGACCATGATTACGGGCGCAGCGAAATTCGTCACCGCCGCGCCCACATTGCCAGCCCCGAAAATGCCGAGCGCGGTCCCCTGCTTTTCTTTCGGGAACCACTTCGCCACATAAGCGACGCCAATCGAAAAGGAACCACCCGCGACGCCGACGCCAAGCGCGGCGATCAGGAAGGTGGGGTAGTCATAGGCGAACGTCAGCAGCGCGGTCATGACCGCCGCCGACAGCATCGTGAGAAGGAGGACGATGCGTCCGCCGTATTGATCAGCCCAAATCCCGAGAATGAGACGGATCAGCGATCCCGTGAGGATCGGCGCGCCGACCAGTAGTCCGAACTGGGTCTCCGAAAGGCCAAGGTCCTTTTTGATCTGGATGCCGATGATCGCGAAGATCGTCCAGACAGCGAAACACACCGCAAAGGCGATTGTGGACAGCCACAGGGCACGGCTCTGGTCGGCAGGGTTGATTGCGCGGGCCGTCGGAATAGGAGGCGCCGTATTCATAGTCAGGCCTTCCGGTCTTGAAGAGGCTTGATCGGCTCGGGACCGTCGATCAGCGGATCGAGTGGGAAGCGGGCGCGGGCTGCGGCTGCATCTTCGACGCGCAAGACGTCGCCGCGGATTAGCATTCCGAACTTCGCCATCCCGGCCAGGGCGCGCGAGAACGTCTCGCGCGTCATGCCGAGCTGCGATGCGATGAGGCGCTTCTCGAGCGGCAGCCGCACGGCGATATCTGTGTGAGATTGTCCGAAAAGCGCGACCAGGTAACAGCCGACCCGCTCTTCCGCGGAGCGCAGCTTCAGGTTTTTCTGCATGCGCACCTGACGCCGGAACTGCGCTGCCTGGCGGCCCAGGATAGCGCGGCAAAGGGCGTGATCGGTCGCGATGGCTTCCCGGAAGGTTTCGGCCCGGATCAGGAGTAGGTGGGCCTCCTCATAGACGCGGGCCCGCATCAGATAGGGCTGATCGCCGATCACGGCGGCGGGAATGACGAGATCCACTGGCAGCAATAGTTCGATAAGGGTCTCGACCTGATTGCGCACGCCCAAAAGCTCGATGCTGCCGGCCAGAAGGAACTGGGCAAAGACGGGCGTCTCCGCTTGCTCGATCAGTACGCTTCCCGCCGGCACACGATGCAGCAAAGCCTCCGCCCCCAGCGCGTCCAGCGTTTCCGGCGGAACCTCATGCAGCCAGGCAATTTCCTGCAGCGCTTCACGCGCAGAAGACCAGGGCGCCGGATCTGAAGCATTTGCGGCCGCGACCGTCAGCACGACGCCGCGCGGGTGATTGGACGGAAGATCCATTTCCATTCGGCTGTTTTCCATTGCCTGCCCGAGGGCAAAACCCATCCGATGTGACTTATATCACAACATACTGCAAATCAAATCACTCGGCGCATTGATGCAAATCAATGTGACCCCGCAGCGAGATCTGCAGGATCACCCGGCGTCGTCATCGCCCGCCTTTGCGCATGACCGCGAACGCAGGGAAAAACCATGAGCCACTTCCTCGACCGGCTGACGTTCTTCGAGAGGCAGGTCGGCACGTTCTCCGACGGGCACGGGATCGTGACGAACGAGCCGCGCGAATGGGAGGACAGCTACCGTAAGCGCTGGCAACACGACAAAATCGTGCGCTCTACCCACGGCGTGAACTGCACCGGGTCGTGCTCATGGAAGATCTACGTCAAGGGCGGCATCGTGACGTGGGAGACGCAGCAGACCGATTACCCGCGCACGCGGCCTGATCTGCCGAACCACGAGCCCCGCGGCTGCGCGCGCGGCGCGAGCTACTCCTGGTACCTCTATTCAGCCAATCGCGTGAAGCACCCCATGGTGCGCGGACGCCTGCTCCGGCACTGGCGCAAGGCGCGCGCGACGCTTTCTCCCGTTGCGGCCTGGTCCTCCATTGTGGAGAGTCCTGAAAAACGCGCGAGTTATACGAGCAAACGCGGCCTCGGCGGCCTCGTCCGCGCGACGTGGGACGAGGTCAACGAAATCATCGCCGCAGCCAACGCCTACACGGTAAGGAAATATGGGCCAGATCGCGTGGTCGGCTTCTCGCCGATCCCAGCGATGTCCATGGTGTCCTATGCCGCTGGCGCGCGTTATCTTTCGCTGCTCGGCGGCGTCTGTCTGTCCTTCTATGATTGGTACTGCGATCTGCCTCCCGCCAGCCCGATGACCTGGGGCGAGCAGACGGACGTTCCGGAGAGCGCCGACTGGTACAATGCCGGCTATCTGCTGATCTGGGGTTCGAACGTCCCGCAGACCCGCACGCCGGATGCGCACTTCTATACCGAAGTCCGCTACAAGGGCACGAAAAGCGCGGTGATCTCGCCGGACTATGCCGAGGCGACCAAGTTCGCCGATCTGTGGCTGCATCCCAAGCAGGGCACTGATGCGGCGCTCGCGATGGCGATGGGCCATGTCATCTTGCGCGAATTCCATCTGAATCGAAAGGTCGCCTATTTCGACGACTACATCCGCAGATACACGGATCTGCCGATGCTCGTTCGTCTCATGCGCAAGGACGGACGCTATGTTCCGGACCGGCTCGTGCGCGCCGAAGACTTCGCCGACGGCCTCGGCGAAGAGAACAACGCCGCATGGAAAACCGTCGCCTTCGACGTCGAGGGCGCCCCAGTCGTCCCGCTTGGCTCAGTCGGGTTCCGCTGGGGCGAGCAGGGTAGATGGAATCTCGAATCCCGGCGCGGAGACGGCGCGGAGACGTCGCTGCAGCTCAGCCTGGTCGATAGCGGAGCGACAGGCGAAGTGGTCTTCCCCTATTTCGGCGGCGCCGCCACCAACGGCTTCACCGCGACCGAGCATCCGGACATCGTGACTCGCACCGTTCCGATGCGCAGCCTCGCGCTAAAGGAAGGCGAGACGGCGGTGGCGACGGTTTTTGATCTTTTATGCGCCAATTATGGGCTGGATCGCGGGTTGGGCGGCGCCGGAGTTTCGTCCGATTACGATGCGGATGAGCCCTACACGCCCGCTTGGGCCGAGCGCGTGACCGGCGTGCCGCGGGCGCACATCATCCATGTCGCTCGTGAATTCGCAACGAACGCGGAGAAGACGAACGGGCGCTCGATGGTGATCCTCGGCGCCGGGGTGAATCATTGGTACCACATGGACATGACCTATCGGGGGATCATCAATCTCCTGACGCTTTGCGGCTGCATCGGCCAGTCGGGCGGCGGCTGGTCTCACTATGTCGGGCAGGAAAAGCTGCGACCGCAAATAGGCTGGCTGCCGATCGCCTTTGGGCTCGATTGGAGCCGGCCGCCGCGGCAGATGAACGCCACATCGTACTTCTATGCGCACACGGACCAGTGGCGCTACGAGACGTTGAAAGTGTCGGAGATCCTGTCTCCGACGGCGCCGGACGGCGACTGGTCCGGATCGATGATCGACTACAACGTCCGCGCCGAGCGCATGGGCTGGCTGCCGTCGGCGCCGCAGCTCAAGCAGAATCCGCTCACCATCGCCGCGCGGGCGGCGGCCGCGGGTCTGTTGCCGAAAGACTTTGTCGCGAAAGCCGTGAGCACGGGCGAGCTTGATCTCTCTTGCCATGATCCGGACGATCCCGCGAACTGGCCGCGCAACATGTTCGTCTGGCGCTCGAACCTGCTCGGCTCGTCCGGCAAGGGGCACGAATATTTCCACAAGCATCTGCTTGGGACCAGCAATGGGGTGATGGGCAAGGACCTTGGCGTGGAGGGACGCGAGAAGCCGCAGGATGTCGCGTGGCGCGATCAGGCGCCGGAAGGAAAGCTCGATCTGCTGGTCACGCTGGACTTCCGCATGTCGACCACCTGCGTCTACTCCGACATCGTGCTGCCGACTGCGACCTGGTACGAAAAGAATGACCTGAACACGTCGGATATGCACCCGTTCATCCACCCGCTGACCGCGGCGGTCGATCCGGCGTGGGAATCGCGGACCGACTGGGACATCTACAAGGGAATTGCCGCGGCGTTTTCCAAGATTTGCCCCGAGGTTCTTGGTCGCGAGACGGATGTCGTGTTGACGCCGGTGCTGCATGACACGCCCGGCGAGTTGGCGCAGCCCTACGGCGTCAGTGACTGGATGCGCGATGGGACAGAGCCCGCGCCCGGCAAGACGATGCCTTCGGTGGCCGTTGTCGAACGCGACTACCCGAACCTCTATGCCAGATTCTCTTCAATTGGGCCGCTCCTGAAGGAACTCGGCAATGGCGGCAAAGGCATCGCCTGGAACACCGGCCACGAGGTCGAATTCCTAGCTGCGCTCAACGGTGTAGCATCCTCCGGCGCAGCTTCGGGGCAGCCGAGGCTCGAAACGGACGTGGACGCGATCGAGGCAATTTTGAGCCTTGCCCCCGAAACCAATGGCGAGGTCGCCGTGAAGGCGTGGGAGGCGCTAGGCAAGGCGACCGGCCGCGATCATACCCATCTTGCCCGGCCGAAGGAGGATGAGAAGATCCGCTTTCGCGACATCGTCGCGCAGCCGCGCAAGATCATTTCCTCGCCGACCTGGTCAGGCATCGAGAGCGACAAGGTCTGCTACAACGCTGGATACACCAATGTCCATGAACTCATCCCCTGGCGCACTCTGACCGGGCGCCAGCAGTTTTACCAAGATCATCTCTGGATGCGGGCGTTCGGCGAGGCGCTGGTGACCTGGCGGCCGCCGATCGACACAAAGGGGACCGCGTCGGTCAAGGGCAAGCACGACAACGGCAATCCGGAGATCGTGCTGAACTTCGTCACGCCGCACCAGAAATGGGGCATCCACAGTACTTACACCGATAATTTGCTGATGCTGACCTTGAGCCGCGGCGGACCCTGCATCTGGATCAGCGAGACCGACGCGAAGCAGGGGGGCATTGTCGATAACGACTGGGTCGAAGCCTACAACACGAATGGTGCGCTGGTCGCGCGTGCAGTCGTTTCGCAACGGGTCAATCCTGGCATGGCGATGATGTACCACGCGCAGGAGAAGATCGTGAACGTGCCCGGCAGCGAAGTCACCGGACATCGCGGCGGCATCCACAACTCTGTGACTCGCATCGTGCTAAAGCCGACGCACATGATCGGCGGCTATGCGCAGCAAAGTTATGGTTTCAATTACTACGGCACAGTCGGCAGCAATCGCGACGAGTTCATCATTATCCGGCGCATGAACAAGATCGACTGGCTGGACGGATCCGAACCAGCCGCCCGGCAGAAGGAACCCGTGTCATGAAAATTCGTGCGCAGATCGCGATGGTGTTGAACCTCGACAAGTGCATCGGATGCCATACCTGCTCGGTCACCTGCAAGAATGTCTGGACCAGCCGCGAAGGCATGGAATATGCGTGGTTCAACAATGTGGAGACCAAGCCCGGTATCGGCTACCCAAAGGATTAGGAGAACCAGAAGCGATGGAAAGGCGGCTGGACCCGTCGCCGCGACGGCGGGATCGAGCCGCGCATCGGCGGCAAATGGCGCATCCTGTCCAACATTTTCGCGAACCCGGATTTGCCGGAAATCGACGACTATTACGAGCCGTTCACGTTTGATTTTGGGCATTTGCAGACGGCGCCCGAGAGCAAGGCGATGCCCACGGCCCGTCCGCGTTCGCTGATCAGCGGTGAGCGGATGCAGAAAATCGAATGGGGACCGAACTGGGAGGAGATCCTCGGTGGCGAGTTCGCCAAGCGCAGCCAGGACAGCAACTTCGAGGGCGTGCAGAAGGACATTTATGGCGCCTTCGAGAACACATTCATGATGTACCTGCCGCGCCTTTGCGAGCACTGCCTCAATCCTGCCTGCGCGGCGGTATGTCCGTCGGGCGCTATCTACAAGCGCGAGGAAGATGGCATCGTTCTGATCGACCAAGACAAATGCCGCGGCTGGCGTATGTGCGTCTCCGGCTGTCCCTACAAGAAGATCTATTACAACTGGTCCTCGGGCAAATCGGAGAAGTGCATCTTCTGCTATCCGCGGATCGAGGCGGGTCAACCGACAGTGTGTTCGGAGACCTGCGTCGGTCGCATCCGCTATCTCGGCGTAATCCTATATGACGCCGACGGCATCGAGAAAGCCGCGTCCGTTCCGGACGAGGGCGATCTCTACGAGGCGCAACTCAAGGTGTTTCTCGATCCGTTCGATCCGGACGTTCAGGCGCAAGCGCGCCTCGATGGCATCTCCGACGCATGGCTGGAGGCGGCTAAACGCTCGCCGGTGTGGAAGATGGCGATGGACTGGAAGATCGCCTTTCCGCTGCACCCGGAATACCGGACGCTACCAATGGTCTGGTACGTTCCGCCGCTCTCGCCGATCCAGGCTGCGGCGGCTAAGGGCGACATTGGCGTCGTTGGCGGCATCCCGGACGTCAAGTCTCTTCGCATCCCGGTCGAGTATCTCGCCAACCTCTTGACCGCCGGACGAACGGCGCCGATCACGGCGGCGCTTGAGCGCATGCTGGCGATGCGCGCCTATATGCGGGCCAAGACGGTGGATGGCGTCATCGTTGAGTCGATCGCCGCGGACGTCGGCCTGTCGGGCCTGGACATCGAAGAGATGTATCAGCTCATGGCCATCGCCAACTATGAGGACCGCTTCGTCATACCGACCGCTCATCGCGAGACGGGCGACGATACGTTCCTGATGCGCGGCTCCTGTGGTTTCTCCTTTGGTGAAGGCTGTTCTGGTAGAACGGGGTTCAGCCTGTTCGATGCGAAAAAGCCGAAGACCCCCATGGAGGTGTCGTGATGGCCCGCACCTACCGGGCTCTCGCAGCCCTGATCTCCTATCCGACAGCAGCGCTGCAGGCCGCCACGCGCGAGATCGCCGGAGCGTTGATCGACGAGGGATTAATCCCGCCGCCGCAGCGCGCCGGCATTGACGCTCTTCTGGCTGAACTCGCCGAACGCGACATCTACGATCTCCAGGAGCGCTATTTCGCTTTGTTCGATCGGAGTCGTACATTGTCCCTGCAACTGTTCGAGCATGTGCATGGAGAAAGCCGCGATCGCGGCCAGGCGATGGCGGATCTCATTGATCTCTATCACGGCCATGGGCTTGAGCCGACCGCGGGCGAGTTGCCGGATTTTCTGCCGTTGTTCCTCGAGTTCCTGTCGCTGCTGCCCGAGGACGAGGCGCATGCGCTCCTGACCGAACTGGCGGTCATTCTTCAAGTTCTCGGGGAGCGCCTGATCGCCCGTGGCAGCGCCTACGCCGCCGTGTTTGAGGCTCTCGTTTCGCTGGCGAACACGAGGGGCGCGCCTTCGTCCCGCATCGCCCCGGATATCGGGCAAGACGATCCCGATGATCTGACGGCGCTCGACGCTGCATGGGAGGAGGCGGCGGTGCATTTCGGCCCGGGCGAGCAGACCGACGGCTGCGGAACGGACCGGCTGCGAACCCTTCTTCGCGCTGGCGCCCGCGACGCCCGCGCTCCCGAGGAGACGCAACAATGAGCTTCTATCTGAACAGCATCCTTTACGGCTGGTACCCGTATTTTTGTCTCACCGTATTCCTGCTCGGCAGTCTGCTGCGCTTCGACGCGTCGCAATACACATGGCGGAGCGGATCGAGCCAGCTGTTGCGCAGGCGGCAACTAATGTGGGGATCCAATCTTTTTCACGTCGGCATCCTCATCATTTTCGGCGGCCACGTCGTCGGTCTGCTGACGCCGCTGGCGATCTTCGAAGCGCTCGGCATCAGCCACACATTCAAACAACTGCTGGCGATGACTGTCGGCGGGATCGCAGGGATCGCCTGTTTCGCCGGCATAACCTTGCTCGTTCACAGGCGGCTCTTTGATCCGCGCATCCGCCGGAACTCAAGCGCCGGCGACATCCTCGTCCTGCTGATGCTCTACGCGCAGCTCACGCTTGGCCTGCTGACCATTCCGATCTCGGCGCAACATCTGGACGGCTCCGAAATGGTGAAGTTCATGGCGTGGGCGCAGGGCATCCTGACGTTGCATCCCGGCGCGGCCGAGTTGATCGCGGACGTCAATCCGATCTTCAAGATGCATCTTTTTCTTGGCATGACCATCTTCCTGGTGTTCCCATTCACGCGACTCGTGCATGTGTGGAGCGCGCCGGTATGGTACCTCGGTCGCCGCGGATTCCAGGTGGTGCGGGCAAGGCAACCGATGGCGGGGAAGTGAGCCATGCAGACCGTAACCGTCAATGAGATAGCCATTCCCGCGGCGGCTATCGCGCGGGAAGCGCAGAACCATGAGGCGGCGTCTCCCGACGCCGCATGGGAGCAGGCGGCGCGAGCGCTGATCATTCGCGAATTGCTGCTGCAACGCGCGCGAGCGCTGGATCTCGCCGCCGAGCCGCTTGTCCAGGACGGCGGGCGGGAGACCGACGAAGAGGCCATGATCCGCATTTTGCTGGAGCGCGAGGTGCGTACGCCGACGGCGGACGATTCGGTCTGTCGACGCTACTACGATAACCACCGCGCGCGCTTCCGGACGCCTGATCTGTTCGAGCCCGCCCATATCCTGTTCAAGGCCCGGCGCGACGATGCCGCGGCATACGCCAAGGCCACTGAACAGGCCGAGGCCGTCTTGGCGGAGCTCGCGCTGCATCCGGACCGTTTTGATGATTTCGCACGCAACCTGTCCGACTGCCCCTCGGCGAAGGTGGGCGGACGGCTCGGTCAGATCGCGCCGGGTGAGACGACCTCCGAGTTCGAGACCTTCCTTCTTGCGATGGAAAGCGGCGAGATCTGCCCCACACCGGTGCGCGCCCGCTACGGCGTGCATGTGCTGCGGCTGGAGCGCAAGGTGTCGGGGCGGGCGCTGCCGTTCGAAGCCGTCCGCAATCGGATCGCCGCCTCTCTGGAAGAGAGCACATGGCGTCGCGCTGTTGCGCAATATATCGCGCTGCTGGCGGGGCAGGCGCGGATCATTGGCTTTGATCTTCCCGCCGCCACGTCGCCACTCGTGCAATAGGAGGCGTGGATGCTGGGCGTCATTTTGAGCGGGCTGACGGACGCTACTGCCGCCGAGGACATATTGACCGCCTTCGGCAGTCCGGGCGTCGTGGAGCGGGTCCGGCGAGATGCTGCGACCGAGGGCGTCGCCGTGGGCGGGCGCGTCGCCGCGAGAGTTCGCCATCTCCTTGACCACGCCAGCGAAGACGTCTGGCTCGAGCTCCTTGGCAGGATGTCGGCGTCGGCCCAACCCGGCGTCGCAGCATTGGAGGCAATCCTGGACTATGCGTTTCCTGATCCGGTTGCGCGCAACGCGATCAAGTCGCAACAGAAGACCGCCCATGGTTGAACTAAACGACAATGCCGCCCTTCGGCGCTTCGAGATGGTCGTCGACGGTGAAACGGCGTTCGTGGACTATGCAGCAGAAAGCGATCAGCTCGTGCTGCTCCACACAGAGGTTCCGCAGGCTCTCGCGGGCCGTCACGTTAGTACGCCGCTCGCCCACGCGGTCCTCGACGAGGCCCGTCGCCGGGGACAGCGCGTCGCGCCCAGATGCGAGTTTATCTGCGCATTCATCCGGCGGCATCCGGAGTACGGCGATCTTGTCGCGGAGCCAGGACCGGACGGAGGTCGATAGCCACACCGTTGGATCACGTCGCCAGGGACCAGCGCAGCCGTTTTGCCTTGCTGATACAGGACCAGCGCAATGACTCAGCGAAGAGATGACGACGCCACAGGCCAAGTTAGTTCGCCGGCCTGCTCGATGCACGAGGCGGACGACGCCTATATGGGATATGCTGAGAAAGACGAATTGACGGCCTTTCTCAATGAACTGCTCGAGGCCGAACGCGCTAGGGTGCGAGTCATCCTCGAGAGCGCACGCGGGGGCGCCGGCGGTCGGATCTTAGCGCTGATGCGAACGATTGAGCGAGAGGAAGCGCGGTGGTGGACTATGCTGATCCGGTATATCACAGAGCTCGGCGAGACGCCCTCTCCAAAGGTTGGCGCGTTCTTCGACGAGGCGATGGCTATCGCGGATTTTGGCGAGCGGATCGCCTTCCTCAAGTGCGATCAGAGCCGCGTTGCGCGAATGCTCCGCGAGATGCTGCCGCGGTTGCGCGACAGTCGGCTGTGCGCAGATCTCGCCGAGATGCTACGCTCCAAAGAGGCTAACATCGCCGTCGTCGACGATATTTTTGAACGCGACACCGGGGTGATTAGGCAAGGTCGCCGATCGATCTAATATCGTACGCGTTAACGCTTGGATGGTATCCCGCGTTACAACTTCGTTTGCTTGATAATGTCCTGGGCGTGAGCGCGCATTTCGGGGAGATTTCTATGAACGAGGATAACTTCAACATTGCTGTCCGCAAATTTCTGAAAGTGGTCGGTATTACTTCGCAGCGGGAGATCGAGCGCGTTGTCCGCGAAGGCAAGGTCGATGGCTCCGAGCTAAGGTTGCGCATGACGCTTACAGCCGAGAACGCGCGGATCGATCACGTCGTCGAAGAGACGATAGACCTCCGCTGAGTGTCTTCCGCTTGGCCCGAAGTCAGACAAGTCTCACTGCAGGCTCCTGGCGGCTGCCCTGACGTACATCAGCAACTTGAGGTGAAAGTCGCCGTCCGGGCGCAGGAACCGTCGGCGCCGGCAGCGCGACCCAGCACTAGGGTTCAACGAACGAGCCAGAGGAAATCGAGCTGGACAAAGTTTCATTCGCGCGAGGGCCGGGCGAGTCGCGGCGCGAGTTCGTGCCGCCGATGATGAGAAACGCCGGTCAGCACTTTTTCGGGGTAGCTGGACCATAATCGCGCCACCGGTTAGGGTGGCGACAAGGTGGCGACACCTGACCGCCGGGGACAAGCTGGGCGAACGGACGGTTCGCCATAAGAACTATGAATTCAGATAGTTAAATTGGTTGCGGGGGCAGGATTTGAACCTGCGGCCTTCAGGTTATGAGCCTGACGAGCTACCGGGCTGCTCCACCCCGCGCCGACGGTGTAGCAGCGTCGGCGGAGAATGGGAAGCTTTATATCGCTTCTATGACGCACCCTTGATGATGCCCGCCATCGTTTTGTATTCGTTTGTGCTTCTCCGCTGCGGCTATGCCGTCGCGATTCTCAGTGGCTACCAGGCGTGGGGATTGATCCTGCGTTTCCAGTGCTGGCCCGGCGGCAGGGCGGCGGCGTCTTCGCGGCGGCGCGCCAACCCGCGGGGGCGAATGCCGCGCCCGCTTGCGCCGAGATGCGCCGCGGCGCCCTCAGCCGGGTTTGGAACCGGCGGCGCGACGGGACCTGTCGTCACGGGCGCGACGCTCCAAGCTGCCGCGGGTTTGCGTTTCGGCGGGGCGTCAGGCGCGCTGGCCTGTGCGCCGCCTGAGGCTGGCGCGCCGATGCGCCGCTTCTTCGCCGGCGCTTCGATCTTGCTGACGCGATCGACCTTCGCCGCGCGCGCGGTCTGCCTCGCCGGGGCCTCGGACCTGCGGCTCTGGCGAACGGATCGCAGGGGCGCCTCGGTCGAAGCGAAGGCGTCGACGCCGACGCTTTCCGGCGCGATGAGGCTCGGGAGAATCCGCGGCGGCCGCGCCGCAACTGCGGCCAACGCGCCGGACGGCGCGGCGGGCGTCAATGGCGCTGCGGGTTTTGGCATGAAAAGCTGCTCGGCCTCTTTCGAAAGTTCCAACGTCCGGGGCGCCGCCCTTTCGGTTTGCAGAAAAGCCGGAACGGTGAAGTCCGTATCGCCCGCCGGATTTAGTGGCGCATTCGACGCGGCGTCGCGGCGGGACGAAAAGGCCGCCTTGGCGCCGCTGAGCGCGGCGTTGTCTTTTCCGAAAAGATCCAACGACGAGGCGGCGGCGGGCGCACGGCGGGAGCGCTTGATCTCGATAGCGAAAGGCTTAGGCGGCTGTTTCATTCTTTGGTCCGATGGATTCCTGGATGTTCAATGTCGGCGGGCCTTGGCGATATGCGTCGGGTTTCCGGCATTGGCTCGACGCTGACAGAAAGCTTAAGCCTGCGACCTGCAATCGAGGCATTCGCCTCTGCGTCGCGCCGCGCTTTGTCTGTCGGGATCTGCGCAAATTGTCCGGTAAGCGATGACCAAACGCATTTGAACCGCTACGCCGAATCGGCATGCCCTTCACGTATATCAAGGCAAATAGCGAGTGGCAATTCTGCGGCGCCGGGGCGTTTTGCTGCAAAGCAGCGCTGCAGCATTGCGCGGCGCGAAGACAATGCCTTGACGAGATGAGATGAGCCAATGAATGCGGTATTTGCAAGGCCGTTTTCGCGTGGCGCACGGATTGTCCGCACGGCGTCGCTGCCTCGAAAAGTCAGGACGGCAAGGAAGCCCAACGCGCCCTTGTGCAATCCGGCTCCGTCTCGATCGGCGCTTTGCCGCGATTTTGGCCAGAGCAAGAACGCGTATGCAATATAGTTGCGATAAAAATATAATATAAAAATTTATGTAAACATGTATTTATCCATGTAATCTGTCATTTATGCTTTTGATGTTGATGGGTATTGATGATTTATTCAATGTTTCGTCCGATAAGGATCTCTGCGCGACTTATGTGACGGCCTGATTTCCGGTTCCGGCGTTGGTCCGCCGGGACTTTGCCGCATCTGTGGGTCGCCCGAATTGCGTATCGAGCCATTTCGAGGACAGCATGACGCTTGCAAACATGAAAATCGGACGAAAGCTCGGCGTCGGCTTTGCCTGCGTCCTTTTCGTCGTCGCCGCTATGAGCCTGACGCTTTTCGCGACGCTGAGGTCGCTGGCCGGCGCCGCCGAAGTCAACGCGGCCTCTTATCGGGCTGTCGAGCACGTCGATCTCGCCATCGCCGCCGTGGCGGATGAGGCGCGAACCTCGCTTCGCTATGTTTTGACCAAAAACGAGCGTTTCGTAAAAACCTACGACGACGCGGTGAAAGCCTTCGCCGACGACATTGGCTCAGCGCGCCAAGATGCGGTCGGGCGCGCCGACATTCTCGCCCTTCTTGATAAAATCGAAGCGGACGGGGAGGTTTTTCGCCACAGCGTCGGCGACGAGACGATCCGCCTGGTCCGCGACAGTCCGACGGCTGAACCGGCGGTGAAATTTGCGGAGTCGGACGCCGCCGTCAACGGTCTTCGGGAATTCAAGTCCGCCGCCGCCGCCGCCCGCAAGAAGATCAACGACTGGTCCGATGACGCGCAGGCGCAGTTCAACCATTTGATGTCCGCGCTCCAGGCGACGATCATCGTCGGCGCCGGCGCGGCGTTCCTGCTCGCCGCGCTGGTCGGCTGGTGGATGGCGCGAATCATCGCTACGCCCGTGACGAATATGACGGGCGTCATGAGAAAGCTGGCGCAGGGCGATCATTCGATCGAAATTCCGGGCGTCGGCCGCGGCGACGAAATCGGTCTGATGGCCGAGGCGGTGAAATCCTTCAAGGACGCCGCCATTGCGAAAGTGAAGCGCGACGCCGCCGACGCCGAGTCGGTCAAGGTCTGGCAGAAGGAGGAGGAGGAGCGCGCCGCCAAGCTCGCCGAGGCGGCGCGCCAAGACCAGCTCGCGATTGAGGGCCTCGCCGAGGGGCTTGGCCGGCTCGCGGGCGGCGATCTCGTCTATCGGATCGAGACGGAATTCGCGCCGAAGACCGCGCAGCTGCGCAGCGATTTCAACGCCGCCGCCGCGAAGCTGCAGGAAGCGATGTCGAGCATTCGCGCCAGCACCGCGACGCTCGCCTCGGGCAGCAGTGAAATCACCCAGGCGGCTGACGATCTGTCGCGGCGCACCGAGCAGCAGGCGGCCGGGCTCGAAGAAACCGCCGCGACGCTCGATGAGATCACGGCGACCGTCAAGAACACGGCCGAAGGCGCGGTGCGGGCGCAGGCGGTCGTCTCTACCGCGAAGTCGGAGGCCGATCATGGCGGCGAGGTCGTGCGCGACGCGATCACGGCGATGAGCGAGATCGAGCGCTCCTCAAAGCAGATCGGCCAGATCATTGGGGTCATCGACGAGATCGCCTTCCAGACCAACCTCCTCGCCCTTAACGCCGGCGTCGAGGCGGCGCGGGCGGGCGACGCTGGCCGCGGCTTCGCTGTCGTCGCCTCGGAGGTGCGCGCCCTCGCGCAGCGTTCGGCCGAGGCGGCGAAAGAGATCAAGGGCCTGATCTCGGCCTCGACCACGCATGTGGGTCAGGGGGTCGACCTCGTCGGCGAGACCGGCAAGGCGCTGGCGCGCATCGTCGCCCAGGTGGCCGAGATCAACGCCGTCGTCAGCTCCATCTCAGCCAGCGCGCAGGAGCAGGCAAGCGCGCTGCATCAGGTCAATACGGCGGTCAACCAGATGGATCAGGTGACCCAGCAGAACGCCGCCATGGTCGAGGAAACCACCGCGGCGGCGCATGCGCTGGGCGTCGAGAGCGCCGAGCTTGCGCGTCTCGTCGGGCTGTTCCAGCTCGGGCAGGCGGCGCAAGCCGTGAAGGCGCGGCAAGGCGCGGCGCGCGGCTCGGGCGCCCCGGCGGCGGTGCATCGGGCGGGGCCTTCGAACGTGCCGCGCCCGGCGCTGAAGACGCTCGCCGCGTCCGGCCGGGGCGGCGCGGCCCGCAAGCCTGAACCCGCAAGCGCAGAAGACAGCTGGGAGGAGTTTTGATGAGCGTTGAAGCGCGCGACGCGGCCTGCATCGAGCTGCCGGAAATTCTCGATCTCGGCGCGGCGGGTCCGCTCGCCGCCGAATTCCTCAGTCATCGCGGCGAAGCGCTCTGCGTCGACGCCTCCCGCGTCGAGCGCATGGGCGGTCAGTGCCTGCAGGTGCTGCTCTCCGCCGCCAACACCTGGAAGGCGGACGCCGTCCCGCTCGCGATCGTCGGCGCGTCTTCTGGTTTCACGGATGGTCTCGCCCGCCTCGGCGTCGCGCCGGCCGAATTGATCGATGGGGAGCTGACGCAATGAGCAAAACAATTCTCACCGTCGACGATTCGCGCACCATGCGCGACATGTTGCGGCTCGCCCTCTCCGACGCGGGCTTCCGCGTCGTGCAGGCCGACGATGGCGTGCATGGACTTGAAGTTCTCGCCGGCGAAACGCCGGACGTCATCGTCACCGACATCAACATGCCGCGTCTCGACGGCTTCGGCTTCATCGAGGGCGTGCGCGGCGACGATCGCCATCGCGCGGTGCCGATCTTGGTGCTGACGACGGAAAGCGACGCCGCGAAGAAAGAACGCGCGCGCCGCGCCGGCGCCACCGGCTGGATCATCAAACCGTTCGATCCGGCCAAGCTCGTCGCCGCCATCCGCCGCGTCGCGGCGTAATTCTTCTTTGACCGACCAGAAAAGCCTGAACGGGAACGAGGATTGAAAATCCATGGATGCGATGGCTGAGATCAGGCAGACGTTTTTCCTCGAATGCGAGGAGCAACTCGCCGAGCTGGAGACGGGACTTCTTGCGATCGATGACGGCGATCGCGATCCGGAAACGGTCAACGCCGTGTTTCGCGCGGTGCACTCGATCAAGGGCGGCGCCGGCGCCTTCGCGCTCGACGATCTCGTCTCTTTCGCCCATGTGTTCGAGACGGCGCTCGATCACCTGCGGGCGGGCCGGCTCGAAGCGACGCCGGATCTGTTGAAGACCATGCTGCGCGCGGCGGATGCGCTCGCCGACCTCGTGCGCGCCGCCCGCGACGAGACAGGCGTTGACGCCGTACGCCTGGCGACGCTCGCCGCCGAGCTGCGCGCGGTCGATCCGGCGGCGGCGGGCGAGGGCGCGGCTGATCAGGACGAGAGTTTCGCCTTCCGCCCCGTGCCGATGGACGAATCCATGTTCGACGGGTTCGACGCTGATGCGGCCCCGCCGGAGCGGGAATTTTCCATCCGCTTTCGCCCGCATCGCGATCTCTACGCCAAGGCGAACGAGACGGCGCTGCTGCTGCGCGAACTCGGCGGCCTCGGCGAAATCGCCGTCGCCTGCGATGCGTCGGAGCTGCCGCTTCTGCCCGACCTCGATCCCGAAGCCGCTTATCTGACGTGGATCATTTCGTTGCGCACGGGCGCCGGCGAGAGCGCGATCCGCGACGCGTTTGAATTCGTCGAGGGCGATTGCGATCTCGAGATCGCTCAGGCCGGCGCCGATCGCGCCGGGGACGAGGAGGGATTGGCGCCGGGCGATGTCGACATCGCCGCGCTGATCGGAAAGATGCAGGCGAGCGTCGAAGCGGAACTCGCGCGGGTCGTGGATACGCAGGTCCCGCGCGCCGCCAGCGCCGACGCCGAGAGACCCGATCAATCCAGATCGGATCATCCAAAGCCAGACCACGCCAAGCCTGAACAGGCCGGCGCGTCGATCCGCGTCGATCTCGACCGCGTCGATCGCCTCATCAATCTCGTCGGCGAACTCGTCATCAATCAGGCCATGCTGGCGCAGCAGGTGCAGGAGGCCGGGCTCTCGCGCGCGTCGGGCGTTGCGACGGGCCTTGGCGAACTCGAACAATTGACGCGCGAGATCCAGGACAGCGTGATGGCGATCCGCGCGCAGCCGGTGAAATCGGTGTTCCAGCGCATGCCGCGCCTCGTGCGCGAGGTCGCGGCACTGACCGGCAAATCGGTGCGCCTCGTGACGGAAGGCGAACACACCGAGGTCGACAAGACGGTGATCGAGCGCATCGCCGATCCGCTGACCCATATGATCCGCAACGCCATCGACCACGGGCTTGAGTCGCCGGAGCGCCGCCGCGCCGCAGGCAAGCCGGAGGAGGGCGTCGTGCGGCTGCTCGCGCTGCACCGCTCGGGCCGCATCGTCATCGAAGTCTCGGACGACGGCGCCGGCATCGACCGCGCGCGCGTCAAGGCGCTCGCCGCCGGCAAGGGCCTCATCGCGGCGGACGCGCCCCTGACCGACGAGGAAATCGACAATCTGATCTTCCTGCCCGGTTTCTCGACAGCCTCGACAGTGTCGGACATTTCCGGGCGCGGCGTCGGCATGGATGTCGTGCGCCGTTCGATCCAGGCGCTCGGCGGGCGCATCTCGATCCAGTCGCGGCCGGGGCAGGGATCGACCTTCGTCCTCAGCCTGCCGCTGACGCTCGCCGTGCTCGACGGCATGGTGGTGACGGCGGGCGGCCAGACCCTTGTCGTGCCGCTCACCGCCATTGTCGAAACGCTGCAGCCCAAAATCGCCGACGTGCACGGCTTTGGCGGCGGCGCGCGGGTCATCGCCATCCGCGAGGAGTTCACGCCGTTGATCGACGTCGGCCGCGAACTCGGCTATCGCGCCGCCGCCGCCGACGCTGTGGGGGGCGTCGCCATTCTCGTCGAATCCGAGGGCGGCGCGCGCTTTGCGCTGCTGGTCGATGCGATCCTCGGCCAGCGCCAGGTCGTCATCAAGAGCCTTGAGGCGAATTACCAGCACGTTCCGGGCATCGCCGCGGCGACCATCCTCGGCGATGGACGCGTCGCGCTGATCCTCGACGTCGACGCCGTCGTCGCCAGCTCGCGGACCGAGGCGCAAGGCCACGATCTTCTTCTCGCAACAGCAGGATAAGCCCATGACCGACGAACATGCGACCCAGGGGCGCCGCAAGACCGATCCGCAGCGCGCGCGCGAACTCATCTCGTTCCGCATCGGCGCGCAGAAATTTTGCGTCGACATCATGTCGGTGCGCGAGATTCGCGGCTGGACCCCGGCGACGGCGCTGCCGCAATCGCCAGCTTTCGTTCGCGGCGTCGTCAATCTTCGCGGCGCGGTGCTGCCGATCGTCGATCTTTCCGCGCGCCTCGGCTTTTCGCCGACCGAGCCAAGCGCGCGCCATGTCATCATCGTAGCGCAGATCGGCGATCAATCCGTCGGGCTTCTCGTCGACGCGGTGTCCGACATTCTCTCGGTGACCGACAATCTGCTGCAGCCGACGCCGGACGTCGCCTCCGACATGGCGAAGACCTTCGTCAAGGGCGTCATCGCCATCGACAGCCGCATGATCAGCCTGATCGCGCTCGACCACGTGTTGCCCGGCGCGGAGCGCGAGGCCGCATGAGCGAGACAGAATTCGCAATGCCCGCGATCGCCGGAGGAGAGGGCCTGACGCCGGGCGAATTCGTGCTCTCGCGCGAGGACTTTCGCCAGATCGCGGCGATGCTTCAAGCCGACGCCGGCATCCATCTGCCCGAGACGAAAGCGGCGCTCGTCTATTCGCGCCTGGCGCGGCGCCTGCGCGCGCTCGGCCTTGCGAGTTTCCGCGATTATTGCGCGCTCGTCGCGGGCGCGGCGGGCATCGACGAGCGCCAGAAGATGCTCGCGGCGCTGACCACCAACGTCACCAAATTCTTTCGCGAACCGCATCATTTCGAGCATCTCGAGCGTGTCGTTCTGCCGCCGCTGCTCAAGGCGGCGCGGCAGGGCGCGCGCGTGCGGCTGTGGTCCGCTGCCTGCTCCAACGGCCAGGAACCCTATTCCATGGCGATGGTCATATTATCCCTGATGCCGGACGCCCATCGCTATGACGTCAAGGTGCTCGCCAGCGACATCGACGCCAATATGCTTGCTGAGGGGGTCAATGGCGTCTACGCGGAGAGTTTCGCGGCGGACGCGCCCGCGAAACTGCGTCATCGCTGGCTCTTGCCCACGCCTGAGGGTCCGCGCGGCGAGCGCGGCCGCTTTGTCGCCGTCGCCGATGAATTGCGCGATCTCGTCGCCTTCCGCGAACTGAACCTCTTTGGCGACTGGCCCATGCGCGGGCCGTTCCAAGCGATTTTCTGCCGCAACGTCGCGATCTATTTCGAGGAAGAGACGCAGCGCAAGCTGTGGAGCCGCTTCGCGCCGATGCTGGCGCCGGGCGGCCGACTCTATATCGGCCATTCCGAGCGACTGACCGGCGCCGCGGCCTCAGCTTTCGACGGCGAAGGCGTCACCTGCTACCGCCTCAAGGAGGGCGCTCGCGCATGAAAACGGTGCGCGTCCTCGTCGTCGATGATTCAGCCACTGTGCGGGGCCTGATCCGCATGTTGCTTGCGCGCGACCCGCTGGTCGAGGTCGTGGGCGAGGCGGCCGATCCGCATGAGGCGCGGGCCGCCATCAAGGCGCTCGATCCCGACGTCATTACGCTCGATGTCGAGATGCCGAAAATGAACGGCCTCGATTTTCTCGACAGGCTTATGCGCCTGCGGCCGACGCCTGTGATCATGGTTTCGAGCCTGACCAGCAAGGGTGCCGGCGCCGCCATCGCCGCGCTTGAAATGGGCGCCTTCGATTGCGTCGGCAAGCCGGCTTCCGGCCAGCGCGAGCTGTTTGGCGAGCAATTGCTGGCGAGCGTCAAGGCGGCGGCCGGACAGCGCGGGCGGACCATGCAGGCGCGCGCCGCGCCCCCCGCTGCGACGGCGCAGCGTCCCTACAGGAGCGACGGCCGGGTGGTCGCGATCGGCGCGTCGACGGGCGGCGTCGAGGCGCTCATCGCGGTGCTGTCGCATTTCCCGCAGAACTGCCCGCCGACCGTCATCACGCAGCACATGCCGGCGGCCTTCACGAAAACCTTCGCCGAGCGTCTCGACAGGTTGAGCGCGGCCTCCGTGTGCGAGGCGTTCGACGGCGCGCCGCTGGAGCCCGGACGCGTCTATCTGGCGCCGGGCGGCGTCGCGCATTTGCGCGTCGAGGGCGTCGCGCCGCCGCGCTGCCGCCTGTGGAAAGGCGAGCCCGTCAACGGCCACAGGCCCTCGGTCGACGTCCTGTTCCAGTCGGTCGCCAAAGCGGTCGGCGCGCGCGCCTTCGGAACCATCCTGACCGGCATGGGCCGCGACGGCGCCGAGGGCCTTCTCGCCATGCGCAGGGCGGGCGCGCCGACGATTGGTCAGAGCGAATCCAGCTGTCTGATCTATGGCATGCCAAAAGCCGCGTTTGAAATCGGCGCAACGCAAAAGCAGGTCCCGTTGCACATGATGGCTACTGAAATTCTGCGCGCGACCAGCGCCGCTTGAAAAGGAGAATTCCGATGCCCTTCGCAGCTGCCTTGCGAGTCCTCATCGTGGACGATCAATTGACCAGTCGCCTCCTGATCCGGGGCGGTCTGCAGGACCTTGGCGTCTCCGACATCGAGATGGCCGCCGACGGCGAGCAGGGCTTCAAAACCATGATGGCGAAGCCCGCCCATCTCGTCATCTCCGACTTCAACATGCCGAAGATGGACGGCCTCGCCTTCCTGCGCGCCGTGCGCTCCTATCCGCCGACGCAGAAGGCCGCCTTCATCCTGCTCACCGGGCGTGGCGACAAGGAACTGATCGAGCGCGCCCAGAAGCTCGGCGTCAATAATGTCATCGCCAAGCCCTTCACCCTTCCCGTCCTGAAATCGCAGATCGAAGCCGTCGTGGGACGCCTCAAATGACGCAGGCCAGAGCCGGTTTCGCTCCCCGTCGACCGGAAAGCGGCGAGCGCCGCGTTCACATCATTCAGGGCGAATATAACGTCAGCGACGATCCCGACGTCGTGCTGACGACGCTGCTCGGCTCCTGCGTCGCCGCCTGTCTGCGCGATCCCGTCGCCCGCATCGGCGGCATGAATCATTTTCTGCTGCCGGGGCAGGAAGCGGGCGAGGGCGCGCCGCGCGGGGCCGGCGAGACCTATGGCGTTCACCTCATGGAGCTTCTCGTCAACGGGCTGCTTCGGCGCGGCGCGCGGCGCGACCGTCTCGAGGGCAAACTCTTCGGCGGCGCGCGCACGATGGATGGCCTCGCCGACATCGGCGCGCGCAACGCCGCCTTCGCCGAGCGTTTCCTCGCCCATGAGGGCATTCAACTTGCCGGCGGCAGCCTCAGGGGCGAGCAGGGGCGCCGCATCCAGTTCTGGCCGGTCTCGGGGCGCGCGCGACAGGTCTTCCTCTCCGCCACGCAGACGCCGGCCGCGCGGATCATCCCCGCCGAAAAGACAGTAAGCGGAGGATCCGTCGAGTTCTTCTGAAGCATTTTTCGCCCCGAATTGCTCCTCTCGATCGCGATGGACTGCCGGCCATGACCACAAGAAGGACCACAGGCGAGGCGGCGCGGCCCCTGCACGCGCCGATGGGCGAAGTGCTCGCGCGGGTCGCCCATGAACTCAATCATCTTTCCGGGCGTATCGGCCATGTCGAGATGCTGGTCGGCCCGCTCGTTCTCGCCGCCGCGCCACGCGACGCCGAAATGGTGCGCCACATCCAGGACCTCGACCATATCCGGCAGAAGGCCGAGGGCCTCGCCGATTTCCTCGCCGCGCTGGCGCTGGTCGCGCCCGGCGATTGCCTCGTCGACGCGGGCGGCGCGGCGCGGCTCGTGACGCTCGCCGATCTCGCCGCGCGCCTCGCCTTCAGCGACGATGGCGCCGCTTCCACCGCCGCGGCTTATGGCGAATGCGAGTTATTTTAGGGCGGCGCTCATTCCGCCGCCTCGGCAATCAATGTCGACGATCTGACCTGCTGCAGAAAAGCGGACAGCGCGCTGGATAAATAGCCGTCGCGGCGACGGATGAAGACGGTCTCCACCATCGCCTCGCCTAGCGGCAGCGCGTGGATCGCAACCCGGCCATGTCGCAGGACGGGACCAACCAGCGCCCTTGGCAACAGGGACACGCCAAGACCCGCCGCGACGCAGCCGAATATGGCTTCGAGCGTACCGAATTCGAGAAGCCGAAGTCCGACGATTCCGCGCCGGGCCAGGATGTCCTCGAGCCGCTGGCGATAGGAACAACCGGCCCGCAGCACGACGATCCGGAGATTCGACTGGCTCAACAGCATGTCGAGGCTGCGCGAGGATGGCGGCGCCAGCACGACAAGCTCCTCGCGAAAAATGGTTTCCTCGATCAGCTCCGGATGATGGACCGGCCCGCAAACGAAGGCGCCCTCCAGTCTGCGCTGGAGTACGGACTGGATCAGTTCGGCGGTCGTGTCGGCGCGCAGCGTGACGTCCACCTCGGGGCACGCGGCGACATAGGCGGCGAGAACCGGCGACAGGCGGATCGCCGTCGTCGTCTCCAACGAGCCGATCGTCAACGGACCGCGAGGAACGCCATCGTCGGCGACGGCGCGCCGGGCGTTGTCGATCTCGTCCCGCACCTTGTAGGCGTAGGGCAGAAGGCGCTGGCCCGCCGCGGTCAGAACGACGCCGCGCCGGCTCCGGTCGAACAGGCGCGCGCCCAATTCCTCCTCGAGCAGGCGCAGGCGGGTGGTGACATTGGACTGAACCGTATGGAGATCGGCGGCGGCCCGGTTAATGCCGCCCAATCTCGCCACGGCCTCGAAGAGTCTCAGATCCGACGCGTCCATTCGCCCCTCCATTCCGTGGGCGACGGGAAGGATCGCCGCCCACGCCCACTTCACAAAGACGGCTGATTATCACAAAAACAGAACTAAAATATCATGGATTGCCATTTTTCTAGATTGCATACGCGGGATAAAGTCTCGTTGGCAACGGTCTCTGCGTCCGAAAGAGCGACCGAGCCTCATCGACGGAGCCCAGCATGTCTTCTGTTTTGTCGCGCGCCGAACAATTTTGCGCTCGTTTTGGCCTGAAGCTCCCGATCCTGCTCGCGCCGATGGCTGGGGCCTCCGCGCCGGCTTTGTCGATAGCGGTTATGCGGGCGGGCGGGCTAGGCGCTTGCGGGGCTTTGCCGATGCAGCCGGCCGAGATCGCGGCATGGGCGGCGAAGGTTCGCGCCGGTTCGGACGGCCCGTTCCAGTTGAATCTCTGGATTCCCGAACCGGCGCCGCTGCGCGATCCGGCGCAAGAGCGCGCGATGCGCGATTTTCTGGCGGCATGGGGACCGGCGGTCGCGGAAACGGCGGGAGACGCCGCGCTGGTTGATTTCTCCGCGCAATGCGAGGCGGTGCTGGAAGCCGCGCCCGCCGCCGTCTCCTCAGTGATGGGGCTATACCCGGAGCGTTTCGTCAAGCGCCTGAAGGCGAAGGGGATCGTCTGGATCGCCAATGTCTCGACGCTCGCTGAGGCGCGCGCCGCCGAAGCTGCCGGGGCGGATGTCATCGCCGCGCAGGGGATGGAGGCAGGCGGCCATCGCGGCTGCTTCGATCAGGCCGCGGCCGAGCGCCAGATGGTCGGCCTTTTTGCGCTGTTGCCGGCGATCGTCGATGCGGTCAGCGTTCCTGTCGTCGCCACCGGCGGCATCGCCGATGGGCGCGGCGTCGCAGCCGCGCTGGCTCTCGGCGCCAGCGCCGCGCAGATCGGCACGGCCTTCCTGCGCTGCCCGGAAGCCGGTATCCATCCGGCCTGGGCGACCGCTTTGGCGAACGCGGCGCCGGAAGACACCATGATCACGCGCGCCTTCAGCGGCCGGGCCGGACGCGGGCTCGCCACCGCCTATGTCCGCGCCGCGGCGGCGGCGGGTGCGCCCGCCTGCGCGCCCTATCCCGTGCAGCGCGGACTGACGGCGGCAATGCGCGCCGACGCCCAGCAGGCCGGCGACGTCGAACGCATGCAGGCCTGGGCCGGACAATCGGCCGCGCTCGGTCGCGCCCTGCCGGCGAGCGACATGGTGCATGAAATTTGGGCGGCCGGCCGCGGCCTTTTGGCGTAAGCCTCGCGTTGAGCGGAGCCGGGCGCGAGCAAGTCGAGCTGAGGAAAGAATCGTGAGACCGCGCGACATCCTGTCAGCCTTTGTCGCGGCGCTGGCGCTGGGGCTCGCCTTCATCGCCATAAAGATCGGGGTCGGGCAGGCGCCGCCGCTGCTTCTGACCGCGCTGCGATTCGTCTTCGCCGCCGTTCCGGCCGTGTTTTTTGTGGCCCGGCCGAAGGCGCCGGCGGGGCTCGTCGCGCTCTATGGGCTGCTGATCGGAGTCGGCGTGTTCGGCCTGATGTTTCTGGCGATCGCGCAGGGGATGCCGGCCGGCCTCGCTTCGCTTGTCATTCAGCTCCAGGCCTTCATCACGGTCTTTCTCGCCTGGGCGCTTTTGCGTGAGAGGCCCACGGTGATGCAAATGAGCGCGGCGAGCCTCGCTCTCCTCGGCATCGTCGTGATCGGCTCGGGGCGCCTTGGCGGCGCGAGCCTTGGGCCTTTCCTGCTCGTGATCGCGGCGGCGCTGTGCTGGGGGGCCGCCAACATAGTCGGCAAGCGTGCCGGCCGCATCGACATGTTCGCCTTCACGATCTGGTCGAGCCTTGCCGCTCCGGCGCCGCTGCTGGCGCTCTCGCTTTTTTTCGAGGGCCCGCGCGCTCTAGCGGCGCTGGCCCATCCAAGCTGGGTTCTCGTGCTTTGCGTGGCGGGGCTCGCCTATGGCGGAACGGTCCTTGGCTTTGGCCTCTGGAGCCGGCTCCTTGCGCATTATCCTGCGGCCGAGATCGCGCCTTTCGCGCTGCTGATCCCCGTCGTCGGCATGGTCTCCGGATGGCTGGTTTTCGCCGAGCCGCTGAGCCTGAGCGAGTTCGCCGGCGCGGCTTTGGTCATGGCGGGTTTGAGCTTCAATGTGTTCGGCGAGCGGTGGATGGCGCAGCGCCGCCGCCTGCGCCGGATCGGCTAGATCGCGTTCAACGAAGCAGCATCACGCTTTCGTGCGCGGATTAGCCGGAACCTTGACTGGGAGATTTCCTCGCTTCGCTTTAAGGGAGGCCGCCGCCGAGGCTTCGTCGCCGACCGCGCTCCATCGAAAAGGCTGTACGAACTTGACGCAGAGGCTCACTCTTTTTCTGGCCGCCGCCTGCGGTCTCGTCGTCGCCAATCTTTATTACGTGCAGCCCGTGGCTGGCGTCATCGGCGCGCAACTGGCGATGGACCCGGCCACCGTCGGGCTTCTCGTCACCTTCACGCAGATCGGCTACGGCCTTGGCCTGATTCTCGTGGTTCCCCTCGGCGACATATTGGAAAGCCGCCGCCTCATCGCGTCCTGCCTCGCGGTTTCGGTGCTCGCGCTCCTCGGCATGGTCTTCGCGCCCTCGGCGGGCGCCGTGCTTGCGGCGTCGTTTCTGATCGGCCTCACCTGCGTCGCCGCGCAGATCATCGTGCCCTTCGCCGCGCATCTTGCGACCGATGCGACGCGGGGACGCGTCGTCGGCGACACCATGAGCGGGCTGATGGCCGGCATCATGCTGGCGCGGCCGCTATCGAGCTTCATCACCCATTGGCTCGGCTGGCGCGCCGTCTTCATCGCATCGGCGGGCGTGATGGCCGTGCTTTCCGTGCTGACGCTGCGCGTCTTGCCGCGCTGGCGCGCCAAAGCGGCCCTGACTTATTTCGGCACTTTGAAATCGCTGGCCGCGCTGGTGCGCGAGACGCCGGTTCTGCGCCGGCGCATCCTTTACCACGCGCCTTTATTCGCAGCTTTCAGTCTGTTCTGGACGGCCTCGCCTCTGTTGCTGGCGGGCCCGGGATTTGGCCTGACGCAGCAGGGCATCGCATTGTTCGCTCTGGTCGGCGCCGGGGGCGCGATCATTGCGCCGATCGTCGGCCGCGCCGCCGATCGCGGCGGCGCGAGGCTGGTCAATGGCGTTGCCATCGCCGCCGTCGCCGTTTCGTTCATCCTGGCCTGGATCGGCGGCGCCTTGGGCTCGGCGCCGCTCCTCGCCATCGCGGGGGTCGTGCTCGACATGGGCGCCACCGCCAATCTCGTGCTGAGCCAGCGCATTCTCTTCGCTTTGGGAAGCGAAGCGCGAAGCCGCCTCAACGGGATCTTCATCGCGGCGTTTTTTCTTGGCGGCGCAGTGGGCTCGGCCGTATCGAGCTTTACCTTCGCCAGAGGCGGCTGGCCGCTGACGACCGCTACGGGCTTTGCTTTCGCTTTCGCCGCCCTCGTCTATTACCTCACCGAGCCGCAGCAGTTCCGCAAGGGCTGAAGGGAGGCGCCAATTAGCTGCGCCATTTCCCGGCGGCGGCTTCGTCTTCGTCTTTCGCCGCGACCCAGCCAGCATCGTCGCCGCCGGTGAGGCGCTGTTTCTTCCAGAACGGCGCCTCCGTTTTCATGAAATCCATCAGGAAGGAAGCGGCGGCGAAGGCCTCGTGACGGTGCTGGCTCGCTGCTGCGACGAGCACGATCGGCTCGCCCGGCGCGATGCGGCCGAAGCGATGCAGAACGAGAAGGCCCTGCAGCGGCCAGCGCCCCAGCGCCTCGTTGGCGACGCGCGCGATCTCTGCCTCGGCCATGCCGGGGTAATGCTCGATTTCGAGCGCGGCGAGCGCGCCGCCCTCGTCGCGGCAGAGCCCGGTGAAGGTGACCAGCGCGCCGATGTCGGTGCGCCCCTCCGTGAGCCGCGCGCTCTCCCGCGCGGCGTCGAAGGGCGTCGCCTCGACGCGCACAATCGCGCGCAGACTCATGCTCAGCCTCCGGTCATCGGCGGGAAGAAGGCGATCTCCCGGGCCGCGCCGAGCGCGGCGTCATGGCGCGCGTGGGTGCGGTCGAGCGCGGTGCGGATCGCTTTCTTGTTGGCGAAGGCCGCCTCATAGCCCTCACCCCTGGCGCACAGCCAGTCGATCAGCTCGGCGATCGTGGCGACGCCGGGCGGCGGGGCGATTTCCTCCTCCGCGAGCCCGATGCGCTCGCGCACCCAGGCGAAATAGAGCGCTTTCATGCAGAAACTCTCAATCCTCGAGGATGTGCCTGACGCCGGCCCGGAGATAATCCCAGCCGGTGTAAATGGTCAGGATCGCCGACAGCCAGAACAGCGCGAGTCCGATCTGCGTCGTGCCCGGCAGCACCTTGTCGCCCGCCGGCCCGGCGATCAGGAAGCCGAGAGCGATGAGTTGCAGCGTCGTCTTCCATTTGGCGATGCGGCTGACCGGCAGCGGCACCTTGAGTTCGGCGAGGAATTCGCGCAGGCCCGAGACGAGGATCTCCCGGCACAAAATGACGACCGCGGCGCCGAGCGAATAGCTGGCGATCGTATGGTCGGCGACGAGCATCATGAGCACGGCGGAGACGAGGAGCTTGTCGGCGATGGGATCGAGCATCTGGCCGATGGCCGATTGCTGGGCCAGCGCGCGCGCCAGATAGCCATCGAGAAAATCGGTGATGGCGGCGGCGATGAAGACGCCGAGCGCGACCCATCGCATCCAGTCGATCCCGGAATAGAACAGGCAGCCGACAACGATCGGCACGGCCGCGACCCGGCCATAGGTCAGCAGGTTCGGCAGGCTCCAGGTTCCGCGCGAACCTCGCAAAATCGTCGTTGTGACCATGATTTTAACGGAACATCCTCTAAACGCCGGCGTCAATAGGGGAAGATCTGGCGATCTATCCCGCTTCTGAGGGAAACGCCCGCTAAGCGCCGCCATCGTGAAAATAATCATACACCAGCCGGGCCGTCGCCGCATTGACCCCCGCGACCTTCTCAAGATCCGACAGGGCGGCCTTTGAAATCGCCTTGGCGGTGCCGAAGGCGTGCAGCAGCGCGCGTTTGCGGGCCGGCCCGACGCCGGCGATCTCGTCGAGCGGGCTGCGCGTGAAATCCTTCTTGCGACGCGCCCGATGGGTTCCGATGGCGAAGCGATGCGCCTCGTCGCGCAGGCGCTGAACGAAATAGAGCGCTGGATCGCGCGGCGCCAGCCGGAACGGGGCCTTGCCAGCGACGAAAAAGGTTTCACGCCCGGCGTTGCGATCGGCGCCCTTGGCGATCGACGCGATGGCGACGTCTTCAACCGCAAGCTCGGCCAGAATCTGCCGGGCGGCGTCGAATTGCCCCTTACCGCCGTCGATCAGGATGAGATCCGGCCGTTGCGGAAAGTCGTCCGCCTCTGGCGCGCTCTCGGCCGTCATCGCCTCCGCCTGAGCGCGCTCCTTCGCCAGCCGGACGAAGCGGCGGCGCAGCACTTCGCGCATCATGCCGTAATCGTCGCCCGGCGTCAGATCGGCGCCCTTGATGTTGAAGGTGCGGTAATGCGCCTTCATGAAGCCGGCTCGCCCGGCGACGACCATCGCGCCGACGGCCTGCGTCCCCATGATGTGGGAATTGTCGTAAACCTCGACCCGTCGCAGGGGGCGCTCAAGGCCGAAAGCCTCGGCGAGGGCGGCGAGGAGCTTCTCCTGCGAGGCCGTCTCGGCCAGTCGGCGGCTCAACGCCTCGCGCGCGTTTTGCGCGGCATGTTCGACAAGCTCGCGCTTTTCGCCGCGCTGCGGGCTGGCGATCTCGATGCGATGGCCAGCCTTGACTGACAATGCGTCAGCGAGCACGGCGCGGTCCTCGATTTCATGCGACAGCAGGACGAGCCGGGGCGAGGGCCTGTCGGCGTAAAATTGCGCGAGGAACGCGCCAAGCACCTCGGGCGGCGTCAGGCTCTTGTCGGCGCGTGGAAAATAGGCGCGATTGCCCCAGTTCTGATAGGTGCGGAAGAAGAACGCCTCGATGCAGAACTGGCCCGCCTCCTCGACGATGGCGAAGACATCCGCCTCCTCGACGCTTTTCGGATTGACGCCCTGCGCGCCCTGAATGGCGGAAAGCGCGGAGATGCGATCGCGCAGCCGCGCCGCGCGCTCGAACTCCAGCGCCGCCGCCGCCGCTGCCATCTCCAGCGCCAGCAGATCGCGCACCGCGCGGCTCCGCCCGGAGAGGAAATCGCGCGCCTCGGCGGCCAGCCTTGCATAATCCTCGTGGCTTATTTCGCCGGTGCAGGGCGCCGAGCATCGCTTGATCTGATAGAGCAGGCAGGGGCGGGTGCGGTTCTCGTAAAAACTGTCCGAGCAGGAGCGCAGCAGAAAGGCGCGCTCGAGGGCGTTCATCGTGCGGTTGACCGCGAGGACATTGGCGAAGGGCCCGAAATAATCGCCTTTCTTCTGGCGCGCGCCGCGATGCTTGGCGATTTGCGGCGCCGGGTGATCGCCGGTCAGAAGAATATAGGGAAAGGATTTGTCGTCGCGCATGAGGACGTTGAAGCGCGGCTTCATCTGCTTGATGTAATTGGTCTCGAGCAGCAGCGCCTCGGTCTCGGTCTCGGTCGAGACAAAGACCATGGAGGCGGTGAGCGCGATCATTCTGGCGATGCGGTTATTGTGGCCGAGCGCGCGCGCGTAGCTGGCGATGCGGCGGCGCACGCTTTTCGCCTTGCCGACGTAAAGCACCTCGCCATCGGCCGCGATCATGCGGTAGACGCCAGGCCCAAGCGGCGCATGGCGCCAGAAGCCGCGGATGACGGCGGCCCCCTGCCGCACCGAGGCGGGCGCGGCTTCTTCGTCTGAAAGATCGAGATCTGGCGAGTCGAGATCTCTCGGATCGAGGCTCCCGGCGTCGCCGGCGGGCTCATCGTCAAGTTCGGAGGCCGGCGGCAGATCGGCGTTCGCGGCGCGGACGCCGCCGGGATCTTTCTTTTGCACGGGGATCATGCGCTGAGATTTAAGCGATCAGCTCCCGCAAGAAAAGGCAGCGCAAGGAAAAGGCCGCGTCTGGAAGAGACGCTGCGCCGAGCCGCGCGCCGAATCCCGCGATCATAGCAGTTGCAACTGCTCGCCGTGCTGGGCCGGCCGCGCGAACAGATCGCAGCGCAGGGACACGCGACTTTTCGTCAGGCCGAGCCTTGCGGCTGCGGCCTCGAAGCGGCGTCCGATCATCCAGGCGTAGGGACCAGACCCCGTCATGCGTTTGCCGAACGTCGAATCATATATCTTGCCGTCCCGCACAGAGCGGACCAGAGACAGCACGTGGCGCAGTTTGCCGGGATAGTGGCTCATCAGCCATTCGGCGAAAATATCGCGCACCTCGAGCGGCAGCCGCAACATGACATAGCCGGCCTCGCGAGCGCCCATCGCCTGCGCCCTGTCGAGAATGGCCTCGATCTCGGCGTCATTGATCGAGGGGATGATCGGCGCAACCATCACGGCGGTCGGAACGCCGGCCGCGGCCAGCCGGCGCATGGCGTCGAGCCGGCGCGCCGGCGAACTGGCGCGGGGCTCCATTTTGCGCGCCAGCACGGGATCCAGCGTCGTCACCGACAGAGCGACCTTGACGAGGCCTTTTTCAGCCATCGGCGCGAGAATGTCGATGTCGCGCGCGATGAGAGCCGATTTGGTGACGATGCCGACAGGATGATTGGCGCGCGAGAGGACTTCCAGCACCTGCCGCATGACTTTTTCGTTGCGTTCGATCGGCTGATAGGGATCGGTGTTCGTCCCGATCGCGATGGTCTTCGGCTGATATCCGGGCGTCGACAATTCGCGTTCGAGCAGCGCCGCCGCATTGGTTTTGGAAAACAGCCGCGTTTCGAAATCGAGCCCCGGCGAAAGCCCGAGATAGGCGTGGGTCGGGCGCGCGTAGCAATAGGCGCAGCCATGCTCGCAGCCGCGATAGGGATTGATCGAACGGTCGAAGGAAATGTCCGGCGATTCATTGCGCGTGATGATGGTTTTCGCGCGCTCCTGCGTAACAGCCGTACGCAGCGGCGGAAATTCTTCGGGCGCATCCCAGCCATCGTCTTCGCGAATGCGGGTCTGCGGCTCAAAGCGACCGCTGGCGTTGGTCAATGCGCCGCGACCGCGCCGCGGCGCGACGACGGGCGCCTCCGAATCGCCGTCCGCGCACGCATTGGCGCGTTTCGCTGAAGGGCGTGCCGGCTGGGGTGAAGTCCCGCGGCTTGGCTGGGCGTTCAGGTTTGTTTTAGCGATGATAGCCACGGAGGAATTCCTCTCGGCTGCGAACATAAGACGTATTGATAGTGAACAAATACGGAACATTTTGCGGGTTGTCAAATGTTCCTGTGGATAAGTTGCGCATCGGCTGGGTCGCGATGGGCGCCCGGAATGACGCGTCTGTTAACAAAATGCTGTTAATAATAGTAACCGAAAAACTTAAGAATATGGAACACGATATTTTGCTACGACTTGTATAAATTGCGTATTCGTTTGTATTTGTTCTGGCATTAAGTGTATAAAATGTGATAGCGTCGAATAAATAGTCTGGGTTCGTGGCGCGACAGCGACTGTTGCGGATGATTTCCCTGTTCATCCCGCGGCTGCTTCGCAAATTATCGCATCTGCGGGGTCTTTTTCATGTGTCTCTCGACGATATTGATATCTAGCGTCACTGTAGAGAATAAATCAAAAAAAGTTGCTTATTCATTTTAGTCACAAACGATCTAACGCTCTCCTGTAACGGTTGAATGAGTTTCATAACAGTAGCGTCTCGCTCGGGGCGGTCCCATTCTGTAGGAACCCGAAAGATTTTTCTTGAATGTCATGATAAGTCCGCCGTATTAATGCCTTTTTAACGGGATATATGCTGATGTGTAAATATTGACGCTTACGCATATTTGATGCTGGTCGTTGTGTTTGGATTTCAGCGGCCGATCGAGCGCTTGCGGTGCGCGTTATCACGTTCCTGGAAATGCGGACGTGGCAAGGTTGCGGCAACGAGCGTGCCCCTTACTCCGAGCGTGTACTTCGGTCCGACAACTGAAGATGATAAAAGACATGATGAACAAATTTGGAGCTTTGCTGTTCGTTGCGGTTGCGGCCCAAACGCTGCCGCTCAGCGCGCAGGACGTTTCGCCCGCCGCGAGGGATCAGAACGCGCAGAACCAGATCGTCGCGACGCAGGCCGACAAGATTGACGCGAGCGACGTGACGGGTTCTATCGACAAAGGCGCAAAGGTCAAGGTGACCGTTACGCCGATCGATTCGAGCAGCGCCGCGCAAGGGAAGCCGGCGACCTCTTATGAGGAGGCGTTCCGCAACTGGCGCTCCTGCGCGATCACGCATCAAGGCGTTGGCAACCCGGCGCCGCAATGCGAGACCCTTCGTCTGGCCTTGCGGCAAGCAATCGGCCTTCGGCCGCGCGGTTATCAGACCGTGGACGCTGGCGCGCGTAACTGACGCGTCGGCGCAACACTGGCGCAGCGCGCGGATGAAGCGCGTTGCGCCCGTCTCTGTGCGGATGCTCTCTGGTCCCAAGCGTCCAGCCGAACGCTTAAGATTGTTCAAGTACACCGGCTCAACAAATGCTTCAGATGAAGCTTGCCCGCTCGACGAGCGCTTGGGCAATCTTCCGGCGATGATCGAAGCCTGCGAATCGGCCGGCCGCAACGGCCCGAAACCTTTGCCGCTTCCCCACCAAATCCATTATCCGAAACTTCACGGAATAAAATCCCGGCGCGCGAAGCGGCGCGGGATCGCGAAAGCGCTGACGCCGTGCGGCGCCAGTGCTGCGTGACAGGAGCGATTTCCACCTATGAGTTATACTGTATTGTTTTTACGATTGCGCTGAGATGCGGGATTCTTAAAGATGTCGCATGTAAAGCGGCGGATTGTGTTACATGGAATTCCCAAATCCGTGCGCGAGCTAGTTGCCCGGCATGAGGAGATGTTTCTTACTCATCCGCCACCTCGTCAGGCAGCCCGCGACAGCGTTCCTGCGTGGAAAGATGTTTTTCCCCGGGTCATCCTGAATGCGCTGTGGAACCAGATCCTCGCAGTTCTGACGCGCCGCAGCTTCCGACTCAATAGACAAGTGCTTAGACGTGCCGCATGACAACACCGGGTTCGGTCTGCAGTCTATCACGCCGCTCTTTAGCATGTCGCAGAAATAGGACCCGGCTTCAACGACTCCGACAATATCTGGTGTTCTTTGTATAGTTACAGGATTATGCGGTCTAATACTTACATTATCTTGTGCTTTCGGTGAAATTAATTTCGTATTTGTGCTATTGTTTTCCGTCGCGGGTAACTTGTCCTGTTTGATCGGAGCTATATCTTGTGGCGAGGCCGACGCCGCGAGTCCCACTTCGTTACCTTTCCGCCACTTCGTCATGCACGACACGATAGCGTTTCTGCGCGGAAAGATATTTCGCTCGGGATCATCTTGAACGCGCTCTGAAATCAGTGATTCGCAATACACATGCGCCATCGTTTCCGAGCCTCCGCGCATGGGAACAGGCGATCCGCATGGCAGGAGCGGAGTTGGTTGGCAGTTTATTCCGCCGCCCTGCGCCAGGTCGCAGAGATAGGATCCGGCTTCGACAATGCCTGTCACCTGAGTCTTCTCCTGCGCAAGCGTCGGCTTCTGCTGCGCAAGAGCCGGCGTGGCGAGCATCGTTGCAGTCGCGATAATGATACTGGGCAAACGCGTCACGACGCCCCGAAGGCGACTGGCCACGAGATCATTTCCAGGAGCCCTTATTCCGTCCGCGAACCGACGCCGCATCATTTCATCACCCCTATCATAGCTGGCGTCTCCACTATAACAGGCGATGGTTGAGGAGGCTCGGAAGCTTTTGCGCCGGCTGCACGCGCCGGGCTCCGAGGGGGGCCTTCACGCGTTCGACCGCAAGAGCGACCGATTCGCAGGCGTGGCGCTATTGCACAATATTTCGATCGCCGGAAGGTTTCGGGCGAGCCTCGTTCGAGGACTTACTTGTCTTCGATCTCCATCCGATCAATCGCCCAGCCGATCGTGGCGGCCTCAAAAATCTTCCGCGCTTTCTTCGTCCGTCACGATCCCAGCGCCGATTTTTCGAAGATTGCGTTCATAAGCATATCGCAAATTTTATTCGAAACCTGTGACGTTTTGAAGGTCGCGCCGATTCGATCTGCGTCGTCCTGACGAGGTTAGGCTTCGTAATGTTGGCGCGGCGCATCGATTCGGGCCGAGGGGATCGCAAAGTTCGGCTTTGCCGATGATCTGGCGAAGCGCGACCGGGACGAGGATGCGCGTCCAGAAATTGCCTTGCCGGTTTATCAGATGTTTGACCCTGCCAGCCATTTCCGCGCCAACTTTGTTACATGCTTTGTAACATCAGAATGGGTGGAAATGGCTGATTTGCAAGCCATTTCAATTATTTCAACGGGATAGTCTGGTGCTGCGAGACAGGATTGAACTGTCGACCTCTCCATTACCAATGGAGTGCTCTACCACTGAGCTACCGCAGCCCTTGCCGAGCGGGTCGGAACGGTTCGGCTATGTGCCATAGGCGCGCCCGATAGGCAAGCCGGGCCTTTTTTCAGCCGCAGCGCCACCCTAAAACCCTTGGATTCGCATCGCCCTTGTCGGGCGCCAAAAGGGAATCGATCATTATGGCAAGGTCCGGCGCCGACGCCGAATCGCAGGCGGACCGAAAAGAGGCGGGGCGGCGCCGTCTGGCTGAAGCGCTCCGCGCCAATCTCGGACGGCGCAAGGCGCGAAGCCGGGGTCGCCAGGCCGGAGATGCCGCGGCGGTCGATGCGGGACGGGATCTGGCGGGACAGGACTTGGCGGGAGACGCCGGCGCGACCGGCGAAGGCGCCGCGCAGAGTAATGAAACGGGGGATTGATGGATAGCATTCGTATTACGGGCGGGCAGGCGCTGAACGGCGTCATCCGCATTTCGGGCGCCAAGAACGCCGCTCTGCCGCTGATGATCGCCTCGCTGCTCACCGCTGAGACGCTGACCCTCGAAAATGTTCCGAACCTCGCCGACGTGCGCATGCTGCTGCGCATTCTTGGCCACCTTGGCGTCGATCATTCGATTGACGGGCGCCGCCATGGCGCGGCGCCCGACGCCAGCCGCCCGATCCATCTCACCGCGGGCGATATCGTCGATGTCATGGCCCCTTACGAGCTCGTCTCGAAGATGCGGGCGAGCTTCTGGGTCGTCGCGCCGCTGCTGGCCCGCATGGGCGAGGCGCGGGTCTCGCTGCCGGGCGGCTGCGCCATCGGCACGCGGCCGGTCGATCTTCTGCTTATGGCGCTGGAAAAGCTCGGCGCCGATGTCGCCATCGAGGCCGGCTATGTTCACGCAACGGCGCCTAAGGGCCTCAGGGGCGGCGAGATCCATTTCCCCAAAGTGACGGTTGGCGGCACCCATACGGCGCTGATGGCGGCTTCCCTCGCGCATGGTCATACGTTGATCGAAAACGCCGCGCGCGAGCCGGAGATCGAAGATCTCGCCGCTTGCCTCACCAAAATGGGCGCGAAGATCAAGGGCGCCGGCCAGTCGCGTATCGAAATCGAGGGCGTCGGCAGTCTGCATGGCGCGCGCCACCGCGTGCTGCCTGACCGCATTGAGGCCGGCACCTACGCCATCGCCGCCGCCATGGCCGGCGGCGACATCATGCTTGAAGGCGCCGAGGCCGGGCTGTTGCAAAGCGCGCTCGACATCATCGAGCAGGCCGGCGCCGATATCGCCGTCACCAATGAGGGCATCAGGGTCCGCCGCAACGGGGCCGGGCTGATGCCGGTTGATGTCGCGACGGCGCCGTTCCCCGGCTTTCCAACCGATCTGCAGGCGCAGTTCATGGCGCTGATGACGAAGGCCAAGGGCCAGTCGCGCATCACCGAAACGATCTTCGAAAACCGCTTCATGCATGTGCAGGAGCTGGCCCGGCTCGGCGCCCGCATCCGGCTCGACGGCGACGCCGCCGTGGTCGATGGCGTCGACGAACTGCAGGGCGCGCCGGTGATGGCGACGGATCTGCGCGCCTCCGTCTCGCTCGTCATCGCCGCGCTCGCGGCCAGGGGCGAAACCACGGTGAACCGCGTCTATCACCTCGATCGCGGCTTTGAGCATCTCGAAAGCAAGCTCGGCGGCTGCGGCGCGATCATCGAGCGGTTGTCGAATCCGGGCTAGAACATATACCGATCGGATTGCATCAGTCTGATCGACAAGAATATGCTCAAGCATTTGAATTTGGAGCGATTTCTTTTCGACCGAACGATCCATTCGGTCGGAATGCGCCCTAGCGCATATTCCGGTCTGAACCATTCAAATTCGATCTGCGAGAGCGCGCTTTCGCTGAACCCGTGCGGGCCGCCGCCGGCTCGCGCCCGCGAGCAGCCAATCCGCCTCGAGCCCGCGCGCGTGATCGGCGGACCGCACGCACAGCGCCGCGCTCTGCGCCAATCGATACAATACCGAAACATAATACTGAATTGATAACTTTACAAAACCGCCGACGAACCGATCGTTGTATTTACTACAGCTAGGGATAATTGGGGCGATATACCTATAATCATCGTCGCATATATAGCTATTTAAGATATAAATAGTTATGTGTACATTGAGTTACTTCATGTCGTGTTATATAATATCTTATTGTAAATTTAAAATGTTGCGTTTATAGCGAATATTTTCCGGCATAAGCATTCACAAGCGTGAAAATATAGCGCCATTCCACAAATATACAGGCGATTTATGCGTTAAGGCGTAAGCATGGCAGTGATAAATGATTAGCCTTAATATTTACTTTTTGTTGTCATAATTTACAAATAGCTTGTCTAGCTTAGGGTTCCCGGACCTCTTCCTCGCCTTCGCGCGATTTTGCTTTACAAGGAATCGAGCGTGCCCCGTTTCGGCAAAACCATTCGTTCGTCGACTTTAGCCGGCGGCGTCGGCCTCCTGGCGCAGATCGCGCTTTTCAGTGCGCTTGGCGCGACCCCCGCGGCCGCGGCCGACGCCTATTTCTCTCCGACCGGATCGGATAGCGCGGGATATGCCATCGGGGCCGATTGCACCTCCGCCGCCCCTTGTAAAACCGTCGCCAAGGCGCTGTCGTTCCTGGCCGGAAACATCGCGCACGGCGCGGGCCCAAAACGCAATTACAGTCTGGCGTTCGACGGCGGAAGGGGGCCGTTCCGGCTCGCCAGCACGCTGATCCTGACCTCCGCGCATACGGTTTCGTCGGGCTATACGACGACTTTCGACGTCTATAATGGAACGCAGGCGGCGTGGAGCGGCGGCCTGGATACGGCCGGCACATGGACATCGACCACTCTGCCGAGCGGCGCCCAGGGATGCGTTTCGTCATATCTTGCGCGTCTGGCGCCGCTCAAGGAAGCCAATGCGAAAAGTTACGTCGGCGTCGCCTGGATCAACGGCCATCGCGTCCAGGAGACCATCAATCCGCGCAGCGGCAACCCCTGGGCGACCGTACCCGGCACGGCGGGCGGCGCGGACCGCGGCTCGCAATTGTTCGTAGGTCCGACGGGGCAGCTCAGTTCCGGGAGCGCGACAATCTCGATCAACGATCTCTCACGCATCGGACTCGTCGGGCAAACGATCAGTTTCGGAACGGTGGCGGGCGGGCTGCTCGCGCATCGCCCCTATTGGATACTGACCAAAAGCGCGGCGACAGGGTCCGGATCCATAACCGTATCGCTGAACCGCGGCGGCGCACGATTCGCATCTTCAGCCAGTGCGGCGATCCAGATCGAAGACCCCGTCCAGTCCGGAAACGCCGGCGACCGGACGATCCCGCCCGGCGAGAATGTATTCCCTTACGATCGCGCGAAAGCGGAATTCGCCACTGCCTTTAACCAGACCGACGTGAAAGCGGAAGTCGCCGCCTTCGAGCCGAGCCTTGCTCCGGTCTCTTCCGTGACCGGAACGGGCGTCGTTGCGCTCAATAGCCGGATCTTCGATATAAAGCATTTGTTCCCCGGAAATGGCTATCGCGTCTGGAACCGTTTCGAAGACCTCGGCGCCGGCGGCCACACCGGCGAACTCTACACCAACCGGACCATCGGCCTCATCTATTACACGCCGCGGACCGATCTCAAGGAGACCTGCGCCAGCATCAATGCGACCGGGCAGGCGATCATACCCTCGTCGCTGGAGACGCTGGTCAAGATTTCCAGCGCGAGGGCCGACATCGCCACGGCGGGAGCTGGCGCGCCGGGCGCCGCGGTCGGCAATCTCGTCTTCAAGCACATTCTTTTCGAGCATACCAACACATCCGTTTTCACCGGTGTCCATAACCTTTCCGGAGCGGTCGGCGGATTTATATCCTCCGTCTCATCGCATTACGCGGGGCCGCTCGAATGGGCTGTCGTGACGATCGGCGCGAGGAACGTCACCTTCGACGCAGTGACGATGGCTCATTTCGGCGGAAGCGCCGTTGCGATCGGATGGGGCTCGAACCATGACACTGTGCAGAACAGCAAGCTTTACGACGCCGGCGGCGCCCTGATCACCGCCGGCGCGGCGCTGAGCTATTTCGACCCTTATCACTACGACAGTGATTCGGGTTATTATGGCACCAGCGATTTTGGCCCCTCGACGCCGTCATTCAACGCGGGGTATTTCGCAACCAGCAAGGACCTGACCGGCGCCAACGACTGCTGCCAGACATTCACCAATAATTTTCTTTACGACGGCGGCATCGTGCATCCAGGCATGGGGTGCATGACGCTTTCCGGGTGGCAGAAGTTCGCGGTCACGCATAACACGATGCATGACTGCGGCGGGTTTGGTTTCACCGCGACGACGGACGTCGCGGTCAGCGATGGAGCGCCTTCGTTCAATGGCATCGTGCAAGCCGTTCACAGCGGCTCGACGATTTACGCTCCGTTCTACGCCAATGTGTTTTCCCACAATGAAATCTATAACTGCGGCTACGAGACGACGGTGATGGGCGCCCGCGTTCCGGGCGGCGCGATGATGGATGACTTTGGTTGCTTCTACATCTCCGGACCTCAGGACGGCGACGGAACCAATCCCGCCAACGCGCTTCAGATCACCTATAACAAGGTCCATGACGTCAGCGCCGCAGCCTATCCCGTCAATGATCAGGTCCATCCGGCGATGAAGCCGCACGGGATCGACGGAATTCTCGATTATCACGACGGCAATAATTCCAACGGCATCGTCGAGCGGAATAACTTATTCTACAACAGATCGGCGGCGGCCGTTGGCGCGACCGTCTACCCGACGCGGATAACCCAGCATACCGGAAATTTGAGATCTATCATCGCGAATAACATCTTCGCGAGCGTGTTTCCGGCTGGTTACAAGATCAACGCCGATTTTGTTCCCAGAATGGATATAACGCCAAATTACAATCTTTCAGAACCGACCAGCAACCACACGTATGGAGCGGGAGCCTGCAGCTCCACTTGCTACGTCATGCATAATTACAACATTTATTCGTCAACCTTCTCCAACGCCCGCACCACGGGAAATAATACGCCGCCGACCTGCACGGGTGGCGCGTGCCAGGATGGCGGAGTTACCTGGACTTTTGTCAAAGCCCTGCCGGGAACGCCTTATCTCCAGGATTATTCCAACATTACCGCGTGGAAAGTGACTGGCGATCCTGCGGGCGCCACGAATAATTTCGTGTTCGCGGACGCTTATCCCAAGTTCCCGCAATATGGACGGTTCAGCAGAAATCTATATTCAATGGCTGGAAACACGCTTCGCCAAGCTTCGTCCAGCTTCACCTTCGCGCAATGGCTTGCAGTGAAGGGCGCGCAGGGCGGGGCGACGGACGCGGGTTCGCTCTACGGCGCGTCAAAATCTCCGGATGCGCCGGGCATCACGCCCAATTTCGTCTCGCTCGACGCCGGCGATTTCCGGTTCAATTCGACTTATTCCGGGTCGGGAACGGCCAGCGCCTGCGGCGGGACGGGTGCTGGAACCCGCAGCCCGGCCTGCAGCCTTGGCTTCGTGCCCTGGGACTACAACAACGTCGGCGCGCACTGAGCGCCGCGCCCGCGCAAAGGCGCCGGGGCATTTCGCGTGAGGCGCCTTTTTGGCCGCCGCCGCCGCGCGGACGCGTCTGGGCCGGCGCGGAACCGGCTCAAAGGAGGAACCACGGAACGACAGCGGCAAGACGCATCATCGGTGGTTCGCGCGCGCGGGCGGCGGCGCGTTCCCCACAAGCCTTCCGGCGCCGGGGGATCTTGGCGGCCGCGGCTTTGGCGCTTATATCACAGGCTTCTATTTGATTGGACAGCGCCCGCATGAGCGAAACAGCCGCACCGACGCCGCTTCGACTGGTCGCTTTCGATAGCGATGATCTCGACGTCATATCGGCCAATCTGCAGGATTGCCTCGTCAAGGTCGGCGATATGGCGTTCCTGCCGGATTCAAAGCAATTCGCTTTCCTCGCGGCGCGTTTCGACTGGGTCGGGGCGGCGAGCGGTTGTCTTGAACGTTGCCGCACGGGCCTGCATTTCGACCGGGTCCTCAAAGTCTCATGCGCCGGTTTTTCGCCGCGCGATCACAATGTGATCCTCAATCTGCTGCGCATTGGCTTTCGCGAGACCGCCACGCCCGCCGGCGAAATCGACCTGATTTTTTCGGGCGGCTGTGCGCTGCGGCTGCAGGTCGAATGTCTCGAAGCCCGGCTGAGCGATCAGGGCGAGCGCTGGAAGGCGAAATGCGCGCCCGGCCACCCCTGCTGCGACGAATGATTGCCCGCGACGCGGCCCCCGATCCAGGATGGGTTGCGGCGCCGGGCGCCAGCGCTTACGCTAGGTCCCATGTTCGAAAGCGTGTTTCAGTCTTTTGAGGATCATGCCGACGCCTCAAAGGGCGCCGCCCGCGTCAGCGCGCTGCGCGCAGAATTGGCGCGCCTTGGCCTTGAAGGCTTCATTGTGCCGCGCGCCGACCGCCATCAGAATGAATATGTCTCCGCCTCGGAGGAGCGTCTGGCGTGGCTCTCCGGCTTCACGGGCTCCGCCGGCCTCGCCATCGTGCTGCAGGGTCGCGCAGCGATTTTCGTCGATGGACGCTATACGCTGGCCGTCAGGGATCAGGTCGACGTCAAGATCTTCGAGCCCGAGGCGCTGGCGCCGGCCGCGCCGGCGAGATGGCTCGAGGCCAATCTGCGCAAAGGCGCGCGTCTTGGCTATGATCCCTGGCTGCATACGCCAGATCAGGTCGAACGGCTGAAAAAAGCGATGGATGGCGTTGGCGGCGAACTAATCGCCGTCGAGCCAAACCCGATCGATGGGCTCTGGACCGATCGTCCGGCGCCGTCGATGGGCAAGATCAGCTTGCACCCGCGCAAACACGCCGGCGAGGCCGCAGCGAAAAAACTGGGCCGGGTCGCGCCGCTGCTGGCGGCCAATGACGCGCTCGTCGTCAGCGATCCACATTCGGTCGCCTGGCTCTTCAACATTCGCGGCGCCGACGTCTCGCACACGCCGCTGCCGCTCGCCTATGCGCTGATTTTCAAGACCGGCGAGGCGCGGCTTTACGTCGATGCCGGCAAGCTCGATGGCGCTTTGCGCGAGAAGCTTGAGGTTCTCGCCGATCTCAGGGAACCGCGGCGACTCGAAGGCGACCTCGAAGAGCTTGGCCGGAAGGGAGCGCGGGTCATGTTCGACGCCGCGACGGCGCCGGAAAAGCTCGTCGGCCTCGTCAGGGAGGCGGGCGGCGTCTGCGCCGTCGCAGCCGATCCGATCGCTCTCTTGAAGGCGCGCAAAAACGCGGTCGAGCTTGCCGGCGCGCGGGCGGCGCATATTCGCGACGGCGCCGCCGTCGTGCGCTTCCTGCACTGGTTCGCGCTGAATGCGCCAGGCGGAAAGCTCACCGAGATCGATGCGGCCAAGGCGCTCGAAACCTTTCGCCGCGAGACTGGCAAATTGAAGGACGTCTCGTTTCCCTCGATCGCCGCCGCTGGCCCCAACGCCGCCATTCCGCATTATCGGGTGACGGAGAGGACCAACGCGCGCATCGGCAAAGGCATCTTTCTCATCGATTCGGGCGGCCAATATGAAGATGGCACGACCGACATCACGCGCACCCTTGCGGTCGGGCGCCCGTCGGCGCTGATGCGCGATCGCTTCACCCGCGTTCTGAAAGGTCACATCGCAATCGCCCGGGCGGTCTTTCCGAAGGGTGCGTCGGGCGCCCAGATCGACGCGCTGGCGCGGCTGCCGCTCTGGCGCGCGGGCCTCGATTTCGACCATGGCACGGGCCATGGCGTCGGCTCCTATCTCTCCGTTCATGAGGGGCCGCAGCGCATCTCGAAGCTTGGCTCGACGCCCCTGGAGCCGGGCATGATCCTCTCCGACGAGCCGGGCTATTATTGCGCCGGCCATTGGGGCATAAGGATCGAAAATCTGGTGGTCGTCGAGGCGAGGGCGATCGCCGGCGCCGAGCTTGAAATGTACGGATTCGAGACCCTGACGCTGGCGCCGATAGACCTTGCCCTGATCGAGCCGAAACTGCTCGACGGCGAAGAGATCGCCTGGCTCAACGCCTATCATGCGCATGTGCGCAAAGTGCTGTCGCCCCTCGTGGAGCCGGCCGTGCGGCGCTGGCTCGCGGGCGCGACCAAACGCATCAGTCTTTAGTCCTCACACCGAGACGATCCCGACATGGCCGACCTTGACGAACTTCAAACGGCGATCCTCGCCGACATCGCCGCAGCCAGCGACGAGACGGCGCTGGAGGCGGTGCGGGTCGCGACGCTTGGCAAGAAAGGCTCGGTCTCCGCTCTACTGTCAGGCCTTGGCAAGATGACGCCGGAGCAGCGCCGCACCGAGGGCGCCGCGATCAACGCGCTGAAGGATGGCGTCAACGAGGCGCTCGCTGCGCGCCGCGCGATTCTGAAAGAGGCGGCGCTCGAAGCGCGGCTGAAGACCGAGACGGTGGACGTCACCCTGCCGGTGCGCCAGCGCGGGCTGTCGCAAGGCCGCATCCATCCGGTGACGCAGGTCATGGACGAACTCGCCGCCATCTTCGCCGATATGGGATTTTCCATCGCCGAAGGGCCGGATATCGAGTCGGATGACTATAATTTTACGAAGCTGAATTTTCCGCCGGATCATCCCGCGCGGGAGATGCACGATACGTTCTTTCTGAACCCCGGCCCCGATGGCGAACGCAAGGTGCTGCGCACCCATACGAGCCCGGTTCAGGTGCGCACAATGCTGTCGCAAAAGCCGCCGATCCGCGTGATCTGTCCGGGCCGCACCTACCGCTGCGATTCGGACCAGACGCATACGCCGATGTTCCACCAGGTCGAAGGCCTCGTCATCGACCGCTCGGCCAATCTTGGCCATCTGAAATGGATACTCGAAGAGTTCCTCAAGGCCTTCTTCGAAGTGCCAGACGTGAAGATTCGTTTCCGGCCGAGCTATTTTCCGTTCACCGAACCATCCGTCGAAGTCGATGTGCAATGCGCGCGAAAGAATGGTGAGATCCGCTTCGGCGAGGGCGAGGATTGGCTCGAAGTCGGCGGCTGCGGCATGGTGCATCCAAATGTCCTGACCAATTGCGGCCTCGATCCGGACGTCTATCAGGGTTTTGCCTGGGGGGTCGGCATCGACCGCCTCGCCATGCTGAAATATGGCATGTCGGATCTGCGCCCCTTCTTCGAGGCGGACGTGCGCTGGCTGAGGCATTATGGCTTCCGGCCGCTCGATCTGCCGAACCTCGTCGGCGGCCTCAGCGCGTGAAGCCGGATATGCGCGTGCGCCGATGCGGGAGGACGGATGAATCAAAACGACGATAAATCGCCGGCCGCGATCATTGCGGCCGCTGCTCCGGCGCGTGCGAAATCGACGAATTATCCGGAACCCTTCGCATCAATGATGGCGAATCGGATCAAGCATCCCCTCGGCGATATTTTTGGTCTCAAGAATTTCGGGGTCAATCTGACGCGCATCCGGCCGGGCGGCGTCTCCGCCCTGCATCACCGCCATTCGCGACAAGATGAATTCATCTATGTCATCGAGGGCGCGCCAACGCTCTGCACGGGCGCGGACGAAGTTGAACTGCATCCTGGCATGTGCGCCGGCTTTCCCGCCGGCGGCGCCGCGCATCATTTGGCGAATCGCACCGACGCAGATGCGGTCATTCTGGAGATTGGCGATCGGACGCCTGGAGATGAAGGGTTCTATCCGAATGACGACATTGTCGCGGCGATGGCGCCAGACGGGAGCTGGCGCTTTACGCGAAAGGACGGCGGCTCCTATTAGGATTCTCGAAAATCGAAGATTTTCAAGAATCGGAAGGAACTAAAAATCGCTGGCGATGCCCTTGACCTCCCAGTCGCCGTAACGCACCGGCTCCGGGCCATCGCGTCCGTTGATCTCTTTCGGCCGCTCCTCTTGCGCCTGTGCGGCGGCGCGGCGGCGCTCGTCCGCTTCGGCCAGCGCACGCCGGGCCGCCGGCGTCAACGCTTTGGCCGGCGCCGTCCCGTCCGGGCTGGTCTTTGATTCTTTCTCGCTCATGTCGGCGGCCTGACCCTTTGTCCCCAACTTTTCGCGGCCAATGCGCGCGCGGAAGCGCCTGTCGAAACAAAACATCCGCGTGGGTCGCCGATCATGATATAGTGAAATTAGAGTCCGCGCGATACGGGGTGGATCACGCCTTTCCTGTCATCGAATTAGCGGTCGAGGCCCTGAGCAAAGCATGAATTTGGACGCCCCCTCGCGCCGGCCCGACCGATCAAGGAACCGCAAAGGCGCACTCAATCGGCCGGGACAGGGCGGCTCCGCGGAAGCCGCGAGACTTGAGGCCGAGCACCATCCGGGGCTTCCCGCCCGTCTCGCCGCCGCCGCCATCATCGGCGATATCGTCGGCAAGCTGCATTCCCTTGAGGAGTGTTTTTCGCCGGGCGCCATTCCGGCCCGCCTTGGCGGTCTCGACGCGCGCGACATTGGCCTCGCCCGATCGATCGTGACGGTCGCGCTGCGGCGGCTTGGCACCATTCGCGCGGCTTTGGGCGAACTTCTCGACAAAGGCCTGCCGCGTCAGGTGTCCCACCTTGAATGGACGTTGATCGCCGCCGCGGCGCAGGTGCTGTTTCTCGACGTGCCGGATCATGCCGCGGTCGATCTGGCGGTGCGCGCGACAAGGCTCGAGGCGAAGACTGCGCCCTTCGCCGGACTGATCAATGGCGTTCTGCGCAATCTCGCGCGCGGGCGCGAAAAGATCCTGGCGGAGAGCGATCCGCTCGATCTCGACACGCCCGCCTGGCTCGCTGCGCGCTGGCGCAGGATCTACGGCGAGGAGCTGGCGCGCGCCATCGCGGCCGCCAATCGCGACGAACCGACGCTCGACCTCACCGTCAAGTCCGATCCGGAACAATGGGCGAAGCGGCTTGGCGGAATCGTTCTGCCGACAGGCTCCGTTCGGCTCATCAGCCATGCGCCAATCGCCGAGCTTGAGGGCTACGCGGATGGCGAATGGTGGGTGCAGGACGCCGCGGCGGCGCTTCCCGCGCGGCTGCTTGGCGTTGGACCCGGCGTCAGGGTCGCCGATTTTTGCGCGGCCCCCGGCGGCAAGGCTGCGCAACTCGCGGCGACAGGCGCCGACGTCACGGCGATCGATCGGTCGGCCGAGCGCCTGAAACGGCTCGCCAGCAATTTCCAGCGGCTTCATCTGCATGCCGACGTGATCGTCGCCGACATCGCCGGCCTCAAGGCGCAGCCTTTCGACGCCATCCTGATCGACGCGCCTTGTTCGGCGACGGGCACGATCCGCCGGCATCCGGATGTCGCCTGGACCAAGAAGCTGACCGACATCGCGCCGCTCGCCGCCGTCCAGGCGCGCATGCTCGACAAGGCGATCGAACTCGTCAAGCCGGGCGGCGCGATCGTCTATTGCACCTGCTCGCTCGAACCGGAAGAGGGCGAGATGCAGGTCGCCGCCATACTGCGGCGCAACCCGGATGTCCTTCGCTCAGCCATTGCGCCGGCCGAGGTCGGCGATGTGGCGGGCGTCATCAATGAGAATGGCGAATTGCGGACCTTGCCTTCGCATCTGCCGGCGGCGGATCCCCGGCTGTCGGGCCTTGACGGATTTTTCGCGGCCCGATTGATTCGGCGTGGTTAACAAAGCCGAGAGGTTTCTCACGGATAATTTAACCTTGTGGGCGCCAAGCGCCGGCGCGCCTGCGCCGATTCGCGCACGAGACCGCCGCCGCGCGGCCGGGGCGGCCGCGCGTTCTATAAATTCGAGGAGTCGAAACCTTTGGCCGGCGCGATTTTCAAAGACCGGCTGCGCGTCGCGGGCCTCATCGCCGCGCGGAGCGCCGCCGGCTTTGGGCGCATGCTCGGGGCTCCCTGGCGCGTCCTCAAAGGGCTGCGGCGGCGCCCGCCCGAACGGCTGCTGATCGCGCCGCAGGACATCAGGACCAGCGATCCAACGCTCGCGGCGGATATTTACGCCGGCTATTTCGCCTTCGGCGGCAAGATCGTCAATGCGCACGGGCGCTCGCCTTTCGAACTGGAGCCGCGCTCCGAGGCTTGGGCGCGCGCGCTGTCGAGTTTCAGCTGGTTGCGGCATTTGCGCGCCGCCGATACGGCGATCGCCAAGGCCAACGCCCGCGCGCTTGTCGAGGATTTCCTCGTCGCTTCGGGAAAGCCGAGCCAAAGCCCCGCCTGGGAGACGCGCACCGCCGCGCGCCGGCTGCTCGCCTGGCTCTCGCAATCGCCGATCATTTTGTACGGCGCCGACCGCGCTTTTTATCGTCGCTTCATGAAAGGCATCGGCCGCACTGAGCAATTTCTGGAGCGCAAACTTTCTCAAGGCGTCACCGGCGAGGATCGCCTCACCGTCGCCATCGCGCTGGTCGAACTGGGTCTTTGCGCGGAAGGCGCGGCGAGACTGCTGCAACGCAGCGGCAGGCTGCTGGCTGATGAGCTGCAGCGTCAGATTCTGCCCGATGGCGGCCATATCAGCCGCAATCCGCAAATGCTGATCGATCTTCTGCTCGATCTTTTGCCGCTGCGCCAGGCCTATGCCGCGCGGGGCGTGCAGCCGCCGCCGCAATTGCTCAACGCAATCGACCGCATGATGCCGATGCTGCGCATGTTTCGCCATGGCGACGGGGCGCTGGCCCTGTTCAACGGCATGGGCGTGACGCCGCCCGAGCAACTCGCGACCGTGCTCGCCTATGACGACACTCGCGCCCGCGCCCTGACGAATGCGCCGCATTCGGGCTATCAGCGGCTCGAAATGCAGGACGCGATCGTCATCATGGACGCGGGGCGCCCGCCGCCGCCGGTCTTTTCGACGCGCGCGCATGCCGGCTGCGCTTCATTTGAGTTTTCGTCCGGTGCGCATCGGCTCGTCGTCAATTGCGGCGCGCCGGACGCGAACCGCGCGCCGGCGCAGCAGGAGGCCGCGCGCATGACCGCCGCCCATTCGACGCTCGTCATCGGCGACCGGTCGTCCTGCCGCTTCGCCTTTCACGCGGGCCTGCGCAACTGGCTTGGCGATGAGATTATCTCGGGGCCGGACCGCGTCGATGTCGAGCGCGGCGAAGCGGCCACGGGCGCGAGCCTCGTCATCGAGCATAATGGCTATGAGCCGCGTTTCGGCCTCATCCATCAACGCCGCATCACCTTGCGCCGGGACGGCAGGCGGCTTGATGGCGTCGACCGCGTCCGCGCCATCGCGGCGTCGAGCCCGCCTCGCTCATTCGCCCTTCGCTTCCACATCCACCCGAATGTGCGGCTGAAGCTCCTGCGCGAGGGCCACGCGGTGCTCTGCGTGCTGCCGAACGGCAGGCGCTGGCTGTTCGAGAGCGCATGGACCGCCGAGATCGAAGAGAGCATCTTTTTCGCCGCGCCCGAGGGGCCGCAAGGCGCGGCGCAAATCGTGATCGCCGGCGAAACCGAAGACGGGCTCGAAATCGAATGGAGCTTCAGTTACGTCGAGCGGCGGCGGCGGGAGATGGCTTGATGTGGCGGTGGGCCGCTCAATGCGCGTCGACCCGCGTCGCCTTCGCCCAGTCGCGGGCGCGCTGTTCGGGGTTGGGATTGAGCGTGATGTCGGTCACGACCGCCGCGCTGTCGGCGCCAGCGTTGAGGACGCCCGCCGCCCGCTCCAGCGTGATCCCGCCGATGCCAACCAGCGGAATGTCGCCGATGCGTTTGCGCCATTCCCCAATGCGTGCGAGGCCCTGCGGGGCGAACGGCATCTTCTTCAAAATCGTCGGGTAGATCGGCCCGAGCGCGATATAGTCGGGGCCGGCCGCGAGCGCGCGGTCAAGCTCGGCCTCGTCATGCGTCGAGACGCCGAAGCTTAGTCCGGCGCGGCGGATCGCGGGCAGATCGGCCGTATCGAGATCGCTCTGGCCGAGATGGACGAAATCGCAGCCGGCGTCGATAGCGTGGCGCCAGTAATCATTGACGACGAGTTGCGCGCCGGCCAATTCGCAGAGCGCTTTCGCCTTATCGATTTCGGCGCGCAAAACTTCGTCGGAGGCGTCCTTGACGCGCAATTGCACCAGACGCACGCTGCAGGGCAGAAGCCGTGCGATCCAGTCCGAGCTGTCGACGATCATATAAAAGGGATCAAGCACGCGCCAGATCCGAGAAAGGCGTACCGATGACCGGCGTCGAGGGCGCGGCCATGTCGCGCGGCTGCATGGGAACCGCGCGATAACCGACGCGTCCAGCCTCGACGCCGAGCGCGAAGGCGCGCGCCATGGCGACGGGATCGCCCGCTTTCGCGATGGCGGTGTTGAGCAGGATGCCGTCAAAGCCCAGCTCCATCGCCGCCGCCGCATGCGAAGGCGCGCCTAGTCCAGCGTCGACGATCAGCGGCGTTTGCGGAAAATGCGCCCGGAGCGCGCGGAGGGCGTAAGGGTTGTTGAGGCCCCGCGCGGTGCCGATCGGCGCCCCCCAGGGCATCAAAACATCGCAACCGGCGCGCAGCAGCTTTTCCGCGACGACGAGATCCTCCGTGGTGTAGGGAAACACCTGAAAACCGTCGCGGCTCAAGATCGCCGCCGCCTCGACGAGCCCAAAGACGTCAGGCTGCAGCGTATCCTCCTCGCCGATGACTTCGAGCTTTATCCAGCTTGTGTTGAAAACCTCGCGCGCCATCTGCGCCGTCGTCACCGCCTCCTTGACGGTGCGACAGCCGGCGGTGTTGGGCAGCACGCGAACGCCAAGGTCCCGGATCAGCGCCCAGAACTTTTCACCGGCGCGGCTGGCGCCGGATTCCCGGCGCAGCGAGACGGTGACGATCTCGGCCCGCGCCGCCCTGATCGCCTCGGCGAGGATCGCGGGCGAGGGATATTGCGCGGTGCCGATTATGAGGCGCGAGGCGAGCGAGACGCCGTAAAGGCCGAGCGGGTCGGCGTCCGATGCGCGTTCCTGCATGTCAGCCTCCCTGCCGCGGGCTGACGATCTCGACGCGGTCGTCATCCTTCAGCCGCGCCGCGTCGCGGTCCACCTTGCGGACGAAGGCCTGGTTCAGCGCGGTCGCGACATGACGCTCATCATACTCAAGCTCGTCGAGCAAGGCCGCGAGCGTTTCGGCGGCGACTTCAAGCCTCTTGCCGTTGACCTCGATGCGCATGCATCGCCTCCTCAACGCTGGCGCCCGCAAGCGCGATAGCGGCGGCCCGTCGCGCCAGCGCTGGCGCCGCCAGAAATCCGTGCCGGTAGAGGCCGTTGACGTAGATGGTCCGGCCGTCGATCCGCAGCCCCGGCAGATTGTCGGCGAACGCCGGGCGGACGCCGGCGCCGGTCTCGATGATCTCCGCCTCGGCGAAGGCCGGATGCACCGCGTAGGCGGCGCCCAAAAGTTCGAGCATGGCCCGCGCTGTGATGCGGCCTTCCTCCTCGTTTTCGATCATGGTCGCGCCGATCATGAAACGGCCGTCGCCGCGCGGCACGATGTAGACTGGATGGCGCGGGTGGATGAAGCGGATCGGCCGCGAGAGGGTGACCTCGCGCGTGTAAAGAACCAGCATCTCGCCCTTGACGCCGCGCAGCTCGTGCAATTTGTCCCGGGCGTTGAAGCCGCGGCAGTCGATGGTCCAGTCGACGGGGCCCCGCGCGTCCGCCGCATCGACGCGGTAGCGCAGCGAGACATTCGCCATGGCGGCGAGGCGTTCGGCGAGCGCATCCGTCGCCGCGCGCGGATCAAGATGCGCCTCGCGCGGAAAATAGAGCGCGTCATCGAAGCGGCCGGCGAGATCCGGCTCAAGCGCCGCGATCGCCGTTGCGCCGATGCGCTCGCGTTCGCTTGTAAGGCGCTCGAACCGCGTCAGCTCTGTGCGATCATGCGCGGGCGCGAAAACCAGCGAACCCTGCGTCGTTGCAACCGGCACAATTTCGGTCCAGTAGCGCAGCGATTCTATGCCCATTTCGATCACGGGCGGCTCGGCGCCTTCCTCCTCGCACCAGGGCGAGATCATGCCGCCGGCCAGATATGAGCAGCCAAGGCCGGGGCCCTCGCGCCGTTCGATGAGTTCGACGTCGCAGCCCGCACGGGCGAATTCGTAAGCGGCCGTGAGGCCGGCGACGCCGGCGCCGATGACCCTGACGCACGTCGTCATGGCCGTCTCCGGGCGGGTTCAGGGCTGAATCGGATCGGGGGAATAATCATGTCTCACCATCCCTACGCCAGTGCGAGCTGGATCAGGTTCGAAGGGTCGCCGGGCCGCCTTATTCAAGCGCTGCCAGCCTCTCAGCCCCCTGCCGGGGATCCCCTAGGTGATTGTTAGGTAAGCGCGTCGGAGAGCGGCGTCAAGCGCGGAGAGGCGTTCGGACGAGGCCCTCGGGCGGGGGGCAAAATTCCATGTCTTCATCTGGTGTTCGAAAAAGCGGGCGGAAAGGCAGGCGGCTCGCGCCTTCACGCGTTCACGCCTTCAGAGCCGCGTCGGTCTGCGCGTAGCCCTCTGCGGCGCGCTTATCTATCGTCTCGGGAGAGAAATCGCTCGCGCCAATGCCGGCGATCTGTTCCGGCCGCGTAATCGAAACGACGCGCGGGACGCGGACATAGCGGCGGTTGGCCACTGTCTGGTAGGCGGGATCATTGGCGAGGGGGTTGCCTCCGGGCAGGCTCTCCAGCGCCTGCATCAGGCTGACCACCTCATCGATCCGGACCAGCTGCTTCAAATCCTCGGCCGTCTTGTTGGCGAACTGGAGGTTTTGCGTCCGGGCTGTGACTTCGAGCATGCTGGTCGGGATCGGCGCTTCGTTGGGAAAGAGATTGACGACGTAAATGGTCCGGTCGACGTCCGTCGCCGGATCAAGTCTGTCGAGGACGGCGCCGAGCGGCGTGTTGTCGAATAATCCGCCATCCCAATAGGATTTGCCGTCGATGATCGTCATCGGAAAGGATGGCGGCAGGCTGCCGCTGGCGATGACGTGGTCGAGGCTCAGCCGGCGCTCGCGGCTGTAGAAATATTCGATCTGGCCGGCCGCGACATCGGTTGCGCTGACCAGCAGTCCGGGGGACGCCGATTGATCCGCCAGCGCGTCGAGGTCGACGAGTTGGGCCAGCGTTTCGCGCAGCGGCGCGGTGTCGTAGATATAGGTCCAGCCCGGCAGCGCGAAATAGTCGAAGCGTGGCGTGAAGAAATGAGGGTTTCCGAGCAAGGACGCGTATTGACGGAAGGCCGGCGGCAGAAACAAGCCGGAAACTGCAACTTTCCGCCAGAACGCCTCGAGCGCATCGAGCGGCTTCAGACCGCGCGCTGGCCGCGCGAGGAGTACGGCGGTGATTGCGCCGATGGAGACTCCAGCGATCATGTCGGGTGCGAAACCAGCGTCGCTGTAGAGCCGCCGCGCAGCGCCGAGTTCATAGGCGCCTAGCGAGCCGCCCCCTTGCAAAACCAATGCTGAGCGTGCATGCGGCATGTCGATCTCCGGTGGAGAACTCCAACAGGAACCAATATGCTCCCGCAATGCAGCAAGCGCAAGCATCGCGGCTCCCGAACTCCGCCGGAAACCGAGGCGCGCGTTGCGGGACGACGACGGCGCGCGGCTTCGAACCACGGGCTGTGGAAAGGCGCGGAAACATCCTAGGATGCGGCGGCGCCGGCGCGCATGATGGCGCCCTTCGCCGCGATCCCGAAAGCCCATGTGACCCGGAAAATCTTCACCATCGCGCCCGGCGCGCCTTTCTTGAAAACCTTCGCGGCGGCCTTTCTCGAAGGTCGCGTCGTCGAGGGGTTTTCGCGCGCGCTCGGCCCGCTCGCGCTGGCCGAGGCGACGATCTATGTGCCGACGCGCCGCGCCGCGCGCGCGCTCACGGACGAATTTGCGCGCGCGTTAGGGGGCGCGGCGACGCTGCTGCCGCGCATCTTGCCGCTCGGCGCGCTGGAGGAGACCGAGACGGGGCTCATCTTTGCGGAGGGCGCGGGCGATGATTTCGGCCAGCCGTTCGGATCCCCCTTAGCGATCGGTGAGATCGCGCGGCGCATGCAACTCGCCGAAATGATCCTCATCTGGGCGAAAGCGCTCCGCCACGCCATCGTCAGCGTCGACGCCAGCGGCGCGCATGTCGTTGATCCGCGCGAGTCGATCCTCGTTGCGGCGACCGCCGCCGACGCCTGGCATCTCGCCGGCGAACTGGCGGGGCTCATCGACGAACTGATCATCGAGGATGTCGAATGGCGCCGGCTCGATCCGCTGGCTTTGCCCGAGTTCGATCCCTATTGGCGGATCACGCTCGACTTTCTGGATATCGCCATTACGGGCTGGCCGGGCGTTCTTGCTGAGAGCGGGCTCGTCGACAAGGCGACGCGCCAGGTCGCGCTGATTGAAAAGCAGAGCGCGAGATTGTCGCAAGGGGGCGGCGGGGGGGACAGCCTGCGCCCAGTCGTCGCAATCGGCTCGACGGGGTCCAATCGCGCGACGGCGCGGCTGCTCAAAGCCATCGCCGAGGCGCCTTCGGGCGCTGTGGTGCTGCCCGGCCTTGATCTCGAACTCGATGATGCGGCATGGGCGCTCATCGGCGCCGACGCGGCGGGCGGCGCCGCCTTCACGCATCCGCAAGCGGCGCTCTGGCGCCTTTTGCGCACGCTGCAGGTCTCGCGAACGGACGTCGTGGAACTGGGCGACGTTGTGGCGCCTTTGCGCGCGCGGGCGGGTTTCGTCTCGCAGGCGCTGCGCCCGGCGGATTCGACGGACCAATGGATCGGCTGGCGGGCGGGGCAGGATCGCGCGGCGCTTGACGCAGCGATGGCCGGCGTCGGCCTTATCGAGGCGGCGGACGAGCGCGAGGAGGCGCTCGCCCTCGCGATCGCCATGCGCGAAGCGCTGGAAACGCCCGGCGAGACGGCGGCGCTGGTGACGCCCGACCGCGAGCTGGCGCGTCGCGTCGGCGCCGAATTGTTGCGCTGGGGCATAAATGTCGATGATTCCGGCGGCGATCCTCTGAGCGCCAGCCCCACTGGCGTGCTGGCGCGGCTCGCCATCGCCTGCGCCGCCGACGGGCTCGCCGCGGTGAGCCTCGCCGCGCTGCTTGCGCATCCCGGCGTCAGGCTCGGGCTCTCTCGCGCCGAGGTTGCGCGCCTGTCGCCGCTGCTTGAAATAGGCGTGCTGCGCGCTGGCGCGGCGGCCGCCGGCGCGGCGCCCGTCCTGGCCGATCCAGCACGCGCCATACGGCTCGCCGAAGCTGAAGCTCGCGAGCGTTTCGCGCATCCCGCGCGGCAAAGCATTTCGCAGGACGACTGGGCGCGTATCGAGGAGCTTCTGCGGCGCCTGCGCGACACGTTGAAGCCTTTGCTCGAACTCGATGCCGAGCATGACCTCAAGAGCTGGATCGGCGCGCATCGCGCGGCGCTGGCATCTCTCGTCGCCGGGGACGAGGAAGCTGCGACAGGCGAAGATGGCGAGAGGCTGGAGACGCTGTTTGACGAACTCTCGGCGGCGGCGGCGAAGGGCATGTTGTTCGATGCGCAATCCTACGCGTTTTTTTTCGCCAGCGTCGCGCGGGAAGCGAAACTGCGCGGGCCAAGAAACGCGCATCCGCGACTGAAGATTTTCGGTCTGCTCGAAGCGCGCTTGATGGACGCCGATCTGATGCTGCTTGGCGGCCTCGACGAGACGGTATGGCCGCCGCAGGCGCGCGCCGACGCCTTTTTAAATCGCCCGATGCGGGCGGCGCTCGGCCTTACGCCGCCAGAGCGCAAGCTGGGCCAAACAGCGCATGATTTCACCCAGGCCATGGGCTGCGCCAGAGTGATCCTGAGCCGCGCGCAAAAGCGCGGCGGCGCGCCGACTGTCGCCTCGCGCTTCCTGCAGCGGCTCGCCGCCCTCGGCGACCAGACTTTTGACGGTTGCGTTCTGCGCGGAAAAAAATACGTTGAAGTTGCGCGCCTCGTCGACCGGCCGACCGCGTCCGCGCGTGAGATCGGGCGGCCGCTGCCGAAGCCCGCGCTCGATCTACGGCCTGTCAGCCTCAGCGTCACGAAGATCGAGACGTTGCGGCGCGATCCTTATGCGCTTTACGCCGAAAAAATTCTTCGCCTCGTCCCGCTTGATGCGATCGCGCAGGCGCCGGGGCCTGCCGAGGCGGGAAGCGCCATCCACGCCGCGCTCGACGCTTTCGTCAGGGCGCATCCGCGCGGCGCCTTGCCTGCGAACGCGCGGGACGAGCTTTCGCAATTGTTGCGCGAGGCGCTGAAAGCCAGTCTCGAGGATCCCGATTTTTGCGCCTTCGCCTGGCCGCGTCTTGAAAAGACCATCGACTTCTATCTGCGCTTCGAGGCGGAGCGGCGCGAGGCTCTGGCGGAAATCAAAACGGAGATCGGCGGGAAGCATGAATTCACGCTTGCCGATGGTTCGCTGTTCGCGTTGACCGCGCGCGCAGACCGCCTGGAGATCGCGCGCGACGGCGCCGTGACTCTGGTCGATTACAAGACTGGCCAGCCGCCGGGAACAGATGAGATCCGCGTTGGGTTTTCGCCGCAACTGACGCTTGAGGCCGCGATGGCGCGGCGCGGCGCCTTCGGCCTTCCCGCCGGCCTTGCGGAGGTCAGCGCCCTCTATCTGAAACTCGGCGGCGCCGAGGGCGGCAAAGAGAAGCCGGTCATTTTCAAGAACGACGCCTTCATCGATGTCGCCGAAGAGCATTTTCTCGGTCTCGTTGAATTGCTCAACCAGTTCCGCGATCCGCAAACGCCTTATCCGCCGCGGCCTTTTCCCAAATTCGCGAAAAGCTACAACGCCTATGATCATCTGGCGCGGGCCAGGGAATGGTCGATCGGCGGCGAAGGGGAGGGCGGGGCCTGATGGTTCTCTCCAACATCCCCTCGCAGACGCTGGAGAAGCAGCGCCAGGCCTCTGATCCCGCCGCCTCGGTCTGGGTCTCCGCCAATGCGGGCTCTGGCAAAACGCATGTGCTGGCGCAACGCGTCGTGCGCCTGCTGCTGCAGGGAGCGCCGCCTTCGAAGATTCTCTGCCTCACCTTCACCAAGGCGGCGGCGGCCAACATGGCGATGCGCGTCTTCACCACCTTGGCTTTGTGGACGCGGCTTGACGATGCGGCGTTGCGCAAGGCGATCGTCGCCACCGGCGCGAAGGAACCGAGTGCGCGCGACAGGATCGAGGCGCGCAAGCTCTTCGCGCGAACGGTCGAGACTCCGGGCGGCCTCAAGATCCAGACCATCCACGCATTTTGCGAAAGGCTGCTGCATCTATTTCCCTTTGAGGCCAATGCGCCGGCGCGTTTCGAGGTGGCCGATGAGACGTTGCAGGCCGAACTCCTGCAACGCGCACGCCGCGACGTTCTGAATGAAGCGCGCACGGATCCGCGCCTTGCGGATATGCTCGACCGCGTGACGCAGGATTGTTCGGCGCAAGGGTTTGAAAGCCTCATCAAGGAGGCGATGGGCCAACGCGCCCGCGCGCGTGCGAATTGGCCGCGGGACCATGCCTCAAGTCTTCGCACAGCGCTCGGCCTGGCCTCGGGCCGTAGCGCGGCCGTCATTCGCGACGAGATGATCGAGCAGGGCTTTGCGCCGGCGCGCTGGAGCGAGATTGGGGCCTTTTTCGCAGCAGGCAGCGTCACCGATCGGAAAAAATCAGAACTCCTGCGGCAGGCGGCGGCTCATCGCGCCGCAGGGGATTTCGCGACATGTCTTGAAAGCTATTTATCGATCTTTTTCACCGAGAAGGAAGAGCGGCTGAAAAGTCTGCTCACCAAGGCGCTGGCAACGAAACGCCCAGATATAGAGGCGGAACTCTTCGAGGAGCAGGCGCGTCTCGACGCTTTGCGTGCGGAGCTAAAATCCGCAGAAACCCTTGAGCGCACAGTCGCGCTGGCTGGCCTCATCGACGCGATCTTCAAGCGCTATGACGCGGTCAAGGCGGCGCGGGGCATCCTTGATTTCGACGATCTCATCGCCAAGACGCTGGCGCTGCTTGAACGCTCCGAAGCGGCCTGGGTGCTCTACAAGCTCGATTCCGGCATCGATCACGTGCTCGTCGACGAGGCGCAGGATACGAGCGCGGCGCAATGGCGAATTCTGGAGCGGCTGACGGGCGACTTCGCGACCGGCGCCGGCCGCGCGGCGGCGCGCACCTTTTTCGCGGTTGGCGATGAGAAGCAGTCGATCTTTTCGTTCCAGGGCGCCGCCCCCGACATGTTCGGCGAGATGCGGAGCGAATTCGGGCGGAGGTTCACGGCCGGCGGCGAAAAATTCGCGCATGTACGGCTGACGCAATCGTTTCGATCGGCGCAGGGCGTGCTGTCTGCAGTCGACAAGGTGTTTGCGCTTCAGGATCATCAAAGCGGGCTGGTTGCGGAAGCCGACGTCTGGATGCCGCACGAAGCCCTGAAGGACAAGCTCCCGAGCCTCGTCGAAATCTGGCCGCTGGCGGGGGCGAAGGCGCGCGCGGGCGCCCGCGATTGGCGGCTGCCGCTTGATATTCTGGACGAGATGGATCCGGCAAGCGCCGTCGCGCAGCGCGTCGCGCAGAAGATCGCGTTGCTTCTCGACGCAGGGTCGGGCGAGCGCGTTCACGATGGCGCGCGCGGCGCGCGGCCCCTTCGCGCCGGCGACATACTGATTCTGGTGCGAACGCGCGGTCCTTTTTTCGACGCCGTGATCCGGGCGCTGAAACAGAAACGCGTCCCGGTCGCCGGCGCCGACAGGCTGCAGCTCACGGAGCATATCGCCGTGCTCGACCTTGTCGCGGCGGGGCGGGCGGCGCTGCTGCCCGAGGATGACCTCAATTTGGCGGCGGTGCTGAAATCGCCGCTGATCGGATTGGATGATGATGATCTTTTAAAGATTGCGCCGATGCGTTCCGGCAGTCTCTTCGAGGCGCTGAATGCAGCGTCCGCGGCGAAATTTCTACAGGCCCGGCGGACCCTCGACGCCTGGCGCGCGCGCGCGGCGAAAAGCCCCTTCGCCTTCTATTCGAGCCTTCTTTGCGAGGATGGCGGGCGGCGCGCGCTTGAGGCGCGGCTTGGACCAGAGGCGGCGGACGCGATCGACGAGTTTCTTCACCTCGCCCTTGTGCATGAGGCGGAGGCGGCGCCTTCGCTCGCTGGCTTTCTTGCCGATTTCGAGGCCGTGGAGCGTTCGATCAAGCGCGACATGGAAAGCGGCGTCGACGTGGTGCGCGTCATGACCGTGCACGCAGCGAAAGGGCTTGAGGCCAAAATCGTTTTTTTGCCCGATACCTGTGGTGCGCCGGCGCCGCAGCATGACCCGAAAATATTCGCGCTCAACGACCCGAAGACAGGTGCTTTCGCGATTGCCTGGTCGCCGAAAAAGGCGTTCGATTGCAAGGACGTCGCCGCCGCGCGGGACAATATGCGCGGCGCGGCCAGGGACGAATATCGCCGTCTTCTCTATGTCGCGCTGACGCGGGCCGAGGAGCGCCTCTATATCGCGGGGTTTCATGGCGCGAGGCCGCCGGCGGCGGGCAGTTGGGCGCTCATGATCGAGGCGACGCTGGCCGGCGATCCCGGCATCGAGACGGCGCCAGCGTTCTGGAACCCGGATGAAAGCGTCCTCCGGCTGATTTCAGCAGGCGCGGTTGCGGCCAATCCCGCAGGTGTGGCCGGGGGGGCGTCCGCGGCAGCTGCGCCCGCGATGGCGCCGGACTGGCTCTGGCGGCGCGTCGAGACCGAGGTCGAGGCTCCTCCGCCAATCCGACCGTCGAAAGCGCTCGCCGCCGCGGATCGCTGGAGGGATGTCGCGCTTACCCCGGTCCGGCGCGAAGCCTTGCGCACTGGCTCGCTGACGCATGTGCTGCTGGAATATCTGCCTGATCTGCCTGCAGAGGGCCGCCAAAGGGCGGCGCAGGCGTTCCTTGAGGCAAGGGCCGCCGATCTCGAACCAGCCGTCCGCGCTGGCCTAATCGACGCGGCGCTTGGCGTCATCGACGCGCCGGATCTCGCCGCCTTGTTCGGGCCGCAGTCCAGGGCCGAGGTCGCGGTCGCCGGGCGCGTCGCCCTGCCGCGCGGCGGCGCGATCGACGTCGTCGGCCGCATCGACCGGATCGGCGTCACCGCTAAAGAGGTGCTGATCGCCGATTTCAAGACCGGCGCCGCTTGCGCCACAGCCGATATCTCGCAGCGCTACATTGTGCAAATGGCGCTTTATCGGGCCGCGCTCGCCCCGCTCTGGCCGGAAAAGCGCTTGCGGCTGCTGCTGATATGGACCGGCGAGCCGCTCGTCGTCGCTCTCGATGACGCGCGACTCGATGCGGCGCTGGCGGCGATCGAGGCCGGATCGGCTGAGCTTGGCGGCGAAGTCGCCTGAGGATGCCTTGACGCGACTGCCCCGGCTTCTTACTTTCGCAGTGAAACGCGCAGAGGGATTTGCCCGCGCGAATTTTTTTGAGAGGCGCCATGTCGACCGTCAAAGTCACCGATGCGAGTTTCAAGACCGATGTGGTTGGCGCCGCAGGGCCGGTCGTCGTCGATTTTTGGGCCGAATGGTGCGGTCCCTGCAAGATGATCGGCCCGGCGCTGGAAGAAATCGCCGAGGAGCTGAAGGGCCAGGTCACCATCGCCAAGCTCAACGTCGATGAAAACCCGGGCATTGCGGGCGCCTATGGCATTCGCAGCATCCCGACCCTTCTCTTGTTCAAGGATGGCAAGCAGGCTTCGGTGAAGGTCGGCGCCGCGCCGAAGGGCGAACTGAAGAGATGGATTTCCGAGGCCATCTGATCTTTCGAAAATTGAGATCCCCGATGAGAAGGACCTCGCGAGGGGTCCTTTTTGCTTGCGCTGGATCCCGCACGCGCTTTTGGGCGCGCTGATGGGAAACTATGCGGTCAAGGAAGTCTTTCTGACGCTCCAGGGCGAGGGCGCGCAGGCCGGACGCGCCGCGGTGTTCTGCCGCTTTGCCGGCTGCAACCTGTGGTCGGGCCGCGAAAAAGACCGCAGCGAGGCTGCCTGCCGCTTTTGCGATACCGATTTCGTCGGAACGGATGGAGAGGGCGGCGGCTCTTTTCCTAGCGCCGAGGCGCTCGCTGCGGCGATCGAGCGGGCCTGGCGCTTTGGCGCGAAGGGGCGCTTCGTGGTCTTCACCGGGGGCGAGCCCTTGCTGCAGGTCGATGAAGCGCTGATTGCGGCGGTCCACGCGCTGAAGTTCGAAATCGCCATCGAAACAAACGGAACGCAGGAGCCGCCGCGCGGCATCGACTGGCTGTGCGTGAGCCCCAAGGCCGGCGCGCCGCTCGTCGCGACGCGCGGCTCCGAACTGAAGCTCGTATTTCCGCAGGAAAATCTCGATCCCGAAACGCTGCGCGGCCTCGATTTCGCTCATTTCTGGCTGCAGCCGATGGATGGCGACGCGCGCGCCGAAAATACAGCCGCCGCGATCGCCTATTGCCTTAAACATCCGCAGTGGCGCCTCAGCGTCCAGACCCACAAGCTCATCGGGATTCCATGAAAATCACGCAGGCGTTTCATTTCGAGGCGGCGCACCGGCTGCCGAATGTCGGCGAAAAGCACCGATGCCACAGGCTGCACGGCCATTCCTATCGCGTGGAACTCCGGCTTGAGGGCGCGGTTGATCCGGCGAGCGGCTTCGTCGCCGATTTCTTCGATATCGAGGATGCGTTCGGGCCGCTGCGCGAGATCCTCGATCATCATTATCTGAACGAGATCGAGGGCCTCGAAAATCCGACGGCCGAGTTGATCGCGATGTGGATTTTCGATCGCATCGGGCCGAAGCTGCCGCAGCTCGCGAGCGTCAAAGTGTTCGAGACGCCGGATTGCTGGGCCGAATATGAGGGCGGTTGAGGCGAAGCCGCCCCGTTATCTGGGCGGCGTCCCATTCAGCGCCAGTACTTCGCCGGCGAGGTAGAGGCTGCCCGCGATGAGGATTCGCGGCGGTTGGCGCCACTCGCGCGCCGACAGAAAGCGCAGCGCCGTTTCGATGTCTTCGCAGGCGGCGGCTTTGAGGCCCTCCGCGGCGGCGGCGGCGGCCACGACCCCCGCAGGCTTGCCGTAAGATTGCTCCGCCTTGACCGGAACGGCGAGGACTTCCTGGGCGAGGCCCTTGAAGGAACGCAGAAACGCGCCTGTGTCCTTGGTCGTTAACGTGCCGCAGATCATGATCAGCGGCCTCTCCGCCCGATCCGCGAAATCGGCCATGGCTTCCGCCAGCGCGCGGCCGCCGTCTTCATTATGGCCGCCATCGAGCCAGATTTCGGCCCCTCTCGGCGCGATGTCGCAGACGCGCCCCTTGACCAGGTTTTGCAGCCGGGCTGGCCAGTCGACCTGAGCCATGCCGCGTTCGAAGGCGTCGAGGCGCAGATCCGGCTCGACGCAACGCAAGGCGGCGATGGCCGTCGCAGCATTCTCGATCTGGTGGCGGCCGGGAAGACGCGGCAGCGGCAGATCGAAAAGGCCGCGTGCGTCCTCGAAAATCAGGCGGCCATGCTCTTCGCGGGCGGAAAAATCGCGCGCCGCATCGATTGCCGGCGCGCCTGCGCGGGCGGCCTCGCGGCGCAGCACCTTATGGGCCTCGTCCCGCTGGACGCTGAGGATCGCGGGAACGCCGGATTTGAAAATGCCCGCCTTCTCAAAGGCGATGTCGGCGATGGTCGGCCCCAGAAATTCCGTATGATCGATCGAGATCGACGTCACCACGGTCGCCTTCGGCGGCGGAATGACGTTGGTCGCGTCGCCCCTGCCGCCGAGACCGACTTCTAGCAGCAGGTAATCGGCGGGATTCTCGCTGAAGATCTTGAAGGCCGCCGCGGTGGTGAATTCGAAAAAGGTGATCGGCGCGCCGGCGTTGACCTTTTCGCAATAGCTTAACGCAGCGTAAAGTTCGTCATCTCCGACGAGCCTGCCGCCGCCCTGCGCGCCAATCCGGATGCGTTCGTGAAAGCGCACGAGATGGGGCGAGGTGTAGACATGGACCCGCCGTCCGGCCGCCTCGAGGATGGCGCGCATGAAGGCGATGGTCGAGCCTTTGCCATTGGTGCCGGCGACGTGGATGATCGGCGGGAGCTTGCATTCCGGCGACCCGAGGGCGGCGAGCAGCCGCTCCATGCGGCCGAGCGTCAGCTCGATGTCCTTGCGATGCAACAGGAACAGGCGCGCCAGCAGGGCATCGAGCGAAGTCATGGTGCGCGTGTTCCTGCGTGCGTCAGGCGGCGTGCTCGACGCGCGGCGTGCGGGTCAAAAGCGCGCAGATGCGGGCGAGCGTCGCGCGCATGTCGTGACGGTGCACGACCATGTCGATCATGCCATGCGCCTCGAGATATTCGGCGCGCTGGAAGCCCTCGGGCAACCTCTCGCGAATGGTCTGCTCGATGACGCGCGCGCCGGCGAAGCCGATGACGGCGCCGGGCTCTGCGATTTGTACATCGCCGAGCATGGCGTAGGATGCGGTGACGCCGCCCGTTGTCGGATTCGTCAGGACGACGATATAGGGCAGGTTGGCCTTGCGCAGGCGCTGCACGGCGATGGTCGTGCGCGGCATCTGCATCAGCGAAAAAATGCCTTCCTGCATGCGGGCGCCACCCGAAGCCGTGAAGATGATGAAGGGCGTTTGGCGCTCGACGGCGGTCATCATGCCGGTGACGATGGCCTCACCCGCCGCCATGCCGAGAGATCCGCCCAGAAAATCGAAATTCTGGACCGCGATGACGACCTCCATGCCCTCCAGCCTTCCGCTGGCGAGCTTGACGGCGTCCTGCGTCTCGGTCTTCAGGCGATATTCCTTGAGCCGGTCGACGTAGCGTTTGACGTCGCGAAATTTCAAGGGATCGAGCGGTGCCTCCGGGGTGGGAAGCTCGTCGTACACGCCGCCGTCGAACAGATTGGCGAGGCGCGCCTTGGTCCCGAGGCGCATGTGATAGCCAGAGCCGGGCACGACGAAAAGATTGGCCTCGAGGTCCTTGTGGAAGACGAGTTCGCCGCTTTCGGGACATTTGACCCAAAGATTTTCAGGCGATTCCCGGCGCAGGAACGACCTGACCTTGGGCGGGACGACATTCGAGATCCAGTTCATGCAAGATCCTGATGGAAGCGAAATTTTGTGTCGATCGCTTCGGGCTTAAGCTCAATCGGGGCGATTTCCGCCGGGGTGGCGTCCCAGCGGCGATTTCGGCCTATTTAGAGGCTTCATATTCCATTTGCGACAGAAATAATGCGGCTCCGGGAGGCCCTGCTTGCGGAGAACGCGCTCTATCCCGGGCTCATCGCCGCCTGACGAACGCCTTGTGCGATCTCGGCCACGAGCCCTGCGACCGCGGCGACCGTTCGCGGCGTCGCCTTGCCTTCAGCATCGAGCGAGGCCTTGAGCGCCTCGACAATGGCCGAGCCGACCACCACCCCATCGGCGTGAGCGGCGATCGCTTCGGCGTTGGCCGCGCTTTTGACGCCAAATCCGACCGCGACCGGCAAATTCGTGTGGCTCTTTATGCGGGCGACAGCCGTCGCGGTCGCCGAAAAATCGGGCGTCGCCGCGCCTGTCGTGCCAGTGATCGAGACGTAATAGACGAAGCCCGAGGTGTTCGCGAGCACCGCCGGAAGCCGCGCCGCATCCGTCGTCGGCGTCGCCAGCCGGATGAAATTCAGGCCGGCCTTCAGCGCCGGAAGGCACAGTTCGGCATCTTCTTCGGGCGGCAGGTCGACGACGATGAGGCCGTCGACGCCGGCTTCCTTGGCTTCGACTAGGAAAGCCTCGACGCCGTGGACGTAGATCGGATTGTAATAGCCCATGAGGACGACGGGCGTCGTCTGGTCCGCCGCGCGGAAATCGGCGACGAGCCGCAGCGTTTTGCGAAGCGTCGCGCCTGACCGCAGCGCGCGCAGCCCCGCCGCCTGGATCGCCGGGCCGTCCGCCATGGGGTCGGTGAAGGGCATGCCGACCTCGATCACGTCGGCCCCGGCTGCGGGCAGGGCCTTGAGAATTTCAAGGCTCGTCGCGAGGTCGGGGTCGCCCGCCATGACGAAGGTCACCAGCGCCGCGCGGCGCTCACTGGCGAGTGCGGCGAAACGACGATCGATGCGGGTGGGGGAAGAATTTGACATCTTGTGTCAGGAACCATCCATTTGCGGGGCCGAACGCTGGCCAATAGAGGATTTTTCCTTCCGAGGAAAGGATTCTGGGAAGGGAAGCGAAAAAGCGCACGCAGCTTTGCCGAGGAATCCGAATCTGGCTCCTGAAATATGGCCAGATCGCCTTGGTTGAAGCGACGGTTTTCGGATGCAGGGCCGCGCTGGTGGGACGCAGGGCCCGGTCGTCAGGCCGGTTCATGGGTCGTTCAGGCTGCGAATGAGAATTTGACCTCCAGGGCGTTCGTCGAGGACGGTCCCGCCAGGAGGAGAATATGGACAAGAAAATCGTAGGCTTGGTCGGTGCGCTCTCTGTGCTCCCGCCTGTGGAGGCCGTTCAGGCAATGCCGGCTCCGGCGCCGAGCGTGAGCGACATTTTGCGCATTCAGTCTTACGCGGAACTGCTTGACCCAATCCCCAACGCCGCCGCGCTTCTGCGCGTGGTCGATGCGGCGCCGGCTCCCGAGCCGGGTTCCGTGCAGCAGGTCCAGTATTACGAACATCACCACCACCACCACCATCATCATCACAACGGATACTGGCGACCATACTACCATCATCACCACCACCATCATCACCACCACCACCACGGTTACTATTATTATCCCTATGGCTACGCGCCCTATGGTTATTACCCCTATTAGTTCGGCGGCGGCCCCCTGGGGCGCCGTCCGAAACGATCCAGCACATGTCATTCATCCAGAGGTGCATCCGTGAAAACGGTAAAATACAGATTGTGCCATCCGGGCCTCAAGCCGCGTCGGACAAAGGTCGAGGTTCCTGGCTGGGCGGGCAGCCAGGAGCCGCGCGCCCATGGATCGCATGAGCATCCCTGGCATTGCATGCCCTTCGCCGAAGGCGCGCGCTACGGCATAGAATTATTCTACCCCTTCGAGAACGAATTGCGCGTGAGCATGCGCGAAGGCAAACTCGTCCTTGATGGCGATTTTGGCCCCGACCCGGAAACCGGCGTGCAATGGCCGCCGTTCCGGACCTTTGGCGAGACCTATTACACCTACCAGATCCTTCTCGACATAAAGGTCGAAGACGGCTGGGCGATCCGCACCGAACCGCATCCGCGATTCTACACGGATCCGACCGATTCAACGCCCATCGCCGTGCCGGCATTGTTGCGCCATTGGTGGCCAATGATGTCTTTCATGGTCTTCAAATCGCCGGCCGAAGGCCGAACGCATATTTTCAGGCCAGGCGAGCCCTTCATGCAGATCCTAATCATTCCGGCGGAGGCCAATTTCGATCTGATCGAGATGGGTGAGGAGGAGGCGGCCGAACGCGAACTACAGTCGCGCCGGATTCACGAGAGCCGCGCGACGCTTGGAGCCGAATCGCAATGGATCTCGTCGACGAACACAGTTTTCGACGGGACCTATCGGCATATCCTGGGCGCCGCGAAAAAACGCTCCAGAACGAAGCCGGAGTAGGGGGCGGCGGGCGCGGGTTGATTCCGGTCCGCCGATCGCGACCTGCCGAGGCTCTCTCTCGACCAAAACAGGGGACGTCGTCCCCGTGTGCTCCGGAGCGCCGCCCGTTTCGCAAGGGGTGACACCCTGTACCCGCACTGCTACGCTCTCTCGGCCCCTCCCGTTCGCGCTTCGAGAGAGAATGACGCCGGACCGCTCGCCCTACGGATCAAGACCGCGCTAGATGCTCTGGCGCGCGCTTTCCCGCATCCTTGCCTCCGCGGCGACCCTGCTCATCGTCATCGCGCTGTCCTTCTTCCTGATGCGCCTCGCGCCGGGCGGGCCGTTCGATTCCGAGCGTCCGCTCGACCCTGAAATCGCGAAGAACCTGCGCCATATCTATCGGCTCGACCTGCCGCTCGGGCGGCAGTTCCTCGTCTATCTGCAAAGCCTCGCGCATGGCGATTTCGGCCCCAGCCTGCACTGGCGCGATTTCTCCGTGAACGAGCTCTTCGCCCATGCGCTGCCGATTTCGATGCGCCTTGGCGCCGAGGCGATGTTCGCCGCGCTTGTCATCGGAGCGGCGTTTGGCGTCGCTGGCGCGGCGGCAAGGCCCGGTTGGCGCGCAAAGCTCGGCGCTCTTTCGGTCGACGCCGCGGCCTTCATCGGCGTCCTTCTGCCGCCCTTTGTCATCGCACCGCTGCTGCAGCTTTTCTTCGGCCTCACGCTGCACGCCCTGCCGGTCGGCGGCTGGAACGACGGCGCCTGGCAAAACCAGATCCTGCCGGCGGCGACCCTCGCCCTGCCGCAGATCGCGTTCATCGCGCGGCTGATGCAGGCGTCGTTGCGCGACGCACTCAAGGAGCCACATATGCGCACGCTGCGCGCCTTCGGGCTGCCGCCCTGGCGCATCACCGCCCATGCGCTGCGCGCGGCGATGCTGCCGGTCGTCTCCTATCTCGGCCTCGCCGCCGCCAATATCCTGACCGGCTCCGTCGTCGTCGAGACGATCTTCGGCATTCCCGGCATGGGGCGCTATTTCGTCGATGGCGCGCTTGGGCGCGATTACACCCTGGTCATGGGAACGGTCGTCGTCGTCGCTGCCCTCGTCATCTTCTTCAACCTGCTCGTCGATCTGGCCTATGGCTGGCTCGATCCCCGCATCGCGGATGCGCAATGATGAACGGCGTTCTGGCCAGCCTTGATCCCGGCCCCGGCGCCTCGAAGCGCATTCCGGTCAGCCTCGCGATTCTTGCGCTTATCGCTTTCGCCTGCATTCTTGGTCCGATCGTCTCGCCGCACCCCTACGATCGCGTCTATCCCGACTATGTTTTCGCCAATCCTTCGCTGGAGCCCCATCCCACCGCCGATGAGGCGCGGACAGCGATCGCGGACATAGCCCGTCGAATGGGCGCCGGCGTCGCATCGCTGCGGCAGGGCAATGCCGGCCTCGAGGTCACGCTCACTGGCGGGCGGCCGATCGACGCGGGCGATTTGCGGATCTTCGAGAGCTCGGATGTTTTCGCCGCGCCCGGCATCGACGCCCGCGCGGACGCGGGGCGCCGGCTGACGCTCGCGATCCCGCTGAAAAAAAACATCTTCCTGTTCGGGACTGACGCCAATGGCCGCGACCTTCTGACGCGAACCCTGCTCGCCGGCCGCGTCTCGCTCGCGGTCGGGCTGCTCGCCTCCTTCGTCGCGCTCGTCGTCGGCGTCGCCTATGGCGCGATCGCGGGCTTTGCCGGCGGCGCCGTCGACGCCGTGATGATGCGCATCGTCGAGATCCTCTATGCGCTGCCCTTCATCTTTTTCGTCATCGTCCTCGTGATGGTCTTCGGCCGTAATTTCGCGCTGATTTTCGTCGCCATCGGCGCGGTCGAATGGCTCGACATGGCGCGCCTCGCGCGCGGCCAGACGCTGAGCCTCAAGCAGAGGGAATTTGTTCTCGCCGCGCGGGCGCTGGGCGTCGCGCCGGCGGCGATCATTTGGGGGCATATCCTGCCCAACGCCAGCGGGCCGATCATCGCTTTCCTCACGCTGCTCGCGCCGCGCGCCATCCTGCTCGAAAGCTTCATCTCTTTTCTCGGGCTCGGCGTCGAGGAGCCGCTGTCGAGCTGGGGCGTGTTGATCGCCGACGGCGCCCGCAACATTCAGGGCGCGATCCATCTGCTCATCGTCCCGGCGGCCTTTCTCGGCGCGACGCTCGCCGCCCTGCAGAGCCTCGGGCAGGGGCTCCAACAAAGCTTCGCGGCGGGGTTCGGCGGAGCGCCAAACCGGCTGGCGGTGCCTGCGAATCTGCTGGCGCCGCCGGAATGAACGTCGCGCGGCGTTTTCGGGAAATGGGTGTCACAAATATGCGCTATCCTTTTAAAGAAACTGGCTTCTCCACCGCGACAGGGCGATGGCTGGAAAATTGCCTTGAGGCCGGTGCCGCGATGGCCGGCCGTGCAAACAAAGAACGGGTGAGACATGGTTTTTGACGGCGACGCCATCAAGGTTCTGGATCTGGGCGAGGGACTGGTCGAGCTTCGCTTCGAGCGAAAGGGCGAATCCGTCAACAAGTTTGACCGCCTGACCTTCAGCGAGCTGCGCGGCGCGCTGGAGACCATTGCGCAGGCGCCGGACCTCAAGGGCGTGCTCGTCACCAGCGCCAAGGACGTCTTCATCGTCGGCGCCGACATTTTCGAATTTGTCGAGCTGTTTGGTCGGGAGCCGGAGGATGTCGCCGCTTTCGCCGCCGCCAATGCGGCGATCATAACGGCGCTTGGCGATCTGCCCGCTCCGACGGTCGTCGCCGTCAATGGTTTCGCGCTTGGCGGCGGCTTCGAGCTCGCGCTCGCCGCCGACTATCGCGTTATATCTTCGGCGGCGAAGGTGGGTCTGCCGGAGGTCACCCTCGGCATCTTCCCCGGCTATGGCGGCACGGTGCGCCTGCCGCGCCTGATCGGCCTTGCCGAGGCCGCGCAATGGATCATTTCCGGCGCCCCGCAAACGGCGCAGACGGCTCTGGAGCACGGCGCGGTCGATAAGGTCGCCGCGCCGGAGGATCTGCGCGAAGCGGCGCTCGCGGAGCTGCGCCGCGCCGTCGCCAGCCCCGCCGAATGGCAGGGGCGCCGCGCGCGCGCGGCCCGCAGCGTCGGCCTGCAGGAGGGCGGCGCCGGCGATCTCCTGAAGAGCGCCCGGGCGAGCGCGGCGCGGGCTCTGCCGCATTATCCCGCCGCGCATGACGCTGTCGACTTGCTCGAAGCCGGCGCCGCGCTCGATCGCGACGCAGCGCTCGCGCTCGAGGCGCAGCAATTTGCGAAAACGGCGCGTTCGCAGGCTGCCGGCTCTCTGATCGGCATTTTCATCAACGAGCAGGCGCTGAAGAAAATCGGCAAGCAATACGCCAAGACCGCCGCGCCGGTGCGCGCGGCCGCCGTCATCGGCGCGGGCGTCATGGGCGCCGGCATCGCCTATCAGAGCGCGCTCCGCGGCGTCCCCGCGATCCTCAAAGACGTTTCGGAACAGGCGGTGGAAGGCGGGGTCGGCGAGGCGAAGAAGCTGCTCGCCAAGAGCGTCGAGCAGGGTCGTCTGACGCAGGAAAAGGCCGATGCGGTGCTCGCCGCGATCAAGCCGCAGCTCGATTTTGAAGGCTTCGACAAGGTCGATGTCGTCATCGAGGCGATCGTCGAAAATCTCGCCGTCAAGACCAAAGTCTTTCGCGAGATCGAGAGCCTGACGCGCGCGGACGCGATCCTCGCCTCGAACACCTCGTCATTGCGCATTGCCGATCTCGCCGACGGGCTGACGCGGCCCGAGAATTTCATCGGCATGCATTTCTTCAATCCCGTGCCGCGCATGGCGCTGGTTGAAGTCGTGCGCGGGCCAAAGACCTCCGAAAGCACGGTCGCGACAATCGTTGGCTACGCCAGCGCCATGGGCAAGACGCCGGTCGTCGTCGGCGACTGCCCCGGCTTCGTCGTCAACCGCGTGCTGACGCCCTATCTCATCGCCTTCCTGCAGCTCGTTCGCGACGGCGTCGATTTCCACGCCATCGACCGGGTGATGGAGAGCTTCGGCTGGCCGATGGGACCGGCCTATCTCATCGACGTCATCGGCCTCGACATTTCCGAGCACGTCGTCGAGATCGTCTCGGCGGGCTTTGCCGACCGCATGGTGGCGCCGGCGCCGTCGGCGATCGAAATCCTCAAGGCGGATGGACGCCTCGGCCAGAAGAACGGGCGCGGCTTCTACCTCTACGCGCGCGATCCCAAGGGCCGGCCGCGCAAGGACTCCGACCCCGCCGTTCCGGCGCTTCTCGCCGCCGGCCAGCCGAACGGGACGGCGAGCATGGCGGATGCCGAAATCGCCGAGCGCATGATGCTGCCCCTGATCCTGGAGGCCGCGCGCTGTTTCGAAGATGGCGTCACCGCCTCGCCGGGTGAGGCCGACATGTGCCTGATCCTCGGCCTCGGCCTGCCGCGCTACCTCGGCGGCGCGCTGAAATACGCCGATTACCTCGGGCTTAAGACCGTGGTCGAACGCGCCGCGAAATGGGAAAGCCTCGGCGCCATTTACCGGCCGAGCGAGAAGTTCCTCGCGCTGGCGGCGAGCGGCAAGGGATTTTACGCCGTCTGAGCCGGGGAGGGCTCGGCACCCGCGATTCAGTTTTGCGGGCGGGACCAGAGCGGCCTTGCCGCTTTGATTCTCGCTGAGATGTCATTACTGTTTCGCGATGGATCGCGAATATAGCTCTCTCCCGCCCGACCTGACGCCAAACCTTCCGGGGCTCTCCATCCTGCGCTTCGCCGCTCTGCTCGGCGAGGGCGATGGCGAACTCGACCAGGATGCGCGGGATTCCATGACGAGCCAGGTCGCGGGCGGCGCGCTGGAGAGCGTTGCGCCATCCGACATCTGGCCCGAGCTTGTTCGCGGCCTGATGGCCCGCGTTCCCGCGCGGATGATCCTTGCTCTGCGCGCATGCGGCGCTTTGGAGGCCGTGCTGCCCGAGGTCGCGGCCCTGTTCGGCGTTCCGCAAATCGCCGACGATCCGCCTCTCGTCGATCTCGGCGACCATTTGTTGCGGGCGCTGAACGAGGCGGCGCGGCGCAACGAGCCTCTTCCGGTGCGTTTCGCCCTGCTTGTCATGAACATCGGCAAGGCCGATTCGCCGCCCGAACATCTGCCGGTTCACTATCGGCACATCGATCGCGGCGGCCCGCGCATCGAGGCCATTTGCGACCGCCTCAACGCGCCGCGCGACTGCCGCGACCTCGCCCTTCAGGCGCTCGCCGAATGCGAGCGCGTGCACCGGACCTCGGAAGCGCGCGCCGGGCCGGTCGCCCTGATGCTGGAGCGCCTCGGCGCCTTCGATGCGCCGGACTCTTTCGCGCTTCTGATGGAGGTTTGCGCCTGCGATTATTGCGCTTACGGCGAGCGCGCGGGCGCGGCCTATCCCAAGGCGAAGCTGCTGGAGGCGGCGTTCAAGGCCTGCGCGGGCGTAGAAGCGCCAACGGGCGGCGCGGAGGCTGCGGAGGCGGCCAGAACCGCGCGCGCCGCCGCGATCGCGAAGGCGTTCCGGTCGGAGCGGTGGTCCGGCGAATAGGCGTGCGCGGCACGGCGCGATCTATAGGCCACGTGAGGCGTTCCTCACGCGGCGGGGCGTGGTAAGATGTTCCGTTGGGCGAAGAAAGAGCTCCGTCTCGACACAACTCGTGTGGAAGTGGCTCTCAAAGCGGATAGACACATGTAGCGGCGATGCCCATCATCGGACGTTGGGCCCGCGTTGATGGCGGCCGTATCGGACCGCGCGATTGGCTTTTAGCTCTGACTGCCCCCGATTCTTGACCGTTCCACTTCGATCAGCTGCTTGTAGGTTTCCCAGCATTCTTTGAATGCGTCATCTCTATCCTCCCACTCGAAGAAATGTTGCCCAAATTGGGCAACGTAAATCACAGCGACGCAGGCGGTCATGATCGCATTCCTAACATCTGTTGCGTCCGGTCCATGTCGGAAGCCTTCAACGTGTCCATTCTCTCTCACCGCGATGTAACGTCGGAGTGAACTTAGAGATGGGTGAACGCCGTCATTGGATAGGTCGCGGTAGTAAACTTCGTAAATGTCCTTCATTGCGGCAGCACAAGCTGCCGAATAAATATCAAGCTGCTTGGATTCGTCGCCAGAAGCGGCAAGATCGTCTAGGTACGCTTGCAGGGTTCTCGCGATATCGGGATCAGTTAAAATATCGCTCTGTCGAAGGAGTGATTTGGCGAGTTTTTTCTTGCGAGCTGCTTCATCGGACTTGAGCATCACCGCGAACGAAGGATCATCGACGAGGGCGCCCAAGTAAAACGCTGTTTCGAAACAGCTGCGCGCAATTATTCGTGCTTCGCCCGTCAAACCGCGCTCGGCCAGGATGATTGCGGCTTGAAAATTTGAAAGTCCCCTGACGTACAACAGGGCGACCATTACAGCGCGCTCATCTTCATCCGAAACTTTCAGATCTTTTATCCAGCATTGTTGCAATTGATTTCGTCGATGTGCCAACTTAAACCATTCAACACTTTCAGATCGATGGTGAGCGATCCATTCGGAGATTGATGGGGAAAGGAAGCACTCTTCTTCGATGCTCATAACCCGTCCTTACGAATTTGAGTGCCGAATGTCGACATTTGAACAAAGTCTCGGATTGCAGAGTTTGCAAAAATCTTTGGTAGCGAGCCGATTGGCGTAGTGGTTCGACTCGCTTCAGCTCTGGCGCTGGATGGCCAAAAGGGTCAAAATCTGACTCTCCTTCACGCCCCTAATGCGCCTCGTCCCAGTTCTGCGCGGCGTGCGCGTCGACCTGCAGAGGCACCGATAGTTCGAGCACCGGGTGCGGCGCCTCGACCATCACCCGCCGCACCACATCGATCGTCGCCTCGATCTCGGCGTCCGGCGCCTCGAACACCAGTTCGTCATGCACCTGCAACAGCATCTGCGCCGAGAGCCCCGCGCGCTCCAGCGCCGCGTCCATGCGCACCATGGCGCGGCGGATGATGTCGGCGGCCGAGCCTTGAATCGGCGCGTTGATGGACGCGCGCTCGTTGAAGGCGCGCTCCGACGGATTCGAGGCTGTTATGCGCGGGTAGTGGCATTTGCGCCCGAAGATCGTGGTCACATAGCCATTGTCGCGCGCGAATGTCTTGGTTCTATCCATGTAGGCGCGGATGCCGGGAAAACGCTCGAAATAGCGCTTGATATGGGCGCCCGCCTCCTCGCGCGGGATGCCGAGCTGATTGGCCAGGCCGAAAGCCGAAATGCCGTAGATGATGCCGAAATTGATCGCCTTGGCTCGGCGGCGCACCTCGGCCGGCATGCCCTCGACCGGAACGCCGAACATTTCGGAGGCCGTCATGGCGTGAATGTCGTGGCCTGCGGCGAAGGCGGCCTTGAGCTGCGGGATGTCGGCGATATGAGCGAGCAGGCGCAATTCGATCTGGCTGTAATCGGCCGAGATGAGCTTGTGCCCCGGCGCCGCGATGAAGGCCTTGCGGATCTTTCGCCCCGCCTCGTTGCGCACCGGAATATTCTGCAGATTGGGTTCGGAGGAGGAAAGCCGCCCGGTTGTGGTCGCCGCCAGCGCGTAGGATGTATGCACGCGCCCCGTCGCCGGATTGACGAAGCCGGGCAGGGCGTCCGTGTAGGTGGATTTGAGCTTGGAGAGCTGGCGCCAGTCGAGAATGCGCCGCGCCAGTTCATTGCCCTGTTCGGCGAGGTCGTCGAGCACGCCCGCCGCGGTCGACCACGCGCCCGTCGCGGTCTTGCGCGCGCCGGAAAGGCCCATCTTCCCGAACAGAATGTCGCCGAGCTGCTTTGGCGAGCCGAGGTTGAAGCTCTCGCCGGCAAGCTCGAAGATCAGCGCCTCGAGCCGCGCCATGTCCTGCGCGAATTCGCCCGAGAGGCGGGAGAGGATGGCGCGATCGATGGAAACGCCGCGCCGCTCCATACGGGCGAGAACCTCGATCAGCGGGCGCTCCAGCGTCTCATAGACCGCGCTCATATGTTCGGCGGCAAGGCGCGGCTTCAGGACGCGCCAGAGCCGCAGCGTCACGTCTGCGTCTTCGGCGGAATATTCGGTCGCCTTGTCAATCGGCACGCGCGCGAAGCCGATGAATGTGCGGCCGGAGCCGGCCACCTCGCCGAACGCGATCGGCTTGTGGCCGAAATATTTTTCGCTCAAGACGTCCATGCCATGGTCGCTGCGTCCGGCGTCGAGCACATAGGAAAGCAGCAGCGTGTCCTCGACGGGGGCAAGCTCGACGCCGCGTTGCGCGAAGACGAGCCAGTCGAATTTCATGTTCTGCGCGATTTTCAGGACATCCGGCGTCTCCAGGAGCGGCTTCAGCCGGGCCAGAACCTCGTCCGCCGGCAATTGGCCGGGCGCGAGTTCGCCGCCGCCGAAAAGATCGCCCGCGCCTTCGCCAACGTGGCGCAGCGGAATATATGAAGCGCGACCCGGCGCGACGCAGAGCGAGATGCCGATGAGATCGGCCTGCATGGGATCGAGCGAGGAGGTTTCGGTGTCGACCGAAATCAGGCCCGCCTCAAGCGCCTCGGCGACGATGGCGTCGAGCCGTTCAAGGCTTGCAACGGTCTCATAGCTTTTGACGTCGAACTTTTCGGTGTGGGCGGCGGCGGCCCGTGCGGCGGCGAGTTCGCCGGGGCCTGTCGCGATCACAGCTTGCGGCGCCTGCTCGCCATAGCGGGCGTTGCGCGCGGGCGCGCGGGGCGCGCCGCCTTCGGATGTCGCCTGCGGCGCGGCGCCTTCGGGCGCCGGCTCGCCCGGTTCCGGCGCCGGCAGCGGATCGCCGTTGCGTCCGCGCCAGCCGTTTGGTCCGGCGAAGTCACGGTCCGGCTCTATCAGGCCGGCGTCGATGCCATAGGCCTCGGCGGCGCGCTTGGTGATCGTCGTGAATTCGAGCGCCTTGAAGAAGCCGACGAGCGTCTTGCCCTCCGGCGGCGTCAGCCGCAGATCATCGAGCGGCGTTTCGACCGGCACGTCGCGCACCAGCGAGACGAGCTGCTTCGAGGTCTTGATCAAGGCGACGCTGTCGGGGTCGGTCAGGATTTCGCGGCGCTTCGGCTGCTTGATCTCGCCCGCGCGGGAGAGCAGCGCATCGAGATCGCCATATTCATTGATGAGCTGCGCGGCGGTCTTGAGGCCGATGCCGCGCGCGCCCGGCACATTGTCCGTCGAATCGCCGGCGAGCGCCTGAACGTCGACGACCTTCTCGGGCGGCACGCCGAAATAGGACAGGACTTCATCGACGCCGATGCGGCGCTCCTCGCGCGAACCTTTGGCGCCGGCTTCGCCGGAGGCCGGATCATACATGGCGACGCCCGGCTCGATCAGCTGCATCAGATCCTTGTCGGCGGAAATGATCAGGACGTCGGCGCCCTTCGCCCGCGCCTCTTTGGCGTAGGTCGCGATGAGATCGTCGGCTTCATAACGGTCCTGTTCGACCGGACACAGGCCGAAGGCGCGCACCGCCGCCCGCATCAAGGGGAATTGCGGGATGAGATCTTCTGGCGGCTCGGAGCGGTTGCCCTTATAGGGCGGGTAAAGCTCCTTGCGGAAGGAGTTCTCGGATTTGTCGAAAATAATGGCGAGATGGGTCGGCTTGATTCCCGCCGCGCCCTCGCGAACGAACTGGAACAGCTTGGTGCAGAACAGCCGCACCGCGCCGGTCGGCAATCCGTCGGAGCGGTAGTTATATTTCGCGTCCTGACGGATCGACTGAAAATAGGCGCGGAACACGAAAGAGGATCCGTCGACGAGGAAAACATGATCCCCCGCCTTGAGGGATTCTGGAGCAGGCGACATTGAAGTTACATCCAAAATGACGGGCGATCGCACCATAGGCGGGGCGGTCCGCCGGCGCCACCGGCTTGAACGGCCTCGCGGCGGCGCCGATCATAACCGCGCATGCGAAAGCTTGGCCGCCTGTGTGCAACCAAAGGATGTCTCAGCCGTTATGAAACGGGCGAGCGCGGACCGCTCCGGCAGGAAGATCGATCGTAAGATTTTACTCAAAGCAGAGATCGCGGTGAAGTGCGCCCTTCGCCTGATTTTTGCGTCTCCGCATTGAGGTCCGCGCAGTCTGTCGGCAAGCGGCGCGCGACCAATGAACAGCTCTCTCCCGCGCCGGTTCGGTCAGCGGCCATGGTCCATAGCTCATGATTTTTGGTGAAGTCGTCAATCGCGTGAATTTCGAGGCTGTCTTCAATAGCCTGCTCATCCCCACGATGGTCATGGACGCTGACTTCAACATCGTCGCGACGAACGAGGCTTATCTCGAAGTGACCGGGCGGGAGCGCGAGAGCCTTCTTGGCCGCAACATGTTCGAAGCCTTTCCCGCAGAAGGGGAAAGCCGCCGGCGGCTGCAGGAATCCTTCGAACGCGTGCGCGACGAGGGGGTCGCCGATGTATTGCCCGTGCTGCATTATCCAATCGCCGGCGCGGACGGACCCGAGCAGCGGACCTGGAGCTGCACCCATGTCCCGATCCTCGACGCCGACGGCAAAGTCGCGTTTCTGGTGCAAAATACGCAGGACATCACGAAATACCAGTTGCCGGATGCGGAGGCCGCGTCGGCGGCCGATGGGCGAAGCGGCGTGCAGGGCCGTCTCGAAATGATCGAGGTCCTCAATCAGACCGTTCTGGCGACAGCCCATCATCTGGACCGCCTCTTCATGCAGGCGACCAACTTCATGTGCGTTCTGCGCGGCCCCGACCATGTTTACGAGATGGCCAATGTCGCGATGCGCGACCTTCTCGGCGGCCGGGAGGTGGTCGGCAAATCGATGTGCGAGGCGCTGCCCGAATTGGAAAGTCAGGGCGTGATCGAAATTCTGGATAATGTCCTCGCCACCGGCGAGGCTTTCGCCAGCCGGAAGATGCGTCTGTTCCTGCAGAACGCCAAAGGCCAGATCCAGGAATTTTTCCTCGACATCGTGTTCCAGCCGATCGTCGACGAGAAGGGGGAGATCAGCGGGCTCTTCGTCGAGGGCTGCGACGTGACCGCTCACGTTCGCTCCGAGGAGCGTCAGTCGCTGCTGATCAGGGAACTGCATCATCGCGTCAGAAACACGCTGGCGACCGTGCAGGGCGTGATGAACACGACGGCGAGAAGCTCCGCGACGATCGAGGATTTTCAGGAGGCTTTCGCCGGCCGCATCAGTTCGCTCGCCAAGACACATGCGGTGATGACGGAGGAACCCGATCAGTCCGTCTCGTTCGAACATTTGCTGACCCAGGAGTTGGGCCATTACGCCGATGGCCTCAGCGCGCGGATCAGCCTTCGCGGTCCCTCCGTCGATCTTCCCTCGCAGATCGCCGTTCCGCTTGGCATGGCGGTTCATGAACTCACCACCAACGCCGCCAAATATGGCGCGCTTGCCTCGGAGGCCGGCCGAATCGCGGTGGAATGGAGCCTTGACGAATGTCCCGTCGGCGTTGCGCTTCGCTGGGAATGGAATGAAATGGATGGGCCGGCGGTGACGCCGCCTAGTCGCGAGGGATTCGGCTCGATGCTCCTGAAGCGCGTCCTGTCGCAGCAGATCGGAGCGGAGGTGAATGTCGCCTTCGAGCCGGAGGGATTCCGGCTGCGCATGCTGGTTCCGTTACGGTCGGAGCGCTAGCGCGCAATCTTGTGAACAAGAGCTTTTACGCCACGCAATAAATGAAGGAAGAGGACGCAAACATGGCCGGGAAAGCGGATTTTACGCCGGATGAATGGGCCAAGGTTCTGACGGCGCCCATGCTGGCCGGAATGGCGGTGACGCTCGCCGAGCCGACCGGGTTATTCGGGATTTTGAAGGAAGGCATGGCGAGCGGGCGCGCCTTGCTTGAAGCGCGGAACGATCCCGGCGCCAGCGCGCTGAGCAAGGCGGTCGCCGCCGATATGGAGACCTCGGAAGGGCGAACCGCCGCCCGCGAAGCGCTCCAGGCCGAACTTTCTTCAAAGAGCCCGGCGCAGATCAAGCAAAAGGCCATTTCGACGCTGGCGGAGGTCGCCGCCATCCTTGACGCCAAGGCGCCGCAGGACGCCGCGGGCTTCAAGGATTGGTTGCTGCATATCGCCGAGCGCGTCGCCGAGGCCTCTGCCACGGGAGGCTTTTTCGGCTTCGGCGGCGTGGAGGTGACGGAGGCTGAAAAAACCACTATCGGCGAGATCGCGGCCGCCCTGAAAATTCCGGCTGCGTAAACCGCTTCGCAAGAAGCATGCGGCGCTGCGGCCGGAGCGATCGCTGCCGGACCGGCTCAAAAAAAGAGCCGATCCGGGCCATTCGTGGATTCGCGGCTATGCGCTTTATTCGGGCCCGCCGTGCTCGGCGTCGTCACCGTGATCGCCATGATCTCCGTGATCGCCATGCTCGCCGTGATCTCCGTTGTCGCCATGCCAGCCAAAAGCTTCACCGCCGTGCGGGCGGATGCCGTGCAGCAGGAAGGGCAGCCGGTGCTTCTGCTCCTCGGTCAGGCTGTCGTAGAGGGGCGCGGCGGCGTCGGCCAGCGCCTTCAGCGTTTCGCCTTTGGCGAGGTCCTCGTCGCTCAATTTACGCAGCCATGCGATGGCGTTGGCGGGACGCGGCGCCGAATGCGCGGCTTCGGCCCGTTCGTCGGCGCTCTTGGCGCCCGCGCGCAACGCGGCTTCAACCGGCGGCCATAGCTTTTCCTGCTCGGGCGTCAATTTCAGACCTGCATGCAGCCCGGCGAGATGTGCGTCGAAAAAGGCGGCGCGATCGGCGGCCGAAAAACGCGGATGGGGCGCCCCATGGTCCGCGTCCATCCCCATGCCGGGAGGCGGCGGCATGTCCGGATGCCCCATGCCGGGATGCGCCATGCCGGGAGGCGGCGGCGGCGGCGCGCCGGGGCGCCCATCTTGCGCGTTGACGTTGAAGGCGGCGACGGCGAGGCCCGAGGCAAGCATCGCGGTCGTCAAGAGAGACAGGCGCGTTTTCATTGTTTTTCTCCATTGGCTGCATAGAGCCAGATGATGGCAGGGTCTAATTTTAGAAGACGCCGGCGAAGCCCTGGTCGTCTCGAAGCGCCCTCTCCAAAACGGGCCGCGCCGACGAAGGTTAGCATCCTGCCATGAAAATCCCGACGAATTATTGACGGCGCACAGCCGCTCCAATCGCTGCTTCAACTTGCGCGCTTGATTTAACGTAAATTCAACCGCCAGCCAGTAGACTGAGAGAACTATTTCCAAACTGCTCGACTGGAGCGCTCACCGGCCATGGCCCATCCGAAAAAAAACAATCCCGAGGCCTTTAACGAGATTCTGGCCGGTCTCGACGCGGGCGCGGATCGCCGGTTCTCCGATCGCCAGTTCTCCGATGGACGGGGCGGCGGCCGCGCCTCGCCGCGGAGCGTTTCTTCGCGGGACGACGCGGAAGCGCTTTCCGGCCTGGACATCTCCTGGATTCAGACTGCGCGGATGCGCGCCTCGGCGGCGCAGATGGCGCATCGCGTGGCCGCGGCGCCGGCGGAGCCAAAGCAAACCGGCGCCAGAGATCGCGCGGGCCCCGCCAGCGAGGATTCGATTGAGAACTGGCAGGGATCGGGCGAACCCGATCAGGGCGAGGCCGTCTCCCGGGAAGGCGCGAGCCGCGCTGGCTCCGCCGGCGCCGCGACGTCCGGCCCGCCGCCCGAGGATGTGGCCTCGCCGTCGACCGTCCCGGCCGCCGCGATCCGGCTCAATCCGGTTCATGCCTTGTGGCGGCTGCTCGGCCAGATTCCGGGCGGATGGCGGGCGGGCGCCGTCGCCGCCGCGTCCGCCCTCGCAGCGGCCCGCTCCGGGCGGGCGCAGGCGTCTTCCGGCAAGGCGGCGGCGCCGAACCCCAAACTGCCTGCGGTGAGCGCGCAAAAGAGTGAAGATGAGGCGATCGCCGAGGAACTTGGACTACGGGCCGATCTCGCCATCGTCGATCTGCGGCGCATCCGGCGCGATTTCGCCAAGAAGAACCATCCTGATCGTTTCGAGCCCGCCCAGAGGCTCGGCGCCGCGCGGCGCATGACGATCGCGAACATGCTGATCGACGCGCATCTGAAACAGAGGCCGCCGTCGCCGTAGAGGATCGTCCGGTCGATCAGCTTGAAACGATCTGATCGGAATATGCTCAAGCTTTTGAATGCGGAGCGATTTCTCCCGACCGAATAATCCGTTCGGGTGGAGACTGCTTTTGCCGCCGAGATTGCTTTTGCCCGCGGGCTGCGAGAAAATATCTTGCGTTATCAAAAAGAATTGACACGCCGCCCGGGCAGGGGCGGCGGGGGGATGCCTGCGCGGCTGTTGTGGATTCAGTGATGATCGGCGTGAGGAGCAACGACGAAGCCGCGGCGCGCGCCGTCGATCTCAATTGCGATTGCGGCGAGGGTTTTGGCTCCTACGCCATCGGCGATGACGCCGCCATGCTGGATATTGTGACGAGCGCATCCGTCGCCTGCGGTTTTCACGCCGGCGATCCAAACATCATGGCCGCGACCTTCACTGCCGCCGGGGCGAGGGGAGTCGCCATCGGCGCGCACCCTGGCTATCCCGATCTCGCCGGGTTCGGACGGCGCGCGCTCGCCTTTAGCCTCGATGAAATCGAGAGGCTGATCGCCTATCAGATCGGCGCCGCGCAGGGCGTCGCGGCCTTGTCCGGCAGCCGGCTTTCCTATGTGAAGGTCCATGGCGCGCTGAGCAATCTTGCGGCCTCGGACGCAGCGGTCGCGCAGGCGATTGTCCGCGCCGTCAAATCCGTCGATGCGCGGCTCGCCTTTCTCGCCATCGCCGGCACGCAACTTGAGACGGCGGGCGTCGCCGGGGGCTTGAGCGTCGCGCGCGAAGTTTACGCCGATCGGGCCTATACCGACGCCGGGCTTCTTGCGCCGCGATCCGCGCCCGGCGCCGTGTTGCACGACATCGAAGCAATCGCCGATCGCGCGCTCGCCATGGTCGAGGCGGGCGCGATCATCGCGCAATCGGGCAAACGCATCGCGGTCGGCGTCGATTCGATTTGCGTGCATGGCGATCATCCGAACGCCGTAGCCATGGCGCGGGCGGTGCGCGCGCGTTTGGCTGCCGCGGGGGTGACGCTTGCTCCATTCGCGCGGGCGCACGCGTGACGGGCGAGACCGCGCCGCGCTATCTTCCAGCCGGCGAAGCCGCGCTCGTCGTTGAATTCGGCGAGCGAATCGACGAAGCCATCAACGACCGCGTTGTTGCGCTGGATCAGGCGGTGACGGCGGCGCAGCTCGCTGGCGTCGTCGAGACCGTGCCGACCTATCGCTCGTTGATGATTCATTTCGACCCGAGGCGGACATCGACATCTGCGCTGATCGACGCGGTGCGGGTGCTGAACCCGGCCAGCGTGCCGCGCAAGCCGCCGCGCCACCGGGCCATTCCTGTCTGCTACGATCCCCCTTTCGCCGAAGACCTTGGCGAGGTCGCGTCGATCCTCGGCCTGACGCAACAGGACATCGTCGCCTTGCACTGCGGCGCGCTGTACCGCGTGTATATGTATGGCTTCGCGCCGGGCTTCACCTTTCTTGGCGGCCTGCCGGACGCGCTCGCGATTCCCCGCCGCGCGACGCCGCGTCCGCCCGTGCCGCCTGGATCGCTGCTTATCGCCGGCGGGCAGGCGCTGATCGCCAGCATCAGCATGCCGACCGGCTGGTATCAGATCGGCCGGACCCCCGTGCGCGTGTTCGATCAAACGCGCGACCCCATGGTTCTCGCCGGCATCGGCGATACAATCCGTTTCGAGCGGATCGACGCGGCCGATTTTGTTGAACTCAGCGCGCAAGCGCCCAGCAGGGCGGACGGCTGATTTGGCGCGGTTGCGGATCCACGCCGCCGGTCCCGGCGCGACCATCCAGGACGCAGGACGATATGGTTATCTTCGCTTTGGCGTGACATCCGCCGGGCCGATGGACCGGGCGGCCTTTCAAACCGTCGCTCTCGCCCTCGGCAATGATCCCAAGGCGGCCGCGATCGAGATCTCGGTCGGCGGCCTCAGCCTCTGCGCCGAGGAGGGCGCCCTCGTCGTGGCTTTCGCCGGCGGCGACTTCGACTGGCGCCGCGATGGTCGTCCGCTGCCGCCGGCGGCGCGGCTGACGCTGCGTCCCGGCGAGGTGCTGTCAGCACGGGCGGGGCGAGCTGGCGCGTGGACCTATGCTGGCGTTGCGGGCGGCGTCGATACGCCCACGGAGATGGGAAGCAGATCGACCCACGTGCGATCGGGGATCGGCGGGCTCGATGGCCGCATGCTGCGCGCTGGCGACATCCTGCCGGTCGGGCCAGGCGCGGCAGCGGGGTTCGCGACCGACGCCGAAATCGACGCGCCCTGGCTTGACGGCCGGCGCGATCCGATTCGCGTGGTGCTTGGCCCACAGGACGATTATTTCACGCCTGCCGCGCTCGCGGGCTTCTTCGAAACGGATTTCACGCTGACGCAGGCAGCCGATCGAATGGCCTATCGCTTCGACGGCGCGACCATCGCCCACGCGCGGGGACACGACATTGTATCCGACGGCGTGGCGCTCGGCGCCATCCAGATCGTCGGCGATCGGGCGCCGCTCGTGCTGATGGCCGACCGGCAGCCGACGGGCGGCTATCCGAAGCTTGGGCATGTCATTTTGGCCGATATCGGCAACCTCGCCCAGATGCGGCCGGGAGAGATCTGCCGGTTCCGCCGCGCGAGCCTCGATGAAGCCCGCGCCGCGCTGCGCGAAATGGACCACGCGATCATGACGACGACCGCCCGGCTTCGACCCCTCCGGCGCGAGATGACGCCGGCCTGGCTGCTCGCTAACAATCTGATCGACGGCGTCGTCAAATCACCAGAAGAGCGCTGACGCGCGACGGACGGGGCGTTCGCGCGCCTTTGCGCACGATGTATTAGGGGTGTCCGCCGCCGTGGCCGCCACCACCGTGACCGCCGCCGC
>Ga0182014_10000108_pt1 | contig 90423 bp, 89 predicted proteins | sample 612S2DmetaG_FD_120489 | JGI IMG/M metagenome (GOLD analysis project Ga0182014, IMG submission 120489) | Permafrost microbial communities from Stordalen Mire, Sweden - 612S2D metaG | ecosystem: Environmental > Terrestrial > Soil > Wetlands > Permafrost | place: Sweden: Stordalen | collected...
ACGAGGCGATGCGCGACGCCAGCAAAGAAGCCTGGAATTTCATCGCCAATGACGCGGCTCGAATTACCTCAATCGGAACCAGAGACTGGGCATGCGTCAATCTTTAGGGCTGCTGGTATTACAATGTTGTAAGCTTGCCGCCGCAAACCCGCCTTAAATAGAGAGTACATTCACGAGCATCGGCTGATTCGCTTGGCCGGGGAATTTGAAGGAGTGTGCTATGTCTATCCGAACCATGAAATTATCGCCACGTGCACTGGGTGCGGTTGCGGCGGTGGTTCTCGCAGGCGTTTCGCTGGCTGGCTGTGTGTATTATCCGAATGGCTACGGCTATAGCTACGGGCCTGGCTATTATTCGCCCGCTTATGTCGCAGCCCCGCCGGTTGGCGTCGTGGTCGGTGGCGGCTGGGGCTGGGGTGGCGGCTGGGACCATGACGGCGGCGGCCGCCGCTGGCATTAAATCCTAAATACCGAGGAATCGCTTGGCGTTTTCCTCACGTAACAGCGTAATAACGTCTGGCGGCAGCCCCGTTGCCGCCAGCGCGCCAAGCGGATCGGTCTCCTGAATCTCAAACGGGTAATCCGTGCCGATCATCAGTTGCGTCGCTCCGAACACATCCACCAGGTGCCGCAGCGTTGGCGCGTCATAGACCAGCGTGTCGTAATACAGCCGCCGGGCGATTTGCGCCGGCGCTTCTGGTATCAGCGCCCGCACGGGTTTCAGCACTTGCCAGCCATGTTGCAGCCGCGGCAGTACCGAGGCAAACGCCCCGCCGCCATGGCTGAACGCAATTTTCAGGCCTGTGAAGCGCGAGAGCGTGCCGCCGGTCATCAACCCTGAAATCGCCAGCGCGGTTTCCGTGGGGAAGGCCGCGAGCGCACCCAGCACCGGCGGCCCAACCAGCCGCTCCAGCCCGGCCGGATGAAACGCATGCACAAAAATCGACGCCCCCAGCTCCTCGGCAGCGCCGAAAAACGGCGTGAAACGCGCATCGCCAATAGGCACCCCGGCAATGTTGGTGCCAATTTCCACGCCCCGGAAACGCCCGTCGCGCATCAACGCCCGCAACGCCGTCACGGCCAGGGCAGGGTCCTGCATCGGCACCATGCCCAGCCCCGCAAATCGCTCAGGCGCCACCGCCACCATGGCGCCAATGGCTTTGTTCACCACATCCGCCATCGCCTGTGCGTCATCGGGGCTGAACTTATAAGATAGCAGCTCCGGCATGGGCGAGAGCACCTGCCGGTCGATGCCCTGCCGATCCATATCCGCCAGCCGCTCCTCCGCGACTGACGTACAGGTCGGCACCGTGCGGAAAACCTGCCCACCGATCATCACATGCCGGTGCCCGCAGCCCGCCGCGCAGGTCGAAGGCCAAGCTGTCTCGCCCGAACGCCCCGCGTAGGCGGGAAATTCCGCCGGCACGATATGCGTGTGAATATCGGTGGCCATGCCTCAGGCCGCCGCCCCGCGTTGCTTCAAAATATCCAAGGCGACATCGATAATCATGTCTTCCTGCCCACCGACCATGCGGCGTTTGCCAAGTTCGGTGAGAATTTCGCGCGTATCGACGCCGTAGGTTTTGGCAGCGTTTTCCGCGTGGCGCAAAAAGCTGGAATACACGCCCGCGTAGCCCAGCGAGAGGCTTTCGCGGTCCACCCGCACCGGGCGGTCCTGCAATGGGCGCACTAAATCATCAGCGGCGTCCATCAGTTTGAATAAATCACAGCCGGTCTCAATACCTTCGCGGTTCAGCACCGCAATCAACGCCTCCAACGGCGCATTGCCCGCACCGGCACCCATGCCGGCGAGTGAGGCATCCACGCGCACCGCACCAGCCTTGATACCGGCAACGGCGTTAGCCACACCGAGCGTGAGGTTATGGTGGGTATGCACCCCGATCTCCGTTTCCGGCCGCAGTGCCGCGCGCATGGCGGAGACGCGCTCGTAATATTGCTCCGGCAGCAGGGCACCAGCAGAGTCGGTCACATAGACGCATTCAGCGCCGTAGCTTTCCATCAGCCTGCCCTGTTCCACCAGCTTTTCCACGGGCGCCATGTGCGCCATCATCAAAAACCCGACCGTATCCATGCCGAGCTTGCGCGCAGCCTCAATATGCTGGCGCGACACATCGGCCTCGGTGCAATGGGTGGCGATGCGCACCGAGCGCGCACCGGCATCATACGCGGCCTTAAGATCATGCACCGTGCCAATACCCGGCAGCAGCAGCACGGTCACACGCGCGTGGTTGCACACACTAGCCACGGCGGCGATCCACTCGACGTCATCATACGCGCCGAAACCGTAGTTGAACGTGGAGCCGGTAATGCCGTCCCCATGCGAAATTTCGATGGCGTCGACTTTGGCTTCATCCAGTGCACGCGCAATCGCGGTGACATTTTCCAGCGTGTACTGGTGGCGGATGGAGTGCATGCCGTCACGCAAAGTAACGTCCTGCACGTAGAGCTTATTGGGGTTTGGGCGGGCCATTTATGCAGCCTCCTTGGCAAGAAATTTCGCGGCCCAATGGTCTGCGGTAACCAGGGCGGCGGAGGTCATGATATCAAGATTGCCGGCATAGGCGGGCAAATAATGTGCGGCACCCTCAACTTCGAGCAGGATGGTGGTCTTGAGGCCGCTACAATAGCCAATGCCGGGGATGCGCACAGGCGCGTTGTCGCCGATCACCTCGAACTGCACTTTTTGCTTCAGCCGGTAGCCGGGCACGTATTTTTTCACCTCGGCTTCCATCGCCAAAATCGACGCCTCAATCGCCTCGCGGTCGCCGCCTTGCGAAAGCGTGAAGACGGTATCGCGCATAATAAGCGGCGGCTCCGCCGGGTTGAGAATAATCACCGCCTTGCCGCGCTCAGCACCACCCAGAACCTCGATGGCTTTGGAAGTGGTCTCGGTGAATTCATCAATATTCGCGCGCGTGCCAGGCCCAGCGGATTTGGACGAGATCGACGCAACAATCTCACCATAAATCACCCGCCCGGCGGCACGCTTCACCGCATATACCATCGGGATGGTTGCCTGGCCGCCACACGTCACCATATTGACGTTCGGCTCGTCAATATTGGCATCACCGTTAATCACCGGAATGGTGAATGGCCCAATCGCCGCTGGCGTCAAATCAATGACCTTCTTGCCATCGCGCTGCAGAAGTTCGTTGTTATGCACATGTGCACCCGCCGAGGTGGCATCGAAAACCACCTGGATATCCTTATAATTCGGCAAAGCCAGCAGCCCGGCAATGCCCTCATGCGTCACCGGCACATTCAACCGTGCGGCGCGTGCAAGCCCATCAGAATTCGGGTCGATACCAACCATCGCGCCCATCTCCAGGTTTTTGGAGGTCCGCATAATTTTGATCATCAAATCGGTGCCAATATTGCCCGAGCCAATAATCGCGCATTTTACTTTCGCCATGACTTATTCCTTGGAAAAACTTGTGCGTACCGTACCCAGACCTTCGATCCGCGCGGTAAATGAATCCCCCGGCTTCGCGGCCACCATCGGCCCCAGCGCGCCGGAAAGTACGGTGTCCCCCGCCTGCAGCGGCCGGCCGGCCGCCACCATCACCCGCGCCAGCCACAGGCAGGCGGTCACCGGTGACCCCATGCAAGCAGCCCCATTGCCCGAGGACACTGTTTCCTCGCCGCGCTGCATCACCATGGCGCAGGCACAGGGGTCAAAATCCTTCAACAATACCGGCCGCGAGCCCAGCACATACAGTGCCGAGGACGCATTATCGGCGACCGTATCCGTAATCTTAATATCCCAATTGGTAATGCGCGAACCAACAATTTCGATGGCCGGCACAGCGAAGTCGATGGCACGCAACACGTCCGCCGTGGTCAGAAATTCGGCCGTCAGATCGCGCCCCAGCACGAAGGCAATTTCCGCCTCCGCCTTGGGCTGCAGCACATCGCGGTACAGCACTTCCTCGGCATCCGCCCGCGCCATATCGGCAAACAACATGCCGTAGTCAGGCTGGTCCACGCCCAACTGTTTCTGCACGGCGACTGAAGTGAGGCCGATCTTGCGCCCCGCCAACCGCCGCCCGGCAGCCAGCGCGCGCCGCGTGTTCACCTCCTGCACCGCATACGCCGCGGCCACATCGCCGAGCGGCATTTGCGTACGCACCGGCGCAATAGGTACTCCGGCCCGCTCCGCTGCGTACAGCGCGTCAGCAATAGCGCTAATATGTACCTCGCTCATTTACCGCTCTCCGGGGTTGAGAAGAAGTCGCGGGTCAACCGGGTAAAATCCGCACTTTTTTCAATCTGCGTCCAGTGGCCGCACTGGCCAAAAACATGCAATTGCGCCTTGGGAATAAGATTGAGAATCCGCAACGAAGATTCCAGCGGCACCACACGGTCCTCGCGGCCATGGATGAGCAACACCTCCTTGTCCAACGTGCGCAGGTCATCCTCGTCGCTCGCCAAAGCGTCCAGCCAGCGCTGGAACGGATGCGGGAACATGGTGCGGAACGATTCCTGAAACCCTGGGCGAATACTGGCTTCATAACGCAACTGCGCCAGTTCGTCAGTGACGATGGAGCGGTCGTAGGCAAAAATATCCAACAGATTGCGCATCGCCTCAAACGATGGCTCATACCCCCAGCACGCGGCAAGCCCCGGCGTGACTTCCCATTTAACCCCGGCCGCACCCATCAGGATAATCTTGCCGACACGTTCGGGATATTGCAGCGCAAACGCCAAAGAAATACCACCACCAAAGGAGTTCCCGACCAGATCGGTGCGTTCGATCCCCAGTGTATCCATCAGGTCTTTCAACTGTTTTACCCAGATCTCCTTGGTGTAGGAAATATTTTCGGGCCGGTCGGTATAACCAAAGCCCACCATATCCGGCGCCACCACGCGGAAATCCTGCGCCAGTTGCGGGATAATCAACCGCCAGTTAGCCCAGGCGGTCACACCAGGCCCCGAACCATGAATAAAGATGACGGGCTTGCCCTCGCCCTGGATATGGACGTTGGTATTGTAGTCACCTGTTTTTACGCTGGTTCCGATTTCCGGTGTAATTACGCTCATGTTTTTGTACTCCCCAGTAATTCATTCATTAAAATCAAACGGCGCGCCGTAACGTAATTACACCCCTGGTATAAGCCCGCCCGGCGTCGCCCCCCACATGCAGAAACTCAACGGCTCGCGCGTAAACTGCCGCGGGCGGTGCGTCGCCTCATTGGCGATCTCGCCAACACCGCAGGAATATTCAAAGATCACTCCATCCGGCCCCTTGAAATACAAAAACCGCGCGCCTGAAGTCGGATGCCGGCCAGGGCCGAACACGATAGGCACATTGCGTTCTTTCAAAAAATAGTAGGAGCGCATAACGTCGTCGATCTCGGCAACCTGATGGTTGATATGCTGGATGCCAGGCTTGCTCGATTGCACCAGCGCGAGCGTGTGATGAATCGCATTGATGCGCATCAGCGGAATATCGCCGATCCGGTCGCTGACGCGCGCATTGCACACCTGTGTCCAGAAGGCCTCGTCGCGCACCGGGTCGGTGGAATTCATGCCCACATGGTTGAACCCGGTAATCCCCGCATCGCGGCTCGGAAAATGCCGTTTGGCGCTCAGTTGCGGGCGAATCACCAGTTCAATCTGGTTGCCGGTGGGGTCGCGGAAGCTGATAAACTCGCTGACATAACGCTGCTCCGCCTCACTGGCCGAGCCGCGATGCACCTTATGCTGCAAATTCTCCAACGCGGCAGCGGCGGCATTCAATGCGGCGGCACTCTCTACCTCGAAGCCAATAATCTGCTCCTCCGGCGGCCCCTCGAAATAGCACAGCGAATGCGCGCGCTGGTCCGAGCGCAGATACAGCGCATTGCGGTGGCGTTCGCGTATCTCCAGCCCGAGCACGCCCGTTGCAAAGCTCTCGGCAGTGCCTAAGTCCCTGGTGCCCAGCCGGACATAAGTCAGGTCTTTGAGTTCAATCATGGCGTTTCCCTTTTTTGATGGTGCCGCATGTGGAATTCCCGCGCGGTGAGGGCGTTGAGTTCCGGCAGATCGTTGCAAATACTGCCCCAATCGCAAAGCGATTCAGCCGCCAGGGCAAACTGCCGTGGTGCCCGCCGCGCAGCCATGGCTGGGCTGTGGACAAAGCTCCAAGCGACATCGCCTGGTCCGGCAAACCGCACAAAACTGGCGCCGGAGGCAGGCTCCAACCCCGGCCCATGCACAATACGCACCTGTCGTGCTTCCAGCCGGTAATTATGCTGCATCAGGTAATCAAAATCCACCACGCCGAACCCGATATAGAGAAACCCAGCGCGGTCGGAGGGATACAGCGCAATGCGGTGATGCGCATCATCAAAGCCCAGATAAGTGATGTCACCAACCCGGTCGGCAACCCACGCGCCCAGAACCTCGGTCCACAGCATCACATCGCGCTCAATATTCGTGCTGCGCAGGCCGATGGTCTGCAGACCGGTAATACCACTGTCATGCGGCGGAAAAAAGCGCCTGGCAGAAATTTGCGGGCGCAGCACCAGTTCCAGCGCATTGCCTGAGGCGTCACGCACCAGCAGCGCCCGTGCCACGCCACGCTGTTCGCAAAGCTCCTGGTCTGCCCATTCACATATAAATCCATCGCGGGGCAGGGCGGCGGCAATTTCCGCTAACGCTGCTTCACAAGTAACCTCAATTCCAATGCCACCGTGCACTTCATCGGTCAGGGCAAGGCTCCAGGCCAGCGCGCCCGCACGCAAGCGGATTTCACCGGCTGTGTTCCCGCCACGCTGTAGCCCCACCACATCTTCACCAAACGGTGCCGCAGCCGCGGGTTCGCTCACCGGCACCCGCGCATAGCACAACGCTGCCAGTCTAACCACTGGCATTGGCTTTTCCATTCTGCCTGTGCTTTGCGGCATAAAGCCGCACCATATCCGCCCATACCGCAAAGCAGCGGTTCCGCCATTCAGCGTTATCGTCCCACAAATTACGCACGGAATACCCGCGCACAATCGCCAGCGTGAGGGTCAGCAACTCCAACGCAATATCCTCAGGAATCCCCGCGGCGATAAACGCCTGCTTCCACGCCGCCTCCACCGGCAGGCGCGCGCGTTGGCTGATGGCAAGCACCGCCGTGCGTATTTCGGAAGGCGGCTGGCTGGAAAGCACGAGATTCACCGCAATCAGGAAATATTCGCTAAAGAAAAACTCCTTGGCATCGTCGATAACAGTCTCGATCAAATCCTGTTGCGAGCCACGCTGCGCCGCGCGCTGCCGGCTCGCCAGCATCTGGTCGTTAAACGCATGTTCAATCAGCGCGATCACCAGCGCTTCCTTGGTCGGGAAATGATGCTGCAAAGCGCCCTTGGAAACCCCGGCCTCCTGCGCCACATCGGCGGTGCGCAATGCGGCATAGCCATTGCGCACGGTCAGCCTCGTGGCGGCTTGCAGAATGCGCCGCTTCGTCTCCTCGCTACGTTCCTCCTGCGTCCGCCGCTTGCGCGCCGGGGCCGCGGTGGTTTCGCCTGTCTCAGGCGTCAACATACAACACGCCCTCAATCACCTGCACGGGATAAATCCGCAAATCCCTATTGCACGGTGTCGTCAATACTTCCCCGGTCGTCACATCAAAACTACCAAAGTGCCAGCTGCACTCTATAATCTTTCCGGTCAAAATCCCTTCGTCGGTAAGCGAGACCTCACCATGCGTGCACAGATCATCCGTCGCGTAGAATTTTCCATCGACGTTATAAATCGCCAGCGCCCGGTCATCGGGCAACTCCAGTTTTCTCATTTCGCCCGGCGCCAGTTCGGCGGCCGTGAATGCAGCGAATTTCGTCACAGGCAAACTCTCCCTCACAGCATGGTACTGCCACCATTAACGCTAATCACCTGGCCGGTCACGAAGCCCGCTTCGGGCGATGCCAGATAGCTCACCATGGAGGCAACCTCGCTCATCTCCGCGGCGCGGCCCATGGGGATCACGCTAATAAATTTTTTCGCCACTTCCGGCGCCCGTGCAATATACGCCACCAGTTGCGGCGTATTCACCGCTGGCGGCGCCACCGTGTTCACGGTAATACCATCCCCCGCGAACTCGCGCGCCAGCCCGGTGGTCAACCCATGCACGCCGCCCTTGGCAGCATTATACGCGGCATGTTCCCACAAGCCGTTGCGCACGGAATCAGCGCCCATGTTAATCACGCGCCCATACCCGCGCGCCTTCATAAACGGCAGCGTCAGCCACGTCGCCCACAGCACCGTCCATAAATTGCGATCAATGGTGGTGCGCAAAGTCTCAGGCGTATGCTGCAAAAACGGCCGTATCACACCGCCGCCCGCATTATTCACCAGAATGTCAATCTGCCCGAACCGCCCTATGGCGGTATCCACCACGCGCGCCGCCACATCCTGCAGGGACAAATCCCCAACCACCGTCACCGGCACGCGCGCCGGATCGGTGGTCAGGTTGCGCGCGGCTTCAGCCAGCCCCGCCTCATCCAAATCCGCCAGCACCAGTTGCGCGCCATCGGCGGCCAGCCGCGCGGCAATGGCATAGCCAATCCCGCGCGCCGCCCCGGTAACAATGGCGACATTCCCAGCCAGTTTCCCAACACTCATCATCCGCGCCTATATGATAATGCTGATGCGGCACTGCGCACGCAGGCCGTCGGAGGCCAGCATGGAGCGCTTCTCGCGGATTTTTAAGCCCGCCTCGTCGCGCACAAACTGGTAGTAATGGTTGCCGAAATACGTGTCGGTCACAGCATCCTTCGTGCGGTAGGTAATGAACGCGGAGCTCACGCTCAGGCTATCCTCCGTCTGTGCCAAAATCCGCACATTGCTGACGAGCCGCAGGGTTTTCGAACGCGGAAACTCCACATGCGCGGTCCGCTTCATCAACCGCTTCACCCGCTCACTCAGGCGGAAATGGTCATCGGCGATGTAGAACAGGTTGTTATCCGGCGAGGCCATGGGCGCAACATCCGTCGATGGCACATAATACACGCCATCGTCGGTAAACAACGCCAGCCATTCCGGCAGCTTCCAACTGTTCAGCAGTTCCGCTTCGGTGAATAGAAAATCCTCAACATCGCTGCGTGTCAGCGGGGTTTTGTTGCTCATGGCTGGTCTCCAAACAGGCGGCGGTTCCATTCGGTCCAAAACGACCGCGTCTGTACCTCGTCGTCATAGGCCGGGGTTTCCTTGCCCATGCCGCGCGAAATATCGTTCCACGGCGCTTCCTGCATGTTGCTGTATCCGGCCTGGCATTGCTCCAGCGCCTCGATGTCATCGGGTGTTGCAAACCCGCCTGGCCCGAGGAATTCAAGGAAATTGTACAACCGCGCCTGACGGTCATCGGCATGTTCATCTTGCGGCGCCAGCGCCCAGCCATTCACTGACATCAGATCCGGCGTTTTCGGGTAGAAGGTGCGCACCGTCACCGCCATAATGTCGTTGACGACGAGGTTGGGGAAAATCACCAAATTGCGGTTGCTATGCGCAATGCGGTCCGCCCGCGCCTCGCCATGCCGCTCCACGAGTTTTTTGTAGATGGCATCCACACGCGCCTTGCCATCCTCGCCCCAGGCTGGAATCCATTGCGCAATCGGCCGGCCCCACGGCGCCTTATATTCAACCACGCCATGGCCATTCCCCAGCGCGCGGCCCGTGCCGGCCAGTTCAATCGGCACCAGCCCGCCAGTCGTGGATCTCAAATAGTCTAAATACGTCGAATGATTGGTCGCGGCGTGATAGCCATCGAAACTATTCTCGGCCAGTAGCTTCCAGTTCGCGCGGATCGCATATTCCTGCGTGCCGCCCACAATCGCCATCCCCGCTTCCGAGTGGTCGGCCACGAGTTCGAGATATTCCTTGGCATTACCAAGGTATTCGTCGAGCGAGACGGCATCCTTGTCGAAATTCACGAACACGAAGCCGCGGAAACTCTCCATCCGCGGCACATGCACCAACTGCGTTTCCGGGCGCTGCTGGAAATCCGGCTGATACGCCTCCGCCCCCGGCAGGCCGCGCAGTGCGCCGTCGGTACCAAAAACCCAGCCGTGGTAGAAGCACTGGAAGGTTTTCGCCACACCGGAGCGCTCCCGGCAAACCTGCGCGCCGCGGTGCGGACAGGCGTTGAGCATGGCGTTCAACTGGCCCTTGTTGTCGCGCGTGAAGATCAAATTCCGCCCACCTACGGAGCGGGTGAGGAACGCGCCGGGTTTCTGCAACTCACTCTCATGGCCCAGGTATAGCCAGCAGTGGTCAAAAATTTTGTCATGTTCAGCCTGCAAAATGCCGGGATCGACGAAATTACGGCGCGCGACGTTAAACGTGCCCCGTGCAACATCTATCTTTACGGCCGGGCCAGTATCATGCGGCATGGGCGGTTCCTTCCAGGTTATTATATTTCACGGAGAGCAGGTGAAGACGGTTTCATCCGGCGTTGCGCCACATACAATCCATCCAGACGGTTTGTCAAATCAAAAAGTCCCAGCATAGAGCAAATTCGCAATGTTTCCTCAATATTTTAGGCAATCTGCGGCGGAACATCTTCCGCCACCCCAGGCAAAAGTTCGGGAAAACCGGCCCAGACCGTCGAGCTATGGGCAGCGCTGATAAATTTACGGCACCTGCCGAATTTTCTGCAACGCAGCAATCCGCGCGCCGCGGGCGGCACCGCCAGGGACCTGCAAAACCAACGGATTATTGCCTTGAACGAAAACCAGCTAGACTCGGGGCATGACCAGCATCCTCCGCCTGCTTCCCGGCCTGCTGCTCTGCCTGGCGCTCACCGCCCTGGCCGAACTCCTGCAGCGGGTGGAAGTTGCCTGCACCGGGCAGGCGTATCTGGAGGCACTCGTGCTCGCCATCCTGCTCGGCCTGGCCCTGCGCAGTGTATGGACGCCGCGCGGCCACTGGCAGCCCGGCATCATCTTCTCCGGTAAAATCCTGCTGGAACTGGCGGTGGCGTTGCTGGGCGCGGCGGTATCCGTGCGCACCGTCATGGCGCTCGGCGGCGGGTTGCTGGCCGGCATCGCCGGCATCGTCCTGGTTGCCATCGCAGGCAGCTATGCCATCTGCCGTGCATTGCGCCTGCAACCCAAACTCGCGTTGCTGGTGGCCTGCGGCAATTCCATCTGCGGCAATTCCGCCATCGCCGCGGTTGCCCCGGTCATCGGCGCGGGGGCGGAAGACATCGCCGCCTCCATCGCCTTCACCGCCGTGCTTGGTGTGCTGGTGGTGCTGCTCCTGCCGCTGCTGGTGCCGTTGCTGGCTCTAACCCTCACGCAATACGGCGTGCTGGCGGGGCTCACGGTCTACGCCGTGCCGCAGGTGCTGGCGGCAACCCTGCCCATCGGCGCGCTCAGCAACCAGGTCGGCACAGTGGTCAAACTCGTGCGTGTACTTATGCTTGGGCCGGTCATCCTGCTGCTTTCGCTATTTTTCCGTAGCCAGGAAAAACCAAAATGGCATGAGCTGCTGCCCTGGTTCATCCTCGGCTTTTTGCTCCTGCTTGGCTTACGCTCCGGCGGGTTCATTCCCACGGTCATGCTGCTTCCGCTGAAGAACATTGCAGCCCTGCTCACAACCATTTCCATGGCAGCCCTCGGCCTGGGCGTGGACATACGCAGCGTCGCCCGTGCCGGCTTGCGCGTCACCACCGCCGTCACGCTTTCACTGCTGATGCTGGGCGGGATCAGCCTGGGGCTGATCCGGTTTCTAGGGATCTAAAAACCTTCCAGCACAATCTTGCCACGAACCGAACCTTCCTCAAGCGCCGCATGCGCCCGCTTCAAATTCGCCGCGTTGATCTTGCCAAAATTCTCCGTCATCGTGGTCTTCAGCGTGCCGTTATCAACCAGGTGCGCAATCGCCTCCAGCGTGCGGTGTTGCGCCGTTATCAGCGGCGTTTTCAATATGCCGCGTGCGAACACATACTCCGTATGCAGCGTGCCGGATTTCTTGATCAGTGCGGAAATATCCACGGCTCCGGCGTCTGATTCAATAATCCCGATCGCACCTTCCGGGGCGAGCAGCTCGGTCAATTTCTTGAAATACTGGCGCTGATGCGTGACGCAGAAAATACACTCGGGCGCACTCAGGCCAAACTGCGAGAACTGCGTGGCCAGGTCGTGATGATGGTTAAGCACATGCTGCGCGCCGAGTGAGCGGCACCAATCGGCGGTCTCGGGGCGGGAGGCAGTGGCCACCACGGTCACGTCAGTCAGTTGCGCGGCAAGCTGAATGGCAATCGAGCCGACACCACCGGCACCACCGACGATCAACAGCGTCCCCCCGGCGGCATGGTCGCGCGGCAGTTTGAAACGCTCGAACAGCATCTCCCATGCCGTCAGCGCGGTCAGCGGCAGCGCCGCGGCCCCGGCAAAACTCAAGGATTTTGGCTTGTGCCCAACAATGCGGTCATCGACCAGATGGAACTCCGCATTTGTTCCTGGCCGTGTCGGCACGCCTGCATAATAAACCTCATCACCGACCGAAAAATGCTGCACATCCGGGCCGATTTCGTGCACAATTCCGGCCGCATCGAACCCCAGCACACGCGGCTCCCCCAAAGGCTCGCCCGAGCGCCGGAGTTTGGTGTCCACCGGGTTCACCGATACGGCCTTTACTTCGACCAGCAGATCATGGTGGCGCGGCACAGGTATCGGCAAATCGAAATCAGCGAGCGCGTCAAAGTCGGTGATCGGTTTGGAGTGGGTAAAGGCGACAGCTTTCATCGGGCAGACCTTTCAAATCTTAGTTGAAGATAATGCCTCAACCGATCCTCAGTAGTGCCGGGCCATGCGTGCCCAGCCATGCGCTGGCGGCAACACGGTGGGCGGTTAGCGTCTCGGTCAGGGCCCAGAATTGCCGTCCGTGGTTCATATGGCGCAGATGCGCGACCTCATGCCCGACCACGTAATCCTGCACGAATTCCGGCGCGCAGATCAGCCGCCAGCAGAAGGCCAGCGTGCCGTCCGGCGCGCAGGAGCCCCAGCGCGAGCGTGTGTCCTTCACCCGCACGCATTTGGGCGTCAGCTCGGCCTGTTTCGCCTTTTCGGCGGCCATGGCCGTGAGTTGCTGGCGGGCCAGGCGGCGCAGGCAATCACTCACCCGGCGGCTTAAAAACTCCGGCTCGCCGGTTACCAGAATCTCATGCTCCTCGATCCAGGCACCGCCGCGCCCGGTGGCGGTGGGGCGGATGATGTGCGGCAGGCCATGCACCGGCACCACCGCGCCGGGCACAAACGGCAGCGCGCGCGGCAAAGCGGCGAGTTTTTCCACCACCCAGGCCTCGTGCGTCTGCAACAGCGCCAGGCCGGCACGGCGCGAGGCACGCGGCGGCAGGGTAATAACAATCCCCCCCTGCGCCGGGTCGATCCGCAAGGAGATTTTAGCCGCCCGGCCGGAACGGCGGAACGCGACCTGTGTCAGCGCGCCCTGCACCGGAACCATCTCGGTGATGAGCTCGTTGCTTTTCACCGCCGCACCCTTGGCAGTTTTCCGGGCCATTCGACGATATGGTGCTCCAGCGGCCCGGCGTCCCGCTCGCTCAGCGCCCGCCCGGCGACTCCAGCACCGGCCTCGACGACACTTTCAGCGCGGCCGGTAATCAACGGGTGCCAGGTTGGCAGGTCCTTGCCTTCCTCCAGCCGGCGGTAGGCGCAACTGGGCGGTAGCCAGTCGACGGTTTTCAGCTTTTTCGGGGTCAGTTGCACGCAATCGGGGATTTTCACCCGCCGGTTCGCGTAATCCGAGCAGCGGGAGGTTTTCAGGTCCAGCAGGCGGCAGGCGACATTGGTGAAGCTCACCTCGTCGGTATCCTCGTCGCGCAGTTTATGCAGGCAGCAGCGTCCACAGCCATCGCAGAGTGATTCCCACTCGGCCTTGGTCATTTCGGATAGTTTTTTGGTGCGCCAGAAGTCCATGCGGTCATATTACCGCGTGGCGCGGCAATTAGCACAGGCTATTTATACAAGGCTTTCGGCCAGCGCCGGTGCAGCCATAGCCAGGCGCCTGGCTTCTCGCGGATCCAGCGTTCCAATATGCCGTTCATATCGGCGGTCATGGTTGCCACGTCGGCATCCTTATCGCCGGTATTGGGGATGACCATTGGCGCGTCGCAGATCACCTGCAACCGTGCCGGGCCAATGCGCACCACATGCACCGGCAGCACCGGACATTTGAACTTGATGGCAAAGCTGGCCATGGCAGAAGCGGTCATCGCCGGAATGCCAAAAAATGGCACGGAAATACCGTTGTCGAGCTTCTGGTCCACCAGCATGCCCAGGTGCCCGCCGCGCGCCAGATGCGCATAGGCCTGCCGCGCACCGGAGCCGCCCTTGGCGAACATGATGATTTTCCGGCCAAAATTAGCCTCGCGCAGCCTGAGAATCATGTCGTCCACCAGTTTGTTGCTGGCGGCGCGGTACATGAAGCCGATATCCACACCGCGCGAGAAGGCCGCGGGGGGGATGATTTCCCAGTTGCCGATATGCCCGGTGAAAAAAATCGCCGGGCCACCCTTGGCCAACGCGGGGGCGACATGTTCCTCCCAGCCGGTAACGACATAGCCGGGGCCGGACTCGGTCTGGTGCAGTTCGCCGATGCGGGTGAGTTCCGCCACGGTCTGCCCGAGGTTTTCCCAGACCTCGGCAATAATTTTCTTCCGCGGCGCCGCATCCAGCTCCGGCATGGCCATGCGCAGGTTTTTATCGGCGATTTTAGAAACAGGGATCAGCGGCCCTAGGGTACGCGCCACGCCGCCGGCGATCTTGGCGGCGGTGGCGGGCGGCAGCCGGCGGAGCAGGTTGAGCATGCAGCGTACCAGCAGTGCTTCCGCCCGGTGCGCCAGTTTCACGTCGCTCATTTAAGCAATGCCTCCAACGCCACCTCGTTTTCCCAGCGCAGGCGCACGCCCACCACCAGGCTCGCCGCGCGCAGCGGCGCCGGTAGTTTCACGTAGTCTTTTGCTGTTGTCACCAGCGTTACCCCAAGTTCCGATGCCTCGTTCAGCAGCCGTGCCGAATCGAGTGCACTGTACACATGATGATCGGGGAAAGCATGTTTGGAGACAATCTCCGCGCCCAGGGACAGCACCGAGTGGAAGAATTTCTCGGGCCGGCCGATGCCGGCAAAGGCGAGCACCCGGTGGTTATCCAGGCTCTTGGTGCAACTGGGGACCAGTTCGGCGCGCAACACCGGCAGGGCGGGGGGCAGGGCAGCCAGCGCGCCGGTTTCATCCGCGCCGATGAGCACCGCCGCCTGGCAGCGGGCGGCGGCCTTGGCCACGGGCTCACGCAATGGGCCGGCAGGCAGCAGCAGGCCGTTGCCAAAGCCGTAGCCGCCGTCGATGACCAGGACGGAGAGCGTTTTCACCAGGGCCGGGTTTTGCAGCCCGTCGTCCATCACCACCACGGATGCACCTTCGGCCAGGGCCAGCTTGGCCCCGGCGGCGCGGTCGCGCGAGACGATGGTGGGGGCGGCGGCGGCGAGCAGGAGGGCTTCGTCGCCGACATCCCCGGCGTTGTGGATGGTTGGGTCCACCAGCACCGGGCCGGCCAGACGGCCGCCATAGCCGCGGGTGAGGGCGAATCGGGGGCCATGCAGGCGGTTGAGGAAATCCAGCACCACCGTGGTTTTGCCGGAACCGCCGACCCCGGCATTACCGACGCAGATTACTTTTAAACCTGGTTTGAAGCCGGGTTTGGCGATGCGCCGGGCGGTGAGCACGGCGGTGACGGCGCTGAGGGGGGCGAGGGCATAGGCCAGGATGCCGCGTTTGGCCCAGAAGCCAGGGGATTTCATGGTATTGCCGCCAGGGCTAGCCCAGCGAGCCGGGCGGGGAGGTTTTCGGCCGCGTTGAATGCGGACTGGGCGGCGGCGCCGGCGGCGTTTGCGGCGGCGGGGTCATCCAGCCAGGTTTTCGCGGCGGCGGCGAGGCTGGGGGCGTCTTGCACTTCCACCAGGGCACCGGCTTCGCGCATGCGGGCGGCGGCTTCTACGAAGTTTTCGTTGTGCGGTCCGGTGATGACGGGGCGGCCCAGGAGGGCGGGTTCGATGACGTTGTGGCCGCCAAAACCCACCAGGGAATTGCCGATGAAGGCGAAAGGGGCGGCGCGGAAGAACAGGCCGAGTTCGCCCAGCGTGTCGGCGACGTAGATTTTGCCTGGCTGGGGGGCTTGCCTCTGGCTGCGGCGCGGGGCGGCGGCGAGGGCGGCGACTTCCGCGCCGCGCTCGGGGTGGCGGGGGACGATGATGGTGATGAGATTGGGGTAGGCTGCCAGCAGGGTTTCGTGGGCTTGCAGGAGCAAAACTTCCTCGCCGGGGTGGGTGCTGGCGGCGAGCCAGAGCGGGCCGGGGATTTGGGCCTGCAATGTTGCCAAGGCGGCTGGGTCAACGGGGAGTTTGGGGGCGAAGAATTTGAGGTTGCCCCATTCCAGCACGGTGCCGACGCCCAAAGCGCGCAGGTTGGCGGCGTCACCGGGGGATTGTGCATGGATGGCACGGAAGCCGCCGAGCAGGCGGGTCGCGAGGCTAGGCAGCCAGCGCCATTTTGCCGCCGAGCGGGCGGAGATGCGGGCGTTGATGAGCAGGCGGGGAGTGCCGCGCGCATCGCATTGGGTGAGCATGCCGGGCCAGATTTCGCTTTCCACGAATACGGCGGCATCCGGGTGCCAATGGGTGAGGAAAGCGTCCACCCAAGCGGGGTGGTCCAGCGGGACGAACTGGTGGCGGGCAAATGCCGGCAGGCGTTCGGCGGCCAGTTTGGCGGAGGTGAGGGTGCCGGTGGTGAGCAGGACTTGGGCGCGGCCGGCGAGGGCTTGAATGACGGGGAGGACCGACATGGTTTCTCCCACGCTGGCGGCGTGGAACCAGATGAGGGTGGTGCCGGCCGGGCGGGGCGCGGAGGCGATGCCGAAACGTTCGTTCAGGCGGGTGGGGTCCTCCTTGCCCTTGATGATCCGCTTGGTGAGCATGCGGCGCAGGGCGGGGGCGGCGAGGCGCATGGCGGTGTTGTAGAGGGGCAGGATCATAGGATTTCCGCCGCGCGGTCCATGGCGGCATTCAGGGCGGCGGTGACTTGTTCGACGCCGGATTGCCAGTTTTCGCGCGGCACGGTGATGGGGGCGCCGCAGATGAGCACGCCACGGCCGAAGGGGAGCGGGATGCGCATTTTGTCCCACGAGCGGAGGGTTTTGGCCCGCGAGGTGAGCGCGCCGCAGGGGAGGATTTGCGCGCCGCTGAGGCTGGCGAGTTGGGCGACGCCGGGGGCGGCGGTGCGGCGGGGGCCGCGCGGGCCGTCCGGCGTTAGGCCCACGTTCGCGCCGTTGGCGAGGGCTTTGACGAGGCCGCGCAGGCCGGCGGCGCCGCCGTGTGAGGAGGAGCCGGAGATGAGGCCGATGCCCATGTGTTGCACGGCTTTGCCGATGAGCTGGCCGTCACGATGCTGGCTGGCGAGGACCACGGCGGGGCGGGTCATGCCTAAGCGTTTGGCGCGGAGCCAGAAGATGGGCATGGAGGGTAGGGATTCGTGCCAGAAAACCACGATGAGGGGTTTTTCGCCGGCCATCAGGCGCAGATGGGCCTCGCCTTCCACCCGCCAGCGCAGGGTGCGCGCGACCAGGGTGAGGTAGCGCGCGGCGGCCCAGGCGAAGAAGGCCCGGGCGGTGGCGGATTTGTAGAATTTCTTCAATTTCTTCAATTTCTTCACATGGGCGCGGTAGCATTAAGCGCGGGGAACGCCAACCGGGGCGGTGCGGGGGTGGGGGTGTTCCACGTGGAGCATTTGTGAAGAAAGTGTTGTAGTAAGTTGTTATTGCGGGTTAATTATTTACTTGCACCCCAATTTGTGCGAGTCCGTGTCGGAAAAGGAATGATTCTGGGTTAAAGAGTTTTACAGGTCCTCGATTTGGCGGGTGACGGCGTCCAGCAAATCGGCGATTTTGCGGATGGTTTCAATGGTGCGCGCGGGGCCGGAGAGTTTCAGGCGCAGAGCGGTTTTCAGGTTTTCCGTGGCGCGCAGGATGGGGGTTGCCGGTGGCGGCATGATTGCGAGGCGGGCGAGCAAGGTGTCGATGGCTGGTTGCGCCTCGGCCAAGGCGGATGTGCCGGTGGGGGTGATGTTGAACAGCTTGCGGGTGCCCTCGGCGGTGCTTTCCACCTGGGCGAGGTCTTCGAGCAGGGTGAGGGTGGGGTAGATGACGCCGGGGCTGGGGGTGTAGGCGCCGCCGGCGAGGTCCTCGATGGCTTTGATGATCTCGTAGCCGTGGCGGGGTTTTTCGGCGATGAGGTGCAGCACGAGGAGGCGCAGATCGCCATGTTCGAGAAAGCGCGCCATGCGGCCGCCGCGGCCGTGGCGGGTGTGCGGGGTGTGGTCGTGCTCCGGGTGGGCGAAACGGCGGGAGCCGGGGTGGTGGGTGTGGTTGGGATGCATAATTTTTGTCTTCTCCTTGATTAGATAGTATTTAGATATATCTAAATGCAATCTAAGTCAAGGGGGGAGTTTTGGGATGGGTGAGGTGGCAATTGTGCAAACGGCGTTTCCATGAAAGTGCCCAAAGCTGTCTTAGCTGCCGATTAATAGTAGACTAGGTTATCGCTAGCCGGTGAATGGATGCCCGGAAAGGGTAGACATCTTCGACGCTTATGCCCCATACACCAATTCAAAGGGGCGAATTATATGGCGAAACGAACTGGCGGAATTTTGCCGTTCTTAAAGTGGGCGGGCGGAAAGCGCTGGCTTTCTTCGGCTTTAACCCCGTATTTGCGCGAGTGCCGTGGTACGTATTTTGAACCCTTCCTAGGTTCTGGAGCCATCTTCTTCGACCACCTACCCCAAGTGGCACACTTATCAGACACCAACGACGATCTAATTGAGTGCTATGAGGTGATGCGGGATCAGCATGAAATTGTTGAGCGGGAGTTGAAGGTTCTCGCGAACCGGGAGCCAGATAAGTACTATTATGACGTGCGTGCGGAACGGCCTTCATCTGCGGCCGGACGGGCGGCTCGCTTCATTTATCTGAATCGAACCTGCTGGAACGGCCTCTATAGGGTAAATCTCAAGGGCGAATTCAACGTTCCCCGCGGTACCAAGACCCAGATAATACTGCCGACAGACGATTTTTCGAAGGTCAGTCAAGCGCTTAAGGCGACCACGCTGAGAACTTCCGACTTTGCGGACACAATCTCGATGGCCGGAAGGGGTGATGTTGTCTTCGCAGATCCGCCTTATACTGTTGCCCACAACATGAACGGATTTGTGAAATATAATCAGAAGATTTTTGGGTGGGACGATCAACTGCGTCTAGCGAGTGCGCTAAAAGATGCGGCCAAAAGGGGTGTACTGGTAATTTCGACCAATGCGGACCATCCGGAAGTAAAGGCACTTTACGAGCCTATTTTTGAGGTTCAATCCATAGCTCGCGCGAGCATTATCGCTGCGGCGTCGGGCAATAGGCGCAAGACCACAGAGCTTTTTATTACTAACTCGGCAATGGTGGGCGTATGAGCATGTCTAAGAGTCGGCTCGAGAAATTTCCCATATTAAAGACACTCGTTGTATGTCCTGAAATTTCTAAACAACACGCTCGGATAGAGCTCCTCTGGACAGTTGGCTTTGCATTTGTCGCTATACCAATTGTGTTTATCATTACGTTGTATACCCGACCGCTGCAACAAGTACCTGCTCAGTTGTTTGATGTAGCAAGTCGAGGTGAGTTGATGGTATATGCTATGACGGTTTGTGGGTTGGCTCTTTATAATATTCGCCACAACATCAGCGAAACGATACCGGATGCATTAAAGCAGAGTGTTACGGAACGCGGGACACTTACCGTTTGGATATCTCTCATTCTGGCCGTCGCTATTATATCATACGTCGTTCGAAGAATGGGTGATATAAATAACGTTCAAATCAATGAAAATTTGCTAAACGCAGCGTCGATTGTTGTCCTGATAGCGTCGCTCACATTCGCGTATGTCGTTTTGTCTCTCAAGTTCGCGCTTAACAGTGGTGCAGTTTCGGCGTCACATGAACAGACTGCAGACTTTGCTAAGACGTGGGAGGCCGAGCGTGACGCTTAATCTTTCCTATCCTGTCGATCCCGATAAGATCGTGCTTGATGTAATCGCCTTACGCGCACGTCAACCGATTGGCGACCTCTATTTCGGCTCTATAGACTCCAAAATGTTGGTCCACATCACTGACTTTGATGTTAGGCGCGTTATCGAAGAGGAACGCGATGTAGAGCGATATCTTGGCATTCAGCGTCCATTAGATAGAAACCGAGTTTCTCAGCTCAATAATTATGTAAATTTTATAGATGCAACATTCCCTACTGCGTGTATTCTCGCGATCGACGCAGATTATGCAGATTACGATGAGGATCAAAAGAAACTCATAATTAGGAATTACCGTGAAGGTGACGATGAGCCTACGAAGGCGATACGCTACATCGCTAGAGTGCTTGATGGACAGCACAGGATTGCTGGCCTCAGAAGTTTCACGGGAGACGTTTTCGAAGTGCCGGTCGTTTTTTTCGTTGGAGCAGACTTGGCGGAGCAGGCGAATATATTTTCGACAGTCAATCTTGAACAGAACAAGGTCGGACGTAGTTTAGCCTATGATCTATTCGCGCTTGCCAAGACAAGAAGTCCACAAAGGCTTGCGCATGAAATCGCGGTCGCATTCGATTCAGATTCAGCCAGTCCGTTCTATAAGCGCATCAAGCGGCTTGGTGTAGCGACGCCCGGTAGATATCAGGAAACGCTTGCCCAATCGCAATTCGTTGAGGCGTTGCTCGCGCTCATTACTCGCGATGCGAAAGTTGATCGTGATATACTGCTGCGAGGGAAAGTCATACCCAAACCCTCTGCCGATGAACTAGAGCGGCTTATCTTTCGTGGTATGTTTGTAGCTGGACGCGATATTGATATTGCAAAATCGATAGATGCATTTTTTAAAGCTGTTAAGTGGAAATGGCCTGACGCATGGGATGCTTTCGGTAAAGGCTTTGTTCTCAATAAGACAAGTGGCTTCAGAGCTCTGATGCGCTTGCTTCGCGAGGTGTATCGGAATCAGTGCGGTCCCAACGAGGTCCTCACCTTCGATCGGGCTCAGTCTGTAGTTTCGCGATCGACGCTGGAGGGTGATCAGTTCAATACTGATATTTATAAGCCGGGATCTTCGGGAGAAGCGCAACTGTTCAGAGATTTGCGTGATTCATGCGGGCTGCCTGAATGATCGATTAGCCCCATGACAGGAGATGCCAGCGGGCACGGGCATGACCATGATGGAGTGGAGATGGATTGCTGCGTCGGGGTTCGCGCGGGTCGCGATGATGGCGGCTTGCGAGGTATCGGTGGGTTGCGCTTACGCTTACCCGCCCTACGGGCTGCGGCCTGAGTTGGCGGCGCAGGTTACGCCGCCGGTTGCACCAGGCTTTTTAGCTGTCCGCAAGCCGCCAAAATATCCTGGCCGCGGGGGGTGCGGATGGGGGAGGCGTAGCCGGCTTCCATGATGATGTCGGCGAATTTGCGCAGGGCGGCCGGACCAGAAGATTCGTATTTGCTGCCGGGCCAGGGGTTGAAGGGGATGAGGTTCACTTTCGCGGGCAGGCCGGCGATGAGGTAGACCAGGGCGCGGGCGTCGGTTTCGGAATCGTTGATGCCTTTGAGCATGATGTACTCAAAAGTGATGCGCCGCGCGTTGGAGGCGCCGGGGTAGCGTTTGCAGGCGGCGATGAGGTCTTTGATCGGGTATTTGCGGTTCAGCGGCACCAGCTCGTCGCGCAGATCGTCGCGCACGGCGTGCAGGGAGACGGCGAGGTTGACGCCGAGTTCGGCGCCGGCCTTGTCCATCATGGGGATGACGCCGGAGGTGGAGAGGGTGATGCGGCGGCGCGAGAGGCCGATGCCTTCGCCGTCCATGACGATCTTCATGGCTTTGGCCACGTTCTCGTAATTATACAGCGGTTCGCCCATGCCCATGAGGACGATGGTGGAGAGCAGGCGCGGGGTTTCGCCTTTGGGGCTCGGCCATTCCTTGTAGGCGTCGCGCGCGGCCATGAACTGGCCGACGATTTCCGACGACGAGAGGTTGCGGGCGAGTTTTTGCGTGCCGGTGTGGCAAAAGCGGCAGGAGAGGGTGCAGCCGACCTGGGATGAGATGCAGACGGCGCCGCGATCTTCCACGCGGTCGGGGATGTAGACGGTCTCGACCTTCTCGTTGTCACGGAAGTTGAAGAGGAATTTGCGGGTTTCGTCTTTGGAGAGCTGGTCGAGGGCGACCTCGGGCCGGCTGATGACGAAGCGCTCGGCGAATTTCTCCTGCAGCGGGCGGGCGATGCTGCTCATGGCGGAGAAGTCGCGCACGCCTTGGTGGTAGATCCAGTGCCAGAGCTGTTTGGCGCGGAAGGGGGCTTCACCCGCCTCGGCCACGGTGGCGAGCAGTTCCTCGCGCGAGAGGCCGACGAGATCGGTCCGGCCGTCGGGCAAGGTGTTGCTGGGGGGTGGGAAGAGGGCGGCTTTGGCGAGAATGCGCTCGGCGTCAGCGGCGGTGAGGTCGTTCATGGACATGCTTTGGCAATCGCGTTGTAGGCGCCGGAGAAGCCGGTGAGGGAAAAGTCGTCGGTGACGGGGTGGCCGTGCGGGCCGCTGGAAACGGCCTCGGCGGTGGCGCCGTTTTTGAAGGCGGCGACGGCGTCCGTGCCGGAGCTGGTGAAGGCGGTGCCGCCCTGGGTGTAGAAATCAATCGCGGTGGTGCCGATGGTGAGGGTGACGGTGGGTTTGGCGGGGTAGGTGTAGCCGGCGCTGAGAGTCACCTCGTCGCGGTTGCCGGTGCGCTCGGTGACGGTGAGCATGACGGGGCCGCGCTTGTGGATGTCCGGCTTGGAGGTTTGGGCGGTGGTGAAGGCGTAGCAGACTTTGGCGCCGCCGGTGCCATAGATCGCGGCCGTCCAGTCGCCGAATTTGCCGCCGTTGCTGCCGAGGGCCACGGGGCCGCCGGCCGCGGCGGCGAGCGCGGGGATGAGCAAAATGATTGCCGTGGCAAGGTATTTCATGGGGCATCACATAGCGTAGTCCGCCCTTGCGTCACAAGCGGAGAAGGGTGGCGGCTGGTATCCGCAATGCGGGGGCGCCTTAGTGTGCGCCGGGCAGGGCGAGGGTGGCCAGGCTGATGGCGGCGCCGAGGATGAAGCCGACCAGGGTGCCGTTGACGCGGATGTATTGCAGGTCCTTGCCGACGCGCAGTTCCAGCTTGTCGGTGATGGTGGCGGCGTCCCACGCGCCGATGACGCGGCCGATGAAGGCGGCGAGTTCGGACTGGGCGGCGGGGAGGAGGTTGAGGGCCAGGGTTTCCACCGCGGCGTTGACGCGGGCGCGAGCGGCTTCGTCCTTGCCGAGGATTTCACCCAGGGAGGCCAGCGCGCTTTCAATGACCGTGACGGAGCGGCCGTGGGGGAGGACGGCGTCGGCTTCCAGGGCGCGGCGCAGGCGGGCCCATACATCCCACGCCCAGGCTTGTACGGTGTCATGCGCCAGAACGCCCTGCATGGCGCGGCCGAGTTCGGCGGCGTGGGCGGGGTCGGTTTCCAGGCGGGTGATCTCATGGCGGACCCATTCGTCGAAGGCGTCGCGCATTTCGGAGCTGTCGGGGCTGACGCGCTCCAGCTCGGTGTTAACGGCGGTGAGGACGCGCTTGGCGACGGTGGCGCCAATGGCCCAGCCGACGAGGCGGCCGCCTTGTTCGCGTACACGTTCCTTGATGGCGGCCTGGAGGACTTCCTCACGCGCGGTAAGGGTTTCCTTCAATTGGTTGAGGATAAAGGAAAAGACTTCCTGGTGGCGGCCGCCTTCAACCAGGCCGCCGAGGGCGCGGGCGATGACCACGCCGGCCGCTTTGCCGCCGATGAGTTTGGGCAGCATGCGGGCGAGCAGGCGGCGGGCGCGGCCGTCCTCGATGCTGGCGAGGAGCTTGGGCAGCATGCCAGCCAGAGCCTCGGCGGCGGGGTGGGTGGCGGTGGGGTCGGTGAGGAAGTGGCGCAGGATGCCGGGCGAATCGAGGTTGCCGAGGAATTTGCGGATGTCGGTCTCGGTGAACACGTGGTTGGCGACGAAACGGCCCAGGGCGTTGCCCAAGCGCTCCTTTTGCGCCGGGATGATGGCGGTGTGGGGGATGGGCAAGCCCAGCGGGTGGCGGAATAGCGCTGTGACGGCGAACCAGTCCGCCACGCCGCCGATGAAGCCGGCTTTGGCGGCGTCGCGCAGGAGGGTGGTCCATAGGCTGGGGGGCAGCGCGTAGGTGCCGGCGGCGAGGGCGGCCATGAGCCCCAGCAGTGAGGATGCGAACAGTTTGTGGCGGTTGAGGGAGGCGCGCAGGGGGGCGTCTGGGTCTGTGGTCATGGGGGTAGCGTACAGGGCGGGGGCGGGGGGGCGCAATATACGTATTTTTGTTGCTTTTTGGGGGAGTTCGGGCGCAGAATTACGGCCGGAGATGATCCAGGGAGCCCCGCCAGGAGAAGACGGGGTGGCTTCGAAGTTTCGAGGTGTAAGATGATGAATATAAAAGATTTAGAGACTGTGAATGTGCAGCCGTCTTATGGCGGGCGGCGGCGGATGTCGCAGCCGGTCTCCAACCCCACATTTGCCGAGGCGGTGTTTGGTGTGTTGTGTGTGATCGGCGTGTTCGCTGTGCTGGGGCTGCTGTATTCCTTCAAGTAGGGTGTTGCCGTTTACAGGATGGATGTTTGCAAGGCATGATGCGCCATGCCTTTTTTAACAGAACCGGAGCCGCAACGCGGCATCCCGCTTTCCGTCTTGCCGGGTATCCGGCGTGTTGTCGCCCGCAACCCCAGCGTCATGACCTATCAGGGGACGAATACATACCTGATTGAGGTGGATGACGCGCTGGTGGTGATAGACCCCGGGCCGAAGGATATGCAGCATGTGCAGGAAGTGCTGGCGGCGGCCGGAAGTACGCCGATCCGCCATATTGTGCTCACACATACGCATAGCGACCATTGGGGAGCGGCCGCCGCCCTGGCGAAAGCCACCGGGGCGCCGATTGCCAGCTATAAAATAAGTGAAAAAGCAGGTTTCGAGCCGGATATCGCGCTTGATGACGGGGAAACCGTGGCCGGCCTGACGGCGTTGCACACCCCCGGCCATGCGGCGGACCATTTGTGTTTTGAACACTTCCTGCCCGATGGCACGAAAATACTGTTCAGCGGTGACCATGTAATGTCCTGGTCGTCCTCCATCGTAAGCCCGCCAGACGGCGATATGCTGGCCTATTATCGCTCGCTGGAACTGCTGCTCGCGCGCGACGAGGTGGTTTACCTCGGCGGCCACGGCCCGCTACTGGCCGACCCGCGCGTGCTGGTGCGCGAATTGCTCGAACACCGGCAGTTCCGCGAACGCACCATCCTCGCCGAACTGAAACAACAGGAGTGGGTCGTCGCGGCACTCTCCGCCAAACTTTACGACAAAACCGACCCCTTCCTGAAAGCCGCCGCGCAACGCAACGTGCTCGCCCATATGCTAAAACTCAAAGCCGAAGGCTTCGTCGAAGAGCACGAACCTGACACCACCCCACACCCCGACACCATGCTCCTCACCCCCCCACCCGGCGTGCAGGACGAAAGCGGCGGCGAATTCGCCGCCATGCGCGCCGACGCCCTGCGCCGGTTCGGCATGGCCGGGATGAGGGCCTTGTGACTGATTTAAAAGCCACCCTAGCGGCCCCTGACGCGCGATTTTCTGCGGTTGCGAGTGCGCGCCACTGGTTCGAGCGCGCGAAGCAACGGGCTCACGTACTGAAGTACGCGCTGCTCCGGTGCTCGAAAATCACCCGTCATCGGCTCACCAGGGCGACTTTTAAATCAGTCACTTAAAGCGGGGAGGGGGTAAGCAAGACGAGGGGGCTTTGCACCCCTCGTCTTGCTTACCCCCTCCCGTTTATGCATCAACCAGGGCCCCGCCGGACAGGGTGAGGTGGCGGTGGGTGGGGGCGATGGTGGCGTGGTGGCTGATGGAGACGATGGTTGTTGCCGGGAGTTTTGTTTTGAGGGTTGCCTGGATTTTGGTGACGGAAGGGGCGTCCAGGGCTGAGGTTGCTTCGTCGAGGAAGAGCCAGTCTGGTTTGGTGATGAGGGCGCGGGCGATGGCGAGGCGCTGTTGTTCGCCGCCGGAGAGGATGAGGCTCCAGTTGTCGGTATCGAGGAGGCGGGGGATGAGGGATTCCAGGCCGGCGTCGGTGAGGGCGGTACGGACGGCATCGTCGGCGACGTTTTGTTCGATGGCGGGGTAGGTGACGGTGCGTTTGAGGCTGCCGAGCGGGAAGTAGGGTTTTTGCGGCAGGAAGAGGATGGTGCCGGTGGGCGGGGTGACGCTGCCGTGGCCGAAGGGCCAGATGCCGGCGATGGCGCGGAACAGGGTGGATTTACCCGCGCCGGAGGGGCCGGTGAGGATGATGGGTTCGCCGGGGGGCAGGGTGAGGCTGGCGTGATCGAGCAGGCAGCGGCCGTCCGGCAGGGTGAGGGTTAGGTTTTCCAGCGTGAGGGCGGCGCCGGGCGTGCCACGCTGCGGGCCGGCGGCGCTGGCGATGCGGGCGGCGGAGACGGCTTCGCGGAAGCCGTAAAGACGCGAGACGGTGGCGCGCCAGGTGACGAGTTCCGGGTATGAGGTGACGAACCAGGAGAGCGCGCCCTGGACCTGGCCGAAGACCATGGGAATTTGGCTCAGGCCGCCGAGGCCGATGGCCTTCGCGAAATAGCGCGGCAGGATGACGACGAGCGGAAAGATGTTGGCGATCTGGGTAAAGCCGATGGTGAAGAAGTTCAGCAGTTTGGTCCGGCGCATGATGGCCCAGAAATTATCCCGCAAGGCCTGGAAGCGTTCGTTGAGTGTGATTTGTTCGTCGGCTTCGCCGCGATAGAGGGCAATGGCTTCCGGGTTTTCGCGCACGCGGACGAGGCTGTAACGGAAATCGGCTTCCAGGCGTTGCTGGTTGAAGGAGAGCGGCACGAGTTTGCGGCCGATGATCTGGGTGAAGAAGGTGCCGACTATGGAATAGAGCACGGCGACCCAGAGCATGTAGCCGGGGATGGTGATGCCAAAGAGTTTGATCGAGCCGGAGATGGCGTAGAGCACGAAGACGAAGCTGAGCAGCGTGACGACGTTAGTGATGAAATCCATGCCCAGTGCCAGGCTGTTGGTGGTGAGGTCGCGCAGATCCTCGGAGATACGCTGATCCGGGTTGTCGATGACGGCGCTGCGGCTCTGGGACAGGCTGATGTTGTAATAGGCGCGGTCGGAGAGCCAGTTTTCAACGTAATGCGTGGTGAGCCACTGCCGCCAGCGGATTTGCAGCATCTGGTTGAGGTAGAAGGCGTATACCGCGATGAGGATGTAGACCACGACCAGTTGGGCAAAGCCGGGCATGGGCAGGCTGGAGCCCTTGATGGGCACCAGGAAGTAATACAGCAGGTGCAGAACCGTGGGTTCGTCATAGACCTGGATGGCGTTGAAGAAGTCGCGGTTCCAGTAGGTGAGGACCACATTGAGGGCAACCAGCAGCAGGTTGAGGCCGATGACGGCGCCCAGCAGGCTGTAGGCGCGCCAGCGTTCCTCGGAACCGAAATAGGGTTTGGCAAGGCTCCAGGCCTCGGCGAAGCCGGTGATGAAATTGGTCATGGAGCGGCGCATGGTTATTCAGCCTGGGTGAGGCGCAGGCGGATGACGCCGCGGGCTTCCGCCGGGGGGACGGGTTTGCCTTTGCGCAGCAGCTCGATGACGCCGGCTTTGGCGAGACGCTGGGCCGCGAGGCGGATGGGCGAGAGACTGGCGCGCCATGCCTCGCCGGGCGGGTTGCCGGCCAGGGCGCGGGCGGCATCGGTGGGGGAGATGGATTTTTGCGCGTCCTTGCCGGTCAGCAGGGAGAGAATCGCTTTTTCGGCGGGGTCTGTGGTCATGGGGCTCTTATGCCCAAAGCCGGGGAAGAGTGGAAGGCGGTTAGCCTGGGGCGAGCATGGCGGCGATTTCAGCGGCGGTGATGGGCTGGTTGAAATAGGGGCCCTGGCCTTCGTCGCAGCCGATTTCGGTGAGGCGTTGGAACTGCGATTCGCACTCCACGCCGTCAGCCAGCACGGCGCAGCCGAGCGCGTGGCCGGCGTTGATGGCGGCCTGGACGATGGCGGTGCCGGTGCCTTCATCGAGGTTATGGATGAGGGTGCGGTCCAGCCGCAGGGTGGTGATGGGCAGGCGCTTGAGGGCGCTGAGACTGGCGTAGCCGGTGCCGAAATTGTTGAGCGCCATGCGTACGCCCAGGCCTTGCAGGGCTTTGAGGGAAAACACGGTGTCGTCGTTGTCGTCGATCAGCATGGCTTCGGAGAGTTCCAGTTCCAGGCGGTCTGGGGACAGGCCGGAGGCGCTGAGGCATTCCAGGAGCTGGCGGACCAGCCGGCCGCTTTGCACGTGGCGCTGAGAGAGGTTGAGGGCGACTGACAGGGTACCGGGCCACGCGGCGGCTTCGGTGCAGGCCTGATGCAGCATCCAGCCGCCGATGTCGGTGATGAGGTCCGAGCGCTCGGCGATGGGCATGAAGTTGGCGGCGGCGATGAGGCCGCGGCGGCTGTGTTGCAGGCGGACGATGGCCTCGGCGCCGCGGATGAAGCCCGATTGCAGCGAGACCAGGGGTTGGTAGTGCAGCTTGAGGCCGCCGGTGACGAGCGCCTGGCGCAGGTGCTGGGTCGTGCGGCGGCGCTCGGTGACTTCACGGCGGGCGGTGCGCTGGCGCAGCTCGCGCGCGGTGTGCGCGGCGGGGGTCTGCGCGTTCACTTGCGTGTCCGCTTGCCTGTCCGCGAGGAGCTCAGCGGGGGAGTTTGATGCGTGCGGCATGGGGGCGGTGCTGGTCATGGCGGGAAACTGCACCGGAGAAAGTTAAAGAGAGGAAAACGTTATTTTTATATATTTAGGCAAAGAATTGGGGGTGAATCCGATAGAGCGGAGGTAAAAAAGCGCCGGTGGGGGGCCGAGGTTGCCGTTAGACGGCGGGTAAGGTTGCGTGACCCTTTTGCGGCAACAGCGCCTGGGCGAGGCCGGCGAAACTGGGGCCGGGACCGTAGTGGCTGGCGATGTAGGCCAGGGCGGCATCGGGCGGCGGCGGGGATTTTAGTTGTTTGATGATGGCGCGGGCGAAAGCCTCGGGCGTTTTGGCCTCGATGAAAGGGCTGTCGGGATCGTGCGCGAAACCTTCCAGGCTGGCGGGGGTGGCGATGGTGAGCAGGCCGTGGCGGGCGTAGTCGAGCAGTTTGATTTTGAGACCCGAGCCGACGCGCAGAGGGGCGATGGCGAGTGCTGCACGGTGGAGCAGGGGGGCGATGTTGTTCACGCGGCCGAGGCGGGTGACGCCTTCTGGCACCAAGCGCAGGGCGGGGCCGCAGTCACCGATGAGGTCCAAGGTGACGCCCCGGCCGCGCAGGCGGGGCCAGACTTCGGTGAAAAACCAGCGCAGGCCGTCAAGGTTTGGCAGCGAGGCGCTGCCGATGAAGACCAGGCGGTGGGGGAGTTTGGCGGTGCCCGGCGGGGGCGGGGCGGGGGTGGCCGGCATGGGGAGCAGGAAGACGTCGCGGTCCGGGCACATGGCGGTGAGGATTTTGGCTTCCTCGGGCTGGATGGCGGCGATGTGGCGCGCGGTGGCGGCGAGTGCGGCTTCATCCTCGCGGCTGAGGTGTTCGGGTTGCACGCTGTAGCCGGCGCTACGCATGGCGCGGTGGCGGCGGTGGAACAGATCATGCGTGATGAGCACGCTGTTGAGGTTGGCGAGACCGGGGGCGGCCAGGATGGGGGTGCGGAAGATGGTGTCGACCAGCACGGCGTCCGGCGGGTTTTTGGCGCAGTGGCGGGCGCACCAGGCGGCGTCGGCGGCGGAGGTGAAGCTGCCGAGCACTGTGTCAGCGCCATGGCGGCGGTTGCGGAGTTTGGTGGCCAGGGAGGGGGGGAGGCGGCGGAGCAGCGTGTGCCCCACGCTGCTGGCCAGGGCACGCGGGAAACTGGCCACGATGTAGCCGCCGAAACTGTGGATGTGCGGTCCGGCGACGGTCACCAGACCGTAGCGTTCCACCGGCCGGGGCAGCCGGCGGCCCACAAGCACCACTTCAACCTCATGCCCCAGGCCGCGCAGCCATTCGATGATGGCGAAGTTCAGCGCCAGATGACCGGCGGTGCCGGGCCTGGGGAGTTCGTCGGTGACGAAGGCAAAGCGCATCGCGGGGTGATGCGCTAAAACATCAGGCGGCGCTGTCTTGCGCGATGCCTTTTTCGTTCAGCAGGGCTTCCAGTTCGCCGGTCTGGTACATCTCGGTCACGATGTCGCAGCCGCCGACGAACTCGCCCAGGACGTAGAGCTGGGGAATGGTCGGCCAGTTGCTGAAGCTTTTGATGCCGTCACGGATTTCCGGGTTTTCCAGCACGTTGACGGTTTTGAAGGTGACGCCGGAGTGCTTGAGGATTTGCACGACGCGGGCGGAAAAGCCGCATTGCGGGAACAGCGGCGTGCCCTTCATGAAGAGCAGGACAGGGGAAGACTCGATATGCGACTGAATTTCAATGAAAACGGGGTCGGTCATGGGCGGTAATTTTCCTTAATCGGGGGCTGCGGTTTGCAAAGCCAAGGCATGGAGCGCGCCGCCCATGTTGCCCTGAAGTGCCGCGTAGACCATCTGGTGCTGGCGCACGCGGGAAACTCCGCGAAACGCCTCGGAGATGACCGTGGCGGCGAAATGGTCGTTATCACCGGCAAGGTCTTCGATTGTGATGACCGCGTCCGGGAATGCGGACTTGATCAGGGCTTCGATTTCGCTAGCTGGCATGGCCATGTCTTGTATCCTTCAGGCGAACCAGGTTGGGAAAAACCCCTCGTTGGCGTCGCGCAGTACAGTCAACGATATGGCGACGCCGCCGGGCAGAGTCAAACATTCGTCGATGGTGGTGTGGCCAATTTTTTGCGCGGGGATGCCGGCGGCGAAGGCGGCGGTGAGCAAAACCTCGGCGTCCTCGACCGCCAGGATGTAGCGGGCCTGGTCTTCGCCGAAGCAGAAGGCATGCGAGGTGTCCACCTGGGTGACGTCGGCGCCGGTGTTGCTGGCCAGCGCCATTTCGGTGACCGCGACGAGCAGGCCGCCGTCGGAGAGGTCATGGCAGGCGGCGATTTTGCCGGCGAGGATTTGCTCGCGGACGAAATCGCCGTTGGCGCGTTCGGCGGCGAGGTCCACCAGCGGCGGGGCGCCGGTCTCCAGGCCGCAGATTTCACGCAACCAAATGGAACGGCCGAGTTCGCCGGTGGTGGCGCCTATGAGCACCAGGTCCTGGCCGGGGGCGATGGCGATGCCGCGGGCGAGGGAGGCGTCTTCCAGCACGCCGACGGCGCCGATGGCGGGGGTGGGGAGGATGCCTTTGCCCTCGGTCTCATTGTACAGCGAGACGTTGCCGGAGACGACGGGGAAATCCAGCGCGATGCAGGCGGCGGCCATGCCTTTGATGGCGCCGACGAACTGGCCCATGATTTCCGGCTTTTCCGGGTTGCCGAAGTTCATGTTGTCAGTGACCGCCAGCGGCGTGGCGCCGGTGGCGGTGATGTTGCGCCAGGCTTCGGCCACGGCTTGCGCGCCGCCTTGTTCCGGGTCGGCCACACAGTAGCGGGGTGTGCAGTCGGTGGTGATGGCGAGCGCGCGGTTGGTGCCTTCCAGGCGGACAATGGCGGCGTCCGACTCGGCGGGACGTTTGACGGTCTGGCCGCCGACGGTGGAGTCGTACTGGTCAAAAATCCAGCGGCGCGAACAGAGGTCCGGGCAAGCGATGAGTTTGAGCAACGCCGTGCTGAGACTGGTGTCGGAGGAGATGGGGCCGAGCGGGGCGGGTTTGGGTGTCTCGGTGTAGGGGCGGCGGTAGAGGGGGGCGGCGTCGGACAGCGGGGCGAGGGGGATGTCGGCTTCGATGACGCCCTTGTGGGTGATGACGATGCGGCCGGTGCCGGTGATGTGGCCGATGACGGCGTAGTCGAGGTCCCATTTTTCGATGATGGCGCGGGCCATTTCGGAGCGTTCGGGTTTGAGTACGAGGAGCATGCGCTCCTGGCTTTCCGAGAGCATCATCTCATAGGCGGTCATGCCGGTTTCGCGCTGGGGGACGTTGTCGAGCGTGAGTTCGATGCCGACACCACCCTTGCCGGCCATTTCGACCGAGGAGGAGGTGAGGCCGGCCGCGCCCATGTCCTGGATGGCGACGATGGCGTCGGTCTGCATGAGTTCCAGGCAGGCTTCGATGAGCAGTTTTTCCGTGAACGGGTCGCCGACCTGCACGGTGGGGCGTTTTTCCTCCGAGGACGCGTCAAATTCCGTGCTGGCCATGGTGGCGCCGTGGATGCCGTCGCGGCCGGTTTTGGAGCCGACGTAGACGACCGGGTTGCCGATGCCGGCGGCGGCGGAGAGGAAGATTTTGTCCTGTGCTGCGATGCCGACCGTCATGGCGTTGACCAGCGGGTTGCCATTATAGGCGGGGTGGAAGTTGACCTCGCCGCCGACGGTGGGGACGCCGACGCAGTTGCCGTAGCCGCCGATGCCGCGGACCACGCCATCAACCACGCGCTTGGTGACGGGGAGGGCGGGATCGCCGAAACGCAAGGCGTTGAGGTTGGCGATGGGGCGGGCACCCATGGTGAACACATCGCGCAAAATGCCGCCGACGCCGGTGGCCGCACCCTGGTAGGGCTCGATGAAGCTGGGGTGGTTATGCGATTCCATTTTGAAAATCGCGGCCATGCCCTCGCCGATGTCGATGACGCCGGCGTTCTCGCCTGGGCCGTGGATGACCCAGGGGGCTTTGGTCGGGAGTTCCTTCAGCCAGACGCGGGAGGATTTGTAGGAGCAATGCTCCGACCACATGACGGAGAAAATGCCGAGTTCCGTGAAGCTGGGCGTGCGGCCCATGATTTCTATAACTTTGGCGTATTCCTCGGCGTTGAGGCCGAAGGATTTGGCGAGGGTGGCGTTTACTTCAGTCATGCTGCTGCCAGTGAGTCAAAGAGGGGTTTGCCGTCGGTGCCGCCCATTAGCGGGTCCACCAGGTCTTCCGGGTGCGGCATGAGGCCGAGCACGCGCAGATTGGGCGAGTAGATGCCGGCGATGGCGCGGGCCGAGCCGTTGCGGTTTTCGTCATGGTAGCGGAAAGCGACCAGGCCTTCGCCTTCGAGGCGGTCGAGCGTGGCGTCATCGGCGGTGTAATTGCCGTCGCCATGGGCCATAGGGGCGCGGAAGACTTCGCCTTTGCCGTATTTGGAGGTGAACACGGTGTCGTTGCGCTCGACCTTCAGTAGGGTGTCCATGGAGAGAAACCGTAATCCCGCGTTGCGCAGCAGGGCGCCGGGGAGCAGGCCGGATTCGGTGAGGATCTGGAAGCCGTTGCACACGCCGAGCACGTAGCCGCCGCGCGCGGCGTGGGTTTTCACCGCCTGCATCACCGGGCTTTGCGCCGCCATGGCGCCGCAGCGCAGGTAGTCGCCGAAGGAGAATCCGCCGGGGATGATGACAAGGTCCAGCCCGGAGAGGTCGGTCTCCTTGTGCCAGATGATCCTGGGTTCGGTGCCAAAAGACTGGCGGACGGCCAGCACCATGTCGCGCTCGCGGTTGATGCCGGGGAAGAGAAGAATGCCTGCTTTCATGGGCCGGTTCTGCCGGAGAAGCGGCGAGGGGGCAATATGTTACTGTGCAAGGCGGCCGCGCGCCGGTAGGGTGAGGGCGTAATGAATTGCGGGTGGCAAAATGTCGGGCATTACGATCACCGGAACTGTGTTCAACACCGTTACGGTAGGCGGCGGCTCCTCGTACTACAATGTTGGCTACATCAGTGGTCCTGACATATACATACTTGATCTTGGTCACTTTGTTACCGGCGAATATGGTGTGGAGCTATATGGCGGCATGATGACCAATGCCGGCACGGTGACTGGAGGAGACATCAGCACCGGTCTCGACATGACTGGCGGAACGTTCGTGAATGAAGGCTTGCTCTCAGGAGGATTCGCCGGCCTGAACTTTTCTTATAGGGCAGGTTCTGCTGCGCTGCTGCATGGTGGCGTGCTGAGCAACTCTGGCACAATCGAAATACGGATAGGCAGTCATTCAGCGTCCTCCCAAGTCGGTTATCCCGAAGCCGTTGAAATTTTGGGCGGAACGCTCATCAACACCGGTCTTGTTTCCATGCCCGGCCTTTACAGCGGTACCCAACCGGGCATCGTACTGTATAAAGGGCAACTCAACAATTATGGCTCAGTTGCCAACGGCGTCAGATTTGTCTCGGGTACGCTCGTCAATTCAGGTATGATCGGTGGCCCCATCACGACTACCATAGCCTCGATTGATGGCCCCAACGGCTACTATGTCATCACGGGTTCTGTCAGTCTGGTCAATACGGGTACGATCGACGGCGGGGTTACCCTGGGCACCCCTTATACCGAACCTGTGTATGTCACGGATTCAGGGCCGATCAACGGCAATGTTGAACTTGGTGGCAATGCCGTGCTGAAGCTGGAGCCGGGGGCAAAGATCAATGGCTCAATCAGCGCATCGCCCGATAGTTTAACGCTAGCGCTGGCCGGTAATGGCGGCAGTCTCGATGTGAGCGAGTCTTTCTTCGGCCTTGGCGTGATCCAGTTCGACCCAGGGGCCGCCTGGACGCTGGGCGGCACCGCGGCGGAATTGGCGGCGGGACAGTCCATCACCGGCTTCACCCTGGGTGACACCATCGTCCTCGACGGCTTCAGCGAAGTAGGTGCGGCTTTTACCCCGGGCATTGGTTTGGTGCTGTCCACTTTCGGCGGCCCCAACGTCACCCTGGATATCGCAGGCAGCTTTGGCGCCGGGACAGGTATTGTGGAAACCACGTCCGGCGGTAACACCACGCTTGCGGTGGCGCCGGTCGTCGATACCCTCTCCACCAGCATCAGCCATGGGCTTTATCTCGATAACCCCGTTTATGGATCGCCGTTCACCATTACCAGCACCGGCACGATAATGGCGCAGCCGGAAAAATATTTAGGCGCGGGTTTGCTGATAGGTTTCCGCGCCGTCACGGTAACGAACATGGGCGCCATCTATGGCGCAACGGCGCTCCAGCCGCCGGTTTTGCTGAATGAGTATGGGAGTTCCGACGGCATCCTGCTTGTAAGCGCCTCTGATGTCTTGATCGACAACAGCGGCAGAATCACAGGCGGCCAGGGCGAGGCGGGCGTTTATTTTGCGGCGTATAATACGTTCATCAATACCGGCATCATATCCGGCGGCGCGGGCGGTACGATTAACGCAAATGGCGGTTACGGCGTGGGTGGTTTTGAGGATTTGATCATCAACGCCGGAACCATCGCCGGGGGGGCTGCGGGCAGCGGTCCTTCCGCAACATCCGGCTATGCGCTGCGGATTAAGAGCAGCACGCTGGTCGTCGAACCAGGGGCCGTGTTCATCGGGGCGGTGGGCGGTGACGGGCCGCTCAGCGGGCGAGATGAACTGGTTCTCGCCGGCAGTACGTCCGGCAGCCTCGATATGGGCGGCTCGTTCTCAGGGTTCGACAGTATCAGTTTTGCTCCCGGCGCGGCTTGGACTTTGGAGGGAACAGCGGCGGCGCTGGCGGCGGGGCAGACAATTACGGGCCTCGCGGTAGGCGACACGCTGGTGTTGGATGGGTTTTCCGATACTGCAAAAAACTTCGTCACCGGCACCGGGTTGGAACTCGGTAGCGAAACAATTGACATCACCGGCAGCTTCACCACCGCTGATTTCACCGTTACCACCGACGGCACCAACACCACCATTACCACCGATTCGGCCCCTTGTTTCTGCGCTGGCACGCGCATACGCACGCCAGGCGGCAAAATTCCGGTGGAAGAGTTACGCATCGGCGATCTGGTGAAGTCGATGCATGGTGGTTTTTCGGCGGTTAAATGGATCGGGCGGCGCGATTATGAAGGGCGGTTCATTGCCGGCAACCATCTGGCGCTGCCGGTGCGTATCCGTCGGCATGCGCTGGCGTTCAACGTGCCGTCGCGCGACCTGTTCGTCTCGCCGGACCATGCGATCTGCGAGGGCGGGGTGCTGATTTACGCCCGGCGGTTGGTGAATGGCGTGAGCATCGTGCAGGTGCCAGAGGTGGAGCGCGTTGCGTATTTTCATGTCGAGCTGGAAAAACATGATGTGATTTTTGCCGAAAACTGCCCGGCGGAGAGCTTTTTGGACGCGCGGTGTCGCGACAGATTCCAGAACGCGGCGGAATTTCACGCGTTGTATTCGCAGGATGAAGTGGCGGCGGCGGCCTGCCTGCCGCGCGTGGACGGCGGGTTTTACTTGCAGGCCATTTGGGAGCGCATTGCGCGCCGGGCCGGGGTTGTGGTGCCGGTGGCGGAGAATGGCCCGTTGCGCGGGTTTGTGGATGAGGCGGGACCGTTGCTGGTGCGGGGCTGGGCACAGGATGTTCTGGCGCCCGAAGTGCCGGTTTGCCTGGATGTTTGCGTGAGTGGAACGCGGGTTGGCCGGGTGCTGGCGAATTTGTATCGCGAGGATGTGCGCGCGGCGGGGCATGGCAACGGGTATCAGGGGTTTGAGTTTGTGTTGCCGGAAGGCTGCGCCGGGGTGGTGGAAGTACGCCGCGCGGCGGATGGTGCCGGTTTGTCCATGGCGGATGGAATTGCTGTCCGGGCTGCCTGACTAAAAAGCCGGAATGATGCCCACATTATTCCGGCTTTTTAGTCGTTCCGTTCGGGCGGTTTAAGCGATGGCGACGGAATAGCTTTCGATCACGGTATTGGCCAGGAGCTTTTTGGCCATTTCCTCGGCCGCGGCTTGTGCTGCGGCGGGGTCGGTTTCGGCGAGTTCAAGTTCGATGATTTTGCCGGCGCGGACTTCGCCAACCTGGGCGAAGCCCAGATTGTTCAGGGCGTGGCCGATGGCTTTGCCTTGGGGGTCCAGTACGCCGTTTTTCAGCATGACGGTAACAACAGCCTTCATTGCATCATCTCCGGGCCCTTCATGTCGCGGGTGCCGGCTTCGGGCAGAATGCCGAGGCGGCGGGCGACTTCCTGGTAGGCTTCCTCGATTTTGCCAAGGTCGCGGCGGAAGCGGTCCTTGTCCATCTTTTCGTTGGTCTTGGAATCCCACAGGCGGCAGTTATCGGGGCTGATCTCGTCGGCCAGGACGATTCGCATGTCCTCGTTCTCGTACAGGCGGCCGAATTCGATTTTGAAGTCGACCAGCGTGATGCCGACGCCGAGGAACAGGCCGGTGAGGAAATCGTTGATGCGCAGGGTGAGGTGCACAATGTCGTCCATGTCCGGCGGGGTGGCCCAGCCGAAGGCGGTGATGTGCTCCTCGGCGACCATCGGGTCGTTGAGCTGGTCGTTTTTGTAGTAATATTCCACGATCGAGCGCGGCAGGCGGGTGCCCTCGGGGATGCCAAGGCGCTGCGACAGGCTGCCGGCGGCGACGTTGCGGACCACGACCTCGATAGGGATAATCTCAACTTCTTTAATAAGTTGCTCGCGCATGTTGAGGCGGCGGATGAAGTGCGTGGGGATGTTGATTTCCGCCAGCTTGAGCATCAGGAACTCGCTGATACGGTTATTCAGCACGCCCTTGCCGGTGATGGTGCCCTTTTTCTGGGCGTTGAACGCGGTGGCGTCATCCTTGAAATATTGCACGAGGGTGCCGGGTTCGGGACCTTCGAACAGGATTTTTGCTTTGCCTTCGTAGAGCTGCCGGCGGCGGGCCATTTTGTAACCTTCAGAAATTTAACAGGCTCGGTCTATACCAACCAACCGCGTGCAGCGCCATGGCTGCTATCGCATGGAAGACGTGTTTGCGCGGTTGTTGTCCGGTCTTTAAGTTTTTCATGGGAAGCTGGCGTGGCCTCATGACAGAACTGATCGATACCGTTGCCGACCTTACTGATCTGCGGAACAGAGATGTTCTGGAGGCGGCGCTGGCACGGGTTATTTTTGAGCTGGCGGAAGTGTCGCGGCTGTCGCTTTGGCGTGTGGCCGGGGACGGGGCGGAGATAAAACTGCGGGAGCGGCTGTCGCTGCCGATGCGGGAAGGGCCGATGCGGGAGATTTGCTTGCACGAGGCCCGGAAGGAATGGCGCGAGTGCCATGCCGGCCGGTGCTACGTAAGTGGCCCGGAGGATGAGAACGGTATGTCCCGCCATATTTTTCCGCTGTGTAACGAGCGTGAGGTGATCGGGCTGATGCAGCTGCTGCGGCCCTCGCGGCTGGCGCGGATACAGGAGCATACTGTGCAGGGGCTGCTGCGGGTTTACCGCAACCATCTGGGATTGCTGGATTATGGTGACCGCGACGAGCTGACCGGATTGTTGAACCGGCGGACCTACAGTGCGTTCTTCAAGCAGATTGTCTGTGAAACTGCCGTGCATGCCGCCATCGCGGTCGTGGACGTGGATTTTTTCAAGCGGGTCAACGACCAGTTCGGCCATACGTATGGAGACGAGGTGCTGATTCTGCTGGCACGGTTGATGGCGGAGTGCTTTGCCGGGATTGATGGGTTGTTTCGCTTTGGCGGGGAGGAATTTCTGCTGGTGCTGCCAGACACGACGCAGGAGGAGGCATGGGTGGCGCTGGATTGTTTCCGCGCCGCAGTGGCGGAGGCGAAGTTTCCGCAGGTTGGGCGGGTGACGGTGAGCGTCGGGTTCAGCATGATCCAGCCGGGCGACAGTTCGGCGGCGGCGTTCGGGCGCGCGGACGAAGCGCTGTATCTGGCCAAGCACAGCGGGCGCAACCGGGTGAAATGCTATGAGGAACTGGTGCTGGAGGGGTATCTGCCGGGGACCAAGCACTCCGGCGGCGAGATGGAGTTGTTTTAGAGTCTGTTTGAAAACTCTACTCTGGCGGCCATTCGGCGCGGCTTTCTGCGCTTCCGGTGCTCACGTACTTACGTACGCTGCGCGCCGGTTCTCGAAAACCACGACGACTGACTCACCAGAGCGAGTTTTGAAACAGACTCTGGGTGGCGTGTGGGACGCCACCCTAAACAGTTTAAGCCAGCGCGGATTCCAGCGCCGGGTAGTCGGTGTAGCCTTCGGCGCCGCCGGCGTAGAAGGCCGACGTGTTGGGCTCGTTGAGCGGGGCGCCGGATTTGAAGCGCGCCACCAGGTCCGGGGTGGCGATGAACAGCTTGCCCCAGGCGACGGCATCGGCGTCGCCGGCGGCGAGCACGGCCTGGGCGGTTTGCAAGGTAAAATTCTCGTTGGCGATGAAGGTGCCGCCGAAAATCTTTTTCAGGCGGGGGCCGAGTGAATCCGGCCCCTGGTATTCGCGGGCGCAGATGAAGGCGAGGCCGCGCTCACCCAGTTCAGCCGCTACATAGCTGAAAGTGGCCAGCGGATCTGAATCGCCCGCACCATTGCTGTCCATGCGCGGGGCGAGGTGCATGCCGACCTGGTCGGCTTCCCACACGGAGGTGACGGCGTCGGTGACTTCGAGCATCAGCCGGGCGCGGTTTTTGATCGAGCCACCGTATTCGTCGGTGCGGTGGTTGCTGCCGTCCTGCAAAAACTGGTCGAGCAGGTAGCCGTTGGCGCCGTGCAGCTCCACGCCGTCAAACCCGGCCATCTGCGCGTTCATTGCCGCCTTGCGGTAGGCTTCCACCACGCCGGGGATTTCATCGATATCAAGCGCGCGCGGGGTGACGTGTTCCTGCTTGGGGCGGACCAGGCTGACATGGCCGGCGGCGGCGATGGCGCTGGGGGCAACGGGGAGTTCACCGTTGAGGAACATCGGCGCGGAAATGCGGCCGACATGCCAGAGCTGGGCGAAAATGCGCCCGCCTGCCGCATGCACCGCCTTGGTGACCAGCTTCCAGCCCTGCACCTGCTCGTCGGACCATAGGCCGGGCGTATCGGCATAGCCCACACCTTGCGGACAGACTGAGGTGGCCTCGGAAATGATCAGCCCGGCGGTGGCGCGCTGCGCGTAGTATTCCGCCATCAGCGCGTTGGGCACGCGCGAGGCGCCGGAGCGCGAACGGGTGAGCGGAGCCATGATGATGCGGTTGGGCAGGGTGAGGCCGCCGAGTATTAGGGGGTCGAACAAAGTGGGCATGGGGACTCCTTGGATTGGCTGGAATTAGATGGTTTGGCTTAGCCGCGCCAGAAAGGCGGTGATCGCGGGTTCGTTGCGTCTGTAGAAAATCCATTGGCCGACGCGGTGGGTGGTGACGAGCCCGGCCTGGAGCAGCACCGCCAGATGCGCTGAGACGGTGGATTGGGAGAGGCCGCAGGCGTCGTCGATTTTACCGGCGCAGACGCCAAGCTCGTATGAATGCTCCTGGCCGGGGAAATTTTTCTCCGGCTCCTTCATTTGCGCGAGGATTTTGCGGCGCACCGGATTAGCCAGGGCTTTCAGGGTCTCGTCGAAGGTCTCGGCGTCTACGTCGTTCATCGTCATGTGACGATATATAGATCGATTGTTGACGATATTAAAGGGGCGAGGGGGCGTTTAGCTGATTTTTGGCGTGCTCCGCCCGGCGCGGGTGATGACGACAACGCCGTCGCCGGGTTCGATGACCGTTGACGGGTCGGGGCGGGTGAGGGTTTCGCCGTTTTTGCGGTTGATGGCGATGATGAACAGGCTGCCGATGGCTTCGTGTTCGGCTTTTTCGATGGTGGTGCCCGCGAGCGGAGAGTTGGCGGCCACGGCCATTACTTCGAGTTCCAGTCCGAGCGTGCGCAGGCCAGCGCTAAACGTGCGCATGCGCGAGGAACCATCGGTAAAGCTCGACGTGCGGGGGTAGAGGATAAGCTGAGCGATGCGCTCGGCGCCGATATGGGTGGGTTCCACCACGGAGTTGGCGCCGGCCTGGAGCAGCTTGCTCTTGGTGCTGGTGGCCTCGCCGCGGGCGATGATTTCCAGGTTTTTGTTGAGGTTGCGCGCGGAGAGGGTGATGAAAACGTTCACGGCGTCGTTTGGCACCACGCTGGCCAATGCGCGGGCGCGCCGTATGCCGACAGCCTCCAAAACACTCTCGTCGGTGGCATCCCCTGCCCAGGTGAGGTGGCCATGGGCCGCGGCCTCGGCCAGACGCGCCTCGTCACGGTCGACGATGATAAAATCCGCCCCGCCGGCGCGTAGCTCACCGGTCAGCATCTGGCCGATCCGGCCGTAGCCGCAGATGATCACATGGCCGCTCATTTTATCAATCTGCGACTTCATCCGCTTGACCCCCAGCAATTGCTGAATTTGTGTGAACGTAATGAATTGGACGAAGGCGGCGGCGAGGAAAGTGATGCCGAGCCAGCCCAGAATAATGGTGGAAATGGTGATGGTGAGGAGTTCAGGTGTTTGGATCGGATGCACCTCGCCGTAACCAACGAGGAATACTGTGTTGATAACAAAGTAAAATGACTCGCTCCAGGTCCAGCCGTTATGGACAAAGGCGCATGTGGACAGCGTGATGACCAGCAGCAGGTAGAGCGTACCGCCCAGCAGGTTGCGCCAGGGGTTGTCCGCCAGGCGGGATTTGTGGTGCGGGGGCATTTAAAAAACAAAGGCCAGGGGGAGTTTATCCCCCTGGCCTTTTTCAACGGTGAAACCGCGCATCAACCCCGTTGGTCGATGGGCGTATAGTCGCGGGCGGGGGCGCCGGTGTAGATCTGGCGCGGGCGCCCGATGCGCTGTTGCGGGTCTTCGATCATTTCCATCCACTGGCTGATCCAGCCGACGGTGCGGGCCAGGGCGAAGATGGGGGTGAACATGGTGGTGGGGAAGCCCATCGCCTTGAGAATGATGCCCGAATAGAAATCAACGTTCGGGTAGAGCTTGCGGGAGACGAAGTATTCGTCTTCCAACGCGATCTTTTCCAGTTCCATGGCGAGGTCGAGCATGGGCTCGTCCTTGATCCCCAGGGCTTCGAGGACTTCGTAGCAGGTGGCCTGCATGATTTTGGCGCGCGGGTCGAAGTTTTTGTAAACCCGGTGGCCGAAGCCCATGAGTTTGACGTTGCTGTTTTTGTCTTTCACCTGCGCGATGAAGGCCGGGATGTTATCCTTATGGCCGATTTCGGCGAGCATTTTCAGCACGGCCTCGTTGGCGCCGCCGTGCGCGGGGCCCCAGAGGGAGGCGATGCCGGCGGCGATGCAGGCAAACGGGTTGGCGCCAGTGGAGCCGGCTAGGCGCACCGTGGAGGTGGAGGCGTTCTGCTCATGGTCGGCGTGCAGGATGAAAATGCGGTCCATCGCGCGGGTGAGGATCGGGTTCTGCACATAGGGTTCGGCCGGGACGGCGTGGAACATATGCAGGAAGTTTTCCGAGTAGGTCAGATCGTTGCGCGGGTAGATCAGCGGCTGGCCGACATTGTACTTATGGGCCCAGGCGGTGATGGTCGGGATTTTCGCGATCATCCGGTAGGCGCTGATTTCGCGTTGGCGGGGGTCTTGGGTGTCGATGCTGTCCGGGTAGAAGGCGGACATGGCGCCGACGACGGAGCAGAGCATGGCCATCGGGTGGGCATCGCGGCGGAAACCATCCCAGAAGCGGCGGATCTGCTCGTGCAGCATGGTGTGTTTGGTCACGCCGTTGGTGAAATTGTTCAACTCGGTCGTGGTTGGCAGGCTGCCGAAGAGGAGCAGGTAGGCGACTTCGAGGAAGGTGGATTTTTCCGCCAGCTGCTCGATCGGGTAGCCGCGATACAGCAGAATGCCTTCATCGCCGTCGATGTAGGTGATGGAGCTTTCACACGAGGCGGTGGCGCCGTAGCTGGGGTCGAATGTGAAGATACCCAGGTCGTTCTGGAGCTTACGGATGTCGACGCAGGCGGGGCCGAGAGAACCTGTCAGAACGGGCAGGGTGGCCGTTTTGCCGTCATGGGTCAGCGACGCTGTGCCGGCCTGCTTGCTGGTTGCGGAATGAGGCATGCGGATTCACCTTCTGATTGGTTCGAGGGAGCGTTCGAATAAGATAGAATAGCCTGGCATGGCGCTGACTAAGAGAGCGTTATTAAATCATGCGTCATATGTAAAGTCGGGCATTCGCGGTTGCAGCATTCTGGCCGCATCGCTGTCCTGTTGCTTGCGCGTGGCCGCGCGTGAGGTGGACCGCCGGACGAGTGTGTCAGACAAGCGCCTCAGACGATATCAGCCGGTTTGATGAAGCGTTGCAGGCTGGCCCCGCGTGCGCCCAGGCGCCGCCAGGGGCTGGTGACGAGAAATTCGGCCAGGGCGGCGGTGGGGAAGCCATCGGTCAGGCGGACCAGGTCCGGTTTGGAGCTGGATGGGCCGGCCAGCGACACGGCGAGTTCGTGCAGCCCCGGATTATGGCCGATCACCAGCGCGCTGCGCACGGTTTCCGGCAGGTCGCGCAGTAGGTCGCGGATTTGGTTGGGGGTGGCCATGTACAAAGCGGGCAGGGAATCCATATTCGGCCATTCATCCCACACGCCGGCGGCTTCCAGCGCCGCGAAGGTCTCCTGTGTGCGCAATGCGGTGGAAACCAGCACGACATCCGGCGCCAGCCCGGCTTTGCGCATGGCATGGGCTATGGCGGTGGCGGCTTGGCGGCCGGCGTCCGTCAGGGGGCGGTCGTGGTCCGAGGGAGCGGAGTTCTCAGGGGCCGCTTTGGCGTGACGGAGTAGAATCAGCTGATGCATATTGGTATTCTGCCATGGCAAGTTGTGGATGTCGCCCCTATCCAACGGGCGGAAGCGGTTTTAGCGAGAACGCCCTGCGGCGGCTGATCCGAGGCTCAAGCTTCATCGTATATTCAAGCAGCCGGAAGTGATCGGATGCTAGATAATTTTCACCGGAGAGGTGGGACTAAGGATGGAACGGCGGCGGTTTTTAACGGGAGCCACGGCGATGGCCATGACGGGGCCGGTGTTCGCAGAGGCGTTGCCCGTGCCGCCGGGGGGGCAGATGGCATTTCAGGTGCTGCGCAATGGCACGCCGATTGGCGAACACCATCTGCGTTTCACCCGTAGCGGCGATGAGCTGGTGGTGGATATCAACATAGCTCTGCTGGTGACGTTCGCCGGGATTACGGTGTTCCGCTATGGTGCCACCGTGACGGAACGGTGGTCGGGCGGCGTGTTCCAGAGCCTGGAGAGCCAGGTGAACGACAACGGCACCCAGCTTGAGGTGCATGCGCATAAAACCGCCGCCGGTTACGATGTGGTGGGGGTCAACCACACCTACCCGGCAAAGAGTTACCCGGAATATACTGCGCCGCCGGACAGCATGCCCTTGACCTATTGGAACAAGGCGATGCTGAACGGCACGATCATCAACGTGCAGACCGCGCATTGCTATCCGGCGATTGTGAACTCCGCGGGCTGGAGCAAGCTGCCCACTGCCGGGACTGGAGCCGGGAACGGGTTTATTGTGGCGCAGCGCTTCGATGTTACGGGCAAACTGCATTTAAGCGTGTGGTACGACCAGTTTGCCCAGTGGTCCGGGCTGGCGTTTCATCTTGGCGGTGACGAAAGCTACGAGAAAATAATTACCTGACTCCGGCTGGGTTTAGTCGAACTGGGTTCAGCCGAACTTCTTTTCCGGATGGCGCAGGTGCCAGAGGCGCTCATGCGCGGCCACCAGGCTCTCGATGCTTTTACGGCGGTTGGCATCCGGCGGCACGGTGCGGCGGGTCAACATGGCTTCCAGAATACGCAGCAACTGTTCGGCGATTTCATAGTCGCCCTGGTCGCAGGCGTGGTGGAAGGCGATGAGAATTTTATCGGACAAACGACGGCTATAGCGTGGCACCGCAGCGCCTGCCTTGACCTGGGTCTCTATGTCGTCCTCGGGTACACTTGCCATGTTGCGATAGTCCAAAATAAAGCCGCCAAATCCAATAAGACGCTGATCGATCTGCTAATTAGGCGGGCCGAACGCGGTAACATCCCCAGATATGGTGATTATTAGAATAAATACAGGTGCCGCGCTACGGAAAAAGCGGCAACCCTTTGATTGCACTTAGCTAGTTACGGCTAGTTACGTTTATCCAATACAACCTCAAGGTTAATAGATGTTAATGATGCCAGGATTTTATTGTACCGGCAAGCTGCCGTCCGGCTCGGCGGCGGCAAAATCGGAGAAAGCGTCTTCCCAACTTCCGGTGGTGGAGGCCTTGCTGTATTCGGTGGAGCGGTTTTCGAAGAAATTCGCGTGTTCCACCGCGTTCAGCATCTCGTCCAGCCAGGGTAGGGGGTTTTTGTCGACGTGGAACAGCACGTTCAGGCCGAGCTGGGTGAGGCGGCGATCGGCGATGTAGCGGATGTAGCGCTTCACCTCTTCCGCGGTCAGACCCTCCACGGCGCCCAGTTCGAAGGCGAGGTCGATAAAGGCGTCCTCGTGGTCGACGATGGTGGCGCAAGTCAGGTAGAGGTCGCGGCGCAGTTCCTCGGTCCAGATTTCCGGGTTTTCCTGCACGAAGGTGCGGAACAGCTTGATGATGGACTCGCAATGCAGCGATTCGTCGCGCACCGACCAGGTGATGATCTGGCCCATGCCCTTCATTTTGTTGAAGCGCGGGAAGTTGAGCAGGATGGCGAAGGAGGCGAACAGCTGCAGGCCCTCGGTGAAGGCGCCGAACGCGGCCAGGGTTTTGGCGATGTTATGCTTATTATCGACCGAGAAGCCGTGCATAAAGTCGTATTTATCCTTCATTTCCTTGTACTTAAGGAACGCGGTGTATTCGACCTCGGGCATGCCCACGGTGTCGAGCAGATGCGAGTAGGCGGCGATGTGGATGGTCTCGATGTTCGAGAAGGCCGAGAGCATCATCAGCACTTCGGTGGGTTTGAACACCTGGGAATACTGCTTCATGTAGCAGTTGTTCACCTCGACATCCGCCTGGGTGAAGAAGCGGAAAATCTGCGTGAGCAGGTTGCGCTCGGCCAAAGTGAGATTTTTGTGCCAGTCCTTCACGTCATCGGCGAGCGGCACTTCCTCGGGCAGCCAATGCACGCGCTGCTGCGTCAACCAGGCGTCGTAGGCCCAGGGGTAGCGGAACGGCTTGTACACCGGGTTTTCTGTGAGCAGGTCGATTTTGACGGGCAGATTTTCGCTCATGGTCTTAAGGCCTTGAAGTTATGTTTTTTATTGGACAGGGCCAAGGGGCGCCGCCCCTTGGATCCCGGCCAGGGCTCTGCCCTGGGTCCGCTGGGGCCACGGGCCCCAGACCCCGATAATGGGGCCTGGGGCCTTAACTGGCTACTGGCAGGCCAGGCATTCCTCGTAATTCGTCGAGGCCGGCACCTGCACGACGGGGGCGGACTCGACTGGAATGCCCGTGAACTCATCCGGGCGGACGGCTTTCTCGGAAACGGTGTCAGCCCGCTGGATCGAGAGCGAACGGCAGTAATACAATGATTTTACGCCTTTTTTCCAGGCCTGGTAGTGGTACTGGTGAAGGTCGCGCTTGTTCACATTGGCCGGGACGAAGATGTTGATCGACTGGCTCTGGCAGATATAGGGCGTGCGGTCGGCGGCGTGTTCGATGATCCAGCGCTGATCCAGCTCGAACGCGGTTTTATACACGTCCTTCTCGTGCGGGGTGAGGAAGTCCAGATGCTGCACGCTGCCCTTGGTGGTGGTGATGGAGGACCAGGTCTCATCGTCGTCACGGCCGTATTTGGCCAGCAGTTTCTGCAAAGGCCGGTTGCGCACGGAAAAGCTGCCGGAGAGGGTCTTTTGCAGGAACACGTTGGCGGCGATCGGCTCGATGCCCGGCGAGGTGTTGCCGGTGATGATGGAGATCGAGGCGGTCGGCGCGATGGCGATTTTGTGCGAGAAGCGCTCCATGACGCCGTAGTCGGCGGCATCCGGGCAGGGGCCGCGTTCTTCCGCCAGCTTCTTCGAGGCAGCATCAGCGCCGGCGCGTAAGTGCTTGAACATCTTCACGTTCCACACTTTGGCCATCACGCTTTCCCATGGCACGTTCTGGTCCTGCAGGAAGGAGTGGAAGCCCATGACGCCGAGGCCGACGGAGCGCTCGCGCATGGCGGCGTATTTCGCCTTTTCCATCAGGTCCGGCGCCTTGTCGATGAAATCCTGCAGCACGTTGTCGAGGAAGCGCATCACGTCCTCGATGAACTGCTCGTCCTTGTGCCACTCGAACCAGGTTTCCAGGTTGAGCGAGGACAGGCAGCAGACCGCGGTGCGCTGCTTGCCGTATTGGTCAATGCCGGTGGGCAGAGTGATTTCGGCGCAGAGGTTGGAGGTTTTCACTTCCAGCCCGGCGAGTTTGTGGTGTTCCGGACGGGCGTTGTTTACGTGGTCGGAGAAGATGAGGTACGGCTCGCCGGTTTCGATGCGGGCGGTTAGGATGCGCACCCACAGCGCGCGGGCTGAAATGCTGCGCACATGGGCGCGGTCCTTCGGCGAGGTGAGGACCCATTCGGAGTCCGATTCCACGGCACGCATGAAAGCGTCGGAGATCAGGATGCCGTGGTGCAGGTTGAGCGCCTTGCGGTTGGGGTCGCCGCCGGTGGGGCGGCGGATTTCGATGAATTCCTCGATTTCCGGGTGCCAGACCGGCAGGTACACCGCCGCCGAGCCACGGCGCAGGCTGCCCTGGCTGATGGCGAGCGTGAGGCTGTCCATGACGCGGATGAAGGGGACGACGCCGGAGGTTTTGCCGTTCTGGCCGACTTTTTCGCCGATGGAGCGCAGATTGCCCCAGTACGAGCCGATGCCGCCGCCCTTGGAGGCAAGCCAGACGTTCTCGTTCCACAGGCCGACGATGCCATCGAGCGAATCGGAAGCCTCGTTGAGGAAGCAGGAGATCGGCAGGCCGCGATCCGTGCCGCCGTTGGAGAGCACCGGGGTGGCGGGCATGAACCACATTTTGCTGATGTAGTCGTAAAGGCGCTGCGCGTGCGCGGCGTTGTCGCCGTAGTATGAGGCGACGCGGGCGAACAGATCCTGGTAGCCCTCGCCGGGGAGGAGGTAGCGGTCATCCAGCGTGGCGCGGCCGAAATCGGTCAGCAGCGCATCGCGGGAACGGTCAATATGCACCTGATGGCGGCCTCGCATCTGGACGCCGTCGTCGAGCAGGACTGCTTCAGGCTTCGTCATCACATTCATTTGGCCGACCCCTGTAAATCTTAAACGCAGGTAACTATACAACATCTAGTCGTGAATGAAAGCAATCAATACTAGATGTGTCTGGCAGAGATTTTTTTCTTGGTCCGATTCTAAGCGAGTCACCGGCCAGGCAATCTGTCTATGTTTCTATTATGTTCTTAACAGGCTGCCCTCCGCAAGTACAAAATACCTCGGTTCTGGCGTGACGACTCCGCATGGGCAGGGTAGCGTTCCCGCATGACGGGGGCGCAAAAGTTTACGCACGAAGAAATTCTCCCCGTCATTCGTGGCGTGGCGCTGTGCATTCTGCTCGCGGCGCTGGACCAGACGATTATTGTGCCGGCGGTGCCGCGCATGGCGCGCGATTTGGGCGGCGGGGCGCATATCGCCTGGATTATCTCCGCATACCTGCTGACCGGCACGGCGGCGACGCCGATTTTCGGGCGGCTTTCGGATATTTATGGGCGGCGGCGGCTGATGCAGCCGGCAATCCTCGTGTTCGCGGTTGCCTCCCTGGGCTGCGCGGCGGCGGGGCATTTCTGGGAGATTACGCTGTGGCGGGCGGTGCAGGGCATCGGCGGCGCTGGTTTGATGGTGATCGCGCAGACGGCGATTGCCGATGTGGCGCCGCCGCGCGAGCGGGGCCGCTACCAGATATATATGAGTGGCATGTGGGGCATCGCCAGCATTGCCGGGCCCATGCTCGGCGGAGCGCTCACCGATAGTGTTTCCTGGCGGGGGATTTTCTGGATCAACCTGCCGCTTTGCGCGTTGGCCTGGGTAATGAGCAGCCGGGCGCTGCGGCGGCTGCCGCCGCACACCGGCGGGGGGAAGAAGATCGACTTCCTCGGCGCGGCGCTGCTGGTGAGCGCGATTACCGCCTGGCTGGTGCTGTGCGCCTCGGGCGGGCGGGATTTCGCCTGGGACTCGCGGGCAACGCTGATCCTGGTGGTAGCCGGGGTGGTGTTTACGGGGCTGACCGCCTGGGTTGAGCATCATGCGTCCGTGCCGATGCTACCGCTGCGGCTATTCAGCAATGGCACGGTGCTGGGCGGGCTGCTGCTCTCGGCCACCAATTCGCTGTGCACGTTTGGCGGCTCGCTGCTGCTGCCGCTGTTCTTCCAATACATAAAGCATACCAGCGCCGCTGCCTCCGGCCTGTACACCACGCCGTTCCTGCTGGCGTTCGTGGTACTCTCTTATATAGGCGGTAAAATTTCCCGCGCGCTGGGACGCACCAAGCCAACCATGCTGGTGGCTTTGGCCGTATGCGTGCTGGGGCTGGGATTGCTGGCGACCATGGATGCCGGCACGCCGCTGGTATTGTGCGAAATCTACAGCGTTTGCCTGGGCGGGGGCATCGGCCTGGTGCAGCCCAACATTACGGTGGCTATCCAGAACGCGGCGGAGCGGGGGGATGTTGGCGTTGCCACCGGCTGCATGCTGCTGTTCCGCGCCATTGGCGGTGCATTTGGCGCGACGCTGGCGGCGGTGATGCTGATGGCGCACGGGTTTGGCGCGGGATTTGGCGCCTGCGCGGTGGTGGCACTGCTGGCGGTGGGGATCGCCGCGGTAATGCGCGATGCGCTGCTGCGCTCGTAGCGTTTGATGTAAATCATTGTCCGGCACCTGCTGGCCGGGATTTAAAGATGCGGTTAAGCTGGATGCATCGAAGAGGAGTGGTCGCGTGGGAATTCTTGGTACCATCAACAAGATTTTAGGCCGTCAGACCAGCGCCGAACCGGCTCCGCCAGCCGTGCCGGCGGTTCCCGCCGCGCCCGTGGTCCGGTTTGCCGATGTTGCGGAATACCCCGACGAGAACCTGATCCCGTATCTGGACCGCAGCGATGTGGACGAGACCAAGCTCACCCCCACGCAACTGGAATGGCGGCGCGATGGCGTGCTGAACCTGCCCGGCTTTATCCCCGATGAGGTGACGGAGCCGTATCTGCAGCGCCGCATCGAACATAAGAAGAAGCATGGCTGGCTGATCGCCTCACCTTATATGTACGTGCCGGAGATGCGCGACCTCGCCCTCTACCCGCCGATGATGGCGAAGATGAAAGAGGTGATCGGCGAGGACATGATGCTGCACCTCTGCCTCACCGGCTGGATGAGCTCGCAGCGCGGCTGGCACCAGGACGACTACCTCAACCCGCCCTTCGTGAACTCCTGGTACGCGGCGGTGTGGATCGCGCTGGGTGATATCGACCCTGACAGCGGACCGTTCGAGTATATTCCCGGCTCGCACCGCTGGCCGCTGCTGCGCGGTGAGAAAGTGCGCCAGTTCCTCACCGAGGAAGAACTCTCCCGCCGGGCGCCGGGTACTGGCATCAACCACTGGGAAAAATATGCCGAGCGTTTCCTCAACCCGGCAATCGATACGCAGATCAAGGATTTTGGCCGCCCGCCGGTCAGCTTCCTGGCCAAGCGCGGCGATGTGCTGGTGTGGCACGGGCGGTTGATCCATCGCGGCTCGAACCCGAAGGTGCCGGGCATGGAGCGCCGTTCGCTGATTGCGCATTACTCGGGCGTGAACCACCGGCCGGACATGCCCGAACGCGCGCAGGACCAGAACGGCGAGACCTACGCAGTGTTTCATACGCCGCTGGTGGATTGAGCCTCTCGTAAAATCGCTTGTGCCGCGCCGGTAATTCCGGCGGCGTCATGCAAAATCAGCCCGGGCAGCACGCGGTCCGGGCTTTTTGCTGCCCGGCGGGCGGAGAGGATGATGATTTTGGCCGGCTCCCCGGCGCGCGGCCAGAGCGGGAACAAGGTGACGGCGCCGCAACCCGCGCCACGCAGCGCCGCGCTGGCGGTGGCGAATGAGGCGGCGGGCAGAACCAGCGTGATGCTGCCTTTGGGGCACAGCACGCGGGTGAGCGAGGCGATCCACCCCCCGAGCAGCTCCGGCCCCGCCTGATGCGCCAGGGCGCGGCGCGCGTCCGGCGAGGCGGTGCTTGCGGCATCGAACCAAGGGGGGTTGGCCATTACGTGGTGGAACGCATGGCTGGGGAAGGGGAGGCGCATGGCGTCGCCCTGGATGCAGAAATTTTGCGCAAATCCGTTCGCCTGAAAATTCTCGGCGGCGAGGCGGGCGAGGGCAGGCTCGTACTCAACCCCGATGCCGGTAATGCCGGGCACACGCGCCGCCAGGCACAGCAAAGCCGCCCCGGCGCCCGTGCCTGCCTCCAAAACCAGCTCACCTGCATGGGCCGGTACCGATGCGGCCAGCAGCACCGGCTCGAACCCCGTGCGGTGGCCGGAGGAAAGTTGCCGGTAGGTCACGCGGCCGCCTAATAATCCGCCTGAGGTGATGTCATTCATGCCAACCGCCTTGACCCTTTTTTGCGTCCGCCCGATATGGGGCGTAACGCAAATTACGTTCTCAGGTTAGGCCTAAAAAAATTGGATGGTGCGACGCCTTTGACGACTGACGCTCTGGGCCGGCTCACAGCATTGCTGGAGCCGGAGCTACAGGCCACCAACCGGGCGATTGTTGCCCGGATGGACAGCCCGGTGGCGCTGATCCCCCAACTGGCCGCGCATCTGGTGGCGGCGGGCGGCAAGCGCCTGCGTCCGCTGCTCACTTTGGCGGCGGCCAAGCTGTGCGGTTACGAGGGCACGCGGCAGGTCCAGCTCGCGGCCTGCGTCGAGTTCATCCATACCGCGACCTTGCTGCATGACGATGTGGTCGATGAATCCGTGTTGCGGCGCGGTTTTGCCAGCGCCAACGCGGTGTTCGGCAACAAGGCGTCGGTGCTGGTGGGGGATTTCCTGTTTGCTCGCGCGTTTCAGTTGATGGTGGGCGATGGCTCGCTGGAGGTGCTGCGCATTCTCTCCGACGCCGCGGCCACCATCGCCGAGGGTGAAGTGCTGCAATTGACCACGCAGAATGACCTCGCCACCACCGAACAAAAATATTTCGACGTGATCCGCGGCAAGACGGCGGCGCTGTTCGCGGCGGCCTGCGAGGTGGGGGGCGTCATCGCCGACCGCCCGGCGGCGCAATGCGCGGCGCTGGCGCAGTTCGGCATGGACCTCGGCATGGCCTTCCAGTTGGTGGATGACGCGCTGGATTATTCCGCCGACGAGGCCGAACTGGGCAAAACCGTGGGCGATGATTTTCGCGAGGGCAAGCTCACCTATCCGGTGTTGCTGGCCATTGCCGGGGCTGACGGCAAGGAGCTGGAGTTCTGGACCCGCACGATCGGCCAGGGCGAGCAGACCGAGACCGACCTTGGCACAGCGCTGGCGCTGATGCAGCAGCATAAGGCGACGCAGCGCAGCGTGGAACGGGCCGATGCCTTTGTGGATTCAGCCTGCGCGGCACTGGCGGCGTTTCCCGCAAGCCCGATGCGCGCGGCGCTGGAAGATGTGGCGCGCTACACGACAGCGCGGCGGTTTTAAGCCGGGAGCCAGCGGCCCCCGGCTGTATTTGTTAGACTTTGTCGTTTGCGGGCTCGGGCGTCAGCACCGAGGTGATGGTTGAGCGCACCACGGCCACGATGACGTTGGGGGCGATTTCCACGTCCACCTGATCGGCGCCGTCAGCGGCCTTTTTCACCACACCCACGATGCCGCCGGCGGTGACGACCTTATCGCCGCGCTTGATGGTGGAAAGCCGCGCCTTGAGCTGCTTCTGCTGCTTCTGCGACGGCATGATGAGCAGCACGTAGAAAACGCCGAACATGAGCACCAGCGGCGCGAACTGGAAAATGGTGGAATAGGTGCTGCCACCCGTGGCGGCCTGCGCGAAAGCTGGTGAGATAAACATATGGGCTCCTGGTTGCCGTGGATTGCGGCGGACCATAGGTTGCGGCGCGACACAGTCAACTAGGAGACCGATGAATGGACGAAACGCTGCTCCGCCGCATTGCCGAGGCGCTGGAGCGTCTGGCCCCACCCGTGCTGGCGCCGCCGGACCTGGGCGCCGCGGAGGCGTTTGTGTGGCACCCTGAACGGCTGGCGCTGACCCCGGTGGTAAAGGTCGCGAGGGTGGACCTGGCGCTACTGCAAGGCATCAGCCAGCAGAAGGGGATATTGCTGGAGAACACGCAGCGATTCGCAGGCGGGCTGCCGGCCAACAACGCCATGCTGTGGGGCGCGCGCGGCATGGGTAAATCCTCGCTGGTGAAGGCGGTGCATGCGCAGGTGAACCAGGAACGGCCCGATTCGCTGGTGCTGATCGAAATTCACCGCGAGGACATCCGCACCTTGCCGGTGCTGCTGAACATTCTGCGGACACAGACGCGCCGCTGCGTGATCCTCTGCGACGATCTCTCTTTTGAGCGCGAGGACGCCGACTACAAGGCCCTGAAATCTGTGCTGGATGGGGGAATCGAGGGGCGGCCGGACAATGTGCTGTTCTACGCGACCTCGAATCGGCGGCACCTGATGCCGCGCGACATGACCGAAAACGAACGCGCCGTGGCGATTCACCCCGGGGAGGCGGTGGAGGAGAAGGTCTCCCTCTCCGACCGATTCGGCCTATGGCTAGGCTTCCATAACGGCGACCAGGATATTTTCTTCGCGATGATCGAGGGGTATGCCGCCGCCTATAGCCTGCCGATTACGCCTGAGGCCCTGCGGGCCGCGGCGGTGGAATGGTCGGTGACGCGCGGCGGGCGCTCAGGCCGGGTGGCTTGGCAGTTTATCCAGGATATCGCCGGCCGTTTAGGCGTGCGGCTGGGCGGCGAATGAAAGCCAGAGACGCACAAACCCCATGATTTTCATGGGTTTTTTGTGTTTAACCGTGGATTGGAAGGGGGCTGGCTCCCGAAGTAGGACTCGAACCTACGACCGAGCGATTAACAGTCGCTAGCTCTACCAACTGAGCTATTCGGGACCAGTCCCGGCGCTATAGCCAAACCTGGGGGCGGGTGCAAGTCGGCCGGTTGATTTCATTTTGTACCTCCCGTACATACTGGCCGGGACGCGGGCGTGGTGGAACTGGTAGACGCGCCGGACTCAAAATCCGGTTCTGGTGACAGAGTGTCGGTTCGATTCCGACCGCCCGCACCATTATTACGGGAACACAATACCGTGATAAGGTCTTCCAGCGACGCGGTCACTATGGTTAAAAACTCCATTGCGTTAACTAATAAGTTAAGACGCTATTTTATGTGAGGATGTTTCCATGGTCCTGAGCCAGCTTGGGCAATATCTAGGATACGGCTGTATCCGGATTAAGCATCTGGCGCTGTGGCGTGAGCGCCGGGCCGTCACCTCCGTGGAATATTCGATGATTGCACTCATTATTGTGCTCGGCATTCTTTTGGGTGTCACTGCAATTGGTCAGGATCTGGTCGTTCCTTTCAACTCGGTTTCGTCCGAACTCTAAACAGGTTTGATGGCGTTTTTTAGCGTCGGGTAGCTTGGCGCACGGCTAAAAACCCTTCCCAAGTGAAATCATATTCCACTGCGAAAAAGGCCGGAAACGCACTCGCCTTAGTATGATGCGGTAATGTGTTGCTGCGGGAATGCGCTGGACTGGTTAGAGGAAAGTCCGTTCACGAAGGTTTGACCGGACCGTAGGGCGGCGTTCAAAAAAAACGACAGCCACCAAAAAACTTAAATCAAAGGTGGTTTCTTGAGTAAATAAACAAACGTTAATGCAAAATAAGTAGTTTGGTTCCATTTAACAGAAAATATAATAATCTTTTATGGAAAATGAGTTGCTTTGTGGTGTGCATTAGGACCGTATTCCAAAGATTTGCTGCCCGGCATCCCGTTTGCTTGATCCGTGCGGTAAACGATTGTTTGACAAAATCTTCTAATTTCCGTGTAGTGGCGAACAACCCTAACGGGGTTAATATGTTGGAGGAAACTTTAGATTGTTTTTTCTTTCGTATCTATTCTACGCCACTAGCCGTCTTGCCGCGGCATTTTGAACGCCAAAAGGACCCTGCCATGCTCGTCAATTATGTACGCTCCGCCGTCGCTCTCAAGCTCAACGAACTGAAGTTCGACAAGCGCGCTGTCACCGCGATTGAATATGCGCTGATCGCCTCGCTCATCGCCGTCGTCATCATCGGCGCCGTGACCTCGCTCGGTAAGGGCGTGTCTGGCACCTTCAACAGTGTCGCTTCCGAGCTCTAATATTTATCAAACTCTTCTGAATCTGAAAGGATCTCCCATGCTCGCCAATTATGTACGCACTGCTGTTGCCCTCAAGCTCAACGAACTGAAGTTCGACAAGCGCGCTGTCACCGCGATTGAATACGCGCTGATCGCCTCGCTCATCGCCGTCGTCATCATCGGCGCCGTGACCTCGCTCGGTAAGGGCGTGTCTGGCACCTTCAACAGCGTCGCATCCGAACTCTAATATCTGTCAACGACTCGGGATAGGAAAGGATCTGTCATGCTCGTCAATTATGTGCGCACCGTCCTCGCGCTCAAGCTCAACGAACTGAAGTTCGACAAGCGCGCGGTGACCGCGATTGAATACGCGCTGATCGCCTCGCTCATCGCCGTTGTCATCATCGGCGCCGTGACCTCACTTGGCAGCGGCGTCTCCGGCACCTTCAACAGCGTCGCATCCGAACTCTAATATCTAAGAGCGTAGCGGCTTTTTGTTAGACAAAACGGCCGGTGGTCTCCACCGGCCGTTTTGCCGTGCGGAGGGGCGGGGCTTAAGGCTGGATTGTGTTGAGGTTCCGTGGAGTAACCACGGCTGTTCGGGGGGCAATTCAGGTCCCATGTTTGTGTTTCCCAAGGTGCCCTGAGCAACGTATTTTTTTAACTGGAAGCAAGCCAAGGTGTTGCCAGTGTGTCCAACTCCGCCGCATTGAGATAAGTCAGCGGGACGTGAAAGAATAATTGACAAAATTCCATAAATTCCGTGTATTGCGATGCAACCATAAGAGGTTCACCCGGCAGCACGAAGATTAAGGTCTCTTTAGGTCTGTTGGCAATCGCGATTGATACGTTGGGGGCAATTTTTGACTGCGGGGCTAGAAAACGATTTTGGAGCACATGGCTGGTTGGCCGGCGAGTTTAACTGCAAAGGGCTTCTCTTGGCAGCTAGTTCGAGTCGATGTGCTGCTGTCGGCAATAAAACTCCGCGGGCGGGAAGTTTTTTCGATTTTTTGAGGCTTGTATAGTCTATTGTTACGAAAATACGTTGAATATCTTGGTAAAGATGCAATGATGCAGCCTAGAATTAAGATCGGTTAAGGGGCTTTGCAGGTAATGGGGCGGTTTTTAGGGGGAAGAACATGTTGACGGCAGTCCTGGCGATCGGGGCGGCGGGTCTACTGGTTTATGCCGCACTCCACGATCTTGCTGCCCGGACCGTTCCCAACTGGCTGCCTATAGCATTGCTTTTGCTTGGGCTTTGTGCGCGGCTCAGCGATCACACCCTTTTCAGTGGCCTGATTGTGGCTGGATGTACGTTCGTGGTGCTCTTCGTTATTTGGCTTCTCGGTGCCATGGGCGGGGGCGATGTAAAGCTCTGGGCAGCCACGGTTCTATTGATCCCCCCCCTGTTGCAGCCTGAGCTGGATTTCTTCCTCCGAGTCGTGGTTTTCGGCGGCGTTCTAGCTGTTCTGTATCTCTCACTAGGTCTGTTTGTGAGTAAGCCAAAGGGGGCGCATGGTGGCGGTCTGCTGCGGCGGCTGCTCCGCGCGGAAGCCTGGCGCATCAGCAAACGGGCGCCGCGGGCACCGCTGCCTTATGCCTGCGCGATCGCTAGTGGTGCTATCGTGACCCTCTTACCTCTTTCCTTACAGCGTTAGGTAGAACATGGTTTTCCGTCTGGGAATATTTGGGGTTCTGGTCGTGGCGCTGATAGCGGTTGCGCTGTTCGGCCTCTCCATCCTGAATCAGTCGAAGCAGCAGCAAGCCATTGCGCCGCCGGCGACTCAACAAGTTTTGGTCGCTGCCGCGCAATTGCAGGCTGGCAGCCTGTTGCAACCCACCGATGTTTCCGCGGCAGCCGTCCCAGTCAATGGCCTGCCGGCTGGTGCCGAGCAAGACACGCCGCAAAACCGGTCGGCGCTGCTCGGCGCCATGGTTCGCACCTCGATTGCGCCTGGAACACCCATTCTGGATACGGCGGTGATTCACCCTGGGGACCACGGTTTTCTCGCGGCGGTGTTGCTGCCTGGCATGCGGGCGGTTACGGTTTCCGTGGATTTGATCTCGGGCGCTAACGGGCTGATCTGGCCAGGCGATAATGTGGACGTTCTGTTGACTCAGACCATCGCGGGCGCGCCGGACGACAAAAGCATCGCCGCTGAGGTTGTACTGAGCGATGTGCGTGTCATCGCCACCGGCGCTGAACTTATCAAGAACGCCCAAGTCGACGTTAACGGCACGGAACCCGCCCGGACTGTGACCTTGGAGGTGACGCAAGACCAGGCGGCGCGTTGCCTGGTTGCGTCCAATCTCGGCAAATTGTCACTGATTGTGCATTCATCACAGGCGCAGGCTGGTGCGGCACAGATCAACCAGCCGCTGCCACAGCCGGTCTGGTCCGGTGATGTCTCGCCAGCTCTGGCCAATCAGCATCCCTCCGTGCCTCAGGTTTCTACCGTCAAAGTATTCCAGGGTACCCCCAGCGAACAGGATTACAGTTTCTGATGACCGCCCCAGCAAAACGCGGATACCTTCGACTCGTCCTTACGGCTGCAATCGGGCTTGCCCCCGCACTGGCCGCGGCGCAGCAACAACCAACCCCGCTTGACGGTTCGGCATCTCCGGGCGTCTCCCAACAGGTAACAACCGTGGCGCCGGCTGTTTACAGTGGCATTACTGTGAGCGAGGGTTCGGGCAAGCTGGTTAAATTGCCACATGTGGTCGCCAATATCTTTGCCGCGGATCCGAATGTTGTTGAAGTTCGCCCCGCAAGCCCCGACACGATGTTCGTGTTTGGCAAGAAATCCGGGAACACCACGATTGTCGCCACCGATACGGCGGGCAACCCCATTGTCCAGTATTCGGTTACGGTGAATCCCTCACTGTATAACGCGCAGAGGCTACAATCTAAGTCTCAAGGGGCCGCTCCCGGCAGCAGTGTATCCGCTGAGACCGAAGTGGGAGGCATGGTTGTAAGCGGTACGGTGCAGACGCCCGAACAGGCCAACAACGTTATGGAACAGGCCAAGCTGATTTCGCCTGGCACGGTGGTTAATGACCTGCAGGTACAGGAGCCAATCCAGGTCGAGCTCAAAGTTCGTATCGCGGAGATGTCCCGTACCACTACCCGCGAACTGGGTATTGACTGGGGTGCCGCTACGGCTTCCGGTTTCAAGATCGGTAGGTTTCTGCTGACAGGCCAGACAGGCTCGGCGGCAGCCTCACTTTCCCCGGCGATTCAGGGGTCGCTCGGCGTCACCTTCCCGGGGGGCACGTTTGAGGGCGTTATCGATGCGCTGGCCACGGATAATCTGGCGCATATCCTGGCTGAACCAACGTTGACGACACTCAGCGGCACGCAGGCAAGTTTCCAGGTCGGTGGTCAGTTCCCAATCCCGGTCAGCGAAAGCAACGGCGAGGTTACCGTCTCATTTAAAAATTATGGTGTGCTGCTAACATTTACCCCCACCGTGTTCTCCGATGGCCGCATATCCCTGCAGGTCGCGCCAGAACTCAGCTCTCTCAGTACGGCGAATTCGGCAATTGTTTCTGGTAGTGGTTCGACTTCTGTGCTCGCAGTGCCGTCGCTTAACGTCACGGCCGCGTCAAGCACGATTATCCTGGGCAGTGGGCAAGGTATGGCCATCGCCGGGTTGCTGGAGGATAATACCAACCAGGTCGATAACGGGGTGCCGGGGTTGAGCGAGGTGCCGCTGCTTGGCGCTTTGTTCCGTGGCGATGCTTTCCAGCGTGAGCAACAGGAACTTGTGATTACGGTTACGCCCTATCTGGTCAACCCCGTCAGCAATCCGGGGCTGCTGGCCTCACCTGATGATGGCTGGACGCCGGCGAATGACTTGCAGCGCATTCTGTTGTTGCGTGATAATGGTACCAACATGGCCAGCACGACGATTCCGGGTGATGCCGGGTTCATAGTTCAGTGAGAGGACTACTATCTATGCGTTCACTGACTTTCTTCTCTTTATGCGTGCTCATTTTAGGTCTGACCGGCTGTGCAGGCTTGAAGCAGAAACCGCACCTCGACCCATTTCTGCGGAGAGGTGATTGGTCTGCTACCGGGGCCGCCAACGAGACGATCGCGGAACAGGCTGCGAATCGGTCTGACCTGATATACGGAAAGTCCGACGCCACCTCCAACGGTGTCGCCGCTTCGGCGGCTCTGGATAAAGCACTCGGCGCCGCCGGGGCTGGGACCGCGGCCGGTCTCCAGACACCGGTGAACCCGACTGCCGTATTCACCAGCACGTCAACGGGTGATTGATAATGTTTGACGTTGCCGCAAGAAATTTTAACACAAGGACTTCTGAATGAGCCAACAGGGTCCACGCGCAACCAATTCTGACAGCGGGCTGGTAAATCGCCCTGATCGTCTGACGGTACTCGCTTTTCTGGGAGACCCGGCGACCGAACAGGTGTTGCGCGACGGTCTCGGCGATCAGGTCGCGAACGGCATAGACATCCGCCGCGGCACGGTCCGCACCGCCATCGCGGCCATGGCCAAGCTGCAAACACCGGAAGTGCTGATTGTCGATATTGCGGGGGAGGAACAACCCCTGCATGCGCTCGGCGAACTTTCCGACGTGGTGGAGCCCGGTGTGCGGGTGCTGGTCATCGGCGACACGGACGATGTGGATTTCTACCGCCACATTACGCGCGGCATGGGGGTGATGGAGTATATCTTCAAACCCATTACGCGTGAGGCGGTGGCACGTTATTTCGCGCCGCTGGTCACACGTAAAACTGTCGGGCAGGATGCTACTCGTGGCGGCCGTGTTGTCGCCATCATGGGCGCACGCGGCGGTGTCGGCTGCACTACCATTGCCGGCAATCTGGCGTGGCTGCTTGGTGTTATCGCCAAACGCCACACCGTTTTCCTGGAATCAGATCTGCATATGGGCTCAGGCGCGTTGTTGCTGGGCGCCAAAACCGGGCCTGGCTTGCGCATGGCGCTGGAAACGCCGGATCGTATCGATCCGCTGTTCGTTGAGCGTGCGGCGCAACCCGTGGCTGAGCGTCTTCAAGTCCTCGCCTCCGAGGAAAAGCTCAGCGATCCGTTGAACTATGCGCCGGGAGCCGCGCGCCGGCTGATCGAAACCCTGCGCGTACGCTACAACTTCATCATCATGGACGTGCCTTTCCTGCCCATGCCTTGCAACCGGGAACTGATCGAATACGCGCACCACCGCGTCATCGTCATGGACCCTTCGCTGGCGAGCGTGCGCGATACCTTGCGCTTGCTCGGCCTGCCCAATGGGCCGTGGCAGCCGCAAAGCCCGACCATTGTGCTCAATCGCCAGGGGCGGCCGGGCGGTCTGACGCGTAAGCAGATCGAGGAAGCACTGAAGGTGAAGATCGATGTCGTGATCCCCGACATTCCCAAGCAGCTTAACGAAAGTGCGAGCTTTGGCGAGCCGGCGGTTGCGTCTTCCGGGCCGTTCCGTCAGGCGATTATCGACCTGTCGCGTGAAATTGGCTTTGTCGGCAACAGGGAGGACACAGCTAGCCCGGGCGGCGCGCCATCTGGCAGCGTGTCCGGTTTATTCAAGATGCTCGGACTGCAAAAAGGGTAGAGCGATGACTGACGGCAATATTCCCGTTTTTGGACGGCGCCGGAACGAGCAGCAGAGCAATCCGCCGGTCGTTAACGGCTTCCCCACTCCTGCAGCGGCGCCGATTGTGGCGCAGTCAGCCTCGGCCCGCACCACGGCCGATGCGGCGGCCAATGCCACGATTTTGGCTGCTGCGGCCAGCGCCGCCGCCGTCACTACCAGGGCGGACATTGCGGAGCTGCGCGCGCTCTGCCTTGCCCGCATGGACGCCACCGCAGTTGCCACGCTGCACCCGGACCGGCTGTTGATCGAGGTTGAACGGCTGATCTCCGACCTGGCGACGGAACGGCGCGTGCAACTAAACGGCCGTGAGCAGCGTAGCTTGGCCACCGAGTTGGTTGACGACATGCTCGGCCTGGGGCCGCTTGAGCCTTTGCTGCTCGATGACACGATCAACGACATTATGGTCAACGGGCCCGACCATACCTTTGTGGAGCGCAACGGCAAGCTCGTCCAGGTGCCGGTCCGCTTCCGGGACTGGACGCATTTAACGAACATCTGCCAGCGCATCGCGGCCTCGGTCGGCCGGCGTGTCGATGAAGCCAGCCCGATGTGCGACGCGCGCCTGAAAGACGGGTCGCGTGTTAATATTATTCTGCCGCCATTGGCGATTGACGGTCCTTCGCTCTCTATCCGTAAGTTTTCCAAAAAGCCGATCGATTTCGAGAAGCTGATCGGCTACGGCTCGCTCACGCCGCCGATTGCCCGCATTCTGGAAATTGCAGCGCGCACCCGCCTCAACATCATCGTCTCCGGCGGTACGGGCTCGGGTAAAACCACCATGATGAACGCCATGAGCCGCTTCATCGATCCGTCGGAACGTATCGTTACGGTAGAAGACGCGGCTGAATTGCAGTTGCAACAGCCGCATATCGTGCGCTTGGAAACCCGCCCGGCCAGCCTGGAAGGCAAGGGGGAAATTAACGCCCGCGACCTCGTGCGTAACGCCCTGCGTATGCGGCCCGACCGTATCATCATCGGTGAGGTCCGCGGCGCCGAGGCATTCGACATGTTGCAGGCCATGAACACCGGCCATGATGGTTCAATGTCCACCATTCACGCCAACAACACGCGCGACGCGCTCGCCCGTATCGAGAACATGGTGCAGATGTCGAGCATGGGCCTCTCACCGAAGGCCATTCGGACCCAGGTGGTGGCGGCCGTTAATATCATCGTGCAGGTGGAGCGCCAACGCGATGGCGGCCGGCGTGTCACCCAGGTGACCGAGATTGCCGGCATTGAGGGCGAGACCCAGCTGCTGAACGACATCTTCAAGTTTGAAGTCACGGGTGAAACCGCAACAGGAAAACTTACAGGCCGTTATGAGGTCAGCCGCATCCGCTCGGCCTTTCACGAGCGGCTGCAATATTATGGTCTGGACCGGTCCTGGATGGCTGCTTTGGACGATATCGGATGATCGTCAGAGAGCTTATTGTCCTTTTTGTCGTTCTTGTTGTCCTGCTGGCTCTGTGTGGCGTCGTTCTGATTGCAATTCTGCAAGATTACGACCGCCGGCAGAAGCTTGAGGCCCGTATGCAGGATGTTGTTACACCTGCGGACCGGCATCCCAATCCAGTTGAGGAAGAGCTTTCACTTACCCACAAGGTATCGAAAACCCAGGAGCTAAAGGAAAGAGCCGCCGGGTTCATTGGTGTCGACCTGCGGCAGGCGGAGACCTATCCGATCAAATGGTGGCTGGTGCCGCCTATGACGTTGGTTTTAACCGTTGTGATAATCTTCCTGGCCTCGCATCCGCTTGGCAGCTATAAAACTGTCCTGTTTCTGCTTACGTATTTTGGCTCGCCGGTAATCTGGCTGCTGCTGACGAAATTTGTCTTCAATTGGTTCACAAACCGCCGCAACGCCAAACTACTGGAGCAGTTTCCGGATTCGCTAAGCACCATCGTACGTTGCGTGCGTGTGGGCATTCCCATGGGTGAAGCCCTGCGTATGGTTGCACGCGACGCGCAGGAACCAACCAAAGCTGAGTTCGAAATTCTCGCGGACAAGGTCTCGATCGGCATTCCGCTCGATATTGCGCTGCGGGAACTTTCGCAGCGGATTAAACTTACTGAATATCAGTTCTTTGCAACGGCGATTACCCTGCAAGCCCGTTCCGGTGGCGGGATTACGCAGACATTGGAAACACTGGCTGAAGTGATCCGCAAGCGTGTTGGTTTGAAGGCGCGTGGCTACGCCCTCACCGCGGAAGCACGTACCAGTGCGATGATCCTCTCGGTGCTCCCTTTTGTTGCCGGTGGTGCCATTTTCGTCATGCAGCGCCCGTATATTGTTCTGCTGTTTACGACCAAGAGCGGAGAATCAATTCTTGGCTTGGCCATTCTGCTGATGGGCATGGGCATGGGCATTATCCAATATATGATCAGCAACGTACTGAAATAGTTGAATAATATGTCAACAACCTATGTTTTTGCCCTCATTGTTTTCCTGTTCCTCCTGGTTGTGGCGGCAGGATTTTATCTGGCAAACGAGCTTGCCCGCTCCGGGCGGCTCGCCAACCGGATCGAATTTGTTAGGTCTGGCGGTGAGGTACAACAGGTAGAGGCGCCCAAGCCGGATGGCGCGATGCTGCTCCGCTTCCTGTCCGCCTTTGGTATGTTGATTGCCCGCAGCGGGTTGCTCTCCGGTAAAACCCTGGCGGAAATGACCGCAACGCTGGAAGCTGCGGGCTTCCGGGGCGGGCGCGGACTCGGGCTGTTCATTGGCGCGAAAATTCTTCTGGGGGTTCTTGTCCCGCTGGTAGTGTTCGTTTTGCTGCGAAATGTCGGCACCAGCCTGTTGTGGGAAGTGGTTAAGGTTGGCGGTGGGTGTATGGTTGGCCTGCTGCTGCCGGAAACCATAGCCACAAACATCCGCAACAGGCATCTGACGCAGGTTGAGGCCGGCGTGGCAGATGCGCTCGACATGCTGGTGATCTGCGCCGATGCAGGTCTGGCCCTGGAAGCAGGGCTGGCACGTGTGGCGCAGGAATTGGATGGCTTGAATCCCGCTCTGGCCAAGGAACTGACCCAAACCTCGCGCGAATTACAGATCGGCTCGGATATGCGTCAGGCCATGGATTCGCTTGGGCAACGCACTGGCCTGAGTCCGTTGAAGCGATTGGCCACCACACTCACCCAATCCTTGCAATACGGTACGCCGCTTACCGCGGCACTGCGCTCACTTTCAGCTGAATTGAGACAGGAAGCCCTGGTCTTATTTGAAGAACGTGCCGGGCGTTTGCCGACGTTGATGACCATCCCGATGATTATATTCATTCTACCCTGTGTTTTTCTCATCGTGGCAGGGCCCGCGATCATCAACGTGTTGGCAATGCTGCACGCAAAAAAGTAGAGTAAACAATGGTAAAATTTTACAGAGCCGGATTGTTTGAAATGACATCGTTCCGAGGTACGAGATTAAAGCGGCCGGGGGCTATATGGCTGGTTCCGGCATTGCTGCTGGCTTCCTGCGCGCACCAATCTCAGGGACCCACCGCCTCTGGCTCCGCGCCGATAGGGACGAATACGCTCAATGTCGCGGATGCCGCCATTGCCGGTGGCGATCCCAATATGGCGCTCTCCGTCAGTCAGTCCATTCTCTCGACCGATGCGGGTAATACGGAGGCACTGGAGCATGAAGGCGATGCTTATTATGCGCTTGGCCGTTGTCCGGCTGCGCAAGCCGCGTATCAACTGGCGCTCCAGCACGACCCCAAGGCTACGGAGGCACAAACCGGGTTGGGCCGCTGCCTGCTGAAGACCGATCCACATGCCGCCGAACTGGCATTCATCCAGGCAGTGCAGGATGACCCTGGCAATGCCGCCGCATTTAATGACCTTGGTATTGCCCGTGATCTGCAAGGAAATTTTGCCGGCGCGGTTGATCCGTACCAAAAGGCGCTGCTCGCCAATCCGGCGCTAACGGCAGCCGAGGTTAATCTCGGCCTCTCGCTGGCGCTTTCGGGCAATGGTCCAGAGGCGTTGCAGTATCTTGGCCCGCTTGCCATCAGCCAGCAGGCAACGCCGAAAATCCGTGAGGATTACGCGGCTGCCCTGGTGGCTTCCGGCCGTGACGACGAAGCCAGGCAAGTGCTTGCCGTCGATTTGCCGCCGGACCAGGTTAACAGCGCGATGGCAGGTTTTGCCAACCTGATCGCGCAATCGCAGGCAGCACCGCCACCGGCGGCGCCGCCGCCAACCGTCTCGCAAGTACCGGCCCCCATGCCGGTGGCCGCCGTGCCACTGCAATTTGCCGCCAGCGCGCCGCCCGCCCCGGCGCAGCCAATGCCGCTAATCACCGCCGCGCCACCGGCGCCGATTATCACGCCCGCACCCGCGCCGGTTGCGGCCAATGCCGCACCGCAGCATCAGGCCAGTGCCCCCCCGGCACCGATGATGGCCGCGGTGGCGCCAAAACCGGCACCGGCTCCGGCACCGGTTCCTATCGCCGCTCCGCCGCTGTTCTCCATGCCGTATTCCGCCGTCATCGCGGGCCAATCGCCGCCCGCGGCGTCCGCTGCCCCGGCTTCCGCCTCCGTTCCGGTTGTCCCGGCGGGCGCAGTGTCCGCTCAAAATGGCGTCTCGGTGCAGTTGGCGGCGCTCAACTCCCAGGACGACGCGCAACGTGAGTGGAACAGCGTCACGAGCGCGCAGCCGGCACTTTTCAGCGGCAAGCAGCCCGAAATCGAGCCGGTTACGGTCGGGGGTCAAACCTACTACCGCCTGCGCGTCGGTGGTTTCCCCGATAAAGCCGCGGCCGCGCAGTTCTGCGGTGAGGTTGTGGCCGGCGGACATCCCTGCACACCAGCGAACTTCTAAAAAATCTCCCGCTGAATTCAGCGGGGGATTTTGCATCGCCGGTTAGATAACCGCGCGTAACCGCGCCAGGCTTTCATTGGCACCCAGGGCTTCCAGCGTCACGTCGATGCCGGGGCTCATGGTGCTGCCGGTCAGGGCCGCGCGCAAAGGCTGCGCCACTTGGCCGAGCTTTTTGCCCTCGGCCTCGGCAAAGCCACGCAGCGCCGCATCCACGGCGGCTGCCGAAAAGTCAGTCGCCTCCAGCACCGGCACGAGCCGCCCCAGCATCGCCTTCGCGTCCTCGGTCAACTGCGCCAGCGCCTTGGGTTCGAAGGGCAGCGGCACACTACGGGCCAAAAATGCCGCCGAGACCGCAAGCTCCTCAAGGTTTTTTGCGCGCTCCTTCAAGCCCGGCATCAGGTGCAAAATCCGCTCCATGGCGTGCGCGTCCACCACGATTCCGGCCTTTGCCAGGCGCAGTACCACGTCTTCACGCAACCGCGCATCGTCAGCACCCCGCAGCCACACGCCATTCAGGTGCGTCAGCTTGGCGTAATCCATCCGGCTCGCGGAACGTCCCACGCCTTCCAGCGTGAACAATTCAATCTGTTCCGGCCGCGTCAAAAACTCGGCATCGCCATGCCCCCAGCCCAGACGCAGCAGGTAATTACACAGCGCCTCGGGCAGAAATCCTTCCTCGCGGAATTCCAGAATGCTCACCGCGCCGTGGCGCTTGGAAAGCTTGGCGCCGTCCGCGCCGTGGATCAGCGGAATATGCGCAAACTGCGGTTTCTCCCAGCCCATGGCGTCATAAATCTGAATCTGCCGGAACGTGTTGGTCAGGTGATCGTCACCACGGATAACGTGCGTGATGTCCATGTCATGGTCGTCCACCACCACCGCATGTAAATAGGTCGGCGTGCCGTCGGAGCGCAGGATGATCATGTCATCCATTTCGGCATTCTGCACTTTCACAGTACCCTGCACGAGATCCTGCAACACCACGTCGCCCTCGCGCGGCGCCTTCAACCGGATCGACGGCTTCACGCCAACGGGGGCTTCCGATTCATCGCGGTCACGCCAGCGTCCATCATAACGCGGCGGGCGCTTCTCGGCCATCGCCTGTTCGCGCATGGTCTGCAATTCTTCAGCCGAGCAATAGCATTTATACGCTTTACCGTTCGCCAGCAGCTCCTGCGCCACCTCCACATGCCGCGCCTCGCGGGTGGATTGATACACCGGCGGCGCATCAGCATTCAGGCCCAGCCAGTCCAGCCCGTCCAGAATCACCTGCACCGCTTCCTGCGTGGAACGCGCCTTATCGGTGTCCTCGATGCGCAGCAGAAACTCGCCGCCGTGATGGCGGGCGAACAGATAGTTGAACAAAGCCGTGCGGGCGCCGCCGATGTGCAGCAGGCCGGTGGGGGAGGGGGCAAAGCGGGTGCGGATTTTCATGCACCGCCATTAGCATTTCCGTGCCGCATTGTGCCAGCGGGCACATCCGCGCCGGATTGTGCCAGCCGGTACAACTGGTTAACGTCGCACAACTACCGGAGGTTGTTGTTGCGCGAAACATTCGCCAAATGGGTCGAAGCCGAGCGCGGCCGGTTTTCGTTGTTGCTGCCTGTCGCCATGGGGGCGGCGATCCTCGCCTATTTCGCGCTGCCCACGGAGCCGCCGCTCTGGCTTGGGCTTACATGTGTCGCCCTCAGCCTGCCGGCCTTCATCGCCTCGTCGCGCCACCCGTATCTGCACTTTGCCGCCGCCCTTGCCTTGGCCGCCTCGCTCGGTTTTGCCCGCGCCGAGTGGCGCACTAGCGCCGAACCGCCGCTCAGCACCATCCCCTCCGGCCCCATCGGCATTTCCGGCACCATTGCCCGCATCGACCTGTTGCCAGGTGCCCGGCGCATCACGCTCACTGACCCCAGCCTGGACGGTGCGCCGCCGCTCGGCCGCGCCATCCGCCTGCACCTGCGCGGCACGGACAGCACGCCGCTCACCGTGGGCGAGGGCGTGAGCGCCTACGCCATGCTCTTCCCGCCGGACCGCCCGGCCTATCCCGGCGGCTGGGACCAGGGGCGGCAGGATTTTTTCGCCGGCCTCGCCGCCTCCGGTTTCGTGCTGGGGGACATCAGCGTCACCACCCCGGCCCAGCCCAACGCAGTTGCCGCCTGGCTGCAAAACCTGCGTGCCGGCATCGCCGTGCGGATATTGGCGGTGCTGCCGGTCTCCACCGGCGCCATCGCCGTCACGCTGCTCACGGGGGACGAACAAGCCATTCCCACCGCCGAGCACAACAATTTTATCGCCGCGGGGCTGGCGCATATTCTCGCGGTGGCGGGGCTGCATGTCGGCATTGTCATGGGGCTGTTCTTCGGCGCCGCGCGTTTCCTGCTGTCCCGGCACGAGCGTCTGACCCTGCACCTGCCGGTGAAACCCATCGCCGCCGCCGTGGCGCTCATCGCGGGGGCGGGTTACGCGGCGCTTACCGGCGCGCATCTGCCGATCCTGCGCAGCCTCGCCATGGCCTCTCTGGTCACGCTCGGCGTCATCGTTGGGCGGCGCGCGATCTCCTTCCGGGGCCTCGCGATTGCCGCCATGGTCATAATGCTTGCCACGCCGGAAGCCGTGCTAGGGGTCAGTTTCCAGATGAGTTTTTCCGCCGTGCTGGCGCTCATCGCCGGGTTCGCCGCGGTTCAGCACGCCATGACGCGCTTTCACGCCTCCAGCTCGCGCGCCGGGAGTTTTGCGATGCACTTCGTGGCGCTGGCCTACACCAGCCTGCTCGCCGGCGGCGCTTCCATGCCGTTCGCCGCCTATCAGTTCCAGCAAATCCAGCCGTACTGGATTCCCGCCAACCTCATCGCCGTGCCGCTGACCGCGCTGTGGATACTCCCCCTCGGCCTGCTGGCGCTGGCGCTCATGCCGTTTGGCCTGCAGGCCCTGGCATTGCTGCCCATGGCGCGCGGCATTGCCATCATCCTTTGGTTCACCACCCGCATCGCCACCTGGCCCGCCGCCATGCTGCGCATCCAGCCGATGCCGGACCTCGCCATATTGCTCATTGCCGCCGGCCTCGTCTGGCTGTGCATCTGGCGCAGCGTGCCGCGTTTTGCCGGCATCGTGCTCATGCTCGCGGGCCTTGCGGTCTACGCCGCCGCCCGGCCGCCGGATGTCCTGGCCTCGCCGGATGCCAAACTCATCGCCATCCGCGCGGCTCCGCAGATTTTCCTGCTCAGCCAGGGCAAACCACAGGCCTATACCCTGGAGCAATGGGCGCCGGTCTGGGGCGGCACGGCGCTCACCCTGACGCAATGCACGGCAAACACCTGCCGTGTCGGCGCCGTGCTGTTTGCCATCTCCCCACCGCCGGGTGGTTGCGGCGGCGCCGTTTTGGCCCTCTCGCCGGAACCCTTGCGCGGGGCCTGCGGCAAAACCCCGGTCATCGACCGGCTTTCAACCTACCAGAACGGCGCTACCGCCGCGTGGCTAACCCCGCACGCCCTGGCCCTGCGCACCGACCGCGAGGTTCAAGGCGTACGCCCCTGGGTCACTCCTTACCCGAAGCAAACAACCCTACGTTGACGGCGGCGCGTTTTCTTTACTAACCTGAAACCATGAGCCTTGCTTTGCCCAGCCACGCCATTCCGGCCAGCCCGGGTTTGGCCGAACAGATCCTCAAGCTGCGCCGCCGCTGGCGCCTTATTGCCCTGTGCACGCTGCTCGTGCCCGGCCTCGCAATGCTGGTGCTGCTGTGCACGCAGGCCAGCTACACCGCCAGCGGCATCCTGCTTTACGACCCGGACAACGCCACCGTCCCAGGCGATTCCACCACGCCGCAGGACTTGCAGAACCAGGACGAAGTCACCGCCAGCCAAAGTGCGGTGATCGCCAGCCTGCCGGCCGCTCGCGCGCTGGCGGCGCAACTCAACCTCGCGCAGCGGGTGGAATATAACCACACCCTGGCGCACCGGCCCTGGCCGCTCAGCCTGTGGCACCGGGCCAAACCGCCCAGTGCTGACAATGTGGCGGAACAGGCGCGGCAGAACCTGAATATCACCGTGCAACCCGGCTCGCGCGTGCTCACCGTCACCTTTACCAGCACGGACCCGGCGCTGGCCGCCGCCGGGGTCAACCTCGCCATGCAGCTCTACCTGGACCATGAGCGCGACCAATCCTTCGCCTCCCTCACGGACGCGCAATCCTGGCTGGAAACCCACGCCGCCACGGTGCAGGCGCAACTGGACACAACCGAGGCCGCTCTGGCCCAGGCCCGCGCCGCCGCCGGGGTGGTGCAGGGGGCACAGGCCAGCCTGACGACCGAAACCGCCAGCCGCCTCGCGGCTTCATTGGTGCAGGCGCAGGCCGATCTGGCGATGAATCAGGCGCGCCTGTCCTCGGCTGCCTCCGGCGATGCCGCCGCCGCCAACGCCGCCATTGCCCCCAATTTGCTGCCGTTGCGCAAGGAACAGGCGGACCTGAACGCGCAGGTACAATCGCTCAGCCAGAATTACGGCCCGGACTACCCGGACCTGCAATCCGCCCGCACTCAGCTTGGGGCCATCACCGCCGAAATCAACGCCGAGACCGGCCGGGAACTGGACGCCGCCCGCGCCGAGGTCGCCGCCGACCAGGCCGAGGTCGCCACACTGACCACCGCGCTCGCCGGCGCACGCACCGAATCCCAGACCGAGGACGCGGAATCGGCGCCCATCCGCGCGCTGGAGCAACGCGCCGACGCCAGCCGTGACATGCTGCGTTCCATGACCCTGCAAGCCGGCCAACTGGCACAGGACGCCTCGCTCACCAAGCCGGATGCGCGCATCCTCTCCACCGCCGCGCAACCCACCGCGCCCAGCACGCCGCGCCGCGGCCTCATCCTCGCCGCCGCCGTGGCGCTGGGTGGGTGCGCCGGCATGTTGCTGGCGGGGCTGCTGGACGCGCTGGATACTTCCCTGCGCTCGGGTGAGGATTTACGTGCCGCCCTGGGCCTGCCCTGTCTGGCCTTGCTGCCAAGAACCAGGGAGCCAAAGCAGGCCGCCCTCGATGCGCCGTTTTCCCTGTTCGCCGAGCAGTTACGCGCCCTGCGCACCGGGCTCGGCATTGCCGCCGGGGCTGGGAAAATCGGGGCGGGGAAAATCATCGCCATCACCGCCGCCCGCCCCGGTGAGGGCAAAACCACAGCGACCATCGCTCTGGCCCGCTCGCTGGCCGCCGCCGGGCTGCGCGTGCTCGCCATCGACGGCGATATCCGCCAGCCGGGGTTCAACCAGGTGTTTGGCTGCGAGGGCGCACCGGGGCTGACCGACCATTTGAAGGGTCTCGCGGCGCTGGATGAAATCATCCTCACCGACACGCTGAGCCCGCTGCAAATCATTCCCGCCGGCACGCAGGCACGCGCCGCGCTCTCGCTGTTTCTCTCACCCGCGCTGGGCGAAAGCCTGAACCAGTTGCGCCCCAGCTTTGACGTTATATTGCTCGACGTACCCCCGGCCTTCGCGCTCGCGGAGGGCAGGGTGCTCGCCCGCCTCGCCGACTCAGCCTTGCTCTGCGTGCGCTGGGGCCACACCCCGCGCCGCGTCGTCCTCGCCGCCATGGTGCTGCTGCGCGAGGCCGGGGTAATCCTGGAAGGTGCGGCGCTGACCAGGGTCAACGTGAAGGCGCACGGCCAATCTGGCTATGCCGACGCCGAAATCTACCAGTCCCGCTACAGCGGCTATTTCGGCGGCTAGTTTTCGGTGGTCTTCCCAGTTGGGCGATTCCGGCAGTTTCCGCTATGCTCCACGCCATGACAAACCGAATCGGAATCGCCGGCATTTCCGGCCGCATGGGCCGCCTGCTGGCCGAGGAAGCCGCCACCGCCGCGATACTCACCGGCGGCACCAGCCGCTCCGGCGCCGTGCCCGGCGACGCGGAATTGTTCCCCGACCTTAACGCCCTGGCGGCAGAGTCCGATGTGGTGATCGACTTCACCCACGCCAGCACGGTTGCCACCCATGCCGCCGTCCTGGCCGGGGCAAAAACCCCTTGGGTGCTCGGCAGCACCGGCTACAGCGCGCAGGATGCCGCCGCCATTGAGGCCGCCGCGCAAATCATCCCCATCATCGCCGCGCCCAATTTCTGCACCGGCGTCAACCTGCTGCTCATCCTCGCGGAAAAACTCGGCGCTACCTTGCCCGCGGACCGCTACGACGCGGAAATCCTGGAAATGCACCACCGGCAGAAGGTGGACGCCCCCTCCGGCACCGCGCTGGCCCTGGGCCACGCCGTTGCCGCCGGGCGCGGCGTCAAGCTGGATGACGTGATCGTCAGCGGCCGCCACGGCCACACCGGCCCCCGCCGCGACGGCGAAATCGGTTTTGCCACCTTACGCGGCGGCCAGATCATTGGCAGCCACACGCTCTCCTTCACTGCCGGGGACGAGCAAATTTCGCTTGCCCACCATGCGCTGGACCGCCGCGTGTTCGCCACCGGCGCCGTGCGGGCCGCGCTCTGGCTGCAAACCCAGCCGCCGGGCCTGTATACCATGCGCGATTTTCTGGCGCTGTAATTACTGGCACCCAGCCGGGCACCCAGCCGGGGTATTGACCCCGGCAAGCAGATAAGTCATCCGAAACCGCTTCGATTAAGGGATATTTGTGCATGCGCGATAAAGGCGAATTTCTGTTCACCTCCGAGTCCGTCTCGGAAGGCCACCCGGACAAGGTTGCGGACCGGATTTCCGATACCGTCGTCGATGCCTATCTGGCAGCCGACCCCTATGCGCGCGTCGCGTGTGAAACTCTCGTCACCACGAACCGCATCGTCCTCGCCGGCGAAGTCCGTGGCCCGGAGACCATCACCAAGGAATATCTGGCGCATCTGGCGCGCATGGCGGTGCATGACATCGGCTACGACCAGGAAGGTTTTTCCTGGAAGAACGCCACGGTAGACGTGCATCTGCACGCGCAGTCGGCTGACATCGCCGTCGGCGTCGACGCGGCGGGCAACAAGGACGAAGGTGCCGGCGACCAGGGCATCATGTTCGGCTACGCCTGCACCGAGACCGAGGCCCTGATGCCTGCCCCGATCTACTATTCCCACCTCATCCTGCGCCGCATCTCGGACCTGCGCCGCGCCGGCGACGCGCGCGCCAAAGGCCTGCAGCCCGACGCCAAGAGCCAGGTGACGCTGAAATACATTGACGGCAAGCCGGTCACCGCGACATCCGTCGTGGTCTCCATCCAGCACGACGCCGACGTCTCGCTGGCGCGCGTGCGCGAAATGCTCACCCCGATCGTGCACGAGGCACTCCCCGCTGGCTGGATGCCCACCGAGAAGGAATTCTACGTCAACCCGACCGGCATTTTCGTCATCGGCGGGCCGGACGGCGACTGCGGCCTCACCGGGCGCAAGATCATCGTCGACACCTACGGCGGGGCCGCCCCGCATGGCGGCGGCGCGTTCTCCGGCAAGGACCCCACCAAGGTGGACCGTTCCGCCGCCTACGTCTGCCGCTATCTGGCGAAGAACGTGGTGGCCGCCGGGCTGGCTGACCGCTGCACCTTGCAGCTTTCCTACGCCATCGGCGTGTCGCAGCCGCTCTCGCTCTATGTGGAACTGCACGGCACCGGCCGCGATGTCGATGAGGTCAGACTGGAGAAGACCCTGCGCGAACTAGTCAACCTCACCCCGCGCGGCATCCGCGAGCACCTGCAGCTCAACCGCCCGATCTACGCCCCGACCTCCGCCTTCGGCCACTTTGGCCGCACGCCGGACCCGGACCTGGGCACCTTCACCTGGGAAAAAACCGACCTCGTCCCGGCGCTGAAGTCCGCGTTTGGCCGCTGAGTCTCCGGGGGTTAAACCACCCCCCGACCGTCTCTACGGCCGGATCAAAGGCAAAAAACTCCGCCCGCGCCAGGAATGGTTGCTGGCGGAATTTTTGCCGCGCGTCTCCTGGCCGCAAGTGCCGTTCGGCATTGCCGTGCGCGAAACCTGGCTGGAAGTCGGCTTTGGCGGCGGCGAGCACGCTTATGCCTTGGCGGCCGCCAACCCGGACGTGGGCCTCATCGCCGCAGAAGTTTTCGAGAACGGCATCTGCTCGCTGCTCTCCCGCCTGGCACCTGAAGGCGAGGAGCCGCAAATCCCCGCCAATCTGCGCCTGTTCACCGATGACGCGCGCCCCCTGCTGCGCAGCATGGCGGATGCATCATTGGGCAAACTCTTCCTCATGTTCCCCGACCCCTGGCCGAAAGCCCGCCACGCCAAGCGCCGCTTCGTCCACCCGGAACTGCTGGCCGAGGTTGCCCGCGTGCTGAAACAAGGCGGCGAATGGCGCATCGCCTCGGACGACCCGACCTATCAAGCCTGGACCGATGAAGTCCTGGCTGCGCAAACGCTGTTCACCGTCACCCGCGCCACCACCCGCCCGGACGGCTGGCCGCCGACACGCTACGAGGCCAAAGCCATCGCCGCCGGCCGCCAGCCGGTCTACTGGTCGCTGCTCAGGCGCTAACCACCCCAACCCCGTCATGTTCGGCGAAGGCCGGACATCCACGCCTTACGTCGCAAAAGCGCCCATCCCAGCCATAGCGAACGGCCTATGGCCTTCTCGGAAGCAGACGTTATGAAACCCGGACTACTCCCGGCGGTTTCCACGCTCCGGTGCCGGGGGGGGCAATGTAGAGGGGGCTGCCGAGGCTTGCACCGAACCAGCCAAACTGCCTGACAAAAATTCAGTTATATGCCTTGCTCGATCTCGCCGAGCAAAAACGCGAGCTAGCTCAGTCGACAGTCGGAAGAAAATAATTTCAACGCGTAGATCGCGATAGGGTCATGCCGCTAAGAGGTCATCACCACTCCACATATATGACCCCCGGCGCGCCAGAGCCTCCGTAGGTGCCGTTACTGATCGTGCTTGAGGCATTGCCTCCGCCGCCGCCGCCGGCGCCATACCCAGATCCTCCGGTGCCGCTCATGCCGCTATTATCGCCGCAGGATGGGTCGGTGTTTGGCGCTTCGTCGCCGCCTTGGGCCTGCGCCCCGGATTCCTCAATGCGCACACCACCACCTCCGCCGCCTCCGCCTCCGCCGCAACCCGTGCCGTCCAGCCCGAAGGAGTTGCCGCCAGCCCCGCCTGGGGCGGCCACCACCGAGACTTGGTGAAACGGAAAGTCTGGAAATGCGACGCCAACGCCGCTAGGGCAGGAAGGCGTATTGCCCGGCGCGCCTCCGGCTGAGCCGCTACCGCCCGGTCCGCCTCCATTTCCGCCGTCACCGCCTCCGCCGGATGGAAAACCTTTCTGTAGGGAGCCGCCGCCGCACCCGCCACCGCCGCTGCTTCCTGCGGCCTTCGTGTTTGGTAGAGTTGTGCTGAAGATATCGCTCCCGCCGGCCCCGCCATATACCACGATGCCGGCGAAGACCGACATCGTGCCAAAACCGCCTTCCTGCGAATAGCTTTCCCCGCCGCCAAGCCCCGCTTGCCCAACTTTGACGATCTCGGGCTGACCATCATAAGAAACCGTATCAACTTCCACGCCTCCGGAGGCGCCACCAGGCCCGCCATTGCCGTGCCAGCCCGAGGCGGCACCTCCACCGCCACCGCCGACAATCAGCACTGTGAGCGTCTCCGCAGTGGCGGGAGGTTGCCACCGCCCAGCGACCCAGTCAGGGTAGCTGTAGCAAGGCGACGGTAAGCTGCCGCCGAATATTGCGCATCCGTGAAGGGAGATCGGCTTTGCCGCCGGGTGTACCGTCCGGCTGACCTGCCATAGCAACAGGGCCAGAGCGACCATAGGGATTGTGATGGCGATGAGGAGGATGTCTGAGCGGCGCACGGTGCAATCTTATATGCTAATTCCGTGAAAGCAATAATACTTACACTAACCGCTCACATGATCAATGTCCTTAATGCTGCCGCATAAGGACGGAGAGAAGTCCGTGTGAATGTCCGGAATGGTGATTTGACCGCCAGAAGCGGACAGTTTCCTTCCGGCCCAACCCCGCCATTTCGCCATCTCTCCCGTCACCCCCCCATAATCCCAACCTCAAGCCCACCGGCCACCCTTCAAGGCTGGATCACAGTTGGGCCACCACATTTCGGCCATACCTCCTCGTTATCCGGCTCGTTGACTCGGCTGACGCCGGCCGTCAGCTGGACCAACAGAGGATGTAATGAAGAGAATATCCATCGCCGCCATGCTTGCCGCCCTGATTCTCGGCGGACCGGCTCACGCCCAAGCAGGTCCAGACAGCATAGCCGAGCTGCTGGCCGCCCATAACGCCTATCGAACAAGTCTCGGTCTTCCGCCGTTACGGTGGTCCGACGAGTTGGAGGACAAAGCGCAAGGCTGGGCTGACCATCTCGCCGTGATCGGCCAGCTCCAGCACAGCGGGGCGGGCCAGAACCTGGCAATGGCTACGGCCGGCTCCCAGTCGCTGACGCAGTTGGTCGATCTGTGGGGCAGCGAGCAGCAATACTTTACGAATGGGGAATTCCCGGCGGTCTCCACCACCGGAAACTGGATGGATGTCGGCCATTACAGCCAAATGGTCTGGAAGACGACGACCGAGGTTGGGTGCGGGTTCGCCGAGGGCTTTGGCCGCGACGTTCTGGTCTGCGATTACGATCCGCCAGGGAATGTCACGGGTGAGCGGGTCTACTAGCTGATCGATTCCGCGACGTGGTGGCGATGGAGGGGCTGCCCGATGGCCACATTCATTCTTTTTTCGACACAAACCCGCGCAAATTGGGGTGCAAGTTAAAAATTAAGCCGTAAAAACAGTATACTACGATAAAATCCTCACAACTGTTTCACGTGGAACACCCCTATTCCACCGTCACTGACTTCGCCAGATTGCGCGGTTGGTCCACATCCGTGCCCTTCAGCACCGCGACATGATACGCCAGCATCTGCACCGGAATCGCGTACAAAATCGGCGCGGCAAAGGCGTCAATATCGGGCAGAATTATGGTTTCTGCTGCAATACTCTGCAACTTCACCGCCCCCGCGGCATCCGAGAACACGATAACCTGCCCGCCCCGTGCCGCGACTTCCTGCAAGTTGGAAGCCGTCTTCTCAAACAACGGCCCGGACGGGCAGATCGCGATCACCGGCACGGATTTATCAATCAGCGCAATCGGCCCATGCTTCAACTCACCGGCGGCATAGCCTTCCGCATGAATATAGCTGGTCTCTTTCAGCTTCAGCGCGCCTTCCAGCGCAATGGGAAAGCACGCCCCCCGGCCCAGGTACAGCACGTCAGTCGCCTCGGCGATGCGGGGCGCCAAACGCCTGATCTGCGCGTCATGCGCCAAAATTTCCGCGGCTTTAGCGGGGATTTCCAGCAGCGCATCGCACAGCCGGGCAATTTCCGCATCCGGCAACGTCCCGCGCGCGTGCGCCACCGCGAGGGCAAACACGGCCAGCACGGTCAGCTGTGCGGTAAACGCCTTGGTGCTGGCGACACCGATCTCCGGCCCGGCCATGGTCTCCAGCATTGCGTCCGACTCACGCGCCATCGTGCTTTCCGGTACGTTCAAAATGGTGAGGATTTTTTGCCCCTCGGCCCGCATGTAACGCAACGCTGCCAGCGTATCCGCCGTCTCGCCGGACTGGCTGACCAGCAGCCCCAACCCACCCACCGGCAACGGCGGTGCGCGGTAGCGGAATTCGGATGCCACATCCGCATCCATCGGCAACCGGCTTAAGCTTTCCAGCCAGAATTTGCCGGTCAGTCCCGCGTAATACGCCGAACCGCAGGCGCTAAAAGTAATGCGTGGCACCTTGGTCAGGTCGAAGGGCAGGGCAGGGAGCACCGGCATGCGGGTGGCGGCGTCGATCATCCGGTGCAGCACGTCGCCGATCACCACTGGGTGCTCGTGCAGTTCCTTTTCCATGAAATGCCGGAAATTGCCCTTGCCGATGGCGGCACCGGTGAGGTTGGTCAGCTTCTTCGCGCGCGTGATCTCCTGGCCTTCGGTATTGTAAAACACCGCCTTTTCGCGCGTCACCACCACCCAGTCGCCGTCTTCAAGGTAGGCAATCTGCCGGGTCAGCGGCGCCAGGGCCAGCGCGTCGGAGCCGAGGTACATCTCATCCGCCCCATACCCCACCGCCAGCGGCGCACCGCGCTGGGCGCCGATGATCAGTTCCGGGTGGCCGGCGAAAATCAGCGCCAAAGCATAGGCGCCCTCCAGCCGGGCAAAGGCCGCGTTCGCCGCCTCGATGGGGCTCATGCCTTGCGCCAGCAGCAGGTCCAGAAGTTGCGCCACGGTCTCGGTATCGGTTTCCGAGCAAAAAACCTGGCCTTTGGCCTCCAGTTCGGCGCGGAGGGCCAGATGGTTCTCGATGATACCGTTATGCACCACGGCGACGCGGGCGGTGCCGTGCGGGTGGGCGTTGGTCTCGGTGGGGGCGCCGTGCGTGGCCCAGCGGGTGTGGCCGATGCCGGTGAGACCCGCCAGCGGCTGGCGCTCCAGTGCCGCGGCCAGCTGGGCCAGTTTGCCCTCGGCGCGGCGGCGCTCGATATGGCCGTTTACCAGCGTGGCGATGCCCGCGCTGTCATACCCACGATATTCCAGGCGGCGCAGGCCATCCAGAAGTAGAGGCGCCGCCGGCGCCAGACCCACCACACCTACGATTCCACACATGATTCGGTACCCCAAAAGTCCTATTCAGCCGGTAGCGTCCGCCTGGGCTCCGTGTCAAAGGCGGCGGCATCAATTCGTATGACGGTGTGTTTCATTCTAGGCTTGACGATGGCCTTGCCATGGCCCATTTGGCAATCAGGACTATTTAGGTCCACTATCGGAGCGTACATGTTAAAACTGTCCCGTTTGACCGATTATGCCGTGGTGGCGCTGGTGCGTTTGAGTGCCGCTGACGGCATGGAGACCTCGCCAGGCATCGCCGCCTCCATTGGCGTGCCGGAGCCGACCGTGGCGAAAGTGCTGAAGGCGCTGGCCGGGCATGGGTTGGTGATCTCCTCGCGCGGGGCTCGCGGCGGGTACCGGCTGGGCCGGCCGCTGCGTGAAATCGCGGTTTCGGAAGTGATTATGGCGATTGACGGGCCGATTGCGCTGACCTCCTGCGTGGACGGCGGGTTGGGCTGTGAGAGCCAGTCGCTCTGCCCGGTGGCCGGCCGGTGGGACCCGGTGAATGAGGCCATACGCACGGCGTTGAGCCGGATTTCCCTGGCCGAGATGGAGGCTGCGAGTATCCCCGTTGCGTTCCGTGTGCCTGTTTCCGCGTCTATCAGTGAGGTTGTGTAATGTCTGCCACTGTTGAAACCCGCGATACTGTTGAGGCTCTGGCGGCCGATAAGTACAAGTACGGGTTCACCACCGATATCGCGATGGAAGAATTTCCGAAGGGGCTGAACGAGGACATCGTGCGGCTGATTTCGGCGAAAAAAGGTGAGCCGGAGTGGCTGCTGGCGTGGCGGTTGAAAGCGTTTGCGCTGTGGCAGAAGCTGGAGGAACCGGTTTGGGCGCATATTACGCATCCGGCGATTGTTTATAACGAGCTGTATTATTATGCGGCGCCCTCTGGCCCGGCGCCGAAGTCGCTGGATGAGGTCGATCCTGAACTGCTGAATATGTATGAGAAGCTCGGCATTCCGTTGAACGAGCGCGCGGCGCTGGCCGGCGTGGCGGTGGATGCGGTGTTTGACTCGGTTTCCGTGGCGACCACCTTCCGCGAGACACTTTCAAAATCAGGTGTGATTTTCTGCCCGATTTCGGAGGCGGTGCGCGAGCATCCGGAACTGGTGCGCAAATATCTGGGCAGTGTGGTGCCGATTGGCGATAATTTTTTCGCGGCGCTGAATTCAGCGGTGTTTTCGGACGGCAGCTTTGTTTACATTCCCAAGGGTGTGCGCTGCCCGATGGAGCTTTCCACCTATTTCCGCATTAACGCGCGCAATACCGGGCAGTTTGAACGGACGCTGATTATTGCGGAAGAAGGTGCAAGTGTGTCGTACCTGGAAGGTTGCACCGCGCCGCAGCGCGATGAGAACCAGCTGCATGCGGCGGTGGTGGAGCTGGTGGCGCTGGATGATGCGAAGATTAAGTATTCCACCGTGCAGAACTGGTATCCGGGTGATGCAGATGGCAAGGGTGGCATTTATAACTTTGTGACCAAGCGCGGCGCGTGCAGGGGCAAGAATTCAAAAATCTCCTGGACGCAGGTGGAAACCGGTTCGGCGATTACCTGGAAATATCCGTCCTGCGTGCTGCAGGGCGAAGGCTCGGTGGGTGAGTTTTACTCGGTTGCGCTGACGCATAATCATCAGCAGGCCGATACCGGCACGAAGATGATCCATATCGGGAAAAACACGACTTCGACGATTATCTCGAAGGGGATTTCCGCCGGGCATTCGAATAATACCTATCGCGGGCTGGTGAAGATTCTGCCGTCGGCTTCTGGCGCGCGCAATTATACGCAGTGCGATTCACTGCTGATCGGTGACCAGTGTGGGGCGCATACGGTGCCGTATATTGAGAGCCGCAATCCATCAGCCAAGGTGGAGCATGAGGCGACGACCTCGAAGATTGCCGAGGACCAGTTGTTCTACTGCCGCTCGCGGGGACTCTCGGAGGAAGACGCGGTGGGGCTGATTGTGAATGGTTTCTGCAAGGATGTGTTGAAAGAATTGCCGATGGAGTTTGCGGTGGAAGCGCAAAAACTCTTGGCTGTGTCACTTGAAGGGTCGGTTGGTTAATATGCTTGAGATTAGAAATTTGTCGGCGCGGATTGGCGATAAGGAAATTCTGCGCGGTTTGAGTTTGACCATTCCGGATGGGGAGATCCATGCCATCATGGGGCCGAATGGTGCGGGGAAGTCTACGCTCTCCTATGTGCTCTCCGGCCGTGATGGCTACGAGGTGACGGGCGGCGAGGTGATTTACAATGGGCAGGATATTCTGAGCCTGACGCCGGAAGCGCGCGCGGCCGCGGGGATTTTTTTGGCGTTTCAGTATCCGGTGGAACTGCCTGGCGTGGGCAATGCGAATTTTCTGCGTACGGCGCTGAATGCGGTGAAGCGGGCGCGGGGCGAGCCGGAGTTGGACGCCGTGGCGTTTTTGAAACTGGCGCGGGTGGCGTTGAAGAATCTCTCGATGCAGGATGACATGCTCAAGCGCAATGTGAACGTTGGTTTTTCCGGCGGTGAGAAAAAGCGCAACGAGGTGTTGCAGATGGTGTTGCTGCAGCCAGGGCTGGCGATTTTGGATGAGACGGATTCCGGGCTGGATATTGATGCGTTAAAGATTGTGGCCGATGGCGTGAATGCGCTGCGGAGCCCGAAATTTTCGGCGCTGGTGATTACGCATTATCAGCGGTTGCTGGATTATATTGTGCCCGATGCCGTGCATGTGCTGGCGGGCGGGCGGATTGTGCGCTCGGGCGGGCCGGAGCTGGCGTTGGAACTGGAAGCCCATGGCTATGCCGGGCTGGAAGCGGCTTAAGCCATGACCGCGCTCCCTACCCAAAGGCTCGAAGCCTGGCGCTATACGGATTTACGGCCGCTGGCGGCGATGAGCTTTGCCGAGGTGCCGGTGGCAGATGTGCCGAGTGATTTGCCGGAGCTTGGTCTGCCGCGTTTGGTTTTTGTGAACGGGCGATTTGCGGCTGAGGCGTCTGCTTCGTTTGTGTACGCTGTGCCGTTTGCCGCGGTGGCGGAAGAGTCTGATTTGCCGCTGGCGATGATTAATGCCGAGCAGGTGCGCGATGGTTTGACGCTGCAGATTCCCGCCGGTGTGGATGCTGGCGCGGTGTTGCTGGTCTCTTACGCCAATGGCGGGGCGGTGCATTTGCGGCATCGCATTTCTCTGGGGGCCGGGGCGGCGCTGACGCTGGTTGAGATTGCGAAAGGCGATGGTGTTTACTGGCATGATCCGGTGACGGAAATTGTGCTGGCGGAAGGGGCAAGCCTTTCGCACTACCGTTTGCAGGGTGAGAGTCAGGAGGCGTTTCATTTGGCCACCATTCGCGCGCAGGTCGCGGCCGGAGCGGCTTATGAGAGTTTTACGGCGGTGATCGGTGCGAAATTGTCGCGGGCGGAATTTCATGTGGATCTGACCGGGGCGAAGGCGCACACGCATGTGAACGCGGCGCAGTTGCTGGGTGGTTCGCAACATGGGGATTTCACCACCGTGGTGCGGCACAAGGCGCCGGAGGGGACTTCGCGGCAGACGGTGAAATCCGTGCTTTCGGATTCCGCGCGCGGCGTTTTTCAGGGGCGCATTGAGGTTGATCGCGTGGCGCAGAAGACGGACGGTTACCAGATGAACCAGGCGTTGCTGCTGTCGCCGACAGCGGAAATGGACATTAAGCCGGAATTGCAGATTTTTGCCGATGACGTGAAATGCAGCCATGGCGCGACGATTGGCGCGTTGGATGAGGAGCAGGTGTTTTATCTGCGCAGCCGGGGAATTCCCGAGGATGCGGCAAGGTCCATGTTGATCCGCGCGTTTTTGACGGAGGCGCTGGAGCCGGTGACGCATGAGGCGGCGCATGCGTTGTTTGAGACGGCGATTGAGACCTGGTGGGCAAGAAAATGAGTGCGGTGGTGCAAGTGCCGGTGTTTGATCTGGCTGGAATCCGCAAGGATTTTCCGATTTTAACGCAGCAGGTGCATGGCAAGAAACTGGTGTTTCTGGACTCCGCAGCCTCGGCACAAAAACCGCGCGCGGTGATTGATGCGATGGTGCACGTGATGGAGGCGCAATACGCCAATGTGCATCGCGGGCTGCATTGGATGTCCGAGCGGACATCGGACGCATATGAGGCGGTGCGTGACAAGGTGGCGGGGTTTTTGAATGCGGCGGTGCGCGAGGAAATTGTTTTTACGCGCAATGCGACTGAGTCGATTAACCTGGTGGCGTACACGTATGGGCGGACGGTGTTGAAGCCGGGCGATGCGATTGTGGTTTCCGAGATGGAGCATCATGCGAATTTGGTGCCGTGGCAGATGCTGCGGGATGCGCATGGCGTGGAGTTGCGGATTGCGAAGATCACTGATGCGGGCGAGATTGATTGGGAATCGCTGGAGGAGAAATTTGCTGACGGCAAGGTGAAATTGCTGGCGGTTACGCATATGTCCAACGTGTTGGGTAGCTACACGCCGGCAGAGCGGTTGGCGGCGTTTGCGCATGCGCGCGGGGCGAAGATATTGCTCGATGGGTCGCAGGCGGTGGTGCACCGGGCGGTGGATGTGCAGGCGATTGATGCGGATTTTTATGTGTTTTCCGGGCACAAGCTTTACGGCCCGACGGGCATTGGCGTGTTGTATGCCAAGCGGGAAATTCTGGATGCCATGCCGCCGTTTTTGGGTGGCGGGGATATGATTGAATCAGTGTCCTACGAGCGCTCGACCTGGGCGAAGCCGCCGCACCGGTTTGAGGCGGGGACGCCGGCGATTATTGAGACGATTGGGCTTGGGGCGGCGATTGATTATGTGCAGGCGATCGGGTTCGACGCGATTGCGGCGCATGAGCGGGCGTTGACCGAGCATGGGTTAAAAGTGCTGGCGGGGATTGAAGGTTTGCGCGTGCTGGGTTCGGCGCAGGACCGCGGCGGGGTGATTTCGTTTACCATGAAGGATGCGCATCCGCATGATATTGCGACGCTGCTGGACCGGCAGGGGATTGCGGTGCGGGCCGGGCAGCATTGCGCGGAGCCGTTGATGGGACGGTTGGGTGTAACGGCAACGGCACGGGCGTCGTTCGCGCTGTACACCACGCCGGAAGAGATTGACGCGCTGGGCGCGGGGCTGCTGCGGATTAAGCAGATTTTCCAATGATGACGGATACGGCTGAACTTTATCAGAGCTTGATTGTGGAGCGCAGCAAGGCGCCGCGGTATGCCGGGCGGCCGGATGTGTTTGACGTGCAGGGGCACGGTGAGAATGCGATGTGCGGGGATGAGGTGCAGGTGTTCGTGCAGCGTGGCGGTGAGGTGCGGCATGAGGCGCATGGTTGCGCGATACTGGCGGCGAGTGCGGATTTGATGGCGCAGGCGGTGGCGGGGAAAACGCCGGCGCAGGTGGCTGAAATGCGGGCGGCGTTTGAGGATGTTGTTGGCACGGGAAAGGAAAATCCGGTGCTGGGGGATTTGAATGCGTTGGCGGGCGTGGCGGAATACCGCTCGCGGATACGCTGCGCGACGTTGCCATGGGCGGCGCTGGGTGAGGCTTTGGGGGAGGGACAGGTTAATGGATGAGGCTGAAAAAATGGTCCCGGTGACGAGCTGGACACCCGATGGTGAGACGAAGGCTGTGGTTTCGGAAGAGGCGGTGATTGAGGCGATTTCGACGGTGTTTGATCCGGAAATTCCGGTGAATATTTATGAGCTTGGGCTGATCTATGCGGTGGAGATTGCCGAGACCGGCGATGTGCGCGTGGAGATGACGCTGACGGCGCCTGGTTGCCCGGCGGCGCAGGAATTGCCGGAGGCGGTGCATACTGCCATCGCCGCGGTGGAGGGTGTGGGGAATATTGTGGTGGATACGGTGTGGGATCCGCCGTGGGATCCGAGCCGGATGAGCGAGGACGCGCGTCTTTCGCTGAATATGTATTGAGGAGGGGATTATGAGCACAACAACTTCCGAGCCTAAAACCCGCAGGGCGTTACCGCAGCTGATGCAATTGACCGAGGCGGCGGCCGCGCGGTTGAAGGCGCTGTATGAGGGCGGCGAGGCGGGCAAACTGCTGCGCATCGCGGTTTCCACCAAGGGGTGCTCGGGCATGTCCTATGAGATGGAGTGGGTGGAAGCGCCGACGCCGCAGGATGAGGTGGTGGTGAGCCATGGGCTGACCGTGCTGGTGGACCGCAAGGCGACGCTGTTCCTGATTGGCACGACGATGGACTATAAGGTGGATAAGCTCACGGCGGGGTTTACGTTTGAAAACCCCAATGAAAAGGGGCGGTGCGGCTGTGGGGAGAGTTTCCACGTTTAGTATGTAGATATCAGCAAGGGAGACGGGAATGACCAAGAAGAATGTGGTGCTGGCGGCTGTTCAGGGGGCCGCGTTGGCCTTGGTGTTTACCGGTGCGGCCCATGCAGCGAGTTATAGCGCTGAGAAGGCGCAGATACTGAGCATTGAGCAGGCGATGAGTGCTGCGCAGACGGCGCCGGCGGTGCTGAAATATTTTGATCCGAATGTGGTGTTTGACGATATGACGCCCGGCCAGGTGCGGGGATTGAAGGCCGTGGGTGCGGATCTTACCGCGCAGTTTGCCGCGGTGAAGGATGTGAAGGTGCAGATCCTGAACATGTCGATTGACGCGGATACCAAGCTGGCGTTTGCCTACAGCACGCAGACGCTCTCAATGGTGAACGCGCAGAGCGGGCAGCCTGAGAGCATTACGTTCCGCCAGGCGGATGCCTATCATCGCGTGGATGGCAAGTGGCTGTTGATTTACCAGAATATATCCGTGCCGTTTGACCCGAAGACGGGGAAGGCTGTGTTTAACGCGGCGCCGTAATTACTCCGCGGCGCCCCTGAGCGCGGCGCCCGCGCCCAGCGGGGCGAGGGGTAAGGCGGCGCAGAGCATGGCGGCGAGCATGTAGAGGGCGGCGGCCGGGTGCGGTGAGGTGACGGCGGCGGCGCCGAAAATCAGCGTGGGGATCATTAGCGGCAGGGTGATGAGCGGCATGAGCACGGCGGCGCGGCGGGCGCCGAGCGTGATGGCGGCAGCGAGCGTGCCGAGCAAGGAGAGCAGCATGGTGCCGGGCAGCAGGGTTAGCAGCAGCAGGGGCACGTGCTCGGCGGGTAGGCGCAGCATGATGGCGAGCGGGCCGGCGATGATGAGCAGAGGCAAGCCGGTGGTGAGCCAGTGGACGGCGGTTTTGGCGAAGGCGACGGCGTAGGCGGGCAGGCCGGAGAGCAGGAGGAGGTCTAGCGTGCCGTCCTCGTAATCGGCGCCGAACAGGCGGTCCAGCGGCAGTAAGGCGGCCAGGAGGGCGCAGACCCAGACGACGCCGGCGGCGATGGCGGCCAGGGTGGTGGGGCCAGGGCCGAGCGCGAAGGGGAACAGCGTGCCTGCGATAATAAAGAAGAGCAGCGAGGCGGTGGTGTCCGCGCCATGGCGGATTGAGAGCTTCAGTTCGCGGAGAATGAGGGCGATCATAGCATGAGTACCTGCACGTCCGGCAGTTCCAGCGGGGTGTGGGTGCTGGCGATGATCATGCCGCCGGTTTGGCGGTGGGCTTCGCACAAGGTGAGGAAGCGGGTGACCGAGGCGGCGTCCAGCCCTGTGGTGGGCTCATCCAGCAGCCAGAGGGGTTTGGCGGAGGCCGCGACGCGGGCGATGGCGAGGCGGCGTTTTTGGCCGGCGGAGAGCAGGCGGGCGGGGAGGTCAGCGTAGGCGGACAGGCCGACGGCGGCCAAAGCGGCCACGGGTACGTGCTCGGCGGCGGTGAGGGCGGGTTTTACCGCGTCCAGGTGGCCGAGCCAGGCGATGCGTTTTGCATGGCTGGGCAGATCATCCAGGGCATCTTCATTGTCCCATTTCAGCGCACCGGCGGCGAGCGGGGTTAATCCCGCCAAAGTGCGCAGCAAAGTGGACTTGCCGGCGCCGTTTTCCCCGCGCAGGACAAGGATTCCTCCGGCGGGCAGCGAAAAGCTGACGTTGGTCAGGACCAGTCGCTCGCCCCGGAAAACCGACAGATTGGACGCTGTGAGCAGGTGCAAAAATCCTTAATGCATGAATGGACGGAGCGGCACGGCTATGGTTTAAGCCGCTACAAATCGCAAGCCGTATATCAGAAAGGGTCAATTTTACATGACAGCCATCGGCCACGACAGCCTGAAAACCCTAAAAACCCTGACCGTTGAGGGAAAGGAATATAAGTATTTCTCGCTGGCCGCGGCCGCTGCGGCCCTCGGGGATATCTCCAAGCTGCCTAAGACATTGAAAGTGCTGCTGGAAAACGTGCTGCGCTTCGAGAATGGCGGCAGCTACACGGTGAATGACGCCAAGGCGATCATCGGCTGGCTGGAAAAGGCCTCCTCCACCCAGGAAGTGCCGTTCAAGCCCGCGCGTATCCTGATGCAGGATTTTACCGGCGTTCCCGGCGTGGTTGACCTTGCCGCCATGCGCGACGGAATTCTGCGCCTGGGCGGCGCTCCGGAAAAAGTGAACCCGCTGGTGCCGGTTGATCTGGTGATCGACCATTCGGTGATGGTGGATTATTCCGGTACCGCCGACGCGCTGGATAAGAACATTAAAATGGAATTTGACCGCAACGGTGAGCGTTATCGCTTCCTCCGCTGGGGGCAGGAAGCGTTCAACAATTTTCGCGTTGTGCCGCCCAACACCGGTATTTGCCATCAGGTGAACCTGGAATATCTGGCACAGGTCGCCTGGACCTCCGAGAACGAGGGTTCCACCTATGTTTACCCTGACACCCTGTACGGCACCGACAGCCACACCACCATGGTGAACGGCCTGGGCGTGCTCGGCTGGGGCGTGGGCGGCATTGAGGCCGAGGCCGCGATGCTCGGCCAGCCGATTGCCATGCTGATCCCCGATGTCATCGGCTTCAAGCTGACCGGCAAGCTCTCCGAGGGCGTGACCGCGACTGACCTCGTGCTGACTGTGACGCAGATGCTGCGCGCCAAGAAGGTTGTCGGCAAGTTCGTGGAATTCTACGGCGCTGGTCTGGCCGATCTCGCCCTGGCTGACCGCGCGACCATCGCCAACATGGCGCCGGAATATGGCGCGACCTGCGGCTTCTTCCCCGTGGACGAGACTACGCTGGGCTATTTGCACCTTTCCGGCCGTGATGAGCACCGCATCAAGCTGGTGGAAGCCTATTGCAAGGCGCAGGGCCTGTGGCGCACCGAGGAAGACCCGATCTTCACCGATACGTTGGAACTGGACCTGTCCACCGTGCAGCCCTCGCTCGCCGGGCCGAAGCGCCCGCAGGACCGCGTGTTGCTGAAGGATGCGGCCAGCGCGTTTAACACCGAGCTGACCAAGAGCCTGGGCGTGGCCGCTGATGCGGTTGGCACCAAGGCCGCCGTGGCTGGTAAGGATTTTGCGATCACGCATGGCGACGTGGTGATTGCCGCCATTACCTCCTGCACCAACACCTCCAACCCGTATGTGCTGGTGGCCGCCGGCTTGGTGGCGCGCAAGGCGCATGCGCTGGGGCTGACGCCCAAGCCGTGGGTTAAAACCTCGCTGGCCCCTGGTAGCCAGGTGGTTACCGAATATCTCGACAAGGCCGGGCTCAGCACGGATTTGGATGCGCTTGGCTTCCAGACCGTTGGCTATGGCTGCACGACCTGCATCGGCAACTCCGGCCCGCTGGAAGACGCGATTGTGGACGCGATTGAGTCCAACAAGCTGGTTGCGGTTTCGGTGCTCTCTGGCAACCGTAACTTTGAAGGCCGCGTGCATGCCAACGTGCGCGCCAACTACCTCGCCAGCCCGCCGCTGGTGGTGGCCTACTCGCTGCTGGGGAACATCCGCGAGGATATCACCACCGCGGTGATCGGCACCTCCAAGGACGGCAAGCCGGTGTATTTGAAGGACATCTGGCCCTCGACCAAGGAAGTGGCGGACACCGTGCATTCCGTGCTGACGCGCCAGATGTTCCTGGAGCGCTACGGCGATGTGTTCAAGGGGCCGAAGCAGTGGCAGGAAATTGAAGTCACCGGCGGTACGGACACCTACACCTGGCCGTCCGGCTCCACCTATGTGAAGAACCCGCCGTACTTTGAGGGCATCACCATGGAGCCCAAGCCGGTTACCGACATCAAGGGTGCGCGGATTTTGGCGCTGCTGGGGGACTCCATCACCACCGACCATATTTCCCCGGCCGGCAACATCAAGAAATCCGGCCCCGCCGGCGAGTATTTGAGCGAGCATCAGGTGCTGCAGAAGGATTTCAACTCCTACGGCGCGCGGCGCGGTAATGACGACGTGATGGTGCGCGGCACGTTCGCCAACATCCGCATTAAGAACGAGATGTTGAACGGCGTTGAAGGCGGCCTGACCAAGCATTTCCCCGGTGGGGAAGAGCTGGCGATTTATGATGCCGCAGTGAAGTACAAGGCCGAGGGTGTGCCGTTGGTAGTGTTCGCCGGGCAGGAATACGGCACTGGTTCCTCGCGTGACTGGGCGGCCAAGGGCACGATGCTGCTGGGCGTGAAGGCGGTTATTGCCGAGAGCTTTGAGCGTATTCACCGCTCCAACCTGGTCGGCATGGGGCTGCTGCCGCTGACCTTCAAGGATGGCGTGTCGCGCAAGACGCTGGGGCTGAAGGGCGATGAGACCATCGACATCGTTGGCCTGGATGGGCTGTCTCCGCGCATGGACATCAAGCTGGTGATTACCCGCGCTGATGGTTCCAAACAGGAGGTGGAACTGCTCTGCCGCGTGGATACCGCCGATGAGGTGGAATACTACAAGCACGGCGGTATTCTGCAGTACGTGCTGCGCGGGATGGCGGCTGCGGCTTAGGGGCTTCGCCCCTAAGCACCCCACCAAGGGGCGCTGCCCCTTGGAACCCCGCAGGGGCCACGGGCCCCTGACCCCGGATAATGAGAAACGGCGCCTTCGGGTGCCGTTTTTCGTTTGTGATCTGTCGCCCAGGCTTGCCCGAACGCCCAGCACCCGGCATTCGCGCCGCTTAAGCGGTGTGCAAACAAAAAACAAAAAGTCGCACATCATCCCGCTGCCGCCGCTGGCAGTGTCGCTAATTATGGCGCAGCCGCGCACATGTGAGTACGTGTTGACGAATAAAGGTGGCAAGGCAATCTCTGGATTCTCAAAGTTAAAAACCGCCTTGGATTCTCAGCTTCGGCCTGGTCGCAATGGAGATACTCGGCCAGCCGAACGAAGCGCTTTCCAACAAGGAGGCGCTGCGTTTTGGCACCAAAGGATCGCTCCATGTTACCCTGGCCGGTGAGCATCGGGGCACTTGGTACAGCCATGAAACTGACAAGGGCGGCGGTGCGCTGGACCTGATCCACGAGGAGTTGGGCATCACCGGGGATGACGCAATTGAGTGGCTGCGCGAGCATCAAATTATCGACGCAAAGCCGGAGCAATCGCCCAGAAAACTCGTTGCCGAGTACATTTATAAAACCGCCGACGGCACGCCCGCCTTTAAGGTCTGCAAATATAGCGACAAAAGCTACCCACAATATCAGCCCGACGGGCGCGGCGGCTGGAAACCCAAAACACGTGGCGCACCAAAAGTACCCTTCAGATTACCTGAGCTGCTGGCTGCATCAACAGATACAGCCGTGTATATTGCTGAAGGCGAAAAAGATTGCCTTAACCTCGTTAAGCTGGGCTTCGTCGCATCGTGCAACGCGATGGGCGCGAGCAAGAGTCTAACAAAATGTAATTGGCTGAAAGAATACTCAGGACACTTCCGGGAGCGTCATGTTTGCATCCTGGCTGATAATGATGAAATCAGCGCAGCGCACGCGCAGAAAGTCGCAAAATCCCTACGTGGCATCGCGGCATTGGTGCGAGTGTTGTTGCTGCCCGGCTTGCCGCCGAAGGGTGACGTTTCGGACTGAATTGTGGCGGGCGGCACCGCCGAGCAGTTGCGCCAGTTAACCGATGCGACACCGATATGGCAACCTGAACAAAAGCGCGCACCCGATACTGAAACTCTGGAAGCCCAAGGCAAACCCATCGTGCAAGTTATAGTAATTTCAATTAAGAGTGTGACGAAATTAATTCATCGAGGGACAGGCCGGAGAACTGGCGCAAGCGCTTGAGGACGGCGAACTGCTGTTCGATGGGATTGAAGTCGGGGGAGTATCT